>Ga0126369_10004073_pt1 | contig 10665 bp, 9 predicted proteins | sample PanSoiMetaPlot_1_FD_109646 | JGI IMG/M metagenome (GOLD analysis project Ga0126369, IMG submission 109646) | Tropical forest soil microbial communities from Panama - MetaG Plot_1 | ecosystem: Environmental > Terrestrial > Soil > Tropical forest > Bulk soil | place: Panama | collected 2016-02-17
CCGCCGTTGAACAGACCCTTCTTGCGGTTGTTGCGCAGGCACACAAGTTTGTCGCCGGCCGACGGCATGTCGCCCTCAAAGCCGCGCCGTTCGCGCATGCGCTTGTTGTAGGAACGGCGGGTGGCGTTGCGTCCGACCAGCACCTGGTCGGCTTCGAGCACGCGCTCCGGATCGAGATCGCTGCGGCGGACGACCTCGGTCTCGCCGTAGCGTCCGGGTTCGATCGCCTCGCCGACCATTTGAAGGCCTATGCGCCCGAGGTTGTCGCGCCCATCGTCGGCCTCGCAGCCGACACGATCGTGAGCTTCGCGCGCCGCTACGGCGCCTCGCCGCGCACGTTCATCCGGATCGGGATCGGCCTCTCGCGTCACGAGAACGGCGCGATGACGTGCCGGACCCTCGCGTGCCTGCCGGCGCTCACCGGCGCCTATGCCGATCCGCACGGCGGCGCCTTGCTCTCGACGGGCGGCGCGTTCGGCTTCGACTACGCGGTGCTCGAGCGCCCCGACCTGATGCCGACGCCGACGCCGCGGATCATCAACATGATCCAGCTCGGCCGGGCTCTGACGGATCCGAAGATGACGCCGCCGGTGCGCGCGCTCTACGTGTACAGCTCGAACCCGGCCGCCGTGTGCCCGGACCAGACGCTGGTGCTTCGCGGGCTCGCGCGCGCCGACCTCTTCACGGTGGTCCACGAGCAGGTGATGACCGACACGGCGCACTATGCCGACATCGTGCTGCCGGCGACGACGTCGATGGAGCACCTCGACCTCTATCGCTCGTTCGGCCAGCTCACGCTCCAGCTCGCGCGCCCGGTGCTCCCGCCGCAAGGCCAGGCGAAGTCGAACTGGGAGGTGATGGAGCTCTTGGCTCGCGAGATGGGCGCCGCGGAGACGCACTACGCGAAGGGCGACGAGGGGCTGATCCGCGAATTCCTCTCGAAGGGCGATGCCAGCGTGCGCGGGATCACGTGGGAGCAGCTCGCGCGTGACGGCTGGGCGCGAGTGGAGCTCCCGCGGCCCTACATGCCCTTCGCCGACGGCGCGCCGACGCCGTCGGGAAAGGTCGAGTTCTATTCGCCGTGGCTCGAGCGCCAGGGGCTGCCGCCGCTGCCGACGTACGTGCCGCTCGCCGAGGGCCCGGACAACCGCGAGCTGGCAGCGCGGTTTCCGCTGCAATGCATCGTGCCGCCCAATCGCTTCTTCCTGAACTCGTCGTTCAGCCAGTCCGACCTGCTCCGCCGCCGTCAGGGCGCCCCGACCGCGATGCTGGCGGCCAGCGACGCTTCGGCGCGTGGCATTCGCGACGGCGACAGCGTGCGGGTCGAAAGCCCGCGCGGCGCCGCGCGCTTCACCGCGCGCATCACCGACGCGACGCGGCCGGGTGTCGTCGTGATCGAAGGGATCTGGTGGCACCGCTTCTCACCGGGCGGGCTCGGCGTGAACGTGCTCACCAGCGACCGCGTCGCCGACCTCGGTGGCGGGCCGGCGTTTCACTCCAACCTGGTACAGGTTTCCAAAGCGTAAGGACCGGCGCCTGAACGCGGAGCCGGCGGAGTCGGGCGCTCGTCTTTTCCGCGCCTACGTGGCGCTGGCCGCGGCGGGGTTCCGGCGCTACGCGACGTATCGTCAGGCGACGGTGGCGGCCGTCGTCACCAATACCGTGTTCGGCTTCCTGCGGTTTGCGGTTCTGCTCGCCGTGCTTGACGCAGGCGCCCGTACCGTGGCCGGGTATGACGAGCCGCAGCTGGCCACCTTCGTCTGGGCGGGGCAGGGCCTGATCGGCGTGGTCCTGCTCTGGTCGCTGCCGGACCTCGCCGAGCGGATTCGCACCGGCGACGTGGTCACCGACCTGCTTCGGCCGATCGATCCGGTCTGGCAGCTGCTCGCCGCCGACCTTGGACGCGCCGGCTACGCCGTGCTCACGCGCTTCGTGGGGCCCGTCGTCGTGGGCGCGCTCGTGTTCCATCTCTACGCGCCGCGGCGCGTGCTGACGTATCTCCTGTTCGTGATGTCGGTGGTGCTGGCCACGATCGTCTGCTTCGGCTGCCGATTCCTCGTGAACGCCGCGGCGTACTGGCTGCTCGACGCGCGCGGGCCGAACACCCTCTGGACCCTGACGTCCGGAATCCTCGGTGGGTTGTATTTCCCCGTCTGGTTCTTTCCCGACGCGCTGGCGGCCGTCCTCATCGTCGCGACGCCGTTTCCTTCGGTCATGCAGATCCCGCTGGACGTGCTCGTCGAGCGCGGCTCCCTCACGCTACGCCTCGAGCTGCTCGGGGTGCAGGCCGCCTGGGTCGTGGGCATCCTGGCGCTCTGCCAGTGGGTGCAGGCGCGCGGGGAGCGCAAGCTGGTGATCCAGGGTGGCTGACGCGACGCTCGCGGCCTATCGCCACCTGCTGAGCGCGCAGGTGCGTAGCCAGACTCAGTATCGCGCCTCGTTCGCGGCCGACGTCGTCGGAAGCGTGATGTTCGGCGTTCTCGACGTGATGGGCGTTGTCGTGGTCTTCCGCGTGACGCCGGCGCTCGGCGGGTTCGGGTTCGCGGAGGTCTTTCTCATGACCGCGCTGGCCGGCTGCGCCTTCGCGGTCGCCGACCTGGCCGTCGGAAACGTCGAGCGCCTGCGCCAGTACGTTCGCAGTGGCCTCTTCGACGTGCTGCTCGTACGCCCACTGAGCTCACTGGCGCAGCTGGCGGCCATGGACGTTGCCTCGCGCCGGGTTGGACGCCTCGCGTTCGGCGTCGCCATGGTGGTCGTGGCCGCCGCGCATGCACGGATGCCGGTCACACCCGCCCGCCTCGGTCTGCTGGTCGCGACGCCGGTCGCGGGCGCCATGATCTTCGGGGCGATCTTCGTGGCCACGGCCACGGTGGCATTCTGGTGGATCGAATCCGGAGAAATCGCCAACGGCCTGACCTATGGTGGGCTCAGCTTCACGCAGTACCCCATCACGATTTACGGCGCGCTGTTCCGCCGGCTGTTCGCGTATGCCATCGGGTTCGCCTTCGTGGCGTACTATCCGACCCTGGCGCTGCTCGATCGCCCCGATCCTCTCGGAGCCCCCGCGCTCCTCGGCTACGCGTCGCCGGCGGTGGCCGTCTCGGCCGTCGTCGCCGCCGCGCTGATCTGGCGGTCCGGCGTCCGGCACTACCGGAGCAGCGGCTCGTGAGCGCCGTCATCGAGACGCGCGGCCTTCGCAAGCAATTCACCGTCCGCGTGCAGGCGGGCTGGCTGCGCCGGCGCACGCGCGTCGTCGCGGCGGTCGATGGCATCGACCTGACGGTGGAGCGCGGCGAGATGATCGGCTACATCGGCCCCAACGGCGCCGGCAAATCGACGACGCTGAAGATGCTCACCGGGGTGCTCTATCCGTCGGCGGGCCACGTGAGGGTCTGCGGATTCGAGCCGGTGGCCCAGCGCACGCGGCTTGCCCGACGGATCGGCGTCGTCTTCGGCCAGCGGTCCCAGCTCTGGTGGGATCTGCCGCTGCACGAATCGTTCACGCTCCTGCGGCACGTCTACGCGGTGTCAGCCTCGGACAGCGCCGCTCGGCTCTCCCGCTGCCGCCGCTTGCTGGAGCTCGATGCTTTCCTCGATGTCCCGGTCCGGCAGCTCTCGCTCGGCCAGCGGATGCGCGGCGAGCTGACGGCCGCTCTCCTGCACGGCCCCGACATCTTGTTTCTCGACGAGCCGACCATCGGGCTCGACCTGGTCAGCAAGCAGGCGGTCCGCGCCTTCCTCGCGGCGCTCGGCGCGACCGGAGACACCACCATCGTGCTGACGACTCACGACCTCGCCGACATCGAGCGACTGTGTCGTCGCCTGGTCGTAATCGACCAGGGACGACTCGTGCACGACGGACCCCTGGACGATCTCCACGCCCGCTATGGCTCGCGCCGGCGTCTGGTCGTCGATCTCGACGAGCCGCTTGCCGTGGAACTGGCGCTACCGGGTGTGACGGTCGAATCGACGCAGGCGAACGGCCGGCGGATCGTCTACGCGCTCGACGGCGCGGTGACCGCCGGCGAGCTGGTGAGCCGGCTGGCCGAGGTGGCGGCGCTGCGTGACATCTCGGTGCTGGAGCCGGCGATCGAGGACGTGGTCGCTCGGATCTACACGCGCCCGGCGCCCTGAGCGGAGCCCTCGATCAGGGCCCGACCCAGGGGCTCAGCTCAAGTCGTCGGCGCCGCGGGTCGCGGTGGCGAGCGGGTGCGGCTCGCGGTCGATCAGCCGGTTCGACGGCGGTGCGGTCCGGGCAGGGACCATTCTCAGCAAGACCGGCAGCACGATCAGCGCGGCCAGGAGACTTGTGATCGTGCCGAGCGTGAGGAGCAGGCCGAGGCCGAAGATGCCCCGGTGATCCGCGATCATCAGGCTGCCGAAGCCGACGATCGTGGTGAGGCCGCTGACGAGGACCGCCATCATCGTGGAGCGCGCGATCAGCGGCCCGCCGTGATCGCGCCCTTCCATGAAGCGCAGGACGATGTTCAGGCCGTACTCCGCCGCCGCGCCGAGGATCAGCGGGAGCCCGAAGACGTTGCCCATGTTGAACTTCAGGCCGAAGAAGTACATCAGGCCGAATGCCCACATGAGACCGAGCCCGAGCGGCAACAGCGCCAGCACGGTCTCGCGCATGCGCCGCAGGGTGAGCGCGGTGACCAGGCTGACGAGGATGATCGCGTACACGGTGCCCTGACGGTACGCGCGCTCCATGAAGTGGAGCGCCTCGTAGGTGATGATGGGCGTGCCGGTCACGTCCGGGTCGACCGAGCGAAGCGCGCTGACGAACCGCTCCGAGCCTTCGCGGTCCCAGATGTCCACGCTGGGATGGATCTGCAGGAGAAAGCGCCCGCCGTCGCTGACGAACTTCGCCTTGAGCTCTTTGGGCACATCGCCCAGGCCGACCGGCTTCGGCGACAGGTTGTCTTGCAGCCGCTGGAAGCTCCGGACGAAGTCCCGGTAGATCTGATTCTGTAAATGTGTCAGCGCCGGCTCGCTCACCTGGGGATCGGTCTGGCGGATCTTGAGGACCAGCCGGCCGAGATCATCGGCGACGATCTTGAGCTTGCCGCGGACCGAGCCCTCGGGCGCTTCGTTGCTCGCGATGTCGAAGCGGCGCTTGAGGGTCACCAGCGAGTCGGCGAGCCGCGCGGGGTCCACTTTCGTCGCCCGACCGATCCGGACCGGCGCGACCAGCGGCGCGAAGTCGCGGATGATCTTGAGCTTCTCGGGCTGATCTTCCGGGATCAGCAGCAGAACCGAGTCGATCTCCGAGACGCTCGGGAGCGCGCGAAACGCGTTGTACTTCTGGCGCAGCTCCTCGAGCGTATCGGCACTCGCGAGCGCCGCGAAGCCCGAGCGCCCGGCCGTCGCGAGGATGCGCTTTTCCCAGGTCACGGATTCGGTGCCGAACGCCTGGAGGTTGAGCAGGTTGTAGTCGAACTGGATGTAGCGGAGACCCCAGGCCGAAACGATCGTCAGAGCGGCCGCCATGACCAGCACCGTCTTCGGATACGAGACGATTCGTTCGACGAACGGGACGTGCACCCGCTCGAGGGCGATCGCTCGCGGGATCGTGCCGGCCGGCCGGCCGGCGTGGCGGCGGTCGACCAGGACCAGCACCGCCGGCAGGACAGTCATCATCGCGAGCCACGCCAGGATCAGCGCGGTCCCGGCGATGAAGCCGAGCTCGCGCACGCCCCGGAAGTCGGTCAGCCACAGGACGTAAAAAGTGCCGCCGGCTGTCACGGCGCCCAGCAGCATGCCCGGGCCGCTCCGCGCGGCGGTGATCCCGATCGCTTCCCCGAGATTGCGCCCCAGGAACAGCTCTTCCTCGTAACGAAACAAGAAGTAGATCCCGTAATCGATGCCGATGCCGATCACGATCGAGATGAACATGACGGAGAACAGCGACAGATGCCCGATCACGAGCGTGGCGACGCCGACCGACCAGCAGAGGCTCGTGGCGAGGACCAGCAGCATCAGCACGGGCTTGCCGAAGCGCAGGAACGCCACGAGCAGGAGCCCCAAGGTCAGCGCGAACGCCAGGACGGTCGCCCGCGCGCTGTCGCGGAAGGCGGCGACCATCTCGTCGTTCTGCAGCGCGGGCTTGCCGGTCACTCCCACGGCCACGTCGGGGAACTCGCGCTTGAGCGACGCGATGGCGCCACGGATGCCCTCGATCGCGCGCTGATCGCCGGTGAAGCTGCCCTTCTTGGTCTCGGGCTCGGCCAGGATGAAGAGCAGGCGCTGGTCCTCGGACAGGAAGTAGCCCGCTCCCGGATTGTCCGCGCCCGGCACCGCGAAGAGCGTGCCGAAGGGCGACTTGTAGGGGCCGGGCCGGTCGAGGCGCGAGCCGATCAGCGCCACGAGATCCTGCACGAACTTGAGGTCGGAGGCGCCCTTGCCCTCGGACAGGCCGAGATCGATGAAGTTCGAGACGAATGCGGTAGCGATCTGCGTGGCCATCCCGTCGGCCAGCTGGTCGAGGGTCGGCCGGGCCGCGAAGGCCTCCATGAATTCCTGGTAGTCGAAGATCGCGTCACGGATGTTCGCGAGCCGCTCCTTCGACAGGTAGAGCAGTCCGCGGCCCTCGAACTGCTTGGGGTCGATCCGGTACGCGATCTGCTTGAGCGGGACATTCTCGGCGCGGAGCTGCCGGACGAGGCGGTTGGCGTAGAGCGTCGCTTCCGGCAGCGAGGGCGCCTCCACGACGATCGCGATGCTCTCGAGGTCGGCGAACTCGCGGTCGTACTGCCCGAAGCGCTCGACGTACGGCTGTCCCGGAGGCAGCAGGGAGCGGGTCGAGGTGGCGAAGGTGAGGAAGGCAAGCGCGTAAACGATCGACACCACCGCCAAAGCGACCGCGAGAACCACGGTCGCGACCGGCCGCGCGCACGCCACCCCGACCAGCGCGCGGAGCGGACGACCGATCAGGCCAGCGAGCGGCACCTACTCGTCGCCGGCGATGAACCGCTCGAGCCGCTGCCGGGCGGTGTCGTCGGCCCACTGCTCGGGCGGCGACTTCATCAGGTACGCCGACGGAGCGTAGAGGGCACCCTTGATGCCGCGATCGAGCGCGAGCTTGCAGGAGCGGATCGCGTCGATGACGACGCCCGCGGAGTTCGGCGAGTCCCAGACCTCGAGCTTCAGCTCGACGTTGATCGGCTGATCGCCGAAGCCCGAGCCTTCGAGGCGGATGTGCGCCCACTTGCGGTCGGCGAGCCACGGCACGTAGTCGCTGGGACCGATGTGGACCGCGTCGGCGGGCAGCTCGTGACCGAGCTGAGAGCGGACCGAGTCGGTCTTCGAGATCTTCTTCGAAGTGAGCCGGTCACGCTCGAGCATGTTGTAGAAGTCGGTGTTGCCGCCAAAATTGAGCTGGCTGGTCCGGTCGAGTCGCACGCCGCGGTCGTTGTAGAGCTTCGTGAGCACGCGGTGGATGATCGTCGCGCCGACCTGCGACTTCACGTCGTCGCCGACCAGGGGCAGCCCGCGCTCCTCGAAGCGCCGGCGCCAGTAGGACTCGCGGGCAATGAACACCGGGATGCAGTTCACGAACGCGCAGCCGGCGTCGAGGATCTGCTCGACGTACCACTTGGTCGCCATCTCGCTGCCGACCGGCAGGAAGTTGACGACGATGTTGGTGTTGGTGTCGCGCAGGGTGCCGGCGATATCGGCGGTCGATCCCGGCGCCTTCTTGATCATCTGCGACAGGTAATGCCCGAGGCCGTCGTGGGTCATCCCCCGCTGGACCGGCACGCCGAGCGGCTTGACGTCGGAGAACTTCACCGTGTTGTTCGGCGCCTGGAAGATCGCCTCGCTCAGATCCCGCCCGACCTTGCGCTCGTCGATGTCGAAGGCCGCGGAAAACTCAATGTCACCCACGTGATAGCCCCCGAGCCGCGCGTGCATCAGGCCGGGAATGAACTTGTCGTCCGGAGCGTTCTTGTAATACTGCACACCCTGGACGAGGGCCGAGGCGCAATTCCCAACACCGATAATGGCGACTCTGACGGCTCCCACGGAATCCTCCTCCGATTGTGGTCAGTCGAGCGGGGCGTTGACGATGTAGAAGTCTAGCACGGTGCAGGAAATTTTCCGGATAACGATGTCAGGCGCCGAGCGGCTCTGACACTACGCGCGGCTCACTGCTGGGAGGCCCGCTTGGGCTTTTCCTCACCGATGAACTCCTCCTGCTTCGTCCTCATCTTCTTTATGAGGTCCTGGAAGGAGGACGTCGTGATGATCTTGTTGAACTGGGTGCGGTAGTTGGAGATGAGGCTCACGCCCTCGATGACGACGTCGTAGACGAGCCACCTCTCACCACGGTGGAGCATGCGGTAATCGATCGGGATCTCCGTGCCTTGCTTGGTGAGGAGCTTGGTGCGCACGACGGCGCCCTCACCCTCGACGCTCTCACCGACGAACTGGATTTTCTCGCCGCCGTAGAGCTCGATCTTGCCGATGTACGAGCGTTCGAGCAGGTCGCTGAAGAGGGCGACGAACTCGTCCCGCTCGGCCGGCGTGCGCGGCGCCCAGTGCCGCGCCAGCGAGCGCTTGGCGGTCTCCGAGAAGTCGAAGATGTCGTTGGCCACCTGGCGGACCGCAGCCCGGCGCTCAGCGGGCTTCTTCTTGAGCTCTGGGTCTTCGAGGATCTTCACAGCTTTGTCGATCTGGGTGCGGAGCTGGTCGGTCGGCGCGCCGGCCCAGACCCGCTGGGGACCGGCCAGCACAGCCGGGAGTAGCGCGGCGAGCACGAGCACTCGGACGAGCCAGGTCATTGTCGCCTCCTGCACTACACCTTGCCGAATATGTACTTCGACAGCAACTCCTCGAAGTCGACGGGCGCCTCGACCTCGCGGATCTTGCCGTTGGGGCCGATGATCTTGTCCGAGCCCCCCGGGCTGATCCGGATGTATTTCTCGCCGATCAGCCCCTTCGTCTTGATCGACGCGATCGAGTCCTCTTGGAGTTTGATGCCCGACTGCAGGCGCAAGGTGACACGCGCCTGGTAGTCGGCCAGCCCGATCGACTGCACTCGCCCGATCTCGACGCCGGCGATCTCCACGTTCGAGCCGGCCTTGAGCCCGCCCACCGAGGGGAAGTCGACCGTAACGGTGTAGCCACTGCCCCCCAGGAACGAGATCTGGCCCAGGCTGATCGAGAGATAGCCGAGCGCCAGGATCCCTAGAATGACGAAGATCCCCACCGCAATGTTCACCCTCGTGCGGTCCATCAGCGTGCCTCCCGCTACCTATAAACTGGTATCCGCTTCGCCCTTGATGAATCGCTGCACGACCGGGTTGGTCGAGCCCTGGATCATCGACGGCGGCCCCACCTCGACGATGCGGCCCTCGTGCAGCATAGCGACCGTGTCGGCGATCTCGAAGATCTCAGGAATCTCGTGGCTCACCACCACGGCCGTGAAGCGGAAGCGGCGGTGGAGATCCAGGATCAGATGATGGATGGTATTGACCAGCACGGGGTCGAGACCCGTCGTCGGCTCGTCGAAGAACACGATCTCGGGCTCGGTCACCAGCGCGCGCGCGATGGCCACCCGCTTGCGCATGCCGCCGGATATCTCGGCGGGGTACTTGGGGCCCACGCCTTCCAGCCCGACCTGAGCCAGTGCGGCTTCCACGCGCTTGACCAGCTCGTCGCGCGGCGTCCGCACCTTCTCTCGGAGCGGGAAGGCCACGTTCTCGAAGCACGACATCGAATCGAAGAGCGCGCCCCCCTGGAAGACGACGCCGTAGGTGCGCCGGATGTCGTCGAGCGCACGGCCTCGCAGCCGGCTGATCTCGACGCCGTCCACCGTGATCCGGCCGGTGTCGGGACGCATCAGCCCGATCAGGTGCTTGAGAAAGACCGACTTGCCGCCGCCGCTGCGCCCGATCACGATCGTGATGGTGCCGGTCGCGATCTCCAGGGAGAGCTCACGGAGGACCTGCTGGCGCCCGAAGGACTTCGTCAGCCCTTCGACCTTAATCATCGGCGATCATTGAAGGATCGAGCCCATGAAGTAATCCCAGACGAGGATCAGCACCGAGGACAGGACGACGGCCTGCGTCGTCGCGCGCGCCACGCCCTCGGCGCCGTGGCCGACGTTGAAGCCCTTGTAGGTGCAGACCCACGTCACGATGACACCGAACGAGAGCGACTTCCAGAAGCCCACCATGATGTCGCCGATGTCGACGAAGGTCTGCATCTCGCCGAAGTAGGTGCCCTCGGAGAGGCCGAGAAGCTTCACGCCGACCAGGTAGCCGCCGAAGATCCCGACCACGTCGAAGAGCGCCGTCATGAGGGGGAAGGTGACCAGCCCGGCCAGGATCGAAGGGGCGACGAGATAGCGCATCGGGCTCAGCGCCATGACCGTGAGCGCGTCGATCTGCTCGGTGATGCGCATGATGCCGAGCTCGGCGGTGAGGGCCGAGCCGGCGCGGCCGGTGACCATCAGCGCTGCCAGCACGGGCCCGAGCTCGCGGATGAGCGACAGGGCGACCGCCGGGCCGAGGAACGCCTCGGAGCCGAACCGAACGAGGGTCAGATAGATCTGCAACCCGAGCACCATCCCCGTGAACGCGCCGGTCAGGAAGATGATCAACAGCGAGTTGTAGCCGATGAAGTGGATCCGGTCGACGAACGCCCGAAACTTGAACGGCG
>Ga0126369_10004074_pt1 | contig 10662 bp, 6 predicted proteins | sample PanSoiMetaPlot_1_FD_109646 | JGI IMG/M metagenome (GOLD analysis project Ga0126369, IMG submission 109646) | Tropical forest soil microbial communities from Panama - MetaG Plot_1 | ecosystem: Environmental > Terrestrial > Soil > Tropical forest > Bulk soil | place: Panama | collected 2016-02-17
AGGCAGGCGAACAGGGACGTGTTGAGGAAGGCTTGCGGATCGTAGCTTTGCGGATTGCTCGGTTGGAAAATGACAAGCATGAAGATCGGGAGCAGCCGCCCCACGCTGGCCAACCGCGGATTGCCGAGAGTCGTCAGCAGCGCGGCACCGATCATGAAAGGAGCGAGGGCCAGCGCCAGCAGCTCGAACTCGGTGACGCCGTCGAGCACCAGGAATTCGAGCACACCGGCAAGCGCAGCCGAGACCGGGAGGACGACCACCGCCAGTTCGGTGAATCCTCGGGGATTGGGCGTAAGTGCGCCGAAGCTGACGAGGATGGTGACGACGCCAAGCGACGCCGCCGCGGCTGGCCAACCGGCCAGCACGAAAACGACGGATGACAAGCCAATCCAAAACGCAGCCCGCGCACCGGCATCAGCGGCGGCGCGCTGGCTGCGATAGTAGGGGGTTCGCCAGGTTTGCTTCGGCCGGACGCCGGCCTTCAGCGCTTCCAGCCCGTTGAGGACTTGGGCGTCGCGCTGCCAGAACGCGCGCGACTGCGCGCTGCGCGCAGCATGGATTTGTGCAACCAGCGCCACGGCAGTGGTGCGGGCCGCGGCGACCCTGGCCCTGCCGCTGCTCGATTCAGGCGCGAGCGTCGTGATGTCGGGATGCAGCGCCGCGATGTCGCGCAGCAACACCGCCGCCTCGACCGGATCAGCGACCTGGCAGTGGAGGATCGCGCGCGCATAGTCGCGCACCCGGCTTTGGAGTGCGGCGAACTGTTGGGCCAGGCCGTGGTGCTTGTCCGGTGCGGCAAGCAGGTCATTCACGACGGCGAGGGCCACGATGCCGACGGTGATCGCGGCGCCGCGCGCCATCGAGGCCTCGAAGACGGTATTCGGCGCGTCGATCTGATCGATCGCCATGAGCGCTACAGAGTAGCCGGAGAGTACCGCGGCGTAAGCGCGGTTGCCGTCCGCCAGCGCCGCCGCATAGACGCAGAGGCCTATCCAGGTGGCGAAGGCGAGCAGCAGCAGGTCCCTGGTCTGCGAGAAGGCGCCGACTATGGCGACAGAGGCCGCGGCGCCGACGACTGTGGCGAGAAAGCGGAAGCTCGCCTTCTCCAGCGCCTGGCCACGCGTCGGAGCAGCGAGAATGGCGACACACACGGCGGCCGAGGACGCCGCCTCCAGCTGCAGCCAGAAGGCGGCGTACAGGGCAACGACGATGGCGATCCAGAAGCGGAACGCGAACGCCCACGAAGCCAGAGGCAGGCCCGCGAAGCGGGGTGGGGCGAAGACTGTCGCGACTTTCATCGAGGGCACCCGTGCGAAGGCATCTACTGGCGCCAAAAATCGAGAGAGCCCTGCGAAGAAGCGAGTTTTGTTTTGAGAAGATTCGTAAGCTGCCGTAGCGCGGCCACGCTCACAAGGGATGCAAAACGACAATCCGGCCGAAGCGCCCTGTCAATTGCCTGAGAGCCGCAGAGACGAAGCCATTCTAGCCGCCCGCATATTGCTGATGATCCTGTTTGTGATCTTCGGCTGGAGCAAGTTAACAAATTTCTCGGGCACGGCGGGGTACATGGGCGCAGAAGGTTTGCCCCTGCCGGCGGTTGCCGCGGTCGTAGTCATCGTCATGGAGTTCGTCGTCGGCATTGCGCTCGCGCTTGGCTTCTATACCCGCCCCCTGGCGCTGCTACTCGCTTTGTACACTCTCGGAACCGCATTGATCGGCCACGACTATTGGACCATGACGGGCGGCGATCGCGCGGCAAACATGATCAACTTCTACAAGAACATCAGTATTGTCGGTGGCCTGCTTCTCCTGTGCGTGACCGGTCCGGGCAAGTATTCGATTGATGGAAAATAGCTGGCGCGTTGTACGCCGGAAGCGGTCAAAAACTACGTGATCGCGTCGCAAGAGTGGTTCGGTGTCACGTACTCCGACCTGAACAGGGGTTAGTGCGCTTTTTCCGTACGGCCAGCCTAAGGCCCGCCCTTGGGCAGGAAGTCGTCAAGCGGCACGCCAAACGAATTGAGCGCCCATGACGAAGTTTACTGGGGGTCTGCTGGGGCTGGGACGCCGCGGCGCTATCGCGTTGCGACAAAAGTGGTCCCGTGGCCACGTCGAAACACAGCTTGCCAACATGCCGCCTTGCCTGATCGGCATGGAGGCTTGCGTGGATGCGCATCACCATCTGAAGCGCCTCATCGTCAGGGCTTCTTCTTGAACCATCCCGATGTCGGATGCGCGCTGGGCACTTCCAGCACGATCCGCGTGTGGAGCCCGAGAGCCCAGCGAGTTCACTACGATTCGGCCGCAAAAGTTTATCTCAGGGGTGCATTTGAAGATTAAGCGCTTAGGCTCCTTGACGAGCGTTCTTTAAATTATGACCATCATATAAAGAGGATGTCGCAGCTGCATGCGTTATGGACTTGATCACAAGGAGCGGACCCGAGGCCGCGTACTGGGCGCAGCGGCGCGGTCGATACTGGCGTTTGGTCCACACCGCATCGGCGTAGCGGACGTCATGGCCAAGGCCGGGCTGACCCACGGCGGATTTTATGGGCATTTCTTGGGCAAGGACGAGCTGATCGCCGCTGCCATCGAACTCTTGTTCGACGAGGCACTCGCCAACCTCCAACGTCTGACGGGCGATCGAGCCCCGGGGGAAGCGCTGGGCGCCTACATCGATTGGTACTTGTCGCCCCGGCATCGCGACGCGCGTGAGACGGGCTGCCCGCTGGCCGCCCTGTCAGCCGATGTACCTCGCCTCGACGTCGCGGCCCGGCGTCGCTTCTCGCGCGGGGCAAGCCGGTTGATTTCCGGTATTGCCATGCTGCTATCGGCGCTCGGGAGGAGGGGTCCCGAGTCGCTCGCCAGCTCGGCGTTTGCCGAGATGGTCGGGGCCCTCGTCCTGGCGCGCGGCGCAGACGCCAGGGAGTCCGACTCCATCCTGGAAGGATCGCGCGTCCGGCTGAAGGCCCGCCTGGGCATCGAGCGCCTGGGGAGGCACCCGCCCGCCCGTCATCGCAACAGCTAGAGTTCAACGTCGAGAGGTCGACATGGCCGAAGAAGCGGACAGTCCCCTGGTCAGCCGCGAGCAGCGCGGACCGATCGCCATACTGACCATGGCCTATCGGCCGTACAACCTGCTGGGTCCCAAGTTGATGGGCGCCATCGCCCGCGAGCTCACGCTCGCGCAGGAGGCGGGCAGCCGGGCGATCGTGCTCAGGAGCGGCCTGCGTCACTTCTGTGCCGGCGCCGATGTCAGCCTGTTCGGCGCCCGGATCACCGGCGAAGGCCGTTCCGACAGTGAGCTCAAGGGGATCGACTTCCTGCGCAGGCTCGAGCTTCTGCCGATTCCGGTCGTCGCCAGCATCCATGGCGTCTGCCTGGGCGGTGGCCTCGAGCTTGCCCTCGGCTGCGACTACATCATCGCTGCGGCCTCCTCCAAGCTGGGCTCGGTCGAGGCGGCGCTCGGCCTGCATCCGCTGATGGGCGGCATCCAGCGACAGGTCCAGCGGATCGGCGCCGCGCGCGCCAAGGAAATGTCGATGCTGGGGCGCCGCTACGACGCTGCCACGTTGGAACGATGGGGCCTGATCAACCTCACGGTTCCCGACGAAGCGCTCGAGAAGACGACGCTGTCGATCGCCGAAGAGCTGGCGCGCGGTCCCACTGTCGCGCATACCGCCACCAAGCAACTGGCTTGGCTTGCCGCCAACGAAGGCGTGGTCGCCGCCGACCAGGCGATGGCCAAGATTCAGGAGCCGATCTGGGCCTCCGAAGACCTCAAGACAGGCCTCGCCTCGTTCAAGAAGAACGGTCCCGGCCTGGCGAAGTTCGAGGGGCGTTGACCATGGCCGGGCCTCTGCAAGGCATCCGGGTTGTCGACTTCTCCCGTGTGCTCGCCGGGCCGCTTTGCGCCCGAACGCTTCTCGATCTCGGTGCCGACGTGATCAAGGTCGAGCCCCCCGCGTCCGACGTGTCGCGCTTCGCCTTTCCCTCGAAGGAGGGCATGTCAGGCTACTACGCCCAGCAGAATGCGGGAAAGCGCAACGTCAGCATCGACCTCAATCAGCCGGGTTCGCAGGAGCTGGCGCTGAGGCTTTGCGACACCGCCGACATCGTGGTGGAGAACTTTCGCGCAGGAACGCTCGGTTTCTTTGGTCTCGGCTACGAAGCGCTGGCAAGCCGCAACCCGCGCCTTATCTATGCATCGATCACCGGCTACGGGCAGGGTGGCCCGTGGCGCGGCCGCATGGCCTACGCGCCGACCGTCCAGGCCGAGGCCGGCTTCACCGAAAACAGCGTGCGTCACTACGGCGAGGCACTCACCGAGCCGCGCACCGACGGGCTGTCGCATGCCGACGTCTATTCGGGACTGCAGGCCGTCATTGCCATTCTTGCCGCCCTGCACAGGCGCGACGCGACTGGCCATGGGCAATACATCGACGTGGCGATGGCCGCGACCCTGATGGCTGTGAACGAACGCGCGCATGTCGATCTCTCCGACTACGACATCGGCGCCGAGCCGGCCGTGCTGGGGGCGACCGACTGTCCGTTCTTCCGCGGACCGGACGGCGAGCAATTCACCGTCGCAACCAGCCTGGTCGGCAGCCGGACGTTCCCGTCCTGGCTGCGTGCCATGCGCCGCGCCGATTTGATCGACGATCCGCGCTTTGCGACGGCCGCCGCACGGCGACAGAACTTCGCCGCGCTGCATGCCATCGTGCAGTCCTGGATCCTGAGCTTCCCCGACACCGCGACGCTCGATGCGCAGTTCGACGAAGCGAAGATCGCCATGGGCAACGTGCGGTCTATCCGCGAGCTCGCCCAATCGGATTGGTGCGCCTACTGGGGCGGCATCCAGGAAGTGCCGGATCGCCATGGCGGCAGTTACCGATTGCCCGGCCGCCCGTGGCGCTTCTCGCGCGAGGAGCTCAGCCCACTCGGACCACCGGCCTTCCAAGGCGAGCACAACAGGAGCGTTTTCGAGGAACTCGGCCTCTCGGCGACCGAAATCGAGCGGCACGCCGCTTCTGGCGCGCTCTTCGCACGTGTCCCAGCCAAAACCGCAACGACCTGACCCTGGAGACGTCACATGACGGACGTCAAGCCATCGCCCACCTATGTCGGCCAGCCACTGCGGCGGCGGGAAGACCTGCGCTTCATCACTGGTAAGGGCCGCTATGTCGACGACATCCGGTTGCCAGGGACGCTGCACGTCGCCTTCCTGCGCTCGCCGCATGCCCACGCCAGGATCGCGCGGCTGAATGTCGCCGGCGCGCGCGCCAATCCCGGCGTACGGCTAGTCGTCGATGGCAGCGGTATCCAGGGCAGAATCGGCGCAATCCGGCCGAACTGGATCATGCCCGGCACGCACGTTCCGGTACGCCCCGTCCTGGCGATCGACCGCGTCCGTTTCGTAGGCGAATGCGTGGCGGCCATCGTCGCCGATACGCGCGAGGCAGCGAACGACGCCTCGGAACTGATCGAAGTCGATTACGAGACGCTGCCCGCGGTCATCGGCGAGGAGGATGCCATCGCGCAAGGGGCACTGCAGCTGCACGCAAACGTTCCCGACAATATCACGACGCAGTTCAGGCTCGTTGGCGGTGACTACTCGGAAGCGGCGCGTAAGGCCGATCACATCCTCAAGCTGCGCATCGTGAACAACCGCCTCATCCCGACCTGCATGGAGCCGCGCACGATCCTCGCCGAGCCGAGCGTCGACGGCCAGCTCACCATCTACATGGGCAGCCAGGTCCCGCACATGCATCGCCGGTGGATCGCCGAAACGGTGGGCATCCCCGAACATCATCTTCGCGTCGTCGCGCCCGATATCGGCGGTGGGTTCGGCGCCAAGATGCATCTCTATCCGGAGGAGCTGCTCTGCGCATATCTGGCGCTTGCGCTGCGCTCGCCGGTCAAGTGGGTCGAATCGCGGTCGGAAAGCCACCAGGCGACGAGCCATGGTCGCGCGCACACTGAACACATCGAAATCGCGTTCAACAACGACGGCCGCATCCTCGGCCTCAAGGTCGAGACGCTCGGCAATGTCGGCGCCTATCTGTCGAACATGGCGTCGGGCGGACCGACGGCGAACACCATTACGTACGGCACTGGCACCTACCAGATCCCAAACTTCGAAGCCGTCGCAAAGGTCGTCGTCACCAACACCGTTCCTGTCGACGCCTACCGCGGCTATGGGCGTCCCGAGGCGGCATACATCGCCGAACGCGGTATCGAGGCGGTGAGCCGGCATCTCGACCTCGACCCGGTCGAGGTGCGGCGAACCAACTTCATTCCGAGCTCGGCCTTCCCATATCGCCCGTACGGCAGCAAGGCCACGATGTACGACAGCGGCGACTATCAGGGCTGCATGGACAAGGCTGTCGCGGCATTCGACTACGCCGCGCGCCGCGCCGAACAGGAAAGCCTGCGCAAAGCCGGCCGCTATCGCGGCATTGGCGTCGCCGCCTATACCGAGGTCTGCGGCATGGCACCGTCACGCCGGCTCGCCTTCATCGGCTTCGACCGCGGCGGCTGGGAGAGCGCGCGGGTCGTCGTCGATTCGGCAGGCAAGGTGACCCTCTATTCCGGCTCGATGACCCAGGGTCATGGTCACGCGACCGTTCTCGCGCAGGTCGCCGCCGAGGTCCTGCAGATGTCGCCCGACAACATCGACGTGGTGCAGGGCGACACCAAGCTGGTCCAGGCGGGGCATGGCACGTTCAATTCGCGCTCAATGCCGGTCGGCGCGTCGAGCGTCAGCGTCTGCGCGACGCGTATCGTGGCAAAAGCCAAGAAGTTCGCATCTGCCATGATGGAAGTCTCTGAGCAGGACATCGCCTACGAGGCCGGCCACTTCGTCGTTCCCGGCACCGACATCAAGCCGCTGCCCTTCGCCAAGGTGGCGCGCATGGCCTACGTCGGCCACGTCCGTCCCGAAGACGTCGAGCCCGGCCTCGACGAGACGCTGTTTTACGATCCCGTCGGGATGGGAGCACCGTCCGGCGTGCACATGGCTTATGTCGAAGTCGATCCGGAAACGGGCATGGTCGACATCGTGGACTATGTCGCGGTCGACGATGCCGGCATCATCATCAATCCGCTGCTGGCTAGCGGCCAGATACACGGGGGGATCGTGCAGGGAATTGGTCAGGCATTGTCGGAGGAGGTCTCATACGACAGGGAAAGCGGGCAATTGTTGACCGGTTCACTGCTCGACTATGCCGTACCGCGTGCCGACCGGGTACCGAACATTCGCTCGCAGTTCCAGGAGACGCCCTCGCCGACCAATCCGATCGGCGTGAAGGGGATTGGCGAGAGCGGCACCATCGGTGCGCCCCCAACCATCGTGCATGCCGTACTGGATGCCCTGGCGCCGTTTGGGGTGGCACATCTCGACATGCCGCTGACGCCCTCGCGGGTCTGGAAGGCGATCCAGGATGCACGAGGCAGTAGCGATCGGCCCGATGCATCGGCGATCGCGGCAAGCTGATCGAGCGTGCAGGCTGTGCGGTCCGATAGAAGGAAATTTAGATTGTATGGCAAGCGCGTACTTGGAGAAAGCCAATGACGCGAGCAATGTCGACAGCGACGCCATCTCGCCAAAACGTTCATGTCATGGCTGCCAATGCTGCCGGATCGCAGGCGGGTATTCAGTTCGGCCCCTTTCGTCTGCACGCCAGGAAGCGGCTTCTCGAGAGGGATGGCGAGCCAATCGGACTCGGCAGTCGGGCGATGGACGTGCTGATCGTGCTGGTCGAGCACGCCGGCGAAGTCGTCAGTAAGCAGGAGCTGACAAAGCGGGTGTGGCCCAACATTACGGTCGACGAGAGCAGCCTGCGCGTTCAATTGGCGACGCTGCGCAAGGCCTTGGGCCATGGCCGAGACGGCGCGCGCTACGTCACCAACGTCTCGGGCCGTGGCTACTCTTTTGTGGCGCCGGTCGCGGCAGTGCATCCCACACCACAGGCTCCTGTCGCTCCATCGCCTGAGCCTCCGACGAGCTTGCCTCGACCTCTCGGTCGGATGATCGGGCGGGACACCGCGGTGCGCGAGGTCTCCGCGCGTCTCGCCGCGCATCGCTTCGTGACCCTGCACGGCCCTGGAGGCATCGGCAAGACAACTGTCGCGGTGGCCGTAGCGCATGCCGAACTTTCCGCCTTTGCCAACGAAGTGGCGTTCGTCGATCTGGGCGCCATAGCCGATCCCGCCCTGGTGGAGAGCGCGGTCGCCACCTTGCTCGGGGTTGCCGTCCGATCCGGGGATCCGCTGCCGAGCTTGCTGAATTTCCTGCGTCCCCGGCGGATGCTGCTGGTGCTGGACAGTTGTGAGCACGTGATCGACGCGGCCGCCCGCCTCGCCGAGTCCATCTTCCGTGAAGCGCCCGAAGTGAGCCTGTTGGCGACCAGTCGTGAGTTGCTGCGCGTGGAGGGGGAGCATGTCTGCCCGGTCGCCGCGCTCGAGACGCCACCACAGCATGCGACGTTCGGCGCTTCCGAGCTTTTGGCATTTCCGGCCACGCATCTATTCGTCGAACGCGCCGCTGCGAGCGGACACGAAATTGAGGCGAACGACGCCAACGCCGCAATTGTCGCGGACATCTGCCGCAAGCTCGACGGCAATGCGCTGGCGATCGAGCTGGCTGCAGGCCGCGTTGCGACGCACGGCTTGCCTGCGCTGGCCGAACTTCTCGGGAGCCGGATGCGGTTGTTGTGGCAGGGAAGGCGAACGGCGCCGCAGCGTCACCAGACGCTGAATGCGACGCTTGACTGGAGTTACAACTTGATTTCCGGAACCGAGCGTGCGGTCCTGCGCCGGCTTTCGATATTGGTCGGCGGCTTCACGCTGCAGGCGGCCGAGGCGGTGGCTGCCTTCCCCGTTGGCGACCAGTCGATCGATGCCAGCGACATGGTCGAGGCTCTGGAACAGCTGGTCGCGAAGTCACTGGTCCAGGCGAACACGGGTGAGACGCCGTCTCGCTATCGCCTGCTCGACACCATGCGTGCCTACGCGCGCACCAAGCTGGCTGACGGTGGCGAGGAAATGGCGGTGGCGCGCCGGCATGCCACCTTCTTCCGGACGTTTCTCGAACAGACAAACCTGGATCTGACACGCGGCAGGACGACCGGAGACGGGCAGCTCGATCGGGCGTCGCTGCTTGGCAATGTATTGGCCGCACTCGTCTGGTGCTTCTCCGAGGGTGGCGATCGCGCGCTGGGAGTAGAGCTGGTCGCGGCCGCTGCACCCTTTTTCATAGCGATCTCGCTGTTGGACAGGTGCCGCCGCTGGACCGAGCGCGCCCTGGAGATGCTCGATGCGGCGCAACTCGGCACGCGCGTCGAGATGGAGCTGCAGGCCGCCCTTGGCCATTCACTAATGATGACCAGCGGCAACAGCGAGCGGGCCGGTACCGCGCTGGAGCGTGCCCGCGAAATCGCCAATGCGCTGGGCGACCGGTTAGACGAGTTCAGGGTATTGCACAGACTGAATGCGTACTATGTGCGAACTGGCGAGGTCACACGCTGCACTGAAGGCGCGCTGAGAATGGAAGCATTAGCGGCAGAAATCGGGGAGCCCATTAGCCAGGCCAGCGCGCATGTCTGCCTCGGCGCTTCTCACCATCTGGGCAGCGATCAGGAAAGGGCCCGCTTCCATCTCGAAGCATCGTTGGCGCTGGCTGGGAACGCGTGGCCGACTGATCCCCGCCATTTCGCCTTCCAATGGCCGCCGCACGTCGCCTTATGCCGCGTGTTGTGGTTGCAAGGGTATCCGGACCAGGCGATCAACCTGGCCGGCAATGTTGTCGGAGGTCCGCCGCCCGATCTCGATCCCGTCACAACCTGCTTCGCATTGATCTGGGCCGCCGGTCTCTATGGCTGGGTCGGCGACTGGGCGATGGTGGAAGAGCAGGCTGAGCGATTGATTACCCATCCCGCCACGCATTTCCTCGTGCCTTATCGCAACGTCGGGCTGGGCCTCAAGGCCGAGATGCTGATCCGGCGCGGTCGGCTTGATGAGGGCATCGGCCAGCTGCGCCGCTCGATCACCCGCCTCGTTGCCGATCGTTACCGGATCTACACGTTTGGCTTCCACGCCACTCTGGCCTACGGCCTGGCCGCGGCCGGTGATGCCAAGGAGGCGGTGAGAGAGATCGACGAATCAATTGATACCGCCGAGGGTCTAGGCGCCCGGTTCATCGTTCCCGAATTGTTGCGGACCAAGGGCGAGCTTTGCGCCGGCCAAAACGACGAGCAGCAGGCCCAGTCCCTGTTCGAACGTGCATTTGCGATGGCCGGAAAGCAGGCCGCCTTGTCGTGGCAGTTGCGAATCGCGATGAGCATGCTGCGGCTGGCCAGCAATAGCGGCAGCGCTGCCACAGCGCGCAAGCTGTTGGCCGACACCTATGGCCGGTTCACCGAAGGCTTTGCCACGGCCGATCTGAAGGCTGCCAAGCAGTTGCTGGAAAACACGGCGCGCTCTCGACGCTAAGGCGCCTCTTAACGAATCTTTGCGATCGTTAACTCGCCGCCGCGACCTCGGTGGCGCAAGTTGCACGTGCGACATCGATGTCGCGGCCAACCTTGTCCGGAACCTTTGTCCGACACGAAAGGGCAACCATGAGCGTACTCCAGGTCACGCGAACAAAGTCTTCGTCTGGCG
>Ga0126369_10004075_pt1 | contig 10661 bp, 12 predicted proteins | sample PanSoiMetaPlot_1_FD_109646 | JGI IMG/M metagenome (GOLD analysis project Ga0126369, IMG submission 109646) | Tropical forest soil microbial communities from Panama - MetaG Plot_1 | ecosystem: Environmental > Terrestrial > Soil > Tropical forest > Bulk soil | place: Panama | collected 2016-02-17
CCCAGGCGAGCCGCACGCCGTCGAAGCTGCGCGTCACGTGCGTGAACTCGAACGGACCGACGAGTCGCTCGGCGATGCGCAGGCGTTTCAGCGCCGCGAGCGTCGGGTCGCCGGGCACGGTCTCGAGCCCGTCGCGGTACTCGTAGCGGCCGAGGGTTGCCGTCAGCCCCGACTGGCGGAGGGTCAGGAAGCCGAGCTTCAGGAACGGCTCGCCCTGCGTGACCTGCTTCGTGTGCGCGAAGTAGATCGCGCCGGGCCCGAGATTGCCGACCGGCGGCGGCAGGCTCGCGTCGTCGGGCAGGTTGCCGATCCGCGTGTCCTGCCCGACGAGTGTCAACTCGGCGTGCGGCAGCACGACCGACAGGCCAGCGCGAAGCTGGCTGGCGATGAAGGTGTAGCGGTTTGCGCCCGGGTCGGCGGCGCCGGGTTGCGGACGGAACCAGTCGACGGCCTCACCGCGCAGGCGCTCGCTGGCGATGAGCGTGACCCGGTCCCGCCAGTCGCCGCCGTCGTCGGCACGGCCGACCGAGGCGACGAGGAGCCAGAGCACCATCACCCCGCCGATCGTCCGAGCCACCGTTCCATGCCCATACCGCGACTCCGGCCCTCCGTCATCCGCCCAGGGGACTCGCGCGTAGAGAGGCAAAACACAGCCGTCCGAGCCCGGACGGGACAGGAGGTCTCGCAATGAAGCGCACGATCCACACTCTCGGACTGGCGACGATGTTTGCCGGGACACTGGCCCTGGCGTCCCCCGCCTCCGCCGCCTTCGTGTCGCTGCCGTCGAGCGGCGCCCAGGTCAACGACGACCCGGTGAACACGATCGACCCGGACGAGGACGCCGGTCTGGTCGACGTCGCCGGCGGCACGGTCGTCGCCGGCAACAAGCAGGTGCCCTGGGCGACCTTCGAGCAGAAGCTCGGGTCGTGGCAGGAGATCTTCGTCCGTGCCTTCAAGAACGGCGCCTGGGTGACCCAGGGCTCCCCCGCATCGCTCAACATCGACCCGCGGCAGGAGGCCGAGGCGCCGTCGATCGACTTCGCCGGCCCGGGCCGCACCGTGCCCTGGGTGGCGTGGTACGAGCCAAACATCCACTTCGGCGAGCCGACGAACATCTTCGCGAGCCGCTTCAACGCGGGCGCGAACGCGTGGCTGCCGTCGGGCCAGGAGCGGGCGGCCGACTTTCACGTCCCGTCGCTCAACATCCACACCAACCGCACGGCCGAGAACCCTTCAGTCGCCGGCGGCGCCACGGTGGCGGGCAACGACCCGGTGCCGTGGATCGTGTGGGAGGAGAACGACGGTGGCGACACCGACGCCGACTCGCCGCGGCAGATCTTCGTGTCGAAGGGCGTGAAGCAGCCGGCGGCCGGGATGCCATGCACGGGCTTCAAGCCGTCAGCCGCCAACAACCTGAACGGGTTCTGCTTCCAGCAGGTCGGCCTCGAGCGCCTCGACTCCGGCCAGCTGCCGCCCGACCACACGAACGACCCGTCCCTGAACATCGACCCGACGCGCGCCGGCGTCGAGCCGGACATCGCCTTCACCGGGAAGGACGACACAGTGGTGTGGACGGTCTGGTACGAGGAGGACCCCACCGCGGTCCCCGGGCTGCGCAGCAACCAGATGGTGTTCGCCGCGAAGGCGGTGGCGAACGCGGCTGCCGATGGCGGGTTCCAGTGGGTCGCCGTCGGGAGGGGGACCGCGGGCCAGACCAACGTCCTCGACAACTCCGGCACCAACGGCCGGGGTTCGTGCGCGGAATCACAGGCGGCCGAGGACGCGTGCTCGCTGAACGTCATCCCCGCCAACGACGCCGAGAATCCGCGCGTCGCAGCGGGCACCATGACCCCGGGACAGCCGACCGTCCCGTGGGTCGTGTGGGAGGAGAGCGACACCAGCGGACGCCACGGGGTCTTCGTGGCGCGGCTCGCCGGCGGCGACCACTTCGCCCTCCTGAACGGTGGCCAGCCGGTCTCCAACCCGCACCGCAACTCGAGTCGGCCCGACATCACTTTCGCCGGCAACGTCCCGTACATCTCCTGGCAGGAGGAGATCGGAACGAGCCTCCTCACCTTCGTCGGCCACTTCGAGGGTGCGGCGGCCGCACCGGTCTTCATGCTCGACACGCCCGACGGGATCGACAAGTCCGCGTTCCTCGACGTCGACAATCCGCAGCGCGCGCCGATCTCCTCGACGTGCACCGCCAACCCGACCAACGCCGACGGCTCCGCGTGCCAGGGTGGCGCGATCGGCACCCCGTTCTTCCTCTTCACGACCGGCAAGCCCGGCGCGAAGCCGCTCTTCGCCCAGGCGTTCGCGCCGAGCGACGTCCAGACGCTCGACGCGAGCAACGAGACCTCGTCGAGCGCCACCTTCCACGGCAGCGCCAACCCGGGTGGCACGAGCGCCCGCGTGCACTTCGACTTCGGTGCGACGGCCGCTTACGGCTCGAGCACCACGCCCGATATCCTCGGTGTCGGCGTCGTCCCGACGACCTTCGACGCGCTGGCGAACGGCCTCCCCACCGGCTCGACGATCCACTACCGCGCCGTCGCCGCCTCCGACTTCGCGACGGTCACCGGGTCGGACGCGATTGTCACGATCGTCAACAACCCTCCGACGATCGCCATGGGGCACCTCGAGACCGAGCTGCACCTCCGTGACCTTGGTCGCGACCGTACCCTGTCGGTTCCCCTCAACGTCGACGAGCCGGCGACGGTGACGATCCAGCTCATCAACAGGAAGTCCAAGGTCGTGCGCGAGGTGACGGTGACCCCGTCGTCTGCCGGTGCCCTCGTCGCGACGCTCTCTCTGAAACACGTCCACACCGGCAAGTTCACGCTCCACATCGTCGCCGTCGACCCGGAAGGCGCGACGAGCGTGCCGATCGATCTGCGCCTCCGCGTTCGCCGCTAGAAGCCGCCCCGTCCCCACCCCTCCCATCGGCGGAGGCGCCACCCGGCGCCTCCGCCGATCTGCGTTCACCACGTCGAGCTCGCATGCCCCCGCGGGGTTGCCGATCCCCAGGTCCCGCACGTAGGAGATCGAGGGCGTACCCGCCGAACGGTCCCGGACGTCCTTGTTGTCGGGAGCCATGCCGCCAACCCGCGCCACGATCGTCCACGCCGCCATCGAGCGCTGCCGCAAGCGCCTGTGGGCGCACTGCTACCGGATGACCGGGCGGCGCGCGGATGCCGACGACCTGAGCCAGGAGGCCATCGCGCGTGCCATCGAGCGGGCCGATGACCTCGTTGACCTCGCCGCCGTCGAGGGATGGCTCTTTCGCATCGCGACCACGGTGTGTCTCGACCACCTCCGCCGGGAACGGCGCTCGCGGGCGGTGACGGAGCTGGTCGATCCGGTTGCCTTCGACCATCTCGCGGTTCCGCCCGCCGACCCGGAAGCGTCCGCGCTCCTGCGCGACGACGTGCGGCTGGCGGTCGTCGCGGCGCTGCAGCACCTCGCGCCGAAGCAGCGCGCGGTCATTTTGCTGCACGACGTCTGCGGGCTGCCGCTCGCGGAGGTCGCGAGCACGATCGGGACGAACGGCAACGCCGCCAAGGCGACGCTGCACCGCGCCCGTGCGGCGCTCGATCGCGCGCGCGGTCGCACCGACGTGGACGTCCCGGTTGACCCCGAGGTCGTGGAGCGCCTCGCCCGCGCCCTCGAGTCGCGCTCCGTGGAGGCGCTCGCCGCCCTCCTCGCCGACGACGTGTGGGGCGTGGTCGACGGCGGCGGCGTCGTGCAGGTCGCGAGGCGGCCGACGTTCGGTGCCCGGGCACTGCTGCGCCGCTTCGCCAACCTCGCCCGGCGCGTGCCGGTACCGGTGGCATGTCGAGTCGTGCGCCTGAACGGCGAGCCCGCCGTGCTCGCGACGATGCCGAGCGCCGGCCATGCCGTGTTCGCTTCGGTCCACGTCGAGACGCGTGGTGGTCGCATCGTCGCGATGCGGGTCGTCCGTGACCCGGCGAAGCTCGTCCCGCTCCAGGAGGTGATGCAATGATTGCAGAAGCGCTCGCGCCGATCCTCCCGACGATCGGCGGAATTCTCATCGCCATGGCGCTGGTCGCCTTGATCGAGACCGCGGTGCCCCTGCACGTCCGGGGCCGATGGAGGCGCCTCCACGTCGGTCCGAATCTGGCACTCACCTTCCTCACGTTCGCGACCAACGCGGTCATGAACGCCGCGCTCTTGATGACGCTCTTCTGGCTCGAGGCGAGAGGGTTCGGCCTGCTCCGTCTGGCATCGCTGCCGCCGCTTGCGACGGGCGTCGTCACGGTCCTCGTGCTCGACTTCTCCTTCTACGCTTGCCACGTCGCCATGCACAGAGTGCCGGGCTTCTGGCGCTACCATCGCGTGCACCACGCCGATCCGGCCGTGGACGTCACGACCAGCATCCGCCAGCATCCGGGCGAGAGCGTGATCCGCTACGCTTTCATGAGCGCGTTCGCGGTCGTGATCGGTGCTAGCCCCGGTGCGTTCGCCGTCTACCGCGTCTGGTCGGCGCTCAACGGGTTGCTCGAGCATGCAGACTTCCGGGTGCCGCTCTGGCTCGACCGCGTGCTCTCGCTGGTTACCACGTGGCCCTACATGCACAAGGTCCATCACTCGCGCATCGCGCGCGAGTCCAATACCAACTATGGCAACATCGTCTCGCTCTTCGACCGGCTGTTCGGCACCTTCACGCCGTCAGAGTGCGGGCGGAACATCGTCTACGGGCTCGACGGCTTCGACGAGCCGGCGCTGCAGACGACGGTCGCGTTGCTGGCGATGCCGTACCGGGACATGCACGAATCAGCGCCGGCGTGGGCCGAAGCGCGGTGACGCTCGCGCGGCCCGTCAGGACGACAGGAGGAATTTGCCGTTGCCGGCGACGACGGGGCGGCTGCGATCGTCCTGCCAGGCGATGGCGCGCACGTTGGCGATGCGGCGGCCGAGCTTGAAGATCTCGGCGCGCGCTCTGGTCGGATGAGGGCCGGCGGACCGCAGGTAGTCGATGCTGAACGTGATCGGCTTCGGCACGGGTGCGCTGCCGCTCTCGTCGAGCAGCCGCAGCAGCGCCGTGAGCTCGAGGAACGCACCGAGCACCCCGCCGTGGACGGCCGGCAGCGCGGCGTTGCCGACGATCTCCTGCCGGAACGGCAGCACGCACTCGAGAACGTCGTCGACGCGCTCCACCTCGACGCCGAGGAAGCGCGCGTAGGGGATGACGTCGAGCATCCCATTCATCGTCCGCCGCCTTTCCCGCCGCGAATGAGGTGTTCGAACGAGCTGTCGCTGCGGTTGGCACCCAGCATGAACGTCCCCAGGGCGCTGGCGAAGGGGTCGCTCGCGGTGCGGTCCCAGGCGACGGCGCGCACGAAGGCGACGTTGCGCGTCAGCCGGTAGCACTCGGCGCGCGCGTGGAGCTCGAGGTCCGGTTCGGCGGCGCGCAGGTAGTCGACGCGAAGATCGATGGTGGCGATCGCGGTCAGCTGCTCGACGGCGCAGGCGACGGCGAGTCCGGACGCGTGGTCGATCAACGTCGTGATCGCACCCCCGAAGATCACCCGTCGACGGGGATCACCGATCAGCTCCTCGCGGAAGGGGAGGGCGCAGACGCCGAAGGCCGGTCCGGTCTCCACGACGCGGATGCCGAGGTAGGCCGCGTGCGGGGTGTGGCTGACCATGCCCTCCTGCCCGGGGCCGAAGAGGGATTGCAGCGCGTAGCGGCGGGGCGGGGTGGGTGCTGCGTCGATCGGCATCGTCGCTGCATAACCCACGGTGCGGGGGGTTGCCAGTCGCGGCAGGCTCGGAAGGGAGTTTGAAGTCAGCGCGACGGCGCGCTGATGAGGCTTTCCTCGCCCTCGGCCATCGTGTAGCGGTGATCCGCGGGGACGTCCTGAAGATGGGTCCGCGCTCCGGAGGGCCAGTCGATGTCAACCGTGGTGACCCGCGTCGCGGGGCCGAGCCCGAAGTGCTGCACGAGACTGGAGCCGGAGAGATAGGCCGACCCGGCCGTGACGCTTCTGGACTGGAGGCCAGCCGCCGTCCGAATCCGGACGCGGGCACCGACGGCATCCCGATTGGAGCGCACGCCGACCAGCTTCAGCTGTAGCCAGTGCCCCGAGCGTCCCTGGTTGTGCAGCAGCACCGCCGGCTGGCGGAAGTTGCGGATGAGGAGATCGAGCTGGCCGTCGCGATCGTAGTCGAAGATGGACAGCCCCCGCCCGTCCTCGGGACGATCGGCGCCGTTGACGAAGGCGACGTCGGTGAAGGTCCCGTCGCCGTTGTTGCGGAAGAGGACCTTGCGCTCGTAGCCGTTCAGGCTGTTCTGGCCGATGTTCACCACGGTGCCGCTCTTCTGATCCAGGCGTCGACCGACGCCCTCGAACATGTCCATTCAGACGTCGTCGAGGACGGGGCCGGAGACGAAGCCGTTCACCGCATAGATGTCGAGGAACCCATCGTTGTTGTAGTCGAGGAACTCGGTTCCCCATCCCCACTGTCCGTCGCGCACGCCGGCACGATCGCTGACGTCGGTGAACGTCCCGTCGCCGTTGTTCCTCAGGAGGGTGTTGCCGCGCGTGAGCTGGTCGAAGATGCGGTCGGACTCACGCTGGACGGCCGTGGTGAACAGCCCGAGCAGCCGATACTGCCACGGAATCGGGGCGGGGAAATCCGGATGGACCAGCGCCCAGCGTGAGTTCGCGTACATGTTGGCCGCGTAGAGATCCAGGTGACCGTCGTTGTCGAAGTCCCCCCACGCGACGCCCATGGTGGCAGCCCGGTCGCGCGCGTTGGCACGCCGGGAAACGTCGGTGAAGGTGCCGTCGCGGTCGTTGTGATAGAGCGCGCTGAACCCGAATTCGTTGCCGACGTACAGGTCGGGCCATCCATCGTCGTCGTAGTCGCCCCACGCGCCCGCAAGACCCCAGCCCCGGTTATCGACCCCGGCGCGCCGGCTGACGTCCGTGAACGTCCCGTCGCCGTTGTTATGGAGGAGCGTGCTGGGGACGCCATTGCGCGCCTCGTAGTTCGGCCGGGGAGCCGTGTTCTCGTGGTCACCCATGCGGACCACGTAGATGTCGAGGAATCCGTCCCGATCGTAGTCGGCGATGAGCGGCATGCTGCCCCAGACGCCGGCTGGAATGCCGGCCGCCGCCGTGACGTCCACGAACTGGCCGCCGCCGAGGTTGTGGAAGAGCCGGTCCCCTCCCGCCACCGCCGCCACGTAGAGGTCCGGCCAGCCATCGTTGTCGTAGTCGAAGAAGACGGCGCCGGTTGCCGCCGCGGGATACGGCCGCGGGATGCCGGACCAGTCGGTCACGTCCTCGAATGTGCCGTCTCCCCGATTCCGGTAGAGAGCGACGATCGGCGCACCCACCAGGAAGATGTCCTCCCACCCGTCCTGATCGACGTCGGCCACCGCGCTGCCCGACGCGTTCGTGAGCGTCCCGACGAGCCGGAAGACAGGCGAATTGGCGTTCGTATGAACGTTATCGATGCCGGCGCTTGCGGTGGCGAGCGAGTAGCGCGGGGAGGAGGAGGCGACCGACTCTCGGCCGGTGATCTCCTCGCGCGTGATGTGCCAGCCGGCGCCCTCGATCTGCTTCACCCGCAGCTCGGCATGCTGATCCAGCTGAGAAGCGGCACCGTCCGCCCGAGTGCCACGGACGATGAGGCGTACCCACGCCGGGTATCCGTCCGCCTCCGGATGGCGCCAGTCGATCCGGTGGATCCGGAGCTCGGCCTTGTCGATCTTCGGGAAGAGGGCGAGGAGGTGCTCGTACCGCGTCCGGATCGACTCCTCGCCGCGGCGGCCGCCCCAGCGAAGCATCTCCTCCTCGAAGCCGGGATAGACGCGCTGCTCTCCCTCCCAGGTGATGCCGCTTCCCACGTCGGTCGCGTACAGCGCGAGGACGTCATCGAGCTTGCGCTGACGGAGATACGTCGGCAGGTGACGATGAAGCTCGGAGTTGAGCGGATCGATGACCGTTCGCCTGGTCTGCTCCCATCGGTCCGCGACCGCGCGCCTCGCACAGATGAGTGCGACGACCGCCGACACCGTCGCCAATCCGATCCGCCGGCCGAACGTCCCAGCGCGCATCCGCGGACGGTCTTGTACGCGGGCCCCTGATTGCGCGTCAACGTCCGGGTGAGCGGACCGCAGTACTAGTTGTGTTTGACTGACAGCGAGACCGGCTGCTAGACGCGGCCTTCATGCGGCTTCTCAAGCTCCGGAGCCTCCGCAATCCGACCGCATGGCTCTGTGGTCTGGGCCTCTTGGTGGGTTGCACGGGCCAGACCGCCCTGCTCGGCCCGCGACCTCCGACCAACTACACACCATCGCGAACTGCCGACGGACGCGCCTGCACCTTCCTGGTGCTCGGCGTCATCCCGAGCAGCAACTTTCAGCGTCGCGACCAGATCGCCTACGAACGAGCGCTCAGCCACGGAGGGCGAGCGCTGACGGATACGACCATCCAATACTCCTGGTACGTGATCCCCTATGTCGGTTACCTTCACTGCACCCGGATCACCGGGAAGGTCATCGAATGAGGTACGCAGCACGGATCGCTCTGGGCGCCCTCGCAGCGGCCTGCGTGGCTTGCACCGGACCCCAGATCAAGATCGCTCCCCAACCGCCGGCCGAGTATCGAACGACCACGATCGGCCACGGCTCGGCCTGCGGATTCAACCTCTTCGGCGTCATCCCGATCGCGGTGAACGGCCGGGCCCAGCGCGCCTACGATGAAGCCCTCCAGACCACTGGAGGGATGGGGCTGCTCGATGTCAAGGTGACGGAACGCTGGTACTACGCCGTCGTCGGAAACATCTACTGCACGGACATCGAGGGACTGGGCTACACGGGCGGCAATGCTTCCGTCGGCCGACCTGCGCGGAACGGCTGATACACGCTACGCGATGCTCGCGGCGCGCGCCTCGCGGGCGGCGCGCCTCGCCTGGCGAAGCGGCTCCGGTGTGCGCGCGCCGTGCGTGGAGTTCACCACCACGGCCACCGCCGTCTCGAGATCGATCCGCCATCCCGGATGGACGACGATCGGCCGCACGCCTCGCCTCGCGCGCAGCCAGCAACCGACGACGTCGTTCTCGATCCGGAGGAGACCCTGCGCCCCGGGCTCGTCGGCGGGCCAGTCGCCACGGGCGATCAGGGGCTGGTCCGTGACGCCGACGCTGGGGATCTCCAGCCGCGCGCCCAGGTGTAGCGCCAGCCCTGCGCGCCGGGGATGGTCGCGGCCGGTCGCGTTCACCAGCAGCACCTCCGGACATGCGGGGAGCTGCCGCACGGCGGCCTCGAGCAGCGGCCCGTCGCGCAACGCCAGCAGCCCCGCGACGTAGGGCGCCGGAGCCTCACCGGTCACGACGGCGATCCGGGTGCGCTCAGTGCCGACGACGAGGGCGGCTGCGGCCCATCCGGGTTCGCCGGCCGCCCCGGGACCGACCCGGCCGCGGGAGAAGCAGACGAAGCACCCGGCCACGGCTTGCGCGCCGCCCGCCGCCCGCCACGGCGCGGGGGAAGCGGACGCGAGCTCCCGCTGGGCGGCGACCAGCGCTTCTTCGGTCGCAGGCCAGGGCGCGTTCATGTCACCGACGTCGCGGCAGCCAGATCGTGTCGTCGGGGGAGCCGCCCAGCGCCTCACGCTCCGGCTCCTCGAGGCTCGCGATCCACGCGGAGAGATAGGCATCGACCTTGTCGTGTCGCGCCCCGTACCCGATGCCTCGGAGAGCTCCCGCCTCGGCGCGCGGGGGCCAGCCCGTGTGGCGGCGGGCGGCCTTCAGTCGCTCGACGCATCCAACCGAGTCGGACTTTCGAACGCCCGCAGCCCGTAGCACGGCCGCCGTCGCGTGAGGAAAAACCTCGATGCATTCCCAGGACCGTTGCAGGCGACGGAACAGCGAGAAGCCGACCAGCATCCACAGCTGGTTCGCGTGCGGCAGCCAACCTGCGGCGCCGCCCGTAGCAAGATGGCTGCGGGCACGCGCCTCGATCTGCCCGAACTCCTGCGCGCTGGCCGTCGGGATGCAGGAGATGCCGCGCGCATCCAGGGCACACTCCGACAGGCGTCGATGCACGCCGTCCTGCTTCGGATGGCTGGGAGCGTCGATCGCGATACGGCGGATGCGGACGCCGAGGTAGCGCTCGACGTTCCGCAGATAGTCGTGGGTCTCGTCAGCAAACCGGGTCCGCCATCCGTCTTCGAGCGCTTTCACGTTCCCGCTCCCGCGCGGCGGTGGGCCCAGCTCGTGGCAGTCTCGAAGCGGGAGGGGCACCAGGGATCGCTGGTTGCGGACGACCACACAGACGGGCAGGCGCTTGCCCTTCGCGCAGGCGACGTCGATGCCGGCGAACGCGATCACGAGGTGCCGGTGTTCGCCGGCTTCCAGCTCTGCAGCATGAGCATGTAATTCGCGCGCTCGTAGGCCTGCGGGTCCGAACAGGTGCGCAGACTCATGCTGCCCCAACCAGCGCGTCCGGGATCATGGCGCGCAGCTCGTCGTCGCCGAGCAGCGCGATCTTCCGCTCCTCGTGCGACGTGCGGAACCCGTCGAAGAAGTGCAGGAAGGGCACGCGCGTCTCCAGCGTCGCGGCGTGCGCGACGCAGGCGAGATCGAGCGCCTCCTGCACCGAGCCCGAGCACAGCATGGCAAAGCCG
>Ga0126369_10004076_pt1 | contig 10658 bp, 10 predicted proteins | sample PanSoiMetaPlot_1_FD_109646 | JGI IMG/M metagenome (GOLD analysis project Ga0126369, IMG submission 109646) | Tropical forest soil microbial communities from Panama - MetaG Plot_1 | ecosystem: Environmental > Terrestrial > Soil > Tropical forest > Bulk soil | place: Panama | collected 2016-02-17
AGCGGCGCCAGCTACGCCAAAGCCCCAAGTTCTCGAAGCGCGGGCAGCTCATTCGCGGGCGGAATCGGCGATCGGGAAGTCGAAAGTGGCGGCAATATAGCACCGGCGCGTTGCTTCGCACAACGGGCGCCACGTGGCTCCCCCGCTCCGGCGCGGGGGCTCGTTTGCGCGCTCAGGGCAGAAGCTGCATAGTTCGCGCTTGCGGGACCCGCCCAACGCTTCCCGGCTTCATCGAGGAAGCGGATTCGCGAGCTGCCTGCCCGAAGCGCACCGAGGACGGGAAGCGGCGATCGGCGCCCGAGGCGCCCCCGCACGACTCTCGAGGGGGCGACCATGCATGTGATCGAGGGGGTTCTCGGCGCCGAGGACCTCGAGTGGATCCGGGCGCTCGTTCGCCGCTCGCAGTTCAGCGGCGGGAGCGCGAGCGCGCACGGCGCCGCGCAGCAGGTCAAGGCCAATCAGCAGCTCGAATGCAGCCGCGCGGATCACGAGCAGCTCGTGCAGCGTGTCTTCGGGTCGCTCTACCGGAACGCGAAGTTCTCGCGCATCGCGCTGCCGCTCGAGATCTCGGTGCCGATGATCAACCGGTACGTCGAGGGCATGACCTACGGTCCACACTACGACCACCCGTTCATGCCGACGCCGGACGGCCCGCGGATCCGCGGCGATCTGTCGGCGACGCTCTTCGTGTCCGATGCGCAAGACTACGACGGCGGCGAGCTCTGCTTCGCGAGAGTCGGCGGCGAGCAACGGGTGAAGCTCAAAGCCGGCGATCTCTTCCTCTATCCCTCGAGCACGCTGCATCACGTCGCGCCGGTGACGCGCGGCGAGCGCCTCGCGGTCGTGTTCTGGGTGCAGAGCATGATCCGGGACCACGAGAAGCGGTGCATGGTCGCGGACCTCGACTCGCTCGTCGGGCGCCTCGCCGAACGCATGCCTGGCAGTGCCGAGGTGCGGGACCTCGCCGGTGTGGTCGGCAACCTCACGCGCATGTGGGCCGAGCTTGCGATCGCGCTCGGAATCGCCCTCGGCGCCGCGGTCGCGCATTCCGAGATCTCGCCGCGCAAGTTACCCCAGGCCGCCCGCGCGGAGCCGCTCGATTCGCCGAGCCGCGTCGCGGAGGTCCGGGACGACCGCGTCGCAGTCGAGCGCGCTCGCCGGCCGGCCCTCGTTGTAGCCGTACGGGACGCACCAGATCGCACAGCCCGCGGCCCGCGCCGCCTGGACGTCGTTCAGCGAGTCGCCGATGACAAGCGTGTCGGCGGGCCGTGCTCCCAGGCGATCGCACGCGTGGAGAACTGGGAGTGGATCCGGCTTCTTCCGCGCGACGGTGTCGCCGCTGACGACGCAGTCGAAGAAGCGCGCGAGGTCCGTGCGCGCGAGGAGATCCTGCGTGAAGCGGCCGGCCTTGTTGGTGACGCAGCCGAGGGCGAGCCTCAGCCAGCGCATCCGCTCGAGGCCTTCGACTACCCCTTCAAACGGGCGGGCGCGAGCGCCGGACTCGGCGGCGTAGCAGCGCTCAAAGATCGGTAGGGCCCGCGCGAAGAGCGTGGGCTCCGCGACGCCGTCGAGCGTACCGGTCAGCGTCCGGTGGACGAGCACCGGGATGCCCTTGCCGATGTAGGTCGCGATCACTGCGGGATCGCGCGCGGGCGCGCCAAGCTCGCCGAGCATGCGGTTCGCGGCGGCGGCGAGATCGGGCGCGGTGTGGAGCAGCGTGCCGTCGAGATCGAAGAGAACCGCGCGGACCGTCATCCGGCGGCGCCGGCGAGCGCCGCGCGCATCGCCGCGATCGTCGCCTTGTAGTCCTTCGTTCCGAAGATCGCCGAGCCGGCGACGAACGTGTCGGCGCCCGCGCCCGCGATCGCGGCGATGTTGTCGACCTTCACGCCGCCGTCGACCTCGAGCAGGACCTCGCGTCCGGAGGTCTCGATTCGTCGGCGCGCTTCGCGCACCTTGGCGAGCGCGCCGGGGATGAACTTCTGGCCGCCGAAGCCGGGGTTCACCGACATGATGAGCACGAGGTCGAGCGCGTGGAGCGTGTAGTCGAGCCACGAGAGCGGGCTCGCCGGGTTGAGCACGAGGCCAGGCTTGCAACCGGAATCGCGGATGAGGGCGATCGTACGATCGACGTGCTCGCTCGCCTCGGGGTGGAAGCTGATGATGTCGGCGCCCGCCTTGGCGAAGTCGGGCACGATGCGATCGACCGGCTTCACCATGAGGTGCACGTCGATCACCGCCTTCGTGAGCGGCCGGATCGCTTCGCAGACGAGCGGCCCGACCGTGAGGTTCGGGACGTAGTGGTTGTCCATCACGTCGAAGTGCACGAAGTCCGCGCCCGCGTCGACGACCGCGCGCACTTCCTCGCCGAGCCGCGCGAAGTCGGCGGAGAGGATCGATGGGGCGATGCGGTATTGGCGGGCCGGCATGGTCGACGAAGCCGCGTGGAGCGCCGGGCGATTCTAGCGGCAAACGGGCGCGCGCCGCGGGGGATGTCGCGGCCGGTTGTGCCTCGGCCGGATTTGCGGTGCAATAGGCCGATGCCCCAGGCCGACAAGAAGTACGAGATCAGCATCTCGCCGCAGTCGCAGTACCTCGCTGACCAGTCGGACGAGCCGGCCGGCCGCTTCGTCTTCGCCTACACGATCACGCTGCGCAACACCGGCAGCATTTCGGCGCAGCTGATCAGCCGGCACTGGATCATCACGGACGCGAACAACCAGATCCAGGAGGTCAAGGGTGTTGGCGTCGTGGGCGAGCAGCCGCTGCTTGCGCCCGGCGAGAGCTACCAGTACACGAGCGGCGCCGCGATCGCCACCCCGGTCGGCACGATGCGCGGCACCTACCAGATGGTCGCCGAGGACGGCACGCGGTTCGATGCGCCGATCCCGGAGTTCACGCTGTCCATCCCGCGCACGCTGCACTGAGTGCGCTAGGCGGTGCTCAGTCCGATCCCGTAGAGCAACGTGACGTTGATTCTGCGGTTGGTGTATCCGGGTTTAAAGCGCAGTGTGTCAGTCGTGTGGAACAGCGACGAATCGAACAGCACGCAGCGGTTCTCCCGGTACGGAACTCGCGTGGCCTTCGCGCCGTTCGTCTGGAGAAACGCGCCGATCTTGCCGGTGTCCGCGGAGTTGTAGTCCTGGAAGGTCCAGTTGCTCGGCGCCCGGACGTCGTAGATCACCATTCCGCCCACTTCGTGGTCTTCGCAGGCGCTGTCGGGTGTGATCCAAAAGTTGACGTTGACGCGCGCGAAGTCGGCATGCAGTGCGATGCCCTGCATGCGCTGGTCGTACTTGAAGCCCCAGGCCTGGCATAGCGGGTGAGGGCCGACGACGTCGGGCATGACCCGTCGCAGCTCGTCGGCGATCGCGAGGAGCACGCGGGGGCAGAATCCCGTCGACAACAGCGCGCCGTGGTAGCCGTTCTTGTAGGCAACCTTCCATACGGTGGCCTCTTCGGCGAACTGACGCAGGTTCGCGAGCCCATCGGGCGAGAGGAAACCGTCGATCACGACGACCGACGGACGGCTGTCGCGATACTGATCCTGGAGGCGACGATAGTCGTTTTCGCCCAGCGCCCGGCCGGTGAACGGCGGATCGGGGTTGTAGTGATAGGGGATCAACGATCGCCTCAGGGAATCGGCCTCTTCGCCTTCCGGGGCGAACGTCTTGCCCGGATCCCCGGTCGGTCCGTAATAGCGCCTCAGGACTGCCAGCGCCCGGGCACCACTCTCCCCGAGCTTGCTCCGTCGTTCAAGCAGCTCGAGCTGTTCGCAGTCGTGGCGGATGCGGGGTTCGCTGACGGGCCAGTCGAGGAGGTGATTTCCACCTGTTTGAGCAATCGTCACCGTGCTAGCCCTGCTCAGGACGTCGTACGCTCGGTTGCGGTCACCGTCACTGAGCGCGATCAGCCCGAGCACGAGGAGCGCCTCGGGATCGCGCGCCACTTCGCGCTCGTACTCCGCGGCGAACCGCGCGGCGACTTCCTTGTTCCTACCGGTCTCCAGCGCGAGCCGCAGGATCCCGCGGATCGCGACGATCGATCTGCTGCCGAGCCGCAGGGACTCGGCGCAGGCGTCGAACGCCTCGTCGTACCTCCCGAGGCCGTGGTAGGCCGCGCCGAGCTGGTCGTAGAGCTGCGGACCGACGTCGTTCGCGCTCTTGAGGCGCTGGAACACTGCGATTGCACCGTAGTGATCGCCGACGCCATTTAGGCAGCTCATCAGCTGGAACGCCACTGCCAGCGATGTCGCGGCGAGTTTGTCGGCGCGCTTGGCATAGCCGAGCGCCTCCTCGGGATTGCCGAACCGCTGCGCGGCGAAGCTCAGCGCGAGCAGCGCGCGGAAGTTGTTCGGATTTCCGGCGAGGGCGACCAGCGCCGCCGAGCGCGCAAGCGCCCAGTCGCCCTTCGCGCCTGCGATGTCGCTGATCACGGTGAGGAGCAGGTTCTCCTTCGCCGGCGGATCCTGCAGGTGCGCGAGCACGTATCGGTATGCGTCGTCGACGCGGCCATTCTGCTGCAGGAGGAGCAGATAGATCGCTGTCGCGTCGGCGTTTGCCTGCCCGCTCCGGATCGAGGCTTCCGCGGCGGCGAGCGCTCGGCCGCGGTCGCCGCGCATCATCGCTTCGACGATGGCCTCGCTCGATCGGGACGCCCACTCCGCGGTCCAGCGATGGCCGTCGCGCACCCGCCTCGCCTCCGCAACGTTCCCAGTGCCGAAGAAGCAAACGATGGCCTCGAACGCGTCCTCGTCCGAAGCGATTGCGCTCGATTGGATCAGCGAGACGGCAGCCGCTTCCCGTCCACTCGCGCGCAGCGCCTTCGCGGTTCGGAATTTCTCGGATAGCATCCCTGAATCGGTCGCGTCGGCCGCGTGCCCCGCGCCGCCGGAAAAGTCGAGGGCGCAAGATTAACCGATCCGTCGTTTCGCAGAGCTCGCAACCGGCCGACGCGTCACTTCCTCGTCGTCCACCAGACGATGAACGCGGCGATCGCTAGCGCCGTCGCCATTTCGAGCAAGAGGATCCAGAATCCTTCCATTCGCGCCATGCCAAAGTCCGTGTCGCGCATCATCCTAGCGCACGCGGTCGTGCTCGCCCTGCTTACGGCCTGCGCGACGCAGCCGCCAGGATGCCCCGCAGCTGCGCCTTGCCCCGCGTGCCCGGTGTGCCCCGCGCCGCAGGAAAAGCCGAAGGCGCCGGCGCTCGCGCCCGTCAGCTTCGCGGATCTACCGGGGTGGGGGGACGACGATCTCGCGCAGGCCTGGAGCGCGTTTCGCGCGAGCTGCCGCGCGCTCCGCTTCCGGGAGCAGTGGCGTACCGCGTGCCAGCAGGCCGAGCGGCTTGAGGCGCCGGACAGCGCAGCGGTCCGCGCCTACTTCGAGGCGAACTTCATTCCGTACCGCGTTGCGAATCCCGACGGGAGCGAGCAAGGGCTCGTCACCGGCTATTACGAGCCGCGCCTGCGCGGGAGCCGGGAGCGGCGAGCGCCGTATCTGCATCCGCTGTATGCGCCCCCCGATGATCTGCTCGTCATCGACCTCGCGTCGGTCGCGCCGGAGACCAAGAACATGCGCCTGCGCGGCCGGCTCGACGGCCGCCGCGTCGTGCCGTACTACTCGCGGGCCGAGATCGAGAACGGCGCTGCCCCGGTCGGGGGCAAGGAGATCGTCTATGTCGACGACGCCGTCGAAGCGTTCTTCCTCCAGATCCAGGGGTCGGGCCGTGTGCGCTTGGAGTCGGGCGAGGAGCTGCGCATCGGCTACGCCGACCAGAACGGCCATCCGTACCAGTCGATCGGGCGCTACCTCGTCGAGCAGGGCGAGCTCAAGCTCGGCGAAGCGAGCTTGCAAGGCATCCAGGCGTGGGCGCGCGCGAATCCCGGGCGCGTAGCGGAGCTGCTGAACCAGAACCCGAGCTACGTCTTCTTCCGCGAGCTGCCCCCGGCGGACACGGGGCCGATCGGGTCGCTCGGCGTCCCGCTGACGGCGGAGCGCTCGCTCGCGGTCGACCCGCGCTTCATCCCGCTCGGGGCGCCGGTCTATCTCGTCACGACGCACCCGAACTCCGAGCTACCGCTCGAGCGCCTGATGATCGCGCAGGACACCGGCGGCGCGATCCGCGGCCCGGTGCGCGCCGATTTCTTCTGGGGCACCGGCGAGGATGCCGGTCAGCTCGCAGGGCGGATGCGCCAGCAGGGGCGGATGTGGGTCGTGCTTCCGAGCGGAATGCCGTTGCCGCAGCAGTAATTGGGCCGCGCGGCGCCGGCCCGAGTCACTGCTTCGGCGCCGCCTCGGTGAGCATCTTCGACAGTCGGTCCGCCGGCATCCAGCCCGCGACGCGCTGCCCGTCGGCGAAGATGAGCGTCGGGGTGCCATTGATCCGGTACTTGCGGCTAAGCGCAAGGTTCTTGTCGAGCGGCGTCTCGCAGCTCGCCTTGGGCGCGGGCGGTTCGATCCCTTTCAGCATCAGGTCGAGCCACGCCTTCGCGCGGTCGGGCGAGCACCAGACCGCCTTCGCGGCCGCGGCGGAATCGGGCGCGATGATCGGGATCAAGAATACGTGCACCGTCACGTCGTCGACGTCCTGCAGCGCCTGGTCGAACTTCCGGCAGTACGGACAGCGCGGGTCGGAGAAATAGGCGAGCTGCCGCGTCCCTTTCCCGCGCACGATCTTGAACGACTGCGCGAGCGGCAACTCGTCGAAGCGGATCGCGTTCAGCTTGCGCAGCCTCGCGTCCGTGAGATCGGCCTCGGTCTTGGCATCGTAAACGCTGCCGATGATGATATGGGTCACGCCCTCATCCGTGTAGAGGATCCGCGTGCCTTCGCGGGTCGCGATCCGCACCTCGTATAAGTCGAGAAAACCTGCTTTCTCGACGCCTTCGACCTTGGCGTCGCCGCCGACGAACGCCTCCACTGCCTTCCGGATCGCCGCCTCGTCGGCCCGCGCCGCCACAGCCACGGCGGCAAGCAAGACCGCCAGCAGGAATTGCCTCGTCATCGTCTCACTCGCTCTCTAGCCGATCGCGTGACGGATCAGCAGGTTCTTGACCGGCGCGAGCCGGTCGGTCCAATTCAGGCCGGTGTTGCGCAGGCGCGCCGCCGCGGCGCCGGGAAGCGCGAACAACTTCGCGAGGCCGTCGGTGACCGCGCGCATCGCGAGCAGCGCTTCGGCTCGCGAGCGCTCGAAGCGCCGGGCGAGCGTTCGATCGCCGCAGTCCCGAAACGGTTCCCGCCCAGCAAGCGTATCGGCGAGGGCGCGCGCATCGCCGAAGCCGAGGTTCACCCCCTGCCCGGCGAGCGGATGCACAACATGCGCCGCATCGCCGATCAGCGCCACCCGCGGCGCAATCATCGCTTCGGCAACGAGGCGCTGCAACGGGAACGCTTGCGGTGCCGTGATCAGGTTCAGATCTCCCAAGACGTCTCGCCCCGCCGCCGCAACGGTGCTGCAGAGCGCTGCCGCGGCGAGCCCCAGAAGCGCTTGGCCCTGGGCCTCGGCCGTAGACCATACCATCGAGATCCGGTTCCCGGGCAACGGCAAATAGGCGAGAACGCCGTCCTCCCGGAACCACTGGAACGCGGCGCCGTCGTGAGGTCTCGCCGTCTCGAAGTTCGCGACCACCCCGAGCTGGCCGTAGCTCGACGCCCGGGCGGTGAGGCCGGCCGCGCGCCGCACCCACGATTGCGCGCCGTCCGCACCCACGACGAGCGAGGCGTGCAAGCGCTCGCCGCCGGCGAGCGCGAGCGTCGCAGCGTTTGCCGCCACGTCCAGGCGTTCACACCTCGCGGGCGCGAAGCGGCGAACGTTCGCGAGCGGCGCGAGCGACTCCCAAAGCGCGGACGCGAGCCGACCGCTCTCAACGATGAACGCAAGCGTCGTCACACCGGCGTCGTACGCCGAGAACTCGAGCGCCGCGCCGGGGGCGTCGCCGAAGATCTCCATCCGCGCGACCGGCTGCACGCGGCGCGCGTCGAGCGCGTCCCACGCGCCGAGCGAGAGGAGGAAGGCGCTCGACGCCGGGCTCAGCGTGTAGATCCGGCTCTCCCAGTCCTCGCCGGGTGACGCCGGAGGCGCCGTCTCGACGAGCGCGACCGCGAGCCCCGCGCGTCCGAGGGCGAGCGCGAGGCTCGCGCCGACGGGTCCCCCGCCGACGATTGCGACGTCGTAGTGCTCGGTCGATGGCACGCGGTCAGTCTACCAGCGCCCGCTCGGCTCACACGGCCCGGTGCGCCCGGACGGAGACGCGCTCCTCCTGCATCGTCCGGCCAAGGAGCTTCACGAGCGCGTGAGCGGCGTCGATGTGCGGCGTCGGCGTACCGGTGAGCCGCCCGAGCTCGATCACCGCCCCGACGAGCGCGTCGATCTCCGGGTCGCGGCCGGCCTCGACGTCCTGCAGCATCGACGTCTTGTGTTTGCCCACGCGCTCGGCCCCCGCGATTCGCTTCTCGATCGAGACGCGAAACGTGATCCCGAGGCGGTTCGCGACCGACTCGGCCTCGCGCATCATGTTCGTCGCGAGCTCGCGCGTGAGCGGGTACTGGCAGATGTCGACGAGCGTCGAGTGCGTAAGCGCGCTGATCGGATTGAACGTGAGGTTGCCCCAGAGCTTCAGCCAGATCTCGGCGCGGACGTCGGTGAGGACCGGCGCCTTCAGGCCGGCACGATCGAACGCTTCGGCGAGCCGTACCACGCGCTCCGTCTCGGCGCCGTCGAGCTCGCCGAGCGGAAACCGGTCGCCCTCGATGTGGCGGATGGTCCCCGGGGCCGCGAGCTCGCATGCGGGATACACGACGCAGCCGACGATCCGCCGCGGGTCGATCGCGCGGAGGATCGCGCCATCGGGATCGACGCTTTCCACTCGGCGACCCTCGAATGGCCCGCCATGACGCTGGAAGTACCACCACGGGATCCCGTTCTGCATCGGCACGATCACGGTGCTTTCACGGAGCAGCGGCGCGAGCGCGGTCGCGACCGGCGCGACCTGATGCGCCTTCATCGCGAGGATCACGACGTCCTGCGGCCCGGGCTCAGCGAGGCTCGCCGTCGCCTTGATTCCGGGGGCGATGTGCTCCGTGCCGTCGCCCATCTTGAGCCTCAGGCCGCGGGCCCGGATCGCCTCGAGATTGGCGCCCCGCGCAACGACCGTGACCGCCTCGCCCGCGGTGGCGAGCTTGACGCCGACGTAGCCGCCGATCGCACCCGCGCCGATCACGCAGATCTTCATTGGATGGTCTCCCCTTGCAGCCGGCGAAGCCGCCATCCTCACGGCGCGCTGCTGCGCCGCCGAAGACAAGGAGGGAAGCCTGGCTTAAGTTACGAGGACGGCAGGTTTAGCAGAACCGCTGCGATGCAGCAATAGCGGCCGTGAATGCGGCCGGGTCGGCTTGACACCCCCCGGGGCCCACCGGACAATCGCGCCCTTCGCGTGGCGAGTTAGCTCAGTGGTTAGAGCAGCGGAATCATAATCCGTTGGTCCGGGGTTCAAATCCCTGACTCGCCACCAGTTTCCCGCCCGGCCTGCCTAGGGTGTCACGGGGCTGATGCTCCGCCTCGCCTAAAATACGCCGCGTCCCGAAAACCGACCCTCTAATGTGAATTGCAGATGCTGATCCGCACGCTACTTGGCCTCGCAGCTTGTGTCGTCGCCGGCACCGTCGCCGGCCAGACCGCGGTGTTCCGGACGCTCCCTCCGGACGCGAAGGCGGGGTACCTTTCGCACGTGCGCGAGAACATCCTGTCGCTCGACGGGCGGCAAATCCGATTGGCGCCCGGCGGGCAGATCCGCGGTGCGAACAACCTGATCATGCTGCCTACGGTGCTGCCCCGGGATTCACTCGTGCGGTATCAACTCGATGCGAGCGGCGACCTCACGCGCGCCTGGGTCCTGACCCCCGAGGAAGCAGCGAAGGTCGATCGGACTAGCCCGGGCGGCGGCATCCCGATCGAGCAGGTGCTGCCGAAGCAGGAACCCGAGCGACCCCTGCGCTTCGGCGAGAAACCGGCGCCGCCGCCTCCGCCGCCGCCGTCCGGCCAGAACTGATCGCATCTCGCGCGCATTCCGCCCGCATGACTCGGCGCGTCTACATCCGAACCTTCGGCTGCCAGATGAACGAGTACGACTCGGACAAGATGGCCGACGTGCTCGCCGCCGCCGAGGGCTTCGAGCGCTGCGACCGGCCCGAGGACGCGGACCTCATCCTCTTCAATACTTGCTCGGTGCGCGAGAAGGCGCAGGAGCGGGTGTTCGACGACCTCGGCCGGGTGAAACACCTCAAGCACGAGCGTCCCGATCTCCTCATCGGCGTCGGCGGATGCGTCGCGAGCCAGGAAGGGGCGGCGATCGTCGCGCGCGCGCGGTACGTCGATCTCGTCTTCGGCCCGCAGACGCTGCATCGCCTCCCGGAGCTGATCGCCGCACGCCTGCGCACCGGCCGCGCGCAGGTCGACATCTCCTTCCCCGAGATCGAGAAGTTCGACCGCCTGCCGCCGCCGCGCGTCGCCGGGCCGACCGCTTTCGTGTCGATCATGGAAGGCTGCAGCAAGTACTGCACGTTCTGCGTCGTGCCCTACACGCGCGGCGAGGAGGTGTCGCGGCCGTTCGACGACGTGCTGACCGACGTCGCCGATCTCGGTGATCAGGGCGTGAAGGAG
>Ga0126369_10004077_pt1 | contig 10656 bp, 9 predicted proteins | sample PanSoiMetaPlot_1_FD_109646 | JGI IMG/M metagenome (GOLD analysis project Ga0126369, IMG submission 109646) | Tropical forest soil microbial communities from Panama - MetaG Plot_1 | ecosystem: Environmental > Terrestrial > Soil > Tropical forest > Bulk soil | place: Panama | collected 2016-02-17
CGCGCGCCGTCAGGCCGGCGGGCCGTCGGCAAGCAACTCGGGCGGCACCATCCAGCTTCGCCAGTCTCGAAAGCACATCATCAGCGAGGCTGGAATCGCGTCGGAGTAACTTACCAGACCAGCGGCAAGCTTGCTGCCACACGCGCCTCGGCCTCTTGCAGCGGGACGATGTCGCGCACTTCTGCGTGAAGTTCCCGGGACCTAACGTGTCGAGCGCACGATTCGGGTTATCAGTGCGCGCCACGTGAGGCGCGGCGGGACAACTTACGAATATACCCAAAGGCGAAGTGCTGTCCGAGTACAGCGATCAGTTGTCACCAAACTTGAGCGCGAAAAGGTTCTATGCGGAGGTGATTAAGGGAACCTGTGCCGCGGGTCTTGATTCAGCCATCGCTAGGGTTTGGACCATACGGTGTCGAAGAAGACCGACTACGTCGTGGTTGGTACCGAACCGGGCTCAAAAGCTGAGCGGGCCCGCGCACTCGGCGTCCAGACGATCGATGAAGAAGCGTTCTTGCAGCTCATCGGACGGGACCGGTGAAGATCCTCGGTCCCTGCACTGCGCAGCCGCCCCGCTTGTTTTGGGTGCGCGGTCACTGGTCTTGCCGCGGCCGGGGGCCATCACCGTCTACGTCGCTAGGCTTCGTGGTTGCCGGCGAGTACATCGCCGCGAGCCGCGCGATCACGAACGCCATGTAGAACACCGACGCAAACTCCTGCAGCACCACCAGCGTCTGCGCGGTCTTGCTCACCGGCAGCACGTCGGTGAGCGCGACCATCGTCACGACATTCAGGCTGAAGTAGGCCAGGTCCGTTACCCGCAGGACCTTGCTCGACTCCTCCAACCCTTTAAACGCGCCCGGCGTGAACTCGGCGATGATCGCGTAAAAGTACCACCACAGCTGCCCGATGAGAACGTACACCGTCACACACGCGAAGAGTCGGTCGCGCGACACGGCGCCCGGCGCGAACACGTCCTCCAGCAGCCGCAGCATCGTCGCCAGCAGTACAGCGGCCGAGAACGCCCACGACCATAGCAACGCCGCCGCCGAATGGTTGTAGAACGCTAGCCCGCGTAGGACCAGTGCGGGCCCGGCCAGCACCAGGGCGATCCAGAACAGCGGGCGCGAGCGCCCATTTACCGCCACCGCCACGAATATGATGAACATGCTCACCGCCGCCAACAGCAGTTCCCCCTTGGGTGAGTGCTCAAACGCTGGCAGCAGCACGATCATGAGCATGAGGGAAAGGAACAGGATCAGGTTGCGGTTTCCGCGCAGCCAGGCCAGGGCGCCTGCTCGAGCGTGCTCACTCATCGGCGACCCCGCGCGGCGCCCGGCGAGAAGAGATCAGAGACCATTGCGTGCTCGAAGTCTGATGCCGGGCCCGCGGTGCTCACGTTCTGGGTGTCGGGGTCACACCTCTGGCATCAGGAACCGGCCAGATCTTCGACATCAGCCAAGAGACGCACAGCCCCATCACGCAGCCCAGAATAACCTCCGCTACCTTATGCAGCCCATGCTCGGCCGCGCTCATGTTCGAGTGCTGCGTCATACCAGCCGCGATGACGATCGCCGCCGTGATTGGTGCCTGCCGCCACATCGTCTGTATTCGGATCACATAGGACGAGAGCAAGACACACACGGCCAAGGCGACAGGCAGTTTCCACTCCTCCTCGGGACCTATCAGCAGGAAAGTGAGGCCGACGGCGCAGCCGACCAGCGCGTTGATGATGCGCGCGCGGAACATGCGAACCGCATTCTCGATGCGCGGCTCGCTGGCCGCGATCATCGAGGCGATGGCCCAGACTGGATTGGTGTCGGCAATCAGCCGCAGCAGAATCCACAGAAACGTGGTGCCGATAGCGACGTTGACTGCGAAACGCACGCCGAGCAGGTCGTCTTCGAGGAAGCGCTCCAGCAAGTTCATTGCGCTTCTAACCCGAGTCGCCCGACCCGTGGTGCAGCGCGGGGGCCGACCTCGATTGGCGCTTTTTTCGGTCCTTCTGCACCTGCTCCATGAATTCCTGCGCCAAAATAAACAGGATGCTGGTGGACCAGGCAATCGTCAGCAGCCCCGACATACCGAGCATGCCTTCGAGCAAGCGCCAGCGCAGCGGCAGATAGCCCGCCTGCAGCGTCGTGTAGTTCAACATCGCATTGTAGAAGGCGGTGAAGATGTTGGGCTGAGCGCCTTTCAAGACGAAGAATGCGGCCCACAGCGCCACTTCGATGAGATGCACGAACACGATGATCCAGGCTCCAAGAATGACGATGCCCAAACCCACCGCGGGCAATCGGGATTGAACTTCTCGAGTGCGATCCCTGACCGAATTGGTCGCGCGCAGGGTGAGGAGCATGCCAGTCCCGTGGATCGCGACCGTGAGGGCGAGCAGCAAGGCGCCCCACAGGACCTCATCCGCTCGGGTGACGTAGTCCAGGTCTTGCTGCGAGAACTCGTGCATCAGGCGCCGGCTTGAGGCCTACTCGTGAGCCTGCGGCGGGTTACCTTTCAAGCGGTAGACCAGACCGGTCTTGGTTGTGCCCAGCGAGAGCCAGTCGTGCCCCGCCTGCTGCAAGCCGATGAAAAATTGCTTACCGCGCTCGATGGCCTTCTCGTGAACGTCATCCCTGCGCTTGTACTTGGCCTGGAAGGCGAACTCGCCACACAGCGGCTTGTGCATGCCGCGCTCGCGCCATAGCGCAAGATTGCAGGTCGTGGTGATCCCCTTGCCGAAATCCAGCGTGCCTAGATCCTGCAGCACCTCTTCGACGATGGTGTGATTCACGTACTCGACCTTCTCGTCCTTATGTTTCTTCAACGCGGATAAGCACGAGAAGATCTCCCCAAGCTTGGGCAGCGAGGTGAGGTCCATGTCGGGAACCTGGCTCAGGTTGAGCTGCACGTTGTGGGAGAACAGGACGCGGTAGCTACCCAGCTGGTCCTTCAGGGGCAGCACTTCCGCTTTGAACTTGATCTTGTACTCGCCGGCGATGTTCGGCCGCAGGTCGATGTCCGCGGCCTGCTGCACATCGGGGTGCCGAAACTTGCAAACCATCTCCGGGTCGCTGGTGGGAAAGCCGTTCTCGTAGGCAATACGGCGGCGCAGGATAAACGCGTTGTTGTAGAGGCGGAAATCCTTGGTGTCGAGGAACAGCACTTCCCTGATCTCGGGCTTCAGCACTACGCCCTTGGTGGAGAATCCGATATCGAACTTCTTGGCCACCCGGCCGACCAGCTCGCTGTACTCCTGGAATACTTTGGCCGAAGTGAAACGGTCGGGCTTGAGGATCAGCTTGCACTCGACATAGTGGACGATGTCGAGTGGATGCCCGTCGCTGTATTTGCCCTGCTTGATGCGGGGTATCTGGCCGGGCCGCAAGGGAGTTTTGGCAGCTTTTGCCATGGTCATCCTCCATTGGCTCTAGCACCCTTCGAGAGGCTATGGTAGGGAAACGTTCAGTCCCTGTCCATCCCGCTGCCGCTCAACTCGACCTTCCTCGAATGTCCCGGTCCATTGGGCCCTCTACGCCTGCGCCGAAGCTCTCTCACGCCGGACCGGCGAGTGAAGGGGTGGGCGCCGCGCGCGACAGCAAAATGCGCGCGAGCGTCGGGAACACCAAGAGCGACAGCACGGCCGCACCCACGAGCGCCTGCGCGATGTCGGGATTCATGTTCCTGGTCTGGAGCCCGACATGCGTGATCACGACCACGAGGCCGAGCGATGCGACCCCCGATGAAAGCGCGAACGGGACCTGCTCGTACTTCGCCAGATCGCGCCGGTAGAGCAGGACCGGCAGGCCGCGAACGAGCAGGAACAGCAGCAGGAACGTCGGCAGCAACAACACCGTCTCCAGATCCCGGCCCAGGGCGCCGACGTCGAATGCGATGCCCGTGCCGACGTAGAAGAACGGCGCGAACCAGCCGAAGCAGACGGCGTCGATCTTCACCCGGAAGGTTTCGCCGGCCGGTCCGCGCGTGGCGACACCGACGATCATGCCCGCGGCGAAGGCGCCGAATACGGCCTCGAACCCGAACACGTCGGAGACGACGATCAACGTCCCCAGAATCAGGACCGCAAGCCGCACCGGAAGCTGCGTGCTCGCGTGCATCGTGCGGGTCAAGAGCGCGATCACCTTGGGCGGCCGCACGCCGACGCCCACCGCGGCCGCAAGGGCGACAAGCCCGAGAAAACCGAGCAGGAACAGGAACTCCTGCCACGTGCTGTAGCGATCGGAGAGGGCAAGCGAGACGGCGACGATCGGGCAGACTTCCCCTAGCGTCCCGACGGCGAGCACCATGCGACCGAAAGACGTGTCGAGCAACGCGCTGTCGCGCAGGATCGGCAGCAGGGTGCCCAGACCCGTCGTCGTGAGCGCGATGATCACCATCATCGGCGCATCCACGCCCGGGATGACGTGGAGAACCGCCACGGCGAGCGCGGCGATCGCGACCGAGCCGATCCATCCGCCAACCGCAAGGGACAGCGGACGGCCGCGTATGCGCCCGAAGTCGATCTCCATGCCGGCCATGAACAGGACGACGGACATACCGACCGTTCGCATTATCGACACGAACGAGTCGTACTCGATGAGCTCCAGCACGTGCGGGCCGATGATGACGCCGAGCACCACCTCGAGGACAACGACAGGCACGCGCGAGCCGGCACGCGTCTGGGCGAGCAGCGGCGCCGCGACAGCAACCAGGAAGATCACGAATATCGGGTGATGGCTGAGCATCGTCTACGACCTCCGCGAACCGCACTGCCCGGTTGTGAACAGCTGGGGAAGCGAGCACGCGCCGCACGCCCCGCGCGGATGCCCGTTCCAGGCCTGGTCGCTGGGGGAACTGTTGCGCGCGCGCCTGGTAACTGCGCCTACATAGTTCACGATTAGTCGACCGGGGTAATCGTGGCTGCAACGAACGCCCGCTTCGAAGCGAATTAGGGGACTGGATGAAGGGCTGGTCATGGCCGTTCTGCGAAGTCCACGAGAGTCCGCTTCTCTACAGCGCGACGGGCCGCAGCGGCGTCGAAAGCAGTCGTAGGCGACTTGGCGCCTTTGATGTGTGCTCGCAATGCTCACTCAATGGCTCTTGTCGTTCTGAACGCCCATGGCGGCGTTGCCTTCGGATCCGTCCACAGCCCGCGCTTCGCAGCCTTTGCTGCCTCTTCCTCGTCCCGGTAGACCAGTCGCTCCTGCGTGGCTGCTCGTGCTGGTACGCCTTGTAGTGCCAAGCCATCCCGGTGCGGATCTGTTCAAGTCCCACATCGCGACGCGTGACATAGACGGCACAGACCTCTCTGCCGTATCGGTCTTTCTTGTGGCACCTAGCCTCAATTTGCTTCTGGAACGCGAGGGGGGCGTCCATGTACGGCCGCTCGACGACGCTAGGACCCTGAGCGGACCCACGAGCACTCCGAAAGCGGTCCTTCGAACGCCTACGCCGCCGCACCGTTATTCACTGATGGACTCTTCGTGGCGCGCAGTCGCAAGTCCACTGGCGTACCATTCCGCGGTCGATCCTGTTGCGCACGGACGACGTAATCTCGACGATCCGAGCTCCGCTGACTTCCGCGCTCGCTACCCTAGTCGCCTGCTTTAGGAGGTCTTCATGATGGCGACGATGATCGCCTTCCTCGTGATCGGCAGCTATGCCGTGGTAATCACGGACGATCTGGTCACCGATGCTCTGGTCGATCGGCTCAGCAAAGGCGACGAAGCTTGATGGCGGCGCGCGGCAGACAGAGGCACCGAGCGATAGGATAGTGCTCAAAGTTGGAGTGCGCAATGCGCACAATAGATGTGGGGGCGATGAAAAGGTCTCCACCGGAGCGGTTTTGGCCGATCGAAGCCGCGGCGCCTTGCGTTTCTATGGCCGCTTTGAAGCGAAGTAGCGGCACTCCCCGACCGGCAAGAATTGGCCGCCCTTGGCCCGATTGCCTATGGTCGCAGTTCGTCCGTACTGCTCGTCACCGCTAGGAGGCGCGGACTGTCGAGGAGGCGTTTTCGGCCTAATCGAAAGGCGTCCGCCAAGTCGCTAATCAGGTGTATCCATGATCGATGCGCTGCGTCACTCGTTCGTTGCTATTGGACTCGTCACACTGCTCGAGTTGGCGGTGATCGCGCGAATCCTGCTTCGGCCTCATCGCGACCCCGCGTCCAGAATCGCATGGGTAGTGGTCGTTGGCGTGCTCCCTCTGTTGGGCATGCTCGCCTATCTGCTCCTGGGCGAGGTGAACATCGGCCGTCGTCGCGTGGAGCGGCTGCACACCGTTCTCGGGCGCATGCCACCGTTCCCCGGTCATCTCGCCGAGGACGCGGCGGCGTTTGCAACCAACATCCCCGAGTGTTACCGGCATGTTTTTGAGCTGGGCCGCTCGATCAGCGGTTTCGACCCCATCGGCGGCAACACTGCGCAACTGATGCCCAACTCCAATGCCATGATCGACGCGATGGTGGCCGACATCGACAGCGCAAAGGATCACGTCCATGTGCTGTTCTACATCTGGTTGCCCGATCACAACGGTCTCAAGGTTGTCGAGGCCCTGAAGCGTGCGGCTGCCCGCGGTGTGACCTGTCGGGTCATGGCCGATGACCTCGGTTCGCGCACGATCATTCGCTCTGAGCACTGGCAGGCGATGCGTGCGGCTGGCGTGCGTGCGGCCGCGGGCCTGCCGATCGGCAATCCGCTGCTGCGTCCCTTCCATGGTCGAATCGACCTTCGCAACCATCGCAAGATCGTGGTGATTGACGATTGCGTCACTTACTGCGGCAGCCAGAACTGCGCCGATCCCGAATTCCTCGTGAAGGCGAAGTTCGCCCCTTGGGTGGACACCGTGATGCGCTTCGAGGGTCCCATCGCCCGGCAGAATCAGTTCCTGTTCGCGAGCGACTGGATGACCTACGTCGATGAGAATCTCGACCACATCCTGAGCAAGCCGCTCCCCTTGCCTATTCCGGGAGGAGTGCCGGCCCAAGTAGTCGGCACGGGTCCGACGGTGCGTTACTCGGCCATGCCAGAGATGTTCGAAACCTTGCTGTTCGCGGCGCGCCGCGAGGTCGTCGTCACGACGCCTTATTACGTGCCCGACGATTCACTGCAGAATGCGCTGTGCACGACCGCGTATCGTGGCGTGGACACAACCATCGTGTTCCCCGCTAGGAACGACTCTTGGATCGTTGGCGCGGCCAGCCGAAGCTACTACGCCGACCTCCTCGCGGCCGGGGTCAAGATCTATGAGTACGAGGGCGGCCTGCTGCACACGAAATCGCTCACGCTGGACGGCGAGGTCACATTGATCGGCTCAGCGAACTTGGACCGTCGCAGCTTCGAGCTTAACTATGAGAACAATATCCTATTCAACGATCACGCACTCACCGGTGTGATGCGGAAGCGCCAGCAGGATTACATCACCCGGTCGCGTCCTGTGACGAAGGAGGGGGTGGCGGCCTGGCCGATGTCCCGCCGACTATGGAACAACCTCATCGCAACGCTTGGTCCTGTGCTCTGAGCTCGCGCAAATGCGATCTTGATGCGCCAATTACGCAATCAAGTGACCGCAATGGCTCGGGATGCATTGTGGTCTCCGACTCGATAACGCTGAGATGGCAGAGATGTATTTCCGCTTTCGAGAGAAATGGGCTGTCCTATGCAACGGCAGCTTTTGGCCCGACAGCCGCGGTTCCCTATGTTCGCCGAAAGCGGGCTTTGGAAGAATCAGGGTTCTTGCCGCGAAGGGCAGCTTACGAGCTTGGGTTGCGAACTCACGCAACCGGCCAGAAGCGGCTGTCCGGCGGCGTCCCCGAAAGCGGCCCTTCGGCGGCGCTATCGACCTAACGGTGCTGCCGGGTCGGGCCATAGAGACCCTCGTCAGGTACTGCTAACGTGTAAAGCATGAACGCCGTTCTCCCGACGAAGGGGGGCAAGGACTGGATGGGCTTCAAGCAGATTTTCTGGCGCCATGTGGGCTTACCGCGTCGTCAACCCTATCCACGCCGTTCCGACGACCAGGAATACGGCGAGGAAGAAGAGCGTGGTCAAGAGACCGACGCGGTAGAGCTCGCCCTGCGTCAGGTAGCCGCTTCCGACGAAGATGACGTTCTGGCTGCCGGCCTGGGGTGTTATGACGGAAAAGTAGCTGCTGGCGAACAGAAGCGCGAACGCCATGAGAGGTACCGGGACGCCGCTGCGCCCCCCCACGTCGAGGAATACGCCGAGCAACGCGAGAACTTGCGAGGACTGGCTGACGAACAGGTAATGAATCGCCACATAGATGACGACCAGCGAGACATACACGACCGGCCACGAAAGCCCCTCGAGGTGCGACGCGAGCCTTTGGCCGGCATAGCTCATGAAGCCGAGCTCGTTGAGCTGGCCTGAGAGTGCGAACAGGACCGCGAGCCACAGAAAGGTCGTCAGCGTATCGCCCTGCGTAGCCATGTCGTCCAGCGTGATCACGCGGCTCATCAGCAGCAGGCCGAGGCCGGCGAACGCGATGCTGGTCACGTTGAGCTTCAGCGTGTCCGCAAATATCCAGCCCGACACCATCAGGGCAAAGATCACCGCGGTGATCCATTCGTCGCGCGACAAAGGCCCGAGCTCTGCGAGCTCCTTTCGCGCCGCGAGCGGCGCTTCGGGCGTTTCGCGGACGCCCGGAGGGAAGAGTCTCGCGACGACCCGGGGCAGGGCCAGGATCGCCGTCAGCGCTGGCACCGAGGCGACGAGCAGCCACTTGCCGAAACCAATCTCGCGCCCGAAGTCGCGCACGATCTGCAGGCCGATCGGATTGGCGGAGGTTGCCGTCATCCAGAGCGCCGACGAAACCGCGAGGCTCGCCATGCCGCAGAACATGAGATAGCCGCCGAGCCGGCGGCCTTCCGGATCGTCCGGTTTCGAACCCGAGCCCTGAGCCACGGACAGCACGATCGGATACAGCACGCCTCCGCGAGCCGTGTTGCTCGGGAATGCCGGCGCGATCGCGGCGTCGGTAAGCACGATACTGTAGGCGAGCCCCAGCGGCGAGCCGCCAAAGCGGCTCACCATGAACAGGCTGATGCGGCGGCCGAGGCCCGATTTGACGACGGCCTGCGCGACGAGGAACGCTATGATGACGAGCAGCACGCTGGCATTGGCAAATCCGGCAAACGCCTTGACCGGCGAGATCGTGCCGGTAAGCACGACGGCCGCGACGGCGAGCATCGCCGAGGTGAGCAGCGAAAACGCGTTGACCAGGACCGCGAAGATCGCCGCCACGAAGATGGCGAACAGGTGCCACGCAGGCGCGGTGAGGCCGTCGGGCACCGGTACGAGCCAGATCCCGATCGCCAGCGCGAACGGCAGCACCCGACGCGGCAACATGCGTAGCTCGAAGATGTTCATGGCTTTGCCGTACCCGGCTGTGACGACTCGCGGTTGAAGCTGACGCGGCCTTTCAGGCCCTCCGATTGGCCCTGGACCGTTCCCTCCTCGCCCTCCAGCAGAAATCGCCACCTGAACTCGTAGGTCCCGGTCGCGCCGGCGTAGCGTCCCGTGCCTCCGACGAAGGTCCCGACGATACGGTCGCTCGACGAGGCGCCCTCGCCGCGAAGCTCGCTGTAGGCTTGATCCCCACGCTCATCGGTCCAGACGGCGCGGCCGACCAGGCTGGTGCGGGTGTCGTTGAGCACGATCGCGTCGGCTCGGAATCCGACGTTCGGGCGGGCGGCCCCAGACAACATCAGCGTGCCACTGTAGTTGGCGATCGATGCGCGCCGGTCGGTTCCGAACGGAATCGATTGGCGCGTGCCGGTGGCAATCCAGATGCCCTGGAACTCTCGCCCCTCACCCTCGCTTGCGGCCGACGACGGGGGCGGGGAGGGATTGCATGCGGAAACGAGCAGCGCGCCAACCAGTCCTGCGAGGCGCATCGCGAGGTTTCTATTGCCCACGGCAGACCTCTCTCCAAAAGGTTTCCCGGACCTCAAAGGGCACTTGGTGGCAGGTAGCGATGTGCCGACTCGGAAGAAGTCCGGCCAGAAAAGTCTAGCCTCAGGCGCCGGAACCACGTGCGCCCAAAGCCCATCAGCGTGCGCGGACCTACGGAAACAGAGTGTAGTACGTGATGAGCGCCGCGATCGCGCCAGCGACGCCGAGTCCAACATCCCTCATAAGTCCGGAACCCGATCGAACGATCAGCTTGCTCGCGAGGAATCCCACCACCAATCCGGTAACGATCCAAATTCCTATCACGATCTCCAAGTCAGCCCCGAGCGGTCTCGTCGTGTTGTGGTCTCGATGCCAAGCCAGGGCTTCGGCTTCTCGTGAACAGTAGCAAATCCCATCGATCAACGGCCGCGCGCCTTCGCGGGATACAGGCGGATGCCCAGGAGTTGTTCGGCCGCCTCGACGACCTTGGGGTCGAGCACCCGCGGCTCCAGGGAGACGTCCTTAGTCAGGCGATCGGCGATGATGCGGAACGCGGCGAGTCGGCCATACGGTTTGTCGTTGGCAGGAATCAGGTGCCAGAGGGCACGACGGGTGGAGGTTTTCTCCATCATATCCTCGATCGCTTTCTCGTAATCGTTCCAGTGGCCGCGGTTGCGGAAGTCCTCGTAGGAGAGTTTCCAGCGCTTCAGTGGATCGGAAAGCCGGTTGCGGAAGCGGCGCACCTGCTCC
>Ga0126369_10004080_pt1 | contig 10651 bp, 9 predicted proteins | sample PanSoiMetaPlot_1_FD_109646 | JGI IMG/M metagenome (GOLD analysis project Ga0126369, IMG submission 109646) | Tropical forest soil microbial communities from Panama - MetaG Plot_1 | ecosystem: Environmental > Terrestrial > Soil > Tropical forest > Bulk soil | place: Panama | collected 2016-02-17
CGCGCGAATGATCCGCAAATTTGCCTGGTGCGGCACCAAGAGCGCCAAATCCTCTTTTTTGAAGCCGTTGCGCTCCAACAAAGACGCAGCCATGTCCGCCATGCGACGCACCGCATACTTGAAGACCTGCGAGCCTTCCTGATGCACGTAGTGCATGCGCTTCGCAATGGTTTCCTGCGAAGAAGGGTGCAGCGAGCCGCCGCCGGGCATGTACAGAAATTCGCCGCCCGAACCGTCCACGTCGTGCTCGAAATCGAGGATGCCTTCGTTCGCGCCGTTGGCCGGCTCGACCAGCACGGCCCCCGCGCCATCACCAAACAAAACGCACGTGGAGCGATCCTGATAATCGAGAATCGACGTCATCACGTCGCTGCCGATGACGATCACTTTTTTGTGCGTTCCCGCGCCGACAAATTGCGCGCCAACGGTGAGCGCGTAGGCAAATCCCGAGCAAGCCGCGGAAAGGTCGAAGCCCCAGGCGCGCTTCGCACCGATGCGGCACTGCACCAGGCACGCCGTCGCGGGAAAAAACATGTCCGGCGTCACGCTCGCCAAGACAATAAGATCAATTTCCTCGGGATCCGTTTTCGTTTGTGTGAGCAAGGCTTTCGCGGCCTCGGTAGCCAGGTGCGAGCTGGCCATCCCTTTTTCTACTACGTGGCGCTCGCGGATGCCGGTGCGCGTGCGAATCCATTCGTCGCTGGTCTCGATGATTTTTTCGAAGTCCGTGTTGCTCATCACGTTCGGCGGAACGTAGCCGGCCACGCCGGTGATTTTTGCCGCGATCCGGTGGGACATGTCTCTCCTTGCAAACGTAACTTGGAAACGTGATTTGAAAAAGAATAAATAGGATTTTATGCGATAGCGCCGCGCGGTGACAAGGCGATGGAGCTTACGAGCAACGGTAGGGGCGCGATACATCGTGCCCTTCAGAAGGGAAAACTCGGCCCAACTCTACTGCGCGGTTAACCATGATCCGGAATGATTTCGTAGCGCCAGGCTAAAGCTGCGGTCTTCTTCAACATGGCGGCCACGGAACAATATTTATCTTCGCTGAGCTGGATGGCGTGCTTAACCGCGGCGTCATCGAGCTTGCCGCGCAGGCGATAAAGGATTTCGAGTTTGATCCAAACCGTTGGCGGCTCCTTGGCGCGCTCGCCGGAGCAGACGATTTCAAGCGACTCCAGTTTTTGCCGCTTCTTTTTAAGAATGCTGACGACGTCCGTGGCCGTGCACGCCCCAAGCGCAAGGAGCACTATTTCCATTGGTCCCGGCGCCTTGTTGGACTCGCGGTCGGAATCAAAAGGCACCTGATGGCCGCTCGGGCTGGTACCAACAAAGTTTTCTTCGCCAATCCACTTCACGGATGCGGTCTGCATGCGGCCTCCTTGCGGAAGGATATCAGGCGGAGGCAGCTAGAGGCGACCCATGCTGAATTTGATGCTGGTAATCCGCAACATCAAAGTTGCCGAGCGAGCGCCCAATCAGGCCGTCCGGGGTAAACTGCCATCGTTCGAATCCGCTAATCCGCACACGATGACCGGTTCCGCCGGGACCCGCGTTGGTCCCTAGGAGCGTCCAATGGAAAATCGCACCATCACTCTGAATGACCAGACTATCCAAAAGCACCTGCATGTCGGGGAATGCGGTCATGAATTCCTGGGCAGCCTGCGTGATCGCACCTCGGCCCACCGAAGGAGGGCCGCCGTTAATCGCGAGCGAGCCGTCCGGCGAAAAAAATGCGGCCACGCTGGCTGCATTCTGGCTGCACCAGGCCGCGGCATAACCCCGCGCGAAATCTTTGAGATATGCAGAATCAAGCTTCATGGGAATTGTCAGCGTGGCGGGCTAGACGAAGCTGGTTTGGCGGAACCATTCGCCGAAGCGGCCGCGGCAATTTCTTTCTCCGCGCGGGCCAAGCCGTCCACGTCGATCTTCCGGCCCGGTGTGCGCGCCAGCGCGGCCTGAAAAGCATCGCGCGCTTCAGCAGGCCGGTGAAGCTGCAGGAGCAACTCGCCCAGAAGTTCATCCGTTGGCTTTTCGATATTGGGCGGACCGAATTCTAGCGGCAAAGCATGCTCTTTTGCTGCCATGCTTTTCAGCTCCGCCAGAGCATCGGGAGATTTTCCTTCCGCGGCCGCCAGCATCGCGTGCAGCTCGCCGTTGTAAATGACAAAAACATCGTCCATCGAGGAGTCGGTCATCATTTTTTTCATCGCAACGGCAGCGCGCTGACTACTGCTGTCGGTCCGTGCGGCGGCTTCCCGCGCGGCAGCTAGATCGCCGCGGCGAATGGCGCCAATCGTGTCCGTGTAGTTAAACGCGCTTTCTGCGATGGGGTAGTCTCCGGCAGGCACCTTCCAGCGGGCCGCATCGTCGTTCCATAGTTGCGTTCCGATCAGGTAGTGTGCGCGCATTTCCGCATACGAACTGACGGTCATCCAGGCTGGGGTCATGCCCGACATGGACATGCCCTCGTGGCCCGCGCTCTTGGAAGTGGAAGCGGCCGCGGCGAGCTTCTCGGCTGCGGCCCGGCAGCCTTCCAGGATGCGGCGCGCATCCGCGATGCGGCCCTGCTGCAAGTAGCCGTATTCGAGCCATTCGTTGTAGTGGCCGCACATAGCGGGCGGCTTCCCGGCCTTTTCGCGAACACCGTTGACGACGGCCATCGCGGTTTCATTGGCCTTGACTACGTCGTCCCACATGCCGAGAGAGAGAAAGATGTGCGAAGTCATGTGCTGCGCGTGGCCGGCTTCGGGAGCAATTTTCGAATAGATGCGGGCCGCGCGCAGGCCCAGTGGCGCGTGCACGGAGTCGTCGTAACAATGAATGAGGTAATGGACGACGCCGGGATGACGCGGATGCTGGGGAAAGACTTCTTCAAGGACCGCGGCGGCGCGCATGTACGTTGCAAAGTCGCGTCCATGCTTGGCACTGCCCAGGGTAGCCAGCGCAAAGAAGGCGGCGGCATCGACGTCGCCCGGAAATTTACGGTGAATTTCAGCGAGCGCGGCTTCGTAACGGCGGTCACGTTCGGCTTTGGTGCCTTCGCCAAAGAGGATTTCGACACTGTGCAGGTACATTTTCTCGCGCTCTGTGGCCGCTTTTGCGAGACGCGCTTCGGAAGCGGGAGCGAGCCGCTTGAGAATCTCGCGCGCTGCCGCAACGTCTTCCTCATGCCACACGGGGTGATTTTGCGTCATAGCCTCGCCCCAATAAGCCATCGCAAAGTCGGGAGCGGCTTTCTGGGCGGCGCGGAAGTGCTCAGCGGCATCGTCGTATTCGAAGTTGTGGAGTTGAGCCAGCGCGCGGATAAAATCTGCCTGGACCGCGGGGGGGCCGGAATTCGCGAAGCTGACTTCGCCGAAATCCTGCTGAGAGAAGGCGGGGGAAGAGCCCAAAAACAAGTAGGAAAAGAGCAATCCGGCGATAGCAGCCCTTTTCATGGTGGCACCTCTTTTGGAGAGCGGTCTGGTTTGCTGGGCAGGCGCTCGCGAGTGACCTCGACCGTCGTCTCGTTTTTCTGCCCGGAGAAAGAATGAGGGATTGTACACCGATTTCTGCAGCCGGGGCCACGTACCCAAAGTAAGCCGTGAACCTCATTTTTTTCATTTGCTTTGGCTGCCATTCCAGGTAGGTTGGAGGGCCATTGGGGAGGACGCGAGATGCAACTGCTAACTTTTTTGGATCGACGATTGGTAACGACGGCGGTTATTGCGGCTGCGCTGCTTTGCGCAGCGACTCTAGGAGTCAAGGCGCAGCAGAGCGCGGCGGCGGAAGGAAAAGACCAGCCGTACGCGATTGAGTACTACTACAAGGCGAAATGGGGACACTCGGACGAATTTCTCGCGCTCTTCAAGAAAAATCACTATCCGGTGCTGAAGAAAGAGATGGAACTCGGACGCATGCTGAGGGTGAGCATGGTGACGCCGCGCTATCACATGACCGAAGACAGCCGTTGGGATTATCGCGTGACCATCGTGTTCAAAAATGCAGCCATCGCCAACGACAATTTCGACAGCTCGGCGATCATCAAGCAGCTTTATCCCGACCAGGAAACCTACAAAAGGGAAGAGCAGCGCCGCTTCGAGATTCTTGACGCCCACTGGGACCTGCCCATCAAGGACGTGGACCTCGACGCGCGGTAAAGAAGTCGCCGCTCGCAGCAAATCGTCGCATTAGGCCGTTGCGCGATTGTGCAATGGCGCCTGGCAAAAGAACGATCGCCTACACCGTGCAGGAGTTCGGCTCGCTTTATGCCGCGGGTTCCAAGGGCTGATCCTTTGCTCCCCGAATCAAAAGCCACAGGATAAGCGCGGGTTCGCCCAGCGTTAGCGGGATGCTCGCGAATCGGACTACAACATTTGCGTAACTCGGCAGAAGCAAGGGCGTAACACAATTCGCCAGGTACCCGAAACCCGCGGCGATCAGAAGGATGCCCAGAAAGCGGGGGAGGAAACCCGATCTATAGATAAGAACCCCCAGGTGGTAAAGCTCAAAGCAAAAGATCCAGCCGACAACATAGCCGTAGCGATGCAAATCGAGGAACAACATGGCCAGGGCTTCGCGGCTCCCTTGGCTGACAACCGACACGAAATCCGCGCTACGCAAGAGCATCAGAGCCGCGACCTCGCTTAGCACATTTACCGCCATTACAGGAACGAAAGCCAAGCCCCAAAGCACCATAAGCGCAGCATGCGTTTTGTTCACGCCGCTGAGTAATCGGTAAAGAACCCAGACCAGGTAGATGAATTCGGCGGCGCAGACCAGTTCGGAAACAATGCCGAGGCGGAAAAGCCGCTCGGAAGCAAGAATGTTGCCGGCGGTTGCCGCGGTGTTGCCTGATACGATGAGTTTGCTGGGGACGTAGACGATGCCGAAGAAGCCGGTCGCGGCGTTCACCAGGTACAGCACGCCTGCGAGCCTGGCCGTCTTTTTGGTTGAATTCATGCTGGTCGAATTCATATTTCCTCGCTTCTTACTCGTTTTCCGGCAGCATTGGGTTGCTGCTTACTATAGTGGAATCGCCCCCCGTAATCCCTGGCTTTGAGAGGCGCGCAGGCCATGCCACAGGACGCGGAGGCTTTTAGCTGGAGCTCTACTCTTATGTCTCTAATGCCGGGACAAAGTCACGATTTCTTGCGGGTGAAGTGGAAGACCATGGGCGTGTCTTTGTCGCCTTCGCGCCAGGTCCAGGTTTCGGTGAGGTGGTCGGAGTCTTCAAACTTAAGAACGAGATGATGCTGGTGGCCGGTTTCCGGGGATTTCAGATTTCCTGCGCCCTGATAATCGAAGCTGAGTTCCTTAACGTCACCCGAGGAGGGCACAACGCGCATGCGTGGCTGATTGTTGGTGGGGCAATAGTGTACCAGCGCGATGCCGTCGCGATCCATGCTGTAAAGCGTGATCATTTCTTCCATGCCGGAAGCCTCGAGCTTTTCGATGACCGCCGTACCGGAGGCCAGCACCTCAAAGCTGGTTTTCGCAGCCATGCCGTGAGCATCTTTCCCTTCCCACTGCCCGGCGAGCGATTGCAGCTTTTTAAAAGCGGACTCCGCCGGGGTTCCCGCAGACAGCGGAAACGCCAGAGAAGAAAGCAGGACGAAAGACGCACATAGAGCAGCAAATCTACGCCAGGTCATGACCAGCCCTCCCCTGGGCAATATGTCCCGCGCACGACGAAAGGATGGGGACACACGCCGACTCTCTGGTCTCTTCGACGTGGAGCGAACGGAAACGGTAGCAGCGGCAAATCGCCTGCCACGGTACTGCACATAGGCGTCATTGTGAGTGTTGCGCCTAGTTCCGATTGTTCAGGAATTACGCTGAGAGCTCGCTGCGGTGGCGACTTCGATGATGGGATTGGGCAAGGTGCGCATGGTGCGCACAAAAACTTCCACGATCGAGCCGTCAAACTGGGCGTTGGCGCAGCGTTCGAGTTCGCATAGCGCGTCGGGGGCGCTGCGAGCCTTTTTGTACGTGCGATCGCTGGTAATCGTGTCGTACGCGTCAGCGACGGCGATGATGCGCGCGCCCAGCGGAATACTTTCGCCGGAGAGCGCATTCGGATAGCCCGAGCCATCGAAAAATTCGTGGTGGTGCAGAACCATTTCGCGAATACGCGCGAGCGGCGTGAGTGGGTCGAGAATCTTTGCGCCAAAGCTGACATGCGACTTCATGGTCTCCCACTCTTCTGGATTAAGCGGCCCATTTTTGTTGAGAATGTTTTCGGGGATGCCCACTTTGCCGATGTCATGGAGGATGGCGCCGAGGCGAATTTCCTCGACTTCCGCGTCGTTCATGCTCATGGCTTCGGCGATGAGAGCGGCGTACGCCGCGACTTTCTGCGAATGGCCTTGCGTGTAGTGATCCTTGGCGTCAATGGCGTAGGCGAGCGAAGTGACCGTGTCCAGGACTGCCTGTGGGAGTGCGTGAGGGCCTTCTGATTGCGAGGAAAGTGATTTGCTATCCGGTTCGGTGGCGCTGAGCGATTCCGTGAATTGCCGTAGGCGTTGATAGATTTCTTCGAACGCTTCAGGACCTGTAGAGAAAAGGCGCTTGAGCGTGACACCCAGATAGGCTTCGAGGACGTCGCGCTTCCATTTTTTTGCTTCGTTGGGATCGAAATGATCGGCGGTGGAAACGGCGTTGCCGCCTTGATGTTTCGAAAGATACATCGAAGCGTCGGCGACCTGAATGAGTTCCTGCGGCGACGAGCCGTGTAGCGGATAGCACGCGATACCGAAGCTGGCGCTGATATTTTTCTCGCGAAGCAGGGGGTCGGCGGAAACCCAGCCGCGAAGCTTGCTAGCCAGCTGGCGGGCGTGCTCCATGGTGGTTTCCGGCATCAGGATGACGAATTCGTCGCCGCCGTAGCGCGCGACGACGTCGGAGCGGCGGCAATTGGTTTCGAGGATTTGCCCGACGCGCTGGAGCACCAGGTCGCCTTCGAGGTGGCCGTAAAAATCGTTGACGAATTTAAAGCGGTCCAAGTCCATCAGCACCAACGCGAAGGAGCGGCCCGCGCGGGTGGAGCGCTTCCACTCCGAAGAAAGCGCTTCCATGAAGAAGCGATGCGTCTTTACGCCGGTGAGGCCGTCGGTGATGGCCTGCTCCTGTGCTTTCTGGAAAGAAAGGGCGTTGTGCAGCGCGCCAGCGATGAGGTCGGCAAGCGTTCGGAGCAACAGGACTTCTTCTTCAGAGAAATCCACGGGCGTGGAGGACTCGATGTAGAGAATGCCGTGGAGCTGTTCGGCGTAAAAAACGGGCAGAGCGATGGCGGCGAGGGAGTCGGGCAGCAGGGGCTTTAAAGCGCTGTCAGCAGAAGAGCCAGAGCGAAAGATCGCCATTTGCCCGTTGCGGGCGACGTGGCCGACAAGGCCCGTGCCAAGAGGAATGCGCTGGCCCAGCGTGCCGCGGCGCGTGCCGGCTTCCGCTTGAACCACGATTTCGCGCGTGGCGTAGTCCAGCGAGCCGATGCCGATGTGATCGTAAGTTAAACCGGACTCCAACTGTTCAGTGATTTTCGCGAGCATCTCATCAGGATTCAGAGTGGCGATGGCATTGCGCGAAATGGTATTGAGCAAGGACAAATGGCGCGCTTTGGTGCGTTCTTCGTGGAACAGCCTAGCATTCTCGAAAGCGATACTGGCTTCACTCGCCAGCACGCGAAGCAATTCGAGGTGGCCCTCATCGAACGTTCGCTCGTGGTCGGAGAAAACGGCCATGGCGCCGATGGCGTGGTCGTAAGCCACGAGGGGAACGCCGCAGAAACAGCCCCCCTTGCGAATCGGTTCGACACCGAGTTTTTTGACTTCATTGACGTAGTTCTCGCGAATCAAGACGGGCTGCCGCGTTCGAATGACGTACTCAGTGAGATGGTTTCCGGCAGGGCGCACGCGCCTAGGCACGCGATTGCCGCCGATGACTTCCATTTCAAAGCGAAGCTCGTCGTGAACGGGGTCGAGCTCGGCGATGTAGAAATTTTCAACGTCGAAAAGACTGCGCATCTCTTCCCAAACTTTCTTGGTAAGTTCTTCTTTTTGCAGCGTGGAGCTGAGAACGCGGCCGATTTCGTTGAGAACGTGCAATTCTTCGGAACGGCGCGAAGTTTGCTGAATCAAGTAGCTGTTTTCAACGGCCATACCGATCTGATGGCCAAGGGCTAGGAGAAGGCGCAGCTCCGCGGAAGTGAAGCGGCGGTTGTCCGGAGTGCCGAGAAGCAGAACGCCAAAAGCTTGTTCCTTGGCTTGAAGACTGATGGCGACGACGCTGCGCAGTCCCTGAGCCAGAGCGAGCTCGCGGAAGCGCCGAATGGATTTTTCCTTGTCCAGAGCAGAGAGTGAATCGTCGCGAAGGTCGCGGAATCCGAGTAAGCCGCCGAGGCGAGCGACCAGGCTGACGAGGTAATCGTCGAGACTCTCATTCTGTGTAGCGCGACAGAATTCGTCAGACAATCCAACGGCAACGACGGAAGTCGGGCCTTGCGGATCGCCGTGGTGGAGGAACAACGCGCCGGCAGGAAGGCGCACGACACCGAGCACGCGGTCGAGGGCCTGCGAGAGCATGCGCTGAATCTCGCCGCCCACAAAACTCGAAGTAGCCAGGTTGAGGTTGGAAAGCGCCAGCATGTTGCGCTCGATGCGGCGTTTTTCTTCTTCATAGAGCGCCATAACCATGAGCATGGCGACAAAGGCGCAAGGCGCGGTGGCGACCACGCTCATGGATTGTCCCTGAAGTTCGGGAGTGGCTTTCAGATAATGCAGCGAGAGCCAGAGAATGCCCCAGGAAGCAAAAGAGAGACCGAGAAGACGGTCGGCCAAAGTCTCCTGGCGGCGGCTTTCCTGCCAGAAGATGACCGCGACGGCTATGTAGAGAAGGGAAGCCGGGATGACGGCAGAAAGCGAAAATTTATTGGTAGCATTCGCGGTGGCCCAAATTCCGATAAGGATCACGACCAGGAGCGCTTGAAATTTCCAAGGCTTGCGTTGCGAGTAAACTTGCGCGCCGAGAAAAAAAAGCACGCCAGAAACGGCGAAGAACCAATGGCCAAGCGCACTCTCGATGTAACCGGGAACGCTTTCTTGCGTGAGGGCAGGGGCAACGTAGTGAAGGCCAAAAACGAACCAGGCGGTGGTCCAGAGGAGCAAATAACTTTGGCGCTTGAGAGTGTAGATGTAGGCGAAGAAGCCCGCCACAAGAAGTGTGGCGATCAAGAGCGCCAGGGGAATGAAGCCTTGCTGTATCAAGACCACAATCAATTCTCCGCCCTCAAGAGAAAAGGGCGGCTGTGCGCTCATACCCAGGCGCAGAATTCCTTAGTGTTGTGACCTGCGGACATGCCCCAGTCAGTCACACAAAGAGGCACCGGTGCGGCAACGCAGAGCGCCGCGCCAGACACAAAACAAGGTACAGAGATTATGAAGTAGGAAATTTTCCCGAAGCAAGTGTACCAGGGTACTGGTTGCCAAAAAGACAGTAGGGCCGGGGTAACCGGTTCAATACAAAGGAGGTAGGGGAGAAGCGAAGGTTGTGAGCCGACCGATCGCCCGCGCTCGAAGAGCTTCGCTCGACCGTAGAGGTCCGGGTACAATCGTCGTTCATGTATCTCACTATCTCGACAACATATGCGCCGGCGACTGAGCTTGGACCTGAAACTGGCGCCGTTCCATTTGTTGGCGTCCGAGGGCCACGTCTACTTCAATAGAGATCATGTCTGGCACATGGAGACACTCTCTAAACTCTGCGCCGCCGAGTCACGCTTGTTACTTGCGACGCGGCATCTGAAAGTCGATCTCGTTGATAAACGCGAGTCATCACCCAGCGATCGCGTGGTGGACGGAGCATACCGGACGGGGCGGGGAAGGAATGGTGGTTAAGCCGCTTGGTTTCGTCGAGAAGGGACGCCGTGGGTTTGTTCAGCCTGCTGTGAAGTGTCGTGGCCGCGAGTATCTCCGCATCATTTACGGGCCGGAGTACACTCTCCCTGAGCATTTGGATCGCCTCCGCTCGCGTGGCCTCGGCCGCAAGCGCTCGCGCCGTGCGAATTTGCTCTTGGTGTCGAGTCTCTGGAGCGATTTGTCCGCGGTGAGCCGCTGCGCCGGGTCCATGAATGTGTTTTCGGCGTGCTGGCTCTGGAAACCGAACCTGTTGATCCACGCCTTTGATCTTGTTGGTCTTGTTGGTAGACGCCGTACGAATTATTTGTGAGGCTCGACGATTTGGACGTGGTGATGGTCGAGGAGGTCGCCGGTGGCGTGGTCAACTGCCGCGACGGCCAACTGGAAATTGACCTGCGATTGAATGAGACTCAGCTCCGCCTGGGCCAGTTGGTTTTGGGCGTCGAGAACAAAGAATACGGTCTGGGCGCCGAGTTCATATTTGCGTTCGTCGGCATGGAGCGTTTCGCGAGCCAGGTCCTCGGCGACTTTGGCAGCTTCCATGGAGAGTTTGGCTTGCTCGAGAGCGTGGACGGCGTTGGCGACCTCAAGGGTGATGCTCTGGTTGGTGCGGCGCTCCTGGTATTGGTCGCGAGTGCGGTTAATCAAAGAATCCGCCAGATTGGCCTGGGCAGAGTGGCGTCTCACGGGCAGGTTCAGGAAAAGGGATGCTCCGTAAGTAGGGTAGATAAACTGAAAGCTTTGACTGAGGC
>Ga0126369_10004082_pt1 | contig 10649 bp, 8 predicted proteins | sample PanSoiMetaPlot_1_FD_109646 | JGI IMG/M metagenome (GOLD analysis project Ga0126369, IMG submission 109646) | Tropical forest soil microbial communities from Panama - MetaG Plot_1 | ecosystem: Environmental > Terrestrial > Soil > Tropical forest > Bulk soil | place: Panama | collected 2016-02-17
CCATACCCACTCCGGCTGCTTCTTCTTCTGGTTTGGTTCCAAACGAGACGCCGCCCATCACCGCCAAAGTTCTGCATCAAAGGACGGCTGGCGATCTTCGGCTATTTGGACTCGAATTCTTTAAAACTTTGGAATAGTACGGGATAAACTTTCTTCTTTTTATGACCCAAGGAGAAAGAATAATGGCGTCCTGTTTTCTCAGTCCTTTCGCTTGACACAACAACACCTTTTTCAATACTTTACAGCCGCAGAGGGACCCATAGTTTCTGCTGGTTGTGACGGTGTGCCTACCACTTTGGTACCCCGTTTGCTTCCATAGAGCAATAAACGCGAAGCGCTATCCCCAACCCCCGCGGGGACAGGCAGAGGTTAAGCCCATCTCAAACTTGCCCAGTCCAGGCACGCCGGTCGAGTTTCGTTCGTCAACTGCGGCCAGCTTTCTCGAAATCATTGCCGAGACGCTGCAGGCGCTCGATCTTTCCGCTCGCGCACAATTCCTCCGTGTTTTTTTTCGTTCTCTCACGCATCTCGATCTTTCCGAAGAAAAATCTCTTCAGCTTTGGGACGAAATTCTCACGCGACGGCAAGCTCTCTCTGCAAATCTTGGCCAACTTGTTTCACTGCAGACCGCGCTCGTCGACGTCTTCACCTCTTCTGACCTCTTTCGCTTCCCAATTCTGATCGAGCGTGAAGATTTGAAGAAACTTGAATTGCGTGCAGTCACCGATCCACTCACTGGTCTCTCCAATCGACGTCTGTTTCAGGAAACTTTCGAAAAGGAATTGAATCGAGCCAAACGTTACTCACACCCGCTTAGTCTTGTTTCTCTTGATTTGCATCGGTTTAAAGAAGTCAACGATCAGCTGGGCCATCCGCGCGGCGACGACGTTCTTCGGGCGGTCGCCTCAACTCTTAGAAAGTCGCTCCGAACCTCGGACGCGGCATTTCGTGTTGGTGGGGATGAATTCGCCGTGCTGCTTCCTCAAACTGACGCTGCGCAGGCTTTGGCGCTGAGCAAACGTATTAGCGCGGTCTTTTCGGAAGTTCTCCGCACACTGAATATTTCTGTTCCGGTCGGCTTGGATCATGGTGTCGCGACTTTTCCGGTGGACTCTGACAACACGGAAGAACTCATTCAGGTCGCCGATGCGCGGCTCTACCGTCTAAAACACGCCGACCATGGCACTTTGAACGAGCAGTTTCAGGCGTCCCCTAAGCCCACGTCCTTTGCGCCCAACGCCGCTCAACCGCCGTCTGCAACCACAAACACAGAGCAATCAGATCTTCAAACAGCTCCGGCCCCGTCCAGATCGATCGAAAACATTAAGACCGCGGCAAGCACGCCAATTGAAATGCCTCGGCCGACCCCTTCTTCGGAAAGCACGCTCGCGGCCGCAGTTTCAGCCTCTGCGCTAAACGTCCAAGCCACTACTTTGTCATCCGCCACGCCAGGTACGACGCAGACGCGTCCAACCTATTCTGTTCAACGGAAGGCCGAGCGCGTTTCAATGACAGGAACAAACGCCTATGCTGTTCTCGGCGATGCCGCTTCGCGGCGCGCAAAGGTTTTGGATCTCGGTTTTGGAGGAGTCGCGCTTGAAATCGACTCCAAGCAAGAGCTTCCCGACAGCTTCCTGGCCGTCTTACATGTGCCCATTCTTCCACCCGTTCGTGTAAACCTGAAACCTCTCTGGTCTCGCTCTACGGCAGAAGGCTGTTTGCGCATTGGCTGTTGTTTTGTTTCTTAAATCCAACGTTTTCCGCAGGTTTGCGCCATCTTTTCCATTTCAACACCCGTTTAGCTGCGCCTGATTCCTCGTTCGGTTAGCTGCTGTTAATAGGTACAGGTAACGTGCCTGTACCAAACCTGTACCTCATCCAAATTGTGTCACTCATTCGTCAACCGATATCTTTGTTGATATGTCGCAGCACTTGCCCTCTTCACGCGTGAAGAGTCTCTCGACAGGTCTACGCGCCGCTTCTTGCGTCGTCGGATTTGCCGTCAGCGTTTTTTTGCTCTCGGGATGTGTCGGCAGTGTCAGCGGAGATAAATCGCCCACTGAGGCTCCCCAAGCCCCTCAAATCGTTGTCACTCCAAACGCACTTACTTTTCAAAACGTGATTGTTGGGCAGAAAAATACGCAGACCGTGCAAATCTCAAATGCCGGCAATGCAGAACTAGACGTTTCAGCAATCTCTTTGACTGGAGCCGGTTTTTCACTTGGCTCGCTCGCTGTACCGCTTCAGATTGCTCCCGGCGCAAACAAGAGCTTTACAGTGAGTTTCGCGCCGACGGCTGCCACAACCTCTGCGCAGGCGACTATTTCCATCGCGAGTAACGATGCCATATCTCCTTTGAGCATCGGCGTGCAAGGCACGGCGATAAAACCAAGCGCTGCGTGGGAAACTATTCCTAGCTCTCTCAAATTCCAGAGTATAACTGTGCAGTCTTCCGAATCTTTGGATATACAACTCTCCAATAAAGGAAACACGGCCGTCGCCATCAATTCTGTCGCTGTTTCGGGAAGCGGTTTCTCTTCCTCCGGCCTCAACGCTGGAACAGTCATCTATCCAAATCAGGGAATCCACTTTACGGTCACGTATCATCCCCTGACCGCCGGGAACTCGTCTGGAATTCTTCAACTCGCTGGGTCTTCCTCTGTTTCGCCGCTGTCTGTAAGTCTTGCAGGTAGTGCCACAAATACGAATACGGTTGCCTCGCAACCACACGCAGTCACTTTGACATGGAACGACAACGGAAGCAGCATCGCGGGATATCGAGTCTATCGGGGCACAACTTCGGGTGGGCCTTATGTTGGTGTCAACTCTTCCTTGATTCCTTCAACTTCGTATGTTGACGCTGGCGTCGTGTCGGGCGGCAAGTATTATTACGTCGCAACGGCGGTAGACGGCTCCGGCAACGAAAGCGCCTATTCCAACGAAGCCTCCGCGTCGGTTCCCAATCCCTGATTTTTTGCTCTGCTTAAGGCATATTCGCCAAATTTGGTGAACCCCTTCGTTTCTTGTACAATTAGGGTTTGCCTTGCGACCTAGCGACGCGGCTGTAATCACCCTCTCCGGGGTAGTCGCGCAGACCGGCCGCAATCAGAATGGAGAATGATGAAATCCGGAATTCACCCCGATTATCACGCCGTTACCGTGCACTGTGCTTGCGGCCACACATTTCCGACCCGCTCTACCATTAAAGGAGACATGCTGCGCGTGGAAATCTGCTCGAACTGCCACCCGTTTTTCACAGGCAAGCAAAAGCTGGTAGACACAGCGGGCCGCGTGGAGCGCTTTCAGAAGAAATACGCGAACGCTCAGACCGCCGCAAAGAAGTAACTCGGCTTTACTTGACGGGGCGCTTGTGTGCCCCGTTTTTCTTTTACCCCCGATTTTTTCCTTTGTGTGCGCTCTGTGCCCTCCGTGCTCTCTGTGCTAAATTCTTCCTCGTGGCCACTCAATCGCGCATGTTCGAGGGCGCGCGCCCCTCAGAATCCGTTGACTCCTCGCCGCCGCGAGTAACTCTTCGCAATTTTTTCAATCACCCATTCGATTCTGCAATCGCCGCGGCTCGCACCTGTTATGCGGACCATCTCATCACACCCGAAGAGGTCACCGACAAGCAGCGCCTCAACATTGGCGCGGCCACGTTCAATAGCGGCCATCACACTGTCTTTCAACATGCCACTTTCGAATTTGGCCTCGAAAACGTCAGTCGCCAGTTCGTGTGGTCTTTTCTTCACGCCCACCCTTTTTACAATTCCGAGCAGCAGAGCCAGCGTTACGTTCGCATGGATCGCGTCCAGGCCTATGTTCCGCCCGTCGACCTGTATTTCAACGAATCCGCAAAAGAAATCTTTGAACAGGCCGTCTCCCGCGCCTGGGGCTACTACCGCGAGCTCTCTGCGCTCCTTATCAGCGACACCCGCGCAATCCTCGCGGATATCTGGCGCGTCGGCCCCAATTCCAATCCAAAACACATTCAGAAAATCGAACGCGCAGCGGAAAAGCGCGCCATTGAAATCGCGCGGTATGTTCTCCCGGTTGCGGCGCATACCACGATGGTCCACACCATCTCCGGGATCGTTCTGCATCGCCTCTGGCGTATGGCTGCGGCTTCTGACGCGCCCAGCGAAACCCGGACCGTGATTGGCGCGATGGTGGCTCAAGTTAAAGAACACGATCAGCAATTCTTCGAACGCTTCGGAACGGAACCTCTGGAAGAGCTCCCCGAGTGGAAAGCAGCCTCTTCCATTGCTTTCGCTGGCGAAGCATTTACTCGCGAGTTCGATTCCAAGTTGGGCGGAAGAACTTCTAAGCTCGTCGACTGTTCACCCAATGCCGCTCGGGTCATCGCCGATTCGTACCGCGCCGTTATCGGCCTCACCGAGTCACAATGCAGCGACGCGGACGCCATCGATCGCTTGCTCAATCCCGCAAAGAATCTCTATCGCCTCGAAACGCTGAACGTCGGCGTCCACGCTCCGCAAATGCGTGCCCTGCAACATGCAAACTACACCTTCGCGAAAAAAATCTCTCATACGGCCGACTCGCAAGACCAGCGCCATCGTATGGTCCCCGGCTCGCGTCCGCTTCTCACGCTTGCAGACACGCGGGAACCCGACTACATCACTCCTCAACTCCTCAAGGAAAACCCTCGCGCTTGCGAAGTTTACGACCGCGCCATGCGCGACGCCTGGTCCGCCAAGAACGCCCTGCTCGACCGCGGCGTCTCCCCCGAAATCGCGCTCTATCTTCTGCCCAATGCAAAATCCATTCGCCTTGTCGAAACCGGTTCACTTCTTCACTTACTCCACAAATGGACCATGCGAACCTGCTTCAATGCTCAGGAAGAAATTTACGCGGCTTCCATGGATGAAGTCGCTGAACTCCGCCGCGTTCATCCCGAACTTGCAAAATACGTCGGCCCGCCTTGCCACATCCGTGCCGGCATCACCACGCCCATTTGCACCGAAGGTTCCCATTTCTGCGGCGTCAAAGTTTGGCTGGACTTCCCCAACGTCCTCCGCCGCATCTGACCTTCACAAATCATCATTCAGCGCGTTCAACTTAATCCGCCTCGTTATTAAAAACTCTGCAAGTTACAATATGTTAGTATGTACTAACATTATAAACTAGGAGAAACGGGGAATCCTGCATGCACTCTGGCCTGGGCGTCCATTCAACTTTCAGATTATTTGTCCCGGCTTTGCTGGCGACCGCATTTCTTGCCTCATTTGGTTCTGGCTGTGGCTCGTATATGCAATCAACTACTCCCCCGCCAACGCCGCCACAAGCCGCAACTGTTCCAATATCCATGACCGCCACAGCAAACGATCAGCTATCCGAATTCGTGCTGGCTTTGACTAGCCTTACTTTGACCAACAATAAAGGCATAGCCGTTCCCATCCTGACGTCCACGGATTCTCTAGAATTCATTCACTCGAACGGAACAGCGTCTCCCATAAAAACCTTGAGCATCCCGCAAGGCGTTTATACGGCCGCGACCGCGACCATCGGCTTTGCCTCTTTCACGTGCGTCACACTCAATTCATCCGGCGGACTTGTCTTCAGCACCTTTGCCAACGGACAAACTCCCTCCTCAGATGTAACCGTCAACATGCCCTCGTCCATCACAATCAATGGCAGCCGCATGGGTCTCTCTCTGGAACTACTTGCCTCTTCGTCGGCAATGTTTTCCTCGTGTGAACAAAAAGGCCTTGAACCCTTCTCCATCCATCCGACCTTCAATTTAACGAGCGCTCCCTTCGCAACACAGCCCAATAATAGTGAAAACGGCAAAGCTTTTGGTGTTCGCGGTCGCGTGTCGTCAATCGACGTTGTGAACGAAACTCTCACGCTCATTACACCTGATCAGCTATCGCTTTCAGTAAAAACAAACACCGGCACAAACTTTCAAGGCATAGGCAATTTCAATTCGCTCAATATGGGAATGTTCCTGGACTTAGATATTGCGTCACAGCCGGACGGCTCACTCTTGGCTACCCGGGTTGCCGTATTTGATTCAGCCGCCACGAATGTTTTTGCCGGTCCGCTTTCGTTCGTTTCTTCCTCTGTTCCGGTTTTGACCATACTTGGCCGCCAACAGCAGGGCGACGAATTCACCACCCAACCGGTCGATATACAGAACTATTCCTTCCCGGCTGGCACAACCTTTAACATTTCAAGCCAGTTCACGAACCTCCAGAACCTGCCTTTTGCGGCGACTTTCGACGGCTCCAACATGGTTGGCGGACAGAATATCGCAGTCTTTTCCAAAGCGATCTCTCACACGGCCGGCTCTCCCACTTCCGCAACCACGGTCACTCTTCTTCCGCAACCACGGTCACTCTTCTTCCGCAGACGATCAACGGAACGATTGGACAAGTCTCGAACAGCGGCACACTCGCCGTCTACACCGTCGAGCTTGCACCATACGATCTGTTCCCTGCACTGGCTATCCAGCCTGGTCAAACAAGTCTCTTGCAAAATCCTTCTATCGTCCAAGTCTACGTAGATGGCAACACGCAATTGTTGAACGCAAACTCTCTGGCGGCCGGCAACGTTATGCGTTTTTATGGTTTAGTCTTTAATGACCACGGCGCACTGCGCATGGATTGCAGCCAGGTCAACGACGGCGTGGCGCCTTAGTCTGAAGAAACTTCCCTACCCGTAATCTTGGTTCTCTAATCGGACATTGTTGGTGTCCCCTTTGATTCTCATTGCGTTCCTTCCGCCCTTCCCGCACACTTCCGCAACTCTTTCTATGCCCAGGTCGGACAATACACCCTTAAAAGGCCTCGGCCCGCTCCTCATCCCGGTCATCCTTCTTCATTTCGCCATCCTCATCAATTACATCGACCGAAGCAATCTTTCTATCGCGGCACCCACGCTCAAAAACGAGTTACACCTTTCCCCGGCTCAGCTGGGCCTTCTTTTTTCCGCTTTCTTTTACACCTACTCCGCCTGCCTCTTTTTCATCGGCTGGCTCACGGATCGCTTCAACGTAAATTACGTACTCGGCCTCGGTTTCTTTCTCTGGTCTGCCGCAACGGCTGCGACTGGTTTCGTGAAAGGATTCACACTTCTTTTTGCGATGCGTTTACTTCTTGGCGTCGGCGAATCTGTTGCTTTCCCCGGACTGTCTAAAGTTCTTTCGCGCCACGTTCCCGAACACGCTCGCGGAATCGCCAACGGCATTATCATCGCCGGGATGCGCACCGGTCCCGCAATCGGCACGCTCGGCGCCGGCCTCCTCATGGTCAAATACGGTTGGCGTCCGGTCTTTATTGGCATCGGCCTTGTTAGCTTGTTTTGGTTGCCCCTCTGGTTTCTTTTCATGCCCCGCGGCTCTGGGCTTCACCGCTCAGTCGATCAATCCACGCAGCCCACAACGCTCGACATTCTTGCCCATCGTTCTTTTTGGGGTGTGACCCTGGGGCACTTCGCAGCCAACTATTTCATCTACTTCATGCTTACGTGGCTGCCCATCTATCTTATTGAAGAGCGGCACCTGTCTTTGAAAATGATGCCGAAGGTCGCTGCGCTCTACTATCTCTGCGACGCTGTGAGCACGATTGTGTGTGGTTTTGCGACTGATCATTTCATCCAGTCAGGGAAATCTGTGACGTTGGTTCGCAAAGCCGCCATGGTGATTGGATATTGCATCATCGCCTTAGCCCTCGTAGGTTCTCTCCTTGCAAGTCAGCGGACCTATCTTCCGTGGCTCCTCGTTTTGGGCCTCGGCTCTGGCATTGGCGGCATGGGTATCTTCGCGTTTTCTCAAACGCTCGCCGGCGTTCGCGCTATTGGCCGCTGGGCCGGCCTTCAAAACGGCTTCGCCAATTTTGCAGGAATTGTTTCTCCAGCTGTTGTCGGTATTCTGGTCGGCAAAACCGGCAGTTTTGGGTGGCCGCTCGCCATAGTCGCGGCCGTAATCATTCTCGGAATGTTGTCCTGGGCCTTTATCGTCGGCCCGGTCGAGGAAGTTGCATGGAAAAGCAGCCGCTCGCAACTTCCCTGAAAGCGCGCTATCATCGCCAGTGTAATCAATGGCTTACGCAACTACATCTCTTATTCGCATCGATGGCCGCCCGGCGAAGTAGGAGCTTGCTTGGGAAAGATTTTCAAGTACGTCTCCGTATTCTTCGCGCTGTTTCCGTTTTTCTGCGCCCAGTGCCTTGCTTTCGAAGCTCCACTTACCGATAAAACCGTCCGCGAGGCCTATTTTCTCGGTCAACGTCACGACGCATCAACGGAATCCGCCTTAAAACCCTATCTACATACACTTTCGCCTCCAGAAAAAGGTCCGGAAATTCGAGACATCCAACTTCTCACTCCCTACGCACAAGTCATCCAAGCGTCGAATGCCCATGGCAGCGGTTACAGCGCGCAGCAAGCTGCCGCCGACTATCATTCTCGCGGTGACACCATTGTTGTCCGTTTCCAGATTCGGTTTACCCCAACGTACAGCTACATCCGGTCAAATCGCGATCGCAACAAGGATTCTCAGACGGGAGGAATCACGGTTCGCTCTGAAGATTTCTGGCAGGCATTCAAAGCGGGGCTTTCCCAAAATGATCACTGGATCGAGCCGCTCTCACACGAAGGAGAGCCCATCTACATTGCCGATGCACAAGGTACTGGAAGCATTCTGGATGGCGCTTATATCTGGCTCACATTTGACGCGCAGGACATAGCTTCCGACAGCGTGACCACGGAAATCTTCACCCCAGACGGCCGGCATGTCACTTCCGATTTCGACCTCGCCACTCTTCGCTAGTTTTTAAGGCTCTTCGGACGATACAGGCGCACCTTGTTTCAATCTGGAAGTTTATTCACTTCCACCACTTTCCCCGTTTGGGCCGAGCGGCGTGCCGCGTCCAGAATCTGCATCACAACCAGATTTGTTTCGAGTGAGGACGGATCGCCGTCCGGCTTGATTTCTCCGCGCAAAACACCCGCCAGATAATCGAGCGAATTCGACTCGGCTTTTGGCGCTGGAACGGCGGAAATCATCGAGTCTATTTTTTCTCCTGCGTAACGAATGCGCAGCTTGTCCGCTCCCACGGTGATCGCGTACCCGGTCACTCCGTACACTTCCATGTCCTTGCGTGAAAAAGGCCAATTCCAGGAAGGCATGAGCACGGCTTGCGCCTTCGCATACCGCAGAATTACCGTCGCTTCGTCGTCCACTTTCGGATAGATGTCTGGTTTCTCGGTTTGTGTCACCGCACTTACGCTAATCGGTACTTGCCCGCGCATCAGCACCGTCGCCAAATCTGACCCGTAACAACCAAAGTCAAACAACGCACCTCCACCGTTTTGCACGGGATCTGTAAGCCATGGCAGCCATTCCGGCCCCACGCCAATCTCCTTTGGCCCTTCGTGGCCGTCGTGGACCACGATGCGGCGTACGTCGCCGAGCTTGCCTTTCGCGACTTCGTCGTACACCTCCCGATTGCTCGCGTACCAGGTTGTTTCGTAATTCACGAGGACCTGCACATGATATTTGCGAGCCGCGTCGCGGATTGCAATTGCATCTTCCACCGCGGTCGAAAGCGGCTTTTCCACCATGGAATGAATTCCGTGTTTCGCCGCCGCTTCAATGATTTTGCGATGATCCGAAATTGTCGAATAGACGAGCACCGCATCCGGCTTCTGCTCGGCGAGCAGCCTCTCTAGGTCGTTGTAAACCGGCACTGTTTCTAAGTGATATTGCTTTACATACTGCCCAGCCAAGTCCTGCTGCGGTTCGTAAATCGCCACGAGCTTGACATTTTTGTTTTCGGGCATCATACGCAGTAATCCGTGCGCGTGGCCATGCACCAATCCAATAATCGCCACACGTATCGGCGGCCTTCCTTGGGCCGAGGCCGGCAACGCCCAGAAAAACATTGTCAGCGACAAAATGAAATACTTGCTCATTGTTCCGGCCATGATTCCTGCCTCCATTACGTCGCCCGCATCTTAATCCAACTCGCGTCTCCGTCCATCTGCGCTAAACTTTTCAGCATGAAAAAAACCTGGAAGACGAAACTCATCCATCCCGACGCCCATGCGCCCGAAGGTTTCAGGTCCTTGGCGCCGGCAACGCATCGCGGCTCGACCGTGCTTTTTCCCAATGCCGCGGCAGTACAAGACACTTGGGACCAGCACGCTGTTGGATACACATACGGCCTTTACGGCACGCCAACGACCCTCGACCTCGCGGCACGCATCTGCGAACTTGAAAATGGCTACCGCACGTTCATTACTCCAGGCGGACAGGCGGCGATTTCGCTCATCAATTTCGCTTTGCTTGGCGCTGGCGATCAAATTCTGGTTCCAGAGAGCATTTACTATCCAAATCGTAAATTCTCCGTGGAAGTTTTGCAGCGCTTTGGCATTGAAGTGGCTTTCTACTCTCCCACGATCGGCGCTGAAATCGGCACGCTGTTACAGAAAAAAACTAAGCTCGTTTGGTGCGAAAGCCCCGGTTCGATATCGATGGAAGTGCAGGACATTCCGGCAATCGCAGCCGCCGCGCATAAGGCCGGCGCGCTGGTTGTACTCGATAACACTTGGTCCGCCGGAATTTATTTCGACGCGTTCGCGCACGGCGTGGACATTACGATGCAAGCACTTACGAAATACGTCGGCGG
>Ga0126369_10004083_pt1 | contig 10647 bp, 10 predicted proteins | sample PanSoiMetaPlot_1_FD_109646 | JGI IMG/M metagenome (GOLD analysis project Ga0126369, IMG submission 109646) | Tropical forest soil microbial communities from Panama - MetaG Plot_1 | ecosystem: Environmental > Terrestrial > Soil > Tropical forest > Bulk soil | place: Panama | collected 2016-02-17
AGCTTAAGCGGCTCGGCGAATGCCAGGAGGAGCGCGCCCCGATAGACGGACATCGGTGTCTCCCCCCCGTCGACGAGGGATCGGTTGGCGAGCCCGCGCCGCAGCGCGAACTGGTACAGCTCATGCAGCTCGTGCCAGACCGCCTTCGGATTGGTGGCGTACATGCGGTAGCCGAGCTTCAGGCGCTGCGCGAGCATCTGTATCGCCCGGATCACCGGCAAAAGCGCGCGGCCGCTCGAGGCGAAGCCGAAGAGGCGGCGCGACTGCTCGACGAGCAGAAGCTTGTAGGAGTAGGCGAGCTCGGTGAGGAGCTCCTCGGCGATCCCGGCCGCGTCGCGAGTCTGGGTGGACAGCGGGAGCGTGCCCGAAGCAAGCGCCGCATCGAGGCGCGGCAGAAGATGTTCCGCGTAGCCGAGAATGCCCTCGGTCACGTCTTGCCGAAGGGTGATGCGCACGCGGGTGCGGTTGAGGGGCACGAGCTGATCGAGCATCAGCCGCCCGGATTTCACCGGATCTTCCTTCGGCAGACTCCCCAGCCAGCCGGGCACCTGCTCCGGCGCGAGCCCGAACCGCCGGGTCTCTCCGGACGCGGCCTGCGGCAAACTCAAGTGCAGCGGCATGTACGGCTCCTGTAGTCCATCTTATTGAGCGGCCGATACTTCGAACCTTGCCGCTTTCGTCGCAAAGACCGTGCCACGCTTCACTGCGCCACCCGTTGCCGCAACGCCGGGTGTGACACCTGTCCTGCCGATGACATTGGAATATAGGAGCGTATGCCGGCAAATTCCAGCTATAGCGCGTGGCATCGGGACTCGACTCGGGCCGCGGCGGGGCCTAAGGAGCGTGGGCAGCACGCGCCGCGGGCCCCGGCTCGCAGCCTGACACGTTCGCGACAGGCACGTCGGGACGATGCCGTGAAGCACTTCACGCGGCGCGCCTGTGTCAGCGCGCTAGGCCGATCGTGCTGCCACGACCTCGATCAGCTCGATACTCGGGGTCTTCTCAATCACGCGGCTCGCCCTCAGGCTGAGCCGCCCGCGCCGATGGCGAAGACTGAATTCCTCGTTCAGGCGCAGTCGGTTCGGCGGCGCGACGACCGCCGCGGCGCGCTTCTGCGCCGGCATTTCGGGGAAGAAGAGGATCGGCTCGGGTGCGACCCGGTCCTGCTCGGCGGGCTTGTAGACCGCCGGGACCACGACCGGCGCGATCTGCTGCATGCCGAGTTCGAAATGCTCCGGATTGTTGGAAAGGACCCAGCGTACGACGCAGACGAACACCGCACCCTTGTCCTTCGACTTGATCGCGACGATCTCGCCGACGTTGATCGGCGGCAGGCCCCCGGACATGTAGTTCAACGCGAACCCGCGCGAGCTCTCGTTGAGGACGACCCACTCGCTGGCCTTTGCCGGCGCCTCGCGCTGCGTGATGTCGGCTGCCGGGGTGTCGTGCGGCGACTCGGCGCGCAGGAGGCGCCAGATGTCGCGCAGGCCCACCGACATCTCGACCCGCGGATGGAAGCGCATCCGTGCCGCGCGCTGCTTCCGCTCCCCGCGCCAATGGACGATCAGTCGCTGCAGCAGGTCCTGGTAGTTGAGGCGCACCGCCTCGTCGGGCAGCCCGAGCGACGAAGGCGCGACGCCGTCCTGGATCTTTTTGAGGTACGACTGGATCCGTTCGACGAGCTTGTGCGTGACGAGCATCAGCTCGCCGTCCTCGAAGCCGGCGTCCGCGCGCTTCGCGTACGCGATGCCGGGTTTGTCCCGCCGCGGGTCGATCGCGAACACGCACAACGGGTCCGAAACCTGCCCGGCTGGCGTGACCTGGGCCAGGTCGCCGTGCACGGCGAGCAAGTTCTGCACGCGGGCGAAGTCGCCATGATTGAGCTTGCTTGGCTGGGCGAACGCAAGCAGCAGCGTGTCGCGATACACCCTGAGCGGAGAGGTCTGGGGCGACTCGGTCTCGCGCTCGGCCGTGCCCCATTCGCGCGCGAGCCGGTAGAGCTGATGCATCTCGGCCCATACCGCACCCGGGCTTCGTGCATACAGTCGCTGGCTGAGGGCGAGCCGGCGCGCGTGGAAATCCATCGCGCGCACGAGCGGCAGTTGGAGCTGGCTCTTGAAGCCGATCGAGAGCCACGCGCGTGGGACGCGCAGGACCGCACGCGCGTATCCCGCCGCGAGCTCCTTCAGGAGTTTCTCGATGAAGTAGGCCACCTGGCGGTGGGCCCCCGCGAGCGGCGGCTGCGCGCGCGCGATGCGGGTTTCGAGCTGCGGCAGGAGCCAGTCGGCGTGGTCGCGGAACATGTCGAGCACCCGCAGTCGGATGCGGCCCGGGAGCTCGGCGCGATTCAGCTCGACTAGGCGGTCAATGAGCGCCCGCGCGGTGCCCATCGTGTCGGCCGCCGAGAGCGACGAGAGCCATGCGCGCACCCGCTCCGGCGAGAGCTCGCTTTCCTCGGTCGTGCTGTGGGTCACCGCGGTTAGATTTAGAAACATGTATTTTGGCTCGTGCACGACGTCGCATTGGCGCGGCGTGCGAAGCCGAATTTCAGCAAAGACCATGCCGGAGAAACTGTGGCAAATTGCGCACAATTCAAGCCGAGGGAGCGTGCTGGTCTTTCCCGCCGGGATGATGACATGAGCTGGGCGACGAACTCCGCGACCCCGAAGCGGATCCCGCGCCGCGACCGCCTGATTGTCGCGCTCGACGTTCCGGGCACGGCGGAGGCGCGCGCGCTGGTCACGCAGCTCGGTGAGACGGTGACGTTCTATAAGCTTGGCCTCGAGCTGTTCATGGCCGGCGGCGCTCTCGAGCTCGCCGACTGGCTCGTCGCGAATGGCAGACGGGTCTTCATCGATCTCAAGTTCTTCGACGTCCCCGAGACGGTTCGAGGCGCCGTGCGCGCGCTGCGCGGGCGCGGCATCACTCTCGCGACCGTGCACGGCAACCAACGGATGATGGAGGCTGCGGCCGCAGAGAAGGGCGACGTGAAGATACTGGCCGTCACGGTGCTCACCAGCCTGGACCGCGGCGACCTCGATGACCTCGGCTTCGCCTGCGACGTCGAGCGGCTAGTCCTCTCGCGCGCGCGGCGGGCACTCGAAGCCGGCTGCGACGGCGTCGTCTCCTCCGGGCTCGAGGCGCCGGTGCTGAGGCGCGAGCTCGGCGAGCGCCTCCTGGTCGTCACCCCAGGGATCCGGCCCGTGGACAACCGGCCGGCCGACGACCAGAAACGGACCGTGGGGGTCGCCGAGGCATTCGCGAACGGCGCCGACTACATCGTTGTCGGACGGCCGATTCGCCAGGCGCGCGATCCACGCGTCGCAGCGGAGGGGATTCAGGCGACGATCGCGTCGATTTTCCCGACGGAGACGTGACCGCGGCGAGCGCACCCATTAGGTGACGCGACCGTCGTACTTGTACGTGCCTCGCCAGGCGGCGAGAACCTGATTCGGATACTCCGGCTGTCCGAGGCTGCCGTTATAGCGTCCGAGCGCGCGGTAGAGGTCGCCCTTCTCGAGATCCAAGTAATGGCGGAGAATCACGCAGCCGTACCGGATGTTCATCCGCAGGTGGAAGAGGTTGTGCTCGGGAACGCCGATCAGGCGCACCCAGAACGGCATCACCTGCATGAGTCCTCGCGCTCCGGCCTTCGAGATGGCGTACTTCTTGAACCCGCTCTCGACTAAGATGACTCCGAGAACGAGCTGCGGGTCGAGCCCGGCACGTGTCGCCTCGTACTGCACGGTCTTGAGAAGCTCCACCCGATATTTTGCGTCGGGAACCCGCGTCGCGAGGCGATCGGACATAGCGAGGAGCCACTTGTAGCCGTCTTGCGGATCGGCGAATCTGAGCTGCGGGACACCCTTGTCGCTGATCGCGCGCGAGAGCGTTGCCTGCACGCTCGCGGATAGCGGCTCGTAGATCTGCGCACCGGCTTCGGCCACAAATGGCGTGCCTACAAGGCCAAGCGAGGCGCAAAGGGTCACGAGCTTGCGCACAGCTTCTCTTTTAGCAGGGCGACCGCGTGCGCGACCGGGATCGGGGTGGCCGAACTCTCTTGCCGCCGCTGGTACTCGATCTTGCCCTCCTTCAGCCCGCGATCCCCGATCACCACGCGATGCGGAATCCCGAGCAGCTCCACGTCCGCGAGAAGGACACCCGGCCGCTCGTCGCGGTCGTCGAGAAGGACCTCGAGCCCTGCGGCGGTGAGCCCCCGATAGAGATCGTCCGCGGCCTGCCGCACTGCGTCGCTCCTCGCGTAGCCGAGCGGGACGATCGCCACTTTGAACGGTGCGATCGGGTCAGGCCAGACGATGCCGCGCTCGTCGTGGTTTTGCTCGATCGCCGCGCCGACGATCCGGGTCACGCCGATACCGTAGCAGCCCATCTCGAAGAGCCGGCTCGATCCCTGCTCGTCAAGGAAGGTCGCCTTCATCGCTTCCGAATACTTGGTGCGCAGCTGGAAGATGTGCCCGACCTCGATGCCGCGCACGATCGCGAGCGCTCCCTTGCCATCCGGGCTCGGGTCACCGTCCACGACTTTCCGGATGTCGGCGACGAGCGCCGGCTCCGGGCAGTCGCGGCCGAAGTTGACGCCGGTCAGGTGATACCCTTCCTCATTCGCGCCGCACACGAAATTGCCCATCACCGCGACGCTACGGTCGGCGATCACGCGGATCGCAGGGTCGATGCCGACCGGGCCGATGTACCCCGCCTTGCACCCTAGGTAACGCTCGATCTCGGGGTCGCTCGCGAAGCGAAACGGGTCGAGGCCCGACAGCTTCTGTGCCTTGATCTCATTCAGCTCGTGATCGCCGCGCAACAGGAGGAGATTGAATGTGTCGTCGTGCATCACCGCGATCGCCTTGACCGTGCGCGAAAGCGGGAGGCCGAGCAGCGCGGCGACGTCCTCGCAACGCGTCTTGCCGGGCGTCGGCACCTTGGTCATCAGCGCGGCGGGGGCAGGGCGCGACGCCGGCGGCGCGAGCGCTTCGGCGAGTTCGACGTTCGCCGCGTAGTCCGACTGCGGACAATAGGCGATTGCGTCTTCGCCCGACTCGGCGAGCACGTGGAACTCATGCGAGCCCGTGCCGCCGATCGTGCCGGTGTCGGCGGCGACCGCGCGGAATCGGAGGCCGAGCCGCGTGAAGATCCGCGTATACGTCTCGTACATGTTGCGGTACTCGCGCTGCAAATCGGCGTAATCCGCGTGGAAGGAATAGCCGTCCTTCATCGTGAATTCGCGGCCGCGCATCACGCCGAACCGCGGGCGGATCTCGTCGCGGAACTTGGTCTGGATCTGGTAGAAGTGCACCGGAATCTGCCGGTAACTCCGGATGTCGCGGCGCGCGATGTCGGTGATCACCTCTTCGTGCGTCGGCCCGACGCAGAACTCGCGCTCGTGGCGGTCCCTGACGCGAAGCAATTCCGGGCCGTACTTGACCCACCGTCCCGACTCCTGCCAGAGCTCGGCCGGCTGCACGGCGGGCATGAAGAGCTCCACCGCGCCGGCGCGATTCATCTCCTCGCGGATCACGGCTTCGACCTTCCGGATCACGCGCAGGCCGAGGGGCAGCCACGTGTAGATCCCAGCGGCGAGGCGCCGGATCAGTCCCGCGCGCAGCATCAGCTTGTGGCTGACGACCTCCGCGTCGGCAGGCGCCTCCTTGAGGGTGCAAAGAAAGAACCGCGATACCCGCATCGAAACGAGCCCTCGGAAAGGGTGCGATTCTAGCGGACGCACGCGTTCCGCCGAGCCGTGCGGCGGCGCGGGCGGCCGAGCGCGCTTTGCAGCCCCGGGGTTTTGTGAAAAAATGGCGTTGGACAACCGATACCACGGAGCCGATCATGCTCGACCGGGACGGCTACCGCCCGAACGTCGGCATCATCCTCTGCAATCAGCGGCACGAGGTTTTCTGGGGCAAGCGCGTTCACGAGCACGCCTGGCAGTTCCCGCAGGGCGGTATCAAGCACGGCGAGACCCCCGAGCAAGCGATGTACCGGGAGCTGCGCGAGGAAGTCGGTTTGCTACCGGATCATGTGAAGATTCTCGGCCGCACGCGGGGCTGGCTGCGCTACGAGGTCCCGGCGCAGTGGATCAAGCGCGAGTGGCGGGGGAGCTACCGCGGGCAGAAGCAGATCTGGTTTCTGCTGCGCCTCGTCGGCCGCGATTGCGACGTTTCGCTCCGCGCGAGCGCGAAGCCCGAGTTCGATGCCTGGCGCTGGAGTGAGTACTGGGTGCCGCTCGAGACAGTGATCGAGTTCAAGCGCGATGTCTACCAACAGGCGCTTTCCGAGCTCGCGCGATTTCTGATACGCGACCAGCGTCGCCTTGCCGGCGCCCGCATTTCGCGCGAGGCGACCTAGACGCGCGCGGCCGCGCTGTTGTCGCAACGTCGAGCCGAGCCGCCAACTCGAGGAAGGAATTACGATGACGCTGGACTACGCTGCGCTGCCGCTTCGGCACCTCAGGCCTGGTGCGCGCCTTCGGTCGGCCAATGCCCACGGCGGGGAGCGGCTCACGCTCGACGCGCGCGCGCTGCCGGTCATGACCGACTTCGCGATCGTGCCCGCAGCGACGATCGAACCCGAAGCGTCGGTGGACGACGCGAATCGATCGATGATCCGGCGTGGCGTCCGCTCGCTGATCGTCGTCGATCACGCGGACCGTGTGCTCGGCATCATCACCGCGACCGACATACTCGGCGAGCGACCGATGCAGATCGCGCTCGAGCGGCGCGTCAAGCATGACGAGATCCTGGTGCGCGAGATCATGACCCCGAGCGACCGGATGGAAGCGCTCCCGATCGACTCGCTGCTCGACGCCAAGATCGGCCACGTCGTCGCAACGCTCCGGAAGGCGGGGCGCCAGCACGCGCTAGTGGTCGAGACGAGCCCCGGCGGCGACGTTGTGCGCGGCGTCTTCTCGCTCTCACAGATCGCAAGCGACCTGGGCATCAGCATCGAGGCAACCACAGTCGCGGGCACGTTTGCCGAGGTCGAAGCGGCGCTCGTGCGCTGACGTCACTGCCCGGTTCAAGGGCTTGACAGGCGAATGCCGGGCCACCTATAGTGATTCCACGATTTAGAGTAAGTCTAATCCTGCTACCAGCAAGACTTTCGCCGCAAGGAGACCGTTCATGGCACAGCTGAAAGGGTCGAAGACCGAAGGCAATCTCAAGGCCGCGTTCGCGGGCGAATCGCAGGCCAACCGACGCTACCTGTACTTCGCGAACAAGGCCGATGTGGAAGGGCAGAACGATGTGTCGGCCGTCTTCCGCTCTACCGCAGAGGGCGAAACCGGGCACGCGCATGGCCATCTGGAGTATCTCGAGCAGGTCGGGGATCCGGCGACCGGACTGCCGATCGGCCGCACTCGCGAGAACTTGAAGGCGGCGATCGCCGGCGAGACGCACGAATACACCGACATGTACCCCGGCATGGCGAAGCAGGCGCGCCAGGAGGGCTTCGACGAGATCGCGGACTGGTTCGAGACGCTCGCGAAAGCCGAACGCTCGCACGCCAACCGCTTTCAAAAGGCGCTCGACGCGCTCGCCGACTGAGTTCGGGCCGCGCCGGCGCGGGGAAAGGAGCGGCGCCCCCGCTCTTTTGCCTCACGCGGGCGCGAGCAAACGACCGTGCGAGAGGGCAGCCTCGAAGCCCCGACGCGCCACGCGATCGACTGGCGGGCGCCAGGGTTCTACGACGAGCAGCAACTCGGCGACGAGCTGCATCGCGTGTTCGACATCTGCCACGGCTGCCGCCGATGCGTCAGCCTGTGCACGGCGTTTCCCACGCTCTTCGATCTCGTCGATGAGGGGAAGACCGGCGAGCTCGACGGGGTGGACCGGAAGGACTATGCGCAGGTCGTGGACCGCTGCTACCTGTGCGACCTCTGCTACATGACCAAGTGTCCCTACGTCCCGCCACACCCGTGGAACGTCGACTTTCCACACCTGATGCTGCGCGCTAAGGCGGTGGCCTTCCGCAAGGGCGGGGTGCGGTTTCGGGATCGGCTCCTTTCCAGCACCGACGCCCTCGGCAAGCTTGCTGCGATCCCAGTTGTCGCGCAGACCGTCAACGCGCTCAACCGTAACGGGGCGGCACGCTCGCTCATGGAAAAGGCGCTCGCGATCCACCACGAGAGGAAACTTCCTCCTTACAGTCCGCGCAAGTTCCGCGCGAGCGCTCACGCGAGCCCTCCGCACCCGGTCCGCGCCGGGGAGCGTACCCCGGGGAAAGCGGCGATCTTCGCGACCTGTTACATCAACTACAACGAGCCTGGGATCGGACACGACCTCCTTCGGATCCTCGATCACAACGAGATCCCATACGCCATCGTCGAGCACGAGGCGTGTTGCGGAATGCCCAAGCTCGAGCTCGGGGACCTGGACGCCGTCGCACGGCTGAAGGAGATCAACATCGGGCCGCTCGCGCGGCTGGCGCAGGACGGATATGCGATCCTGACGAGCGTCCCGTCCTGCACACTGATGTTCAAATCGGAGTTGCCGTTACTGTTTCCCGACGATGTCGACGTAAAGATGGTAGCCGAGGCGATGTTCGACCCGTTCGAATACCTCGTGTTGCGCAATCGGGACGGGCTCTTGAAACGGGACTTCAGGCGCCCGCTCGGCAAGGTGTCGTATCACATCCCGTGCCATGCGCGTGTGCAGAACATGGGGCAGAAGACCCGCGAGCTCCTCGAGCAGATTCCCGGCACGCATGTCACCACCGTCGAGCGCTGCTCGGGTCACGACGGCACCTGGGGAGTGAAGGCGGAGTACTTCGCCAGCTCGATGAAGATCGGACGCCCGGTATTCAAGGCGATGGCCGCGGGCGATCCCGACTACATCAGCTCCGACTGTCCGATCGCCGAGCGTCACATCGAGGAGGGGATGGGGGAGACGCGCGCGCGCCGCGAGCACCCGCTCTCGCTCGTGCGCATCGCCTACGGACTCTGAGCGCGGTTCATGCCGAAGATCGAGCGCGATAGCCTACTCTCCCTTGAGGCGTACGCGAAACGGCGCGACGAGTTCCGCGCGCAGGTGATCGCTCACAAGAGGCGGCGCAAGGTGCAGCTCGGGGATCATCTGTTGCTCGATTTCGAGGACGAGCTCACGGTCCGTTACCAGATCCAGGAGATGCTACGAATCGAGCGGATCTTCGAAGAAGACGGCATCCTGGGTGAGCTCGAGGCCTACAATCCGCTGGTGCCGGACGGCCGGAACCTCAAGGCGACGATGCTCATCGAATACCCGGACCCGGCGGAACGCAAGGCGGCGCTCGCGCGCCTAAGGGGGATCGAGGACCGGCTCTGGATCCAGGTCGAAGGCTGCGCGAAGGTGTACGCCATCGCCGACGAGGATCTGGAGCGGGAGAACGAGGAAAAGACCTCGTCCGTGCATTTCCTGCGCTTCGAGCTCACAGACGAGATGGCAAAGGCGCTGAAGCACGGCAGCAACGTCGGCGTCGGGGTCGATCACGCTGAATATCGGGCCGAGATCAATCCCTTGGCGCGGAACGTTCGCGACGCGCTCGTGGCGGATCTCGCGTGAGGCGCTTCGGCGCACTGCTTGCTCTCGCTTGCATCGCGTGCGGCGTGCAGGTGAAAACCCCGTTTAGTGATCTGGCGGCTGACCCGCGGGCCGACGAGAAACCGCGCGTTGACGAAGCGGTGAAGCTGCCGCCGTTTCCGAATCCCAGCGACCTCGTCCGGTTCGACACCGGACCGACCAGCAGCTTCGACTTCTTCATCGATCCGAAATCGCTCTCCGTCGACAAAGACCAGGTCATCCGCTTCACCGTCGTGGCGAAGTCGGCCGGCGCGACGAACATCGCGTACGAAGGTCTTCGCTGCCCGGGGCGCGAGCGCAAGGTCTACGCGTACGGGCGCCCGGATGGGACGTGGCGCGAGGCGAGCAATCCGGATTGGGTGCGAATCTCCGCTGCGCCCGGCGAGCAGTACCGGTTCATGCTGTACCAGCAGTACTTCTGTCCGGGTCGCTATCCGATCCGGAGCGCCGCAGAAGGCGTAGACGCCCTGCGGCGCGGCGGCCATCCCAAGGCGACGGAGATCTACAACGGCTCGATGACCGACTAACGGCCGCCGGCTCGGGACTAGATCAGCACGAGATTGTCGCGGTGGATGAGTTCCGGCTCGTCGACGTAGCCGAGGATCGCCGCGATCTCGCTCGACGGCCGGCCGATGATTCGCCGCGCCTCGGCGGCACCATAGTTGACGAGCCCTCTAGCGACTTCGCGTCCGTCGGGCGCAGCGCAGGTCACCAACGCGCCGCGATCGAATTCGCCCTCGACCGCCTGCACGCCCACCGGCAGCAGGCTCTTCCCACCGGCTGCGAGCGCACGCACCGCCCCCGGGTCGAGCGTAAGGCGCCCGCTCACCTGGACATGATCGGCTAGCCAAGTCTTGCGTGCGGCAAGCGGCGCTGCATCGGCAAACAACAGCGTGCCGAGCGCTTCCCCACGCCCGAGCCGCAGGAGCACATCGGGCTCGCGCCCCGACGCGATGATCGTATGTGCGCCGCTGCGCGCGGCGCGCTTTGCCGCCAGCACCTTGGTGAGCATTCCGCCCCGACCGATCGAGCTGCCGACCCCGCCGGCCATCGCTTCGAGGCTGGCCTCTCC
>Ga0126369_10004084_pt1 | contig 10645 bp, 8 predicted proteins | sample PanSoiMetaPlot_1_FD_109646 | JGI IMG/M metagenome (GOLD analysis project Ga0126369, IMG submission 109646) | Tropical forest soil microbial communities from Panama - MetaG Plot_1 | ecosystem: Environmental > Terrestrial > Soil > Tropical forest > Bulk soil | place: Panama | collected 2016-02-17
CGAGGGCAGCATACTGAGAAAAGTGGAGGACATTGTGATACTCCTCGAGCGTCGCCAGACGCGATAGATCCTCGAGCTTGCCGTCGCGCCGAAGTTGGGCCATTGCCTGACATACCGCAGACGTTGCTGCCAGGAAGGCGGTCGCCGGATAAATGGCGACGGCGAAGCCGAGTTCGCCGAGACGCTGCACCGAAAGATACGGAGTGCGTCCGGTCTCGACCATATTGGCAAGCGTCGGCGCCGGTATGCCCGAGGCGATTTCCTTGAGTTCCGCCTCGCTTTCCGGTGACTCAACAAAGATGACATCGGCACCGGCGCGCGCATATGCGCGTCCGCGTCGGATGGCTTCTTCCAGGCCGTGAGTGGTGCGCGCGTCGGTTCGCGCGATGATAAGCGTCTCCGGATTGAGCCGTCCGTCAGCCGCGGCGCGCAAGCGCCCCTCCATCTCCTCCGTCGACACGACATTCCGACCGAGTTCATGACCGCATTTCTTTGGGCTGGCTTGATCTTCGAATTGCACGGCGCTCGCTCCGGCTGTTTCGAGTTCGCGCATCGCCCGGCGAACCATGATTAAGCTGCCATATCCGACGTCGGCGTCGGCGACTAGCGGTACAGTCGTTACCGCCCGCGTGCAGCGGACACGATGGGCCATCTCGGTGAGCGTGATGAGCCCGACGTCCGGAAGACCGAGCATTGATGCGGCCTGACCGTTGCCTGTCATGTAGATTGCTTCGAATCCCGCCCGTTCGATGAGCAACGCGGAGAGCGCATCATATGCGCCCGGAGCGGCGACGATGCTGCCTCGCCGAAGTAAGGCCCTTAGCGAGAGTGCGGCATGGTTGTGGTTATTCATCGGATTTCCCCGGTCCTCATGCGTTGCGGCTGCGAGCCACACCATAGAGCGCGACAGCCGCTATGATCACGACCCCCTGGATGACCATCTGCCAAATTGCCGGAACGTTGATGAGCGCCATACCATTGAGCAAGACGCCGATGAAAATCGAGCCGAGCGCGCCGACGACGACGTTACCGATTCCGCCCGTCAAGCTAACGCCTCCAACGACGACGGCGGCGATGACGTCGAGTTCATATCCCGTTCCTTGATAGGGTACTGCAAGCCCCACTTGTGAGGTCAAGATGACGCCCGCGAGCGCCGCGCAAGCTCCCGAAATGGCGTAGGTTGCCGTTCGGATGCCCGCCAGCGGCACCCCGCAAAGACGGGCCGCGGCCTGATTGCCGCCCAACGCATGGATGGATCGTCCGATGGTGGTGCGGCGCTCCAGCAGCCACGCTGCCGCGAACAGCGCGGCGAAGACAAGGATTGATATTGGAATGGGTCCGAGATGCCCACGCCCGAGCATGAGCGAGCTCGAATTCTCTGGTATATCGACGTTATACTGATTCGATATGATGTAAACGACCCCGCGAACCACACTGAGCATGGCTAGTGTGGTGATGAACGGATCGATGTTGAGACGGGTGATCACGACGCCGTTGATGAGGCCGACGATGAGCCCAGCGAGCGTTCCGACAACGATCGCCGCGAGCGGACCGGCGCTGGTGTCGCGCATCACGATCGCTGCGACCATCCCTCCGAAACCGAGGATCGAACCCACCGAGACATCGATGCCTCCTGCTAAGATGACGAGCGTTTCGCCAATCGCCATAATGCCGATAGTCGACGTTTGTTGGAGGATGTTGATCCCGTTCGTAAAGGTTAAGAACGCCGGGGACAAAGCTGCGAAGACGGCAATGAGAATAGCGAGCGCTGCGTAGAATCCGAAACGTTCAAACGCTAGCGCGGGTGTCACTCTGGCTTGACGCAGGCGCGCGTTGGGTGAGACCGCGGGATTCATACCAAACCCCCAGTGGCGGCATCGAGCAACACTTCCTCGCTGGCGTTCGCGCGATCAATTTCGAGCGCGATCCGACCGTCCCGCATGACGACGATGCGATCGCTGATGCGGAGAACTTCCGGCAAATATGAGGACACAACGATCACGGCCATTCCGGTTTTGGCGAGATCATCGATCACGCGATAGATTTCTTCCCGGGCGCCGACGTCGACGCCGTGCGTCGGCTCGTCGATCAGCAGCAACTTCGGCTTCTTTGCAAGCCATTTGGCCAGCACGAGCTTCTGTTGGTTTCCACCGCTGAGATGGTTTGTCCGCCACCGCGGCAGCGGCGGCTCAATCTTCACTTGCGCGACCATCCGTGTGGCCAAGCGCCGTTCGCCGGTGGGATCGAGCCAGATCCCTGCGGTCGACACGAGATCATAATTCGGCAGTGACAGATTCTCGCTAATCGTAAAGCTGGAGACGAGGCCCTCGCGCTGTCGGTCTTCGGGCACCAGGCCGAGACCTGACTTGACCGCGTCAATCGGCGAGCGCGGTGAATATGTCGTCCCTTGGAGCTTCATTGCGCCGCCATCGATGCGATCTGCGCCGAAGATCGCGCGCAGCAACTCCGTTCGCCCGGATCCAACGAGGCCTGCAATGCCTAGTATCTCTCCCGCGCGCACAACAAAGCTGATGTCGTTGAGTATGGGGTCGCTTCGAAGGCCGTTGACCGAGAGCACTTCGCGCTCGTCGCCACCGATCTTCTGTCGCATGCCATCATTGATGTCGCGGCCGATCATCATTCGGATCAAAGCCGGGCGGTTAGTTTCACCGACTGGCAGCGTGCGTACACGTTTTCCATCACGCAGAACGGTCACGCGGTCGGCGATGTCAAAGATCTCTTCTAAGTCGTGGGAGATATAGGTGACCGCAGTTCCGCGCCGCTTGAGGTCGCGAATGATCTCAAAGAGGCGCAATGTCTCTTGATGCGTCAGCGCCGCGGTCGGTTCGTCCATGATGACAACGCGAGCATCAAACGCTAGCGCGCGCGCGATGTCGACGACTTGTTGAACGGAAGGTCCGAGTTCGCGCACGGTCGCATCGACGGACGCCGGACTACCGAGGAGCGCCCAAATGTGTGCGGCTTTGCGGCGTAGCGCTCCGCGGTCGATCAGGCCCGGCAAGCGGTACGTGGGTTCGTGACCGAGCATAATATTTTGGGACACCGTCAACTCGGGAACGACCGCGCGTTCTTGGTAGATCACGGCGATGCCATGATCTTGTGCGGAGGCGACGCTTTGAAGCGTTACGGCCTGGCCGTCGATGCGGACCTCACCACTGTCGGGGGCAATGACACCGGCAAGCATTTTGATCAACGTACTTTTTCCGGCGCCATTTTCTCCTACGATTGCGTGCACTTCCCCTTTCCGCACGTCGAAGTCAACGCCGTCGACGGCGCGAATCTCGACAAACGATTTATGCAGTCCGACGGCTTCGAGGACCGGGATGCCGTGGTTTTGCTCGGATGGGTTGCGCTGCGGCTTATCTGTCGACAGCATGGCAATCGGCATCGGATCGAGAATTTGTGCCCATCGAAGACGCCGTGGGGACCCGGCGCTACGTTGACTTAAGACATCCAAACTCACGGCAACCAAGATCACGATTCCGCGCGTGAATGACTGATAGTTTGAGGGAATTCCAATCAGCGTCTGGCCCTTCGCCAATACGGTGATGAAGGCGGCCCCGAGGAGGGTCCCGGTGAGGGTCCCACGGCCCCCGAACAAACTTGCTCCACCGATGATGACAGCCGCAATGACGTCGAATTCCTCGCCCGAGCCGGCTTCGGGCGCACCGGTCTGCAGCCGGGAGGTAAGAATGATACCGGCAAGGGCCGCGCAGAACCCGCTGATGATATACGTGCTCAACTGGATGCGGGCGACGCGGATGCGCGTTAGCCGGGCAGCCAGTTCGCTGCCGCCGACTGCATAGAGGTGGAGCCCGAATCGCGTACGCCGCAATACGAATGTGCCTACTGCTAAGAGAGCGGCGAAGACGACGAACGATATCGGCACGCCGAAAATATCGCCTTGCCCGAGTATGAGAAAATTCTCGTCAGAGATAATAGCGGCTTGCAGGTCGTGAACGTCCGTCCGGTACAACGAAAGGCCGACGCCGCGAATGATGTACAACGTGGCAAGAGTTACGATGAAGGCGGAGATGCGCAGGCGCGTTATGATAAGGCCGTTGATCGCGCCGGTCACGCAGCCGACTGCCAACGCGATCGGAATAGCGACCGCCGTCGTTACCTCGCCTAAGCGGATCAAGTCATCGGAGACGATGCCCGCAAGCAGCAGACCGGAGCCAACCGACAGATCGATGCCGCCGCCGATTATGACAAACGTTTCGCCGATCGCCAAGATTCCTAAAATCGAGAGATCACGCAGAACATCACCCAGGTTATCGACGGTGAAGAACCCTGGCGCGCGATAGGCAAAAAAGGCCGTCAACGCGATCAACGCGGTTCCAAGGCCTTGCGTGCGCGCGCGTGCGATCGCGAACTCAAGGCGCTTGGTGAGCGACGGAGGCGGCTCCGGAGACTGAAGCTCCATCGGGTCAGCCGGCTTGCGGCCGGTCATCGCGTCCGCGTGAACTTTGGTCTATGCGGCGGGCCATGGGACTTGGTCAATATTCTCCTTAGTAACGTTGTACGGCGGAAGCTCAATGCGTCCAGCGAATTGCCCACCCTTGACGCCTGCCGTCATCAGCCACGCGCCCAGGAACATCACCGTATCGGGGACTGCGTTGGCCGCAATGGCGGAGACGCCATCACATAGGCCACTCTTGATAGCTTTGAAAAAATCCAGTTCGCCGTCAGCGCCCCAGAACTTGATATTGCCCCGCCGTCCCGCTTCGACCGCCGCCTGAGCGGCCCCGATGGCCATCTCGTCATTCACGCCGAACACCGCGTCGATATTCGGCTGTCCCTGCAAGATCGTTTGGAAGACGTCGTGGCCTTTTTTTCGATCGAATGCCGCGCTTTGGTCAGCAACGATCTTCATTTCCGGATACTTTGCCAACGCATCTTTGAAACCGGCCATGCGCTGAATGTTGGCCCCGGTTCCCTGAACACCCTCGATGACAACGATGTTGCCTTTATTGTTGAGTTGTTGGGCCATGCCGTCTGCAACTTGAACACCCATCGCGTAGTGGCCCATCCCCACGAACCCGGTATGTACGCCGGCAATGTCCTGGTTGAGCGTAATCACAGGGATACCCGCCTTTTCAGCCTTGCGTGCAACCGGGGTCAACCCCGCCGCATCCGTTGCTTGTAGCACCAAGAAATTGACGTTTTGACTGATGAACGCTTCCATTTGACTGGTTTGCTTCTGAACGTTTCGTTCACCGTCTTGAACGCTGACGTCCATGCCGAAACCTTTCCCTTGGCGAGCACATTCGTCACCCCAATACTTGATGAGCGGATGCGAAAGGGTCTCGAGCACGACGCCAACCCTCATGCCCTTCGTACTTATCATTTTGCCACTTGGGCCCTCGGCGGCAACGGCGGTCAGTGATTGATTTGCGAGCAGGGTTGCAGAGGTAAAGCCCGCGCCGGTAACGAGAGCATCACGTAAGAATCGGCGTCGCTGCATGTGACTAGTCATTCGACCGCCTCCTTTTGGTTACCCGCCGTCGGTGACGGCTGATAGGGGGAAACTCGACCTGAAGCTCCTCGAGGTGCGCGCGCATCGCATCGGCCGCTCCATGTGGGTCGTGCGCTTCGATCATGCGCAGGATGTCATTATGCCCCTCGTGCTGGCGCGCGCGAAACGCGGCTTCAATGTGTCGTCCTTCGCGATCAAGAGAGTCCAAGACATCAAAGTAGAGATGGGAAACCGCGTTGAGCATCGCCGCTAAGACAGTGTGGTGCGCAGCCGCGGCAATCGCGAGGTGAAAATCAAGTCCGCGCTTGACATATTGCCCCGGCTGAGCGTGAGCGCGCTTTTGCGCCGCCTGACGCAGTCGCGCGATATCTGCAGGGGTGGCGCGTTCCGCGGCGCGCTCGGCAAGACGCACTTCCACGAGAAGCCTGGCTTCGATCAACTCGCCGAAAAGCCGTCGCGGTGTACCATGGAATTTGAGAGGCGAGAGGAGTCGCTTTCCCGGCTCGCCAGTAAGAAACGTTCCGACGCCATGCCGGACTTCGACCAGTCCCATTGTTTGCAGGCCCTGCATTGCTTCGCGCAACGATGAACGGCCCACGGCGAGTTGCTTCGCCAACTCACGCTCCTGCGGAAGTCGGTCACCCACCTTCAACCCTCCGCGCACGATCGCGCGTTGGATTTCGGTCATGACAGCGTCCGGTAGCGACTGCGGACGACGCATACGGCACCGATCCGAAGGCATGGACATCAGGAGATCAGACCACCCTAAGCTTGCCGTACGGTCCGCGTCAATAAGTTTTTAGACCACTGGGAGCCGTCTGCTGATGACAATGTCACTCGCTCATTGATCGTCGACGGCGTCGAACGCAACCAACAAAGTTCACCGCGAAATTCTCCACAATTGTGCCTGGCTGTCGCTTGGCCGGCAATTCGCCCTCGGTTCGTTGTCGGGTTCGCCGCCAGCGAATGATTCCGCAACGGACACGTCGGCCGCTGAACTACAGTCAAATTCACGAACGCTTGTTTGTGGGAAAAAACAAAGCGCTACGCAATTGCGGGCGCGGACCTCAAAGCCGTTTACACCGCGTGCTGCGCGATCGCGGCCTTATACATGACGAATACGGGCTTCCGACCCGCTGAGATTGGCGATGACGGCATTGGCGCATGCGCGGGTCCCCGCCGTCCCGCCGATGTCCCGAGTTCTAGATGACGGTCGAGCAATCGTTTGATTAACGGCAGCGCGAATGTCGGCAGCCATGCCGCTCAGCGCATCGTTGGGAGTTCTTTGCGCCAACCAATCGAGCATCATCGCCGCGCTTAGAATTGTAGCAAGCGGATTGGCTTCGTCTTTGCCGGCGATCCCGGGAGCGGAACCGTGCGCCGGCTGGAAAACGCCGTGGTTGTCGCCGATGTCGGCGGACGGGGCGAGTCCGAGACTGCCAACGATCCCGGCGGCGAGATCAGAGACGATGTCTCCGAACATGTTTTCCGCGACGGCGACATGTATGGATGTCGGGTCAAGGACCATCTGCGCGCAGAATGCGTCGATGTAGACCCGGTTGGTCTCGACGCGCCCCACATAGTCGGACGCGATCGCGTCAAAACGTGATCGGAAGAATGCATAGCTGCGCAATACATTGGCCTTGTCGACGCACGTCACCGTCGGCGACCCGCGCAACGGTGGGTGAGCAAGTGCGTATTCGAAGGCAAAGCGGGCAATCCGATCAACGCCGCGGGCGGTAACGATCAGCGTATCGGCGCAAACCTTGTCGACGACGGACGCACCACCGCCCCGCGAAGCATACAGCCCTTCGGTATTCTCGCGGATGATCGTGAAGTCAAAGGGCGACGTCCTCGAAAGCGGCCCCGGGACTGCAGGATAACGGTGAAGGGGCCGCACGCCAGCATATAGATCGAGATCGAAGCGTAGCCGAAATTGGAGGTCCGGTCCGGCCTCGGTTCCGTCGCGATGGAGAACATCGGGCAAACCCAGCGCGCCAAGCAAGATCGCATCGGCCGCCCGGCAGAGCTCGAAATCGTCGGCAGTATACACAATTCCAGTGCGGGCGAAGCGCGCGGCACCAACGCTGATCGTTTCGATGGTGAAGCGCACATCCCAACGTTCGCCAGCGGACTTCAATACGGCGAGCGCCGCCTCAACAACTTCCAAACCGATGCCGTCACCAGGCAGGCTCACTAGATCTACGTTGATCACGTTGTCACCATCCCCTGTGAGGTTATGCAACCTGGCCGATTTGCTTCGAACCATCGCCTTGATCGGCAGTTGCCACGCAAGGCATGGTATTCGTATTGATCGACGCGAGTTTTCACTCGTCCACTTGCTTTTCGACAATTACCGAAGGATTTTGCATCGGTCCAGATGATAGGCGCAGGGACGTACATGCTGCCAACCGTAATTTTGGCCGCTGGACCCTTCCCTCATATGCTCTTCAACGCTCGCAGTTTGCCATTGGGAGGGCCACCTCATCAAGACCGTAGCCGCCGTGGGTCACTTTTGCCATACTCGATGGCCCAGTCCAGGAAGCGCAGGCTCCGGACGCCGAGACAATGCCATCGCAGGAGGTCCCGCATGACGTTTCGACCCTTTGAGGAGGTGGATGTCCCTGGGCCAAAGCGCGACTTCGTCGGTTACGGTCGACGCGTGCCCAAAGTCCATTGGCCGAACGGGGCGCGGGTCGCTGTCAGCATCGTCCTCAACTACGAAGAGGGCTCGGAGTACTCGCATCCCAACGGCGATGCGCGCAACGATGGCCTAACCGAGATGATCTATGAGATGGAGCCGAAGTTCCGGGACTTGTGCGCGGAATCGGTCTTCGAATATGGATCACGCGCTGGCGTTTGGCGACTGGAGCGACTGTTCAGCGAATACAAGATTCCGATCACCTTATATGCCTGCGCCGTGGCGATTGAGCGCAATCGGGAGGTCGGGGCATGGGTGAGGGAGGCGGGCCATGAGCCGTGCGGCCATGGCTGGCGTTGGGAAGAGATGTGGAAGCTTTCGCGCGAACAGGAGGCCGAGCATATCCGAATGGCCATCGCTTCGATTTCCGAGACCTGCGGCGAACGTCCAATGGGTTGGTATTGTCGGTATGGGCCGTCCGCGAACACCCGCAAGCTTTTGGTAGAGGAGGGCGGTTTTATCTATGATTCCGACGCCTATAACGACGACTTGCCCTATTACGTCGAGGTGAATGGCAAGCAGCACCTTGTCGTGCCTTATTCGATGACGTACAACGATGCGAAATTTGGGGTATTGCCTAGCTACGGCACGCCTTCCGATTTCCTTGAGAACTTGAAGCGCGGTCTGGATTTCCTTTGGGAGGAAGGCGCCACCCATCCGCGCATGATGTCGATCGGGCTGCATCCGCGGTTGATCGGCCAGGCGAGCCGCGTCCATGCCTTGCGGGAGTTCATCGAATACGCAGAGAAGAAGGGCGAAGTCTGGTTCTGCCGGAGGATCGATATCGCCAGATGGTGGCACGCTCATCACGCGGAGTTTATCAGTTGATAGACACGTCAGGCTCCACGGATCGACTCGCGTGCTCCGTGGGAGCGAAAATGTTGTCTGAGCGTCATTAGTCGCCACCACTCTGCGGCAGGATGGTGCGGTGCGCGGGGTGATGGCTTTTGCTTGTTGGCGTCGCTTAGATAAGTCGCCGAGGGCCGCAAGAAATCGGTCCAACGAATGTCAGGCGCGTAAATGCGGTCACTCTCGTTCGTAGGACGCCGTCGAGGATCCGGCATTCAATTCGTGACATTATTCTCATTGGTGATCGCAATCATTCTGTTCCGCGTACCGAAGATTTCCCGTGGGCAAGGAATTGGCGGCGCTCCTATCCTTGGGTTCGCTTTCACAATGCGCTCCGACGCCGGCCGGAAATAATCCAACCCAAAACAATCCCGCGCTCGGCCCCAATGCTAACCCAAGCGTCAACTGAAGCAGGTGCGCATTCGCTTCGAAATTTTTCCCGACCTGCCGGCAACGCCTCGCCACCGTTGCCCGCGATATGGTGCTTAAAGCTCCATATGTCTACAAATCGTTGATAAGCTTCTATTTCCAAAGTTGGAAAGTTTCAGCCGCGGTCATCTAGCTTTGGCTTCAGCGGCGGGCGCGTGGATGCCCTTACGGTATCAGTCGATGGCCACTATTCACGTCGGTTTCGGTTGGGCGCTCCCTATTTAAGGTCTTTGGTACAGGCCGCGCCGCTGCGTCAGCAGTGGCACCCGGCTCCGCTCCAGTTACAAACTTTGACAGCGTTGGATCTCCATGTGATCCAAATGACAGTGTTGCGGTAACCCATCAGGCACCTGACTTTCGAACCATCGCTTCGAGCGTTAAACCGCCCACCGCACACCGACGCGGTCCTTCGCCTCATGAGCCTCTTGACAACTAAAGATTCTTATCTTGAATGGAATTCGCAGATTAATTCTTAGATCGAGGAAAAGAGGATGGGGGTGATGACAAAACCGTACGCCTGCGTGACAAGTCTAAGTTCGAAAATGCCATGTAAAATGCGAAATGTTATTTTTGCAGCCGTTGTGATCACGGCAGCGGTCGGCTCGTCGGGCTCAGCGAGAGCTGAGAAAAGTTGTAGCAATATGTATGCGGGATGCGTGAACTTCTGCAACACCCAGCGTCCCACCCCGAAGTGCCGAGGATTTTGTCCGAGCGAACTTGAAAGCTGCAAAAGGACTGGCATTTGGAACGGTATCGGTGGGCAACATACAGGTCTGAAACGCGATTGATGAGACTGACACTCAACGCTATCGGCATATGGATTTTGCCTTGGCGAACGGAGAGCGGTTAGGATCTCTCCGGCGACCATCGCGCGATCACGATTCTAAACGTCGGTATCGTTCGCGCGGTGGCGACCATGAACATCCGACCGCGACGATGTCTGTCATTTGGTTCCGGCAGAAAGTTGAGCCGGGGAAAGAACTTAGAACGCGAGGTAGATATCTCCCAACCGTAGCTCGCTGACCTCGATGCCAAGCTGGAGCACTTCGTCGTGAATTCGAGACCCGCCCTAGAGCGGGCTGGCGACACTCATCTGATGGGATCACGTCACGGATTTTGGCGCTCGTCTTCGGCCGTTCACAGCGTTGTCGCCACCGACAATCGTC
>Ga0126369_10004085_pt1 | contig 10643 bp, 8 predicted proteins | sample PanSoiMetaPlot_1_FD_109646 | JGI IMG/M metagenome (GOLD analysis project Ga0126369, IMG submission 109646) | Tropical forest soil microbial communities from Panama - MetaG Plot_1 | ecosystem: Environmental > Terrestrial > Soil > Tropical forest > Bulk soil | place: Panama | collected 2016-02-17
CTTACGTCTCGCCTCAATTCGACTCATGCTGCGAAAGCTCTGCAACCCCACATAATGTTTCCGGACAGACTCTAAGGGTCATTTTCTGCGGTGGCGCCGCATCGGCGATGACGGCCGGTCTTTCTTCGGGAGCGGAAGACGGGGATCCACGGAGTAGTCCCGCGACCACTGAACGTCCTGGTCGGTCCAAAAATGTAATGCTGCCCTCGCTTGGCTTTCTCTTGCCGGTCTCGCCAGTCTGCTTCCGAGAATAGACTTTATCGGAAGTAAACGCCGCGGGGAAAGTCAGTACGTCCGATTCCGCTCCCGCACGATTTGCGCTATACATCTGATTCGCGCGGGGCCGGCCGGCCAGCCGTCGCATTCCCACACACCGCCGGGATTGCTTGCCCCGCGCTGCCTTTCTTCAGGCGGTGGGCGGTGGCGTTAAAATGTCGGACGGTCAAAACGCAGGCCCCAAGAAGCCGCAATCTGGCAAAGCTTCCCGGACGGTTTCCCGAGCGCCCGCACGGTCGCCGCGGATCGAGGCGAGCAGTTGGTCTCCACCAAAACCGAACGTTCAGACCGATCATCTAAAAAATCTCCAGCACGCCCTTTGGCGGTGCGAAGAATTGATCAGAGCGGGGCGCACCCTAAGGCGGTTTAGCGGCTCTCGTTGGGATGCTGAAAAGAAGCGATGGGAGATTTATCGGCCGCAGATCGACGAGGGATTAAGGTTGTGTCGAGAGGCGGATCTTTCAGATCATCGCGAATTTATTGAACTTCTGCCGCGCATCAATGTCTTAGACCCAGAATGGGCTGTTGCATGCGATTTGCGGCGGGCTATGGCTATGGAGCAGTCATCTGCGCCTGCCGCTAGTGCCCCAGCTTTGGAGACGAGCCCCTCCCCGCTCGCCAACGATGACAAACTTCGCGAGGACGTCGAGAAGTCGGTTGCTCAATGCCGTCGCTTCGAGAGTGAGCGTGTTCGGCCCAAACCCGATTGGTCCGTGTGGAATGTTCTTTCCTGGATTGCGTTCCGTGATTTGTCTCTGCTTTGCGAACTCCAAGACGAGGGCGAACTCAGGCGGGTGATTTGGTACGGTCCCCCGTCCTTGACAGCTTATGCGCCCGAGTCGTTGCTTATTACAGCTTTGCAGCGAGACCAATTGCGAGGTATCAGGGACGGCGAAGAACTGAAAGCGTACTATTGGTATGGAAAGTGGAAAGTAGACCGCGACATACGGTTCGATCGGGATAGCGTACTCCAGATCTGGCGCGATGACCCTTGGTCTTTAGCGCAGATGATGATCTGGATCATTACGCGTGATCCGCAACGTGTTGAAGACGCCCGTGCCTATGGGCCGGATAGAGCATGGGCGGCGCATGTCATTGAGCAACGCCCGCAGATTCAGGTTCGGTGCGCGGCCGGCGAACTGACGGAGCGTTGTCAGCAAGGATTAATCCAGACATTCAACGGGCGCAGCCCGATCAAATCGGACGTTTGGAAGGACCTCCAAATCGGCTTCATCGAAGGGGCGCCTTTCGTTCAGCGCGCCGGGCTGAACGATGCATATCCCAATATTGGATTCTCCCCAGCAGACGCGCTGCGCCAATTCCCGCCCGACAGGAAACCTGACGACATCCAAGAAATTGTTGCCAACGACGAAGGGCAGACCCTGCGTTGCCAACGACGAATGCGCGTAGCGGACTGGTTCAATCGCCGCCAAGAACGTACCGCCCTGGAAAAGAGGGTGTGGCTCTGCCTCACCGAGATCACCGATGAATACGCGAGAAAGAGAGGAGCGCTAACGGTCGATGACAAGGAACGCGAGCTAGCCTTGGAAGCGTTGCGGCGCTCGATTCTCACGCGCGAATTGTTCGTTCTCAACATGCACCCATCTGGACTTGCCGAGCTTCGTTTCGATCCTCTGGGAGCAAGCATCCCTGAAATCTTCAACCCGATAGCGCGGCACCTGTGGATCAGGTATCAGGATTGTGTCGCTTGGTTCGAGGGGCATGGGCTTGAACTCCCGCGCAGACTGCGGCGAGAACCGTCGTATCCGCCAATGATCGCCGTGGGCGAGGCCATCAATGGCGCGGTCAATCTCTATGCCTCAGGCATTCCCCTGGTCGATGCGGATTATGACGAGCGCACCGGCCAGGTGCTGCGCCCGATCACGACCGAAGCCGAGACGATCGAGCCGGACAGCCGAGATGCCGTCGGTAGGGTCGAGGCAGCGCAAACGCAGCCGAGTTGGCGGATCAAAAACGGGGAGGAACTGACCAATAGTGCAAAGTTGGTGTTTGAAACCGTCAAGAGGATTTGGCCTGATAGCGATTACATGGGAAAGACCCCCCAGGAGCAAATTGCACAGGCTATACGACAAGAAAAGGGAGCGAAGTTCGCACTGTCAAAGAGCACGATTAATACCGCCCGCTGCAAATTCTACTTTGGCCTACCAGAATAGTCCTTTTCCGGCCGTTTCCGGCCATCTTCGCCCGCTGCAATTAGCACTGCTTTTGTCATGATTGCCGAGATGCAAACAGACATCCGGCGATCATGATGCATACACATTCCGATTTTCCCACGTCACAGCGCTACATGCTTCAGGTGCGGTTCCATCCCGCCTTCACAGCCGCGCTGAGGAAGATTGCCAACCGCGAATTCATGACAATTAGCGGTTTCGTCCGGGCCGTTTTGATTGAGCGGTTGAAGGCTGAGGGCATCGAGCCGGCTACGCTGGTTCATGCCGGTGACGCGCCGACGCGCAAAGTGCGCAAGGCAAAGACCCGCCGCTGAGATGTCTTTCCACGATGCGAGGACGCCGGCGCCCGCGGCTACGGTGAACCGACGCCAAGATGTTATGCGGACGGGCACGACATTTCACCCGATAGCGCCCCGACCGACGCCGCACAATCGCCGGCTGCCGGCGCCGCATACATCGCCGGATCCTGGCGACTGCTTGGCGACATGCTTGTGCGGCCGTTGGAAAAGCTGGGGTGCCGCGCATAAAAGCCGGCAGCCGCCCGCCATTCGATCGGATAGCAGCTCGACTGCTCCCGCGCCGGCCCTCGACGCCCTGGAGATGTTCAAAGCGCGGTGTGACGCCTGCGCGTACCTCTATGCAGCCGGCGACGTCCCCGACCCGCACCACGCTGCGGACGCGCTGCAAGACCAGGCTAATTGGCACGGCCTGATAAACCGATACGGTCAAGATCCCGTGCGGCGCATTGCTGCCGATCTCCGGGCCATTCGGGCCGGGGATACGCCAGTATGACGGTGCCGCCAATCAAACTGCGGCTGCGTCGGTTCTGGTGCGTCGCCATGTCCGCCCGTGGCAAGGCCCCCGACGCCGAATTGCGCCGGCAATTCGTGGAGCGCGCCCGGTCATCCGGGCTTGTCGCTGCAGTTCATACCGCCTCCCGTCATGGGGAGGAGGACGTGTTGCATGTCCTCGCTTGGGCACTGGCAGGCCGTGATCCGTGGGGAGCAAGGGATTTTCAGAATGACCGATAAATTCGACCTGGATGCACATCTGCGTGACGCCAAAACCCAAGCAGACTTGCGGGCCGATCAGGAAAACATCACCCGGATATCCCGGCGGGGCGGCAGCGCCGATCGCGGAGTCGGCAGCGCGGCAGCTTGTCAGCGTGAGGAGTCGCCCGGCGCGCCACTGCGGGAGTTGCCGCGCGGCGTCTCAACAATTGGGGCCGCGCCGGTCCCGCGGCCACTACCAACAAGCCTCTTGCCCGTGGCGCCGTTCGAGATGTCCCTGATGCCGGAGAAGTTGCGCCCATGGGCAGGCGATCTGGCTGAGCGGATGCAGTGTCCGGCTGATTACATCGGGGTCTCGCTGATTGTATCGGCAGCGGCCGTGGTCGGCCGTAGGGTCGGCATTCGGCCAATGACGAACGATGATTGGACCGTCATCTGCACTCAGTGGGCATTGATTATCGGCCGGCCGGGCGTGCTCAAGTCGCCAGCCATGGAAGCCTGCATGAAGGCGGTAGGTTATCTCGCCGCGCAAGCCGGGAAGAAATTCGACGATGAAAAAGCAAGGTACGAACTGAACGCCCAACTGCAAAAAATTAAAAGCGAGGCCCTGAAAGAGGAGGCGAAAAGGCGCCTCAAGAAACATCCCGATGCGGACGTTTCGGCGTTGCTGGCGAGCGCCGATGAGCCGGCGCCAGTTCTCAAACGCTACATAACCAACGATACGACCGTTGAATCTCTCGGCATGATCCTGCAGCAGAATCCGAACGGCGTGCTTGTCTTTCGGGATGAGATGCTGAGCCTGCTTGATCACCTCGACCTTGAGCAAAATGCCTCGCAAAAAGGTTTCTACCTGACCGGCTGGAATGGTGACCAAAGCTACACATTCGACCGTGTGGGCCGCGGCCTTAACCTCAGCATCGAAGCGGTATGCCTTTCCATGCTGGGATCAACACAGCCGGGGCGCATCGCCCCGTATCTCGCTTCAGTCATCCACGGCGGCAAGCATGATGACGGCTTGATACAGCGGTTTGGCCTGATGGTTTGGCCGGACGTTCCGGCTGTTTGGAATCCAGTTGACCGCTCACCGAACACGGAAGCCCGGCGGATTGCCTACGAGATATTTGAACGGTTGGACAATCTCGACTGGCGCGCTGTGCAGGCCCAGCGCGACCGGGGCCGGTCAGGGAATGAGGAGGGCATTCCCTATCTGCGGTTTGAGGGGGCGGGCTACGAACGTTTCATCGGCTGGCGTAGCGACCTTGAGCGGTGCTTGCGGTCCGGCGACCTGCATTCGGCGCTGGAATCCCACCTTGCGAAGTATCGCAAGCTAATCCCCGGTATCGCGCTGGTCTGTCATCTTGCCGATGGAGCCGCAGGGCCGGTGGCGGACACCGCCGTGAGTCGGGCCATTGCCTGGGGGAAGTACCTCGAAACGCACGCCCGCCGCGTGTACGGTAGCGTTACGGCTGTGGCAGGCGATACAGCGCGGGCCATTCTCGACAAGGTTTGGGACGGGAGCCTGCCGCCCGGATTTACAGCGCGCGACATCCATCAAAAGAATTGGTCACGGCTGGCGCATCACGACGACGTGCAGGCCGGTCTCGATCTGCTGGTGGAATACGATTGGCTGGTCGAACGGACAATCAAGACCAGCGGCCGTCCGAAGACGACGTACACGCTCAGCAGCCATCCGGCTGCGGCAAGACCGGCAGCGAAATACACATCGTAAGTTGCAGTTATCCGGGGCGATGAGGACTTAGGTGTTTTTCTTTACCTCTTGAGGCGCATTTTAGCAGATGATGGTATCATATTATAGAATATGATGCATTTTGAAGGTTTTGAGGGTTATCGTCCAACATGTATTTGAGCGAGATCGTTGAACGGTCCAAATCCATGTAACCGGGGCAAATTTCCGGGCTGGGGGGAGTCAAGGCTGCAAAAATATGATTCAAGCTTGGGATGGCCACGCCGGTCCCTGATTCGCTCGAACGTCTGACGGACACGGACCTGATTGGCGTGGTTCGCGAGTTGATTGGCGAGGTTGGACGCCTGCGGACAGAGAATGAGAAGCTCAGCGGTGCGTTGACGAAGCTGAAGTCGGAACATCAAGCGGTCAAGGACGAGCTTGCCCGGTTGAAGAATCTGCCGCCGCGTCCACCGCAAAAGCCTTCTGGCATGGACAAGGCAACGGACCGGGGTGTTTTGGGAGGCGACGGTGCCAAGAGCTTCGCGGGCGAGAAGTCGAGCCGTCGGCGCGGTAGCAAACTGGACAAGTTGACGATTGACGCAACGGTCGTCGTGAGGACGCAGGCGCCGGCCGGCTCGCGCCACAAGGGCTACGAGGAGATCGTAGTCCAAGACCTGAACCTGAGCCCGCAGGTGACCCTCTATCGGCGGGAGCGTTGGCAACCGCCGGAGGGCGAGACGATCATCGCCGGACTCGACCCCGGGATTGTCGGGGGATATGGCCCCAATCTGCATCGCTTTGTCCTGGCGCTGCATATCTGCGGACAAGTCACATGCGAGCGGATCGTCGCGCTTCTCAACGGCATGGGTGTGCTGATTTCAAAGCGGCAAGTCGTGCGCCTGCTGACGGCCAAGCTGGAGATCTTCCGCGCCGAGGACGAAGCGGTATTGAAAGCCGGCCTTGGCGGCCCCTATGTGACGACCGATGATACCGGTGCGCGCCACGCCGGCAAGAGCGGCTACACCACACAAATCGGCTCCGATACCTTCACGGTGTTTCGCACCGGCCCGAGCAAATCGCGCCTGGCGTTTCTGTCGCGGCTGTGCGGCGGCACGGCGCTTTATGTGATCAACGACGCGGCGCTCGGCTATATGAAAGACCGCCAGCTTCCGCAGGTCGCCATCGGCAAGTTCGCGGATCACAAGGAGCGTATTTTCTTGCGGCACCAGGACTGGGAGCGGCATTTGCAGGCGCTGGGCCTGACCGACCTGAACGTCACCCCCGATCCTGTTCTGATCGCCAGCGAAGGCGCGCTGTGGGGGGCGATCCGCCATCAAGGGCTGTTGCCGGACACCGTCATTGTTTCCGATGACGCCGGCCAGTTTCGCGTCCGCATCATGCGCTGTGCTGGGTTCACGCCGAACGCCTCATCCACAAGCTGGTTCCCGCCAACGACAAGCAGCGCAACGCCATCGAGGTCGCCAAGCGGATGATCTGGTGGTTCTATGGTTCCCTGAAGGAATACAAGCTGACGCCCAGCCCACAGCAAGCCGAGGTCCTGCGTGCTCGCTTCGACCGTATCTTCAAGCGCGGCGCAACCGGCTACGTGATGCTTGACAGGTTGCTGCGACGATTGTTTCGCAACAAGGATGCTTTGCTGCGCGTGCTCGACCGGCCGGAAATTCCGCTCAACACCAACGCTTCCGAAAACGACATCCGCGCCTTCGTCACCAAACGGAAGATCTCCGGTGGAACCGTCAGCCATAGAGGCCGCGACGCCCGTGACGTCATGTTGGGCCTCGCCAAGACATGCATGAAGCTCAAGCTGTCGTTCTACCAATTCTTAGGCTCGCGTCTGGGCCTGCACGGCACCCAGATCCCGCCCCTCGCCGAACTCGTCCGCCCCGTCCCTTCATAAGGACAAAAAACCGCGCCCGGAAATCTGCCCCGGTTACCAAATCCATTTCTCAAGCGTTTGAAAACACTTATGTATTGGATTTGGCGGCCTCTCTGGGTGAGCTTTTTTTTGCGTTAGAGGGGTAACCCTCAAAACCTTCAAAAAGGGCCATCGGTCCGAAGCGCTCTGAGAGCTACATTGCGCGCAACAGTTGCTGAAGCGCCCTCGAATGAGTCCCAATCGTGGCGCTGTAGAGTCCTGATAGTCACCTCGACCGTGTGTAGCATCGCGTCGCCGGCCAAGGGTGCCGGGGCTTGTTGCGACGGTAATGTTTGGAATCACCGTGAATCACGTGCAGCGCCAGGCGCCAGCCCAGCTTTTGGGGGACTCAGCATGCCGACACGTATTAACGGCACAGTGGCATTTGGAGCGGCGTAACTGCGAGCCTCACAGCAGGTTCGATTGCAAGTTCGAACATGCCACGTCGGCGGGCCTCGACGGCAATATGAACAACCGGAATCATTTGGAATCTGCCATGGCGGCGTCGGTCGGGGCTGCGAGCTTGCATCGACGGCAGTACCGGGGTCGGTCGAGTTGCCGGCCCAATGAATCCCAATTGCTGCATAATGAGTCCTTGAGAGTCGCCACCCGCTTACAAGGCAGCAAGCCGATGCGCGAGCCTGCCAGGACCAGCACGGGCTGCCGGACGGTGGCGTCCTGCTAGGGCGTTGCAATCATGCAACACGACGGAATCTGAAGGACTCGCGAAACAGGAATCGGTTTCGCCGGGCTGCCGCACGCTGGGTGGAGCGGGCCAGAGAGTCAGCAGCCTCGACAAGACAGCAGCACCCCGCCAACCGGTCGAGGCGCTGCCATCGGGGGATCATGCCACGTCGTCCAGCTTCGCCATAAATCGCGGACTCTGTCAGAATCCTAGGGAACCAACATTGTTGTGGCGGCGCGCCGCTGGCTGAGGCGTCAGTACCTCGACGAATGAACAATTTGAATCCAGATGAATCATGAGCGGAAGGGAATTTCGATCGAGGCATCAGCCGGCGACAGAGCTGTGGCGATCGGTCGAGGTTGCCATCCCATGAACCAGCATGACTCATTCTGACTCGGTCGGCATCTGCACCGGGGGCCTGCAGCCGAAGTCCTTTCGTCTGGTGATCGCCGGGCGCGGTGCCGGTGAAATCAGGCTGCCGCTGGCGGTCGGCCGCTGAAACAGTCCTTTTTCGGCCGTTCCCGACCATCTTCGCCCGCTGCAATTTGCATTGCTTTTGTCATTATTGGTGAGATGCAAACGCCTTCTCTCGTTTGGGGTTCGTGGCGCCAGCGAAGCGTCATAACTGCCGATAAGCCTTATCCTGGGAAACTATCATGAGCCGTGGTGCTGGCAGGTGGCAACGTGGAATCCTCAGTGCACTTGAGAAACATCCGGCGGTCTATCTAATGGACTTGTTGCCTCAGCCTCGCACCCGCAGCCAGGTCGTCGCCCTGAACCGCGCGGCACGCCAATTGGCGAGCGCCTACAAAGTCGAAATCCATAGATGGATGGGTCGAGTTGGATTCAGCGGCTTTATCACGGTTGCCAGACCAGGATATCCGGTGCGCGGTCGCCAAGACGTACCCCGCATAAGTGTTGCATCCGTTCCGCATGAGAACCCGTGCAACACTTAGCCTCTCATAACCGACATTCTCGGAACTAAAGTCGACCGATGGAGCGGGCACCCTTCAAACACCGACATGCGGCACCACTTGATCCGGCTGTGATAAAGCTGATCGATGCCCTTGCGCGATCACTTGCCCATGAGGATGATGCCCGCGGGCGACCGGGAGCGCAGTCCTTCCCGGTTGAGCGGGAGCACATCAACCATGACCGATAGACCGCGCCGCGCGGCCATCTATTCGAGATTCTCATCGGACCTTCAGGACGCGCGATCTATCGCCGACCAGGTGGCGCTGTGCCGGGAGCACGCGCGTCGCCAGGGTTGGGTTATCGTTCAGACCTACACCGACGAAGCGATTTCCGGGGCCACTATGCACGGCCGCATATCGCTTCTGCGCATGGTCGAGGACGCAGAACGCGGAGCCTTCGACATCATACTAGTCGAGCATATCGATCGCCTTGCCCGCAATGCTGCCGATACGATCCGCTTGCGCGAGGAAATGGAGTTCAAAGGGATTGAAATTCACACCTGCGCTTCCGGCCTCGTTACCGAGATGCACGCGGGCCTGGAAGGCCTCATGAGCGCCATGTACCTCAAACAGCTTGCCGTGCATGTGAAGCGCGGGCAGGCCGGCCGAGTGCGCGAGGGGCTTTCCGGCGGCGGGCTGACCTATGGCTACGCTCCGGTCCCAGGCAAGCCCGGTGAGCGTGTCATTGTCGAAGCCGAAGCCGACATCGTGCGTCGCGTTTTCCGCGAATATGTCTCCGGTCGGACGCCGCGCGACATCGCCGTTGACCTCAACCGGGATCAGGTGAAGCCGCCGCGCGGCGAGTTCTGGAGCAGCAGTACAATCCACGGCAACCGCGCCCGCGGCTCGGGATTGCTCTCCAATGCGCTCTTTGATGGCCGCCTCGTCTGGAACAAGGTGACACTGAAGAAAGACCCCCGGACCGGCAAGCGCGTATCGCGCATCAATCCGGAATCCGACTGGCAGACGACGGCGGTACCCCATCTGCGCATCGTCGATGCAGAGATATTCGCCACCGCCCAGTCCCGCATGAACGAGCGCGGACATGAGGTATCCGCCAAGGCCCGCAAGCCGCGTCATCTTCTTTCGGGGCTACTTCGATGCGGCGTCTGCGGCAGCGCGATCGTGCTCAAGGATCGCGCCGCCAACGGCCGGCGGGTCTATTGCTCCCGGATGCACCAGGGCGGCGGCTGCACTAATGGCCGAGCGTATTACCTCGAAGACATCGAACGGCGCGTCCTCGCGGGTTAGGAGGCGCAGTTGACAGACCCCCGAGCGATCGAACGCTTCCTCAAGACCTATGTAGAGGAGCGCAAGCGCCTCGCCGCTGCCGAGGAGACCAAGCGGCTACGCAAGGAAACCCGACTTGGCGAGGTACAGAGGGAGTTCAAGCGCGTTTACAACAGCTACGTCAAAGGCATGATTACTGAGGAAGAAACCGGCCCGCTCCTCGCCCAATTGCGCGAGGAGCGGGAGGCGCTGAAAGCCGAGCTGGCCACGATGGGGCCGACGGCCAATGTCGTTACGCTGCATCCCGGCGCCGTCAAACGCTATTTGGAGGTGGTCAACGATCTGGCGACCTCGCTGCCGTACCGCCGGGTGGCAAGCGACGAGGGCATTTCCACTGCGCTACGCGAGCTGGTATCGAGCGTCACGATCGCGCCGACAACCGACCGGGAGAAGCCCACCATCACCATCGCCGGCCGCCTCGCGGTGCTTGTCGGTGCCGATCTTTTCCCGCATGCACGTGGGGATATTGGTGGTAGCGGAGGACCGCTTCGAACCCCCGACACACGGATCAAAAGTTGGATGGCCGAAGGAATACGATTGCACCGAACGCGGTATACATTATTTCGTAAGGTTGAAGCGCAGATCTCCGTGTC
>Ga0126369_10004086_pt1 | contig 10643 bp, 13 predicted proteins | sample PanSoiMetaPlot_1_FD_109646 | JGI IMG/M metagenome (GOLD analysis project Ga0126369, IMG submission 109646) | Tropical forest soil microbial communities from Panama - MetaG Plot_1 | ecosystem: Environmental > Terrestrial > Soil > Tropical forest > Bulk soil | place: Panama | collected 2016-02-17
CCGCGGGTGGACGTGTCCGCCGATCGTGCCACGCTCACCGGGGACCGCGAGCATGTCTACCTCCGTGGGCACGCCAAGATCGTGCGAGCAGCCGAACCCGGGCAGAAGCCCGACGGACCCGTCACCGTAACCAGCGAATACCTCGAATACATGCCGAAAGAGGATCGGGCCGTGACCGACAAGCCGGTTACGATTACCGACCCGCGCGGGACGATCAACGCCACCGGTCTCGAGCTCGACAACAAGGCGAAGACGGTCAAATTCAAGTCGCGTCTTTCCGGCCAGATCCTGCCGCAGAGCAATCCGCAATGAGCGCCGGAGCTCGACGTCGATTCGGTCTGGCTCTCGCGCTGCTGTGTGCCGGAGCGTGGGCACCGCTCGCGCAGGGCGAGAAGGCCGATCGCGACAAGCCGATCAACTACCAGGCCGACACCGGGGACGTGAACTATCAGACCAAGGTGGGCACGCTAATCGGCAATGTGGTCATCACACAAGGAACGCTCACCATTCACGCCGACAAGGTCATCCTGCGCCAGAACCCCGACAATTCGCTCTCGGCGACCGCATTCGGCAATCCTCTCACCTTCCGCGAAAAAAGCGACAACTCCGACCAATACTACGAAGGGGTCGCGCAACGGGCGGAATACGATGGGCAGAAGCGTTTTCTGGAGTTGTTCGACCGCGCGCTGTTGCGCAAGGGCACCGACGAGATCCGGAGCAACTACATCTCGTACAACGCGGAGACGGAGTTCTTCAAAGCGGAAGGCCGCCCCGACGTCCGCCCGGCGGGCGCCGGCGAGCCTCCTCTGGGTGCCCGCGTTCGCGGCATCTTCCAACCTCAGCCAAAGGACGAGAAGAGCGCGAAGAGCGACAAAGGGACGAAGGACGAGAAGGCGCCCAAGGACGACAAGGGCACGAACGAAAAGTCAGCGAAGGACAACAAGGCGGCGAAGGACGAAAAAACCGCCAAGGACGACAAGACGAGCGCAGAATCCAAGCCCGCTCCCCCACTGCCGCTCAAGCCTGACAACTCGATCGACACTGCGCCCGCGAAGTGATCGCCCGCTCAACGCCGGACGTCGTGAGCACGCTGTCGGTCACCGCGCTCGAGAAGCGCTACAAGTCGCGCACGGTGGTGCACGACGTTTCTTTATCGGTGGCGAGCGGCGAAGTGATCGGCTTGCTCGGCCCGAACGGCGCCGGGAAGACAACTTGTTTCTACATGATCGTCGGGCTGGTGGCTGCCGACGGCGGGAAGATACAGCTCGACGGCGAGGATCTCACGCGCATGCCGATTCACGCGCGAGCACGCCTCGGCCTGTCGTACCTCCCGCAGGAAGCGTCCATCTTCCGCAAGCTTACCGTCGGCCAGAACGTCCAGGCGATTCTCGAGCTGCAGGGCGTGGACGCCGACGAAATGGCCAACCGCCTCGATGCCTTGCTCGAGGACCTGTCGATCTCGCATCTGCGCGACGCCAACGCGCTGAGCCTCTCGGGGGGCGAGCGGCGCCGCGTCGAGATCGCACGTGCGCTTGCCACTCGCCCGCGCTTCATCCTGCTCGACGAACCCTTTGCCGGTATCGACCCGATCGCGGTCCTCGACATCCAGAAGATCATCGGGTTTCTGAAGGAGCGCGGCATCGGCGTTGTAATCACTGACCACAACGTGCGCGAGACGCTGGGTATCTGCGACCGGGCTTACATCCTGAGCGAGGGCCGGGTGCTCGCCTCGGGGACGCCCGACGAAATTGTTTATAATGAGTCCGTCCGGAAGGTCTATCTCGGGGAACACTTCCGGCTCTAGCTGCCTGATGCAGCAGCGGGACCATGAAGCCGACTCTCCAGCTCAAGCTCAGTCAGCACCTCACGCTGACTCCGCAATTGCAGCAGTCGATCCGGTTGCTGCAGCTCTCCACACTTGAGCTCAACGCCGAGGTCGAGCGCCTGCTGCAGGAGAACCCTCTCCTCGAGAAGGCCGAAGAGGAAGAGTCGGGCACACCGCCGGCCGAGTTCATTACGCCGGTCAAGCTGACCACGCCGTCGAACGACAAGGGAGGCGAGGCAGCCCCGGATGCAGCCGAGCCCGAGGCGGCCGACATGCTCGGCGGCGGCGACGGTGACTGGGGCACAGGCTCATCCGGCTCCGACGACGACGACGATTCGTTCCTGCCGCAGCAGGTCGCGACCAATTCATTGCGCGACCATCTGAACGCGCAGCTCGCGTTGCTCAATCTCCCGCTGCGGGATCGGCAGATCGTCGCGGCATTGATCGACGCGCTCGACGAAGATGGCTATCTAACGACCTCGCTCGAGGAGCTGCTCGAGCTGTTTCCAAAGGAGCTCGAGCTCGACGCCGACGAGCTGTTGATCGCGCTTCGCCACCTCCAGAACATGGAGCCCGCGGGCGTCGGCGCGCGCGACGCTGCCGAATGCCTCGCGCTGCAGCTCAAGGCCTTGCCGGAATCCACGCCTTTCCGCGCCGAGGCGCTGAAGCTCGTCCAGCATCATCTGCCGCTGCTCGCCGCCCGCGATTTCGGCAAGCTCAAGCGACTGCTGCGTGCCGACGACGCCTGCCTGCGCTCGATGCGCGCGCTCATCACCAGTCTCAATCCGAGACCCGGTGCCGGGTTCTCCAAGACCGAAGCGAACTACGTAATTCCCGACGTCGTCGTGCGCAAGCTGCGCGGGCGCTGGGTCGCGGCGCTCAACGAGGCGGCGATGCCGAAGCTGCGGCTGAATCGCATTTATGCGGATATCCTCACCCGCAACCGGGAGGCATCGAACCAGCAGCTCGCCGCGCAACTGCAGGAGGCAAAATGGCTGATCCGCAACGTTCAGCAGCGGTTCGAGACCATATTGCGCGTGTCGCAGGCGATCGTCGACCGCCAGCGTCATTTCTTCGAGCACGGCGAGGTGGCGATGCGCCCCATGGTGCTGCGCGAGATCGCCGAAATCCTGAACCTGCACGAATCCACGATCTCGCGCGTCACTACCCAGAAATACATGCTGACGGCGCGCGGAACGTACGAACTGAAGTATTTCTTCGGTAGCCACGTTGCCACCGACACCGGCGGCGCCGCCTCCGCCACCGCAATCCGCGCGCTCATCAAGCAACTGATCGGAGCGGAGGATCCCAAGGCGCCGCTCACCGACAGTCGTATCGCCGATCTCCTGAGCGACCAGGGCATCCTGGTCGCCCGACGGACGATCGCGAAGTATCGGGAGGCGCTGCAAATTCCTCCCGTCAATATGCGCAAGGCGATGTAGGGGAGGTTGCCGGCGCATCAACCTTGAGGGTGTTGAAGGAGGGTCGGATGAATCTCAATCTGAGCGGTCATCATCTCGACATCACCCCCGCGATCCGCGCTTATGTGGTCAACAAGCTGGTGCGCGTGACGCGGCATTTCGATCATGTCATCGACGTCAACGTTGTTCTGTCGGTCGACAAGATGAGGCAACAGATCACCGCGAACCTGCATATCCGCGGCAAGGACATCCACGCCGAGTGCGTCGAGCCAGACATGTACGCCGCGATCGACGCGTTGGCCGACAAGCTCGACCGGCAGGTCCTCAAGTACAAGGAGAAGCGCAATGGCCACCGCCGCGACCCCGTTCCGCCGCGACGCCGCTCGCGCGCTGCCTCAGCACGAACCCGGAAGACGAAGTAGCGTATGATTCCGCGGCAACTCGCAGGCGGGTTGCGCCGGCCTGCGGCCCGTTTACTGCCGCCATGAACCACATCGCGCAACTGCTTCCGGAAGGAAACATCCTGCTCGGCCTCGAAGCCACGAGCAAGAAGCGGCTGTTCGAGCAGGTCGGCCAGCTGTTCGAGGACAAGGCGCAGATTGCGCGGGCCGCCGTGTTCGACAGCCTGTTCGCGCGCGAGAAGCTGGGCTCCACCGGGCTCGGCCAGGGGATCGCGCTTCCGCATGGGCGCATCAAGGGACTCCAGCGCGCCCTCGGAGCCTTCGTGCGGCCAAGCCAACCGATTCCGTTCGATGCGCCGGACGGGAAGCCCGTCACGCAGGTCTTCGTGCTGCTGGTGCCGGAGCAGGCGACCGAGGAGCATCTCCAGCTCCTGTCCGAGCTCGCCGAGATGTTCAGCGAGCGCACTTTTCGGGACCGCCTGTCGACGGCTACCGACGCCGGCAGCGTGCACCACCTTTTCTCGACCTGGACAGCCGCATCGTGAGCGAGGGTCATGCGATGCGCCAGGTCAGCATCGAGAAGCTCTTCGCCGAGAATCAGCAGCGCCTCGGATTGACCTGGCTCGCCGGCCGGCGCGGCGGCAACAAGGTCCTGACCGGCGAGACCGAGCTCAAGCCGACCATCGGCCAGGTCGGGCACATGAACTTCATCCATCCGTTTCGGGTGCAGATCATCGGCGCGGCCGAGGCGAACTATTTACGCGGGCTGCCCGAGGACGCGCTCAAGAGATCGATCGGACAGCTTTTCACGACCGAGCTCGCGGCCATCATCGTCGCCAACAAGGAAGAGATTCCGCCGCACGTCCTCGACGAGTGCAACCGCCATCACATTGCCTTGCTGACCTCGGCGCAGCCCTCTCCGCACGTCGTCGATGTCCTGCGCCTGTATCTCTCCCGGGTTCTCGCCGAGTCGACCACGCTCCATGGGGTATTTCTCGACGTGCTCGAGATGGGCGTGCTGATCACCGGCGCCTCCGCGATCGGGAAGAGCGAGCTCGCGCTGGAGCTCATCTCGCGCGGCAATGGGCTCGTCGCCGACGACATCGTCGAGCTCTATCGCATCTCGCCCGACACGCTCGAGGGCCGCTGCCCAACCGTGCTGCGCGACTTCCTGGAAGTCAGGGGCATCGGCGTGCTCAACATCCGCACCATTTTCGGCGAGACTGCCGTGCGGCCTAGGAAACTGCTCAAGCTCATGGTCCATCTCGAGGACCACAGCACCGAGCAGTTCTCGGACCTCGACCGCCTTCAGGTGGATGCTACATTCCAGGAAATCCTTGGCGTTCCCATCCGCAAGGTGACGATCCCGGTCGCGGCGGGACGCAACCTCGCGGTGCTGGTCGAGGCCGCTGTGCGCAACTTCGTGCTCAACCAGCGCGGGATCGACAGCACCAAGGAGTTCATCGAGCGACAGCAGAAGCTGATGGAAGACGGCGGCTAAAGCACGCTAGAGTCGCGATGGATCTGCTGCTGATCGGTGGCCTTTCCGGCTCGGGCAAGAGCGTGGCGCTCGCGGCGCTCGAGGACAGCGGCTACGACGCGGTGTCGAACCTCCCCGTCTCGCAGCTCGCGGGCCTCATCGAGCATCTGAAGACAGCCCGCGTCGATCGCGTCGCCGTGGTTCTCGACTTGAAGACCGGTCCCGGCCTCCCGGGTCTGGCAGCCGCAATGGAATCGGCTCGCGCGCAGGGCTGGACCGTGCGCTATCTGCATCTCGACGCGAAGACCGACACGCTGGTGAAGCGCTTCTCGGAAACGCGGCGACGACACCCTTTCTCCGACGGGCAGCGAACCCTCACCGAGGCGATCGAGTTCGAGCGCGGACTCGTCGCCGATGCTCGCTCGCTCGGCTACACCTTCGACACCAGCGATCTCGCCGCCGCTGCGCTGCGCGCGTGGATCAAGGATTTCATCAGCGTCGATCCATCGAAACTGACGCTGTTGTTCCAATCCTTCGGCTACAAGCAGGGCATACCTCTCGACGCCGACCTCGTGTTCGACGTGCGCTGCCTCCCGAATCCGCATTACGAGCCGGCGCTCGCGGCACAGAACGGTCGGGACCTCGCGGTCATCGCGTACCTCGGGAAGCTGCCCGAGGTGGAGCGGATGTACGGCGATATCTATCATTTCGTGGCGAGCTGGCTGCCCGACTACGCACGCGACAATCGCAACTATCTGACCGTCGCGATCGGCTGCACGGGCGGCCAACACCGTTCCGTGTATCTGTCCGAGCGACTGGCGAAGGCCTTCGGTTCCCGCTATCAGGTGTTGGTGCGTCATCGCGAGTTGACTTAGGACCCAGCGGTGTACCGCGGCGGCTCGGCGCCGTGGCGCAGAGCGGTCACATCGCGCCTTCGCTCACCGCTGGCACACCGCTTTCGGCCGCCGAGCCAACGCGGCGCACCGCTGCACGGATACAATAGCGGCATGGCCTCTCCGCGCACGATCACGCTTGCCTTCACCGGCGCGTCCGGACTTCCGTACGGCCTGCGGCTGCTCGAATGCCTGCTTGCCGGCGAGAGCCGCGTGTTCCTCGTCTATTCGCCCGCCGCGCAGGTCGTCGCCCGTCACGAATCGGATCTGACGCTGCCCGCGCAGCCCCACGCGGCGGCAGCGCTGCTTGCGGAGCGCTATCGCGCGCAACCCGGCCAGCTCACTGTGTTCGGCCGAGAAGATTGGCTGGCGCCGATCGCATCGGGCTCCAATCCCGCCGACGCGATGGTGATTTGTCCCTGCACGATGGGCACCGTGGGGGCGATCGCGGCGGGGCTCGCCGACAACCTGATCGAGCGCGCCGCCGACGTCATGTTGAAGGAGCGCCGTCCGCTGGTGCTGGTTCCACGCGAAACGCCGCTTTCCACGATCCACCTCGACAACCTGCTCAAGCTTGCGCAGGCCGGTGCGGTGATCCTTCCGCCCTCGCCCGGGTTCTACGGACATCCGCAGACGATCGAGGATCTGGTCGATTTCGTCGTGGCACGAATCCTCGACCAACTCGGTGTCGCGCACTCGCTCGCGTCCCGCTGGGGCGAGGCGCGGATCGCGCCGCCGACGGTCGAGCGAACCTAGCACTCCATCCCTCCATGCTTTCGTTCCTGGGCGGCGCACCGCGAGAGCCGAGCTCGGTGCCGCTCTTTCCGCTGAAGACCGTCCTCTTTCCCGGGGGTGTGCTGCCGCTCAAGGTCTTCGAGCAGCGCTACATCACGATGACCAAGGCCTGTCTCAAGGACGACAAGCCTTTCGGCGTGTGCCTGCTCACGCATGGCGAGGAAGTCGCGGGGGCCGGCGGCGCGAAAACCGCCACCGAGTTCGCGCCCATCGGCACCTTGGCGCGCATCACCAACTGGGACATGCCGCAGCTGGGCATCCTTCATCTGCGCACCGAGGGTGCTACGCGCTTCCAGGTGCAATCGCACGCGACGGCAGAGGACGGACTGGTGATTGGCCAGGTGACGGCGCTTGCGCCGGAACCGACGATCGAACTTCCCGAGACCTACCAGCCGCTGTCGAAGCTGCTCGAGCTCCTGATCAATCGCGTCGGGCGCGAGAATTTCCCGGCCGATCTGGCACTGGGCGATGCGTCGTGGGTGAGTTACAGGCTCGCGGAGCTGTTGCCGCTGCCACTCACCATCAAGCAGAGCATGCTCGAGATCAACGACTGCGGGGTCAGGCTCAAGGCGCTCGAGCAATTTCTCAGGCAACAAGGACTGCTGTAGCGACGGGAAGGCGGGCAGCGGGTCCCGCGTATAATCGACACGTTCGTCATCGAGCTTTTCATTATGGCCGGCCACAGCAAGTGGGCCAACATCAAGCATCGCAAGGCGGCGACCGACGCCAAGCGTGGCAAAATCTTCAGTCGTCTTATCCGCGAGATCACCGTCGCGTCGCGGCTGGGTGGCGGCGACGCCTCGAGCAACCCCCGACTGCGGCTGGCGGTCGACAAGGCGACCGATCAAAACATGCCCAAGGACACGATCGAGCGCGCGATCAAGCGCGGTGCGGGCGCGCAGGAAGGCAGCAACTACGAGGAAGTGCGCTACGAGGGCTACGGAATCAGCGGCGCCGCCGTGATCGTCGACTGCATGACCGACAATCGGACGCGCACGGTGGCCGACGTCCGTCACGCTTTTTCCAAGCACGGGGGCAATCTCGGCACCGATGGCTCGGTCGCTTTCCTGTTCAAGCACTGCGGGCAGCTCGTCTTCGCGCCAGGCACCGACGAGGACAAGTTGCTCGAGGTTGCCCTCGAAGCTGGCGCAGAGGACGTCGTGAACAACGACGACGGCTCGATCGAGGTCATCACGTCGACGCACGACTTCGTCGCGGTGAAGCAGGCGCTCGCGAAGGCCGGGCTCAAGCCCGAGCTCGCAGAGGTGACCATGAAACCCGCCACCGAGGTTTCGCTCGCAGGCGAGGACGCTGCGCGAATGCAGAAGCTCCTCGATGCGTTCGAGGCGATCGATGACGTGCAGGAGGTTTATACGACCGCGGTCCTGGAGCCGGCCTGAGGCGCGCCCGCGACGTGTCTTCGCCGCGCCGCATTCTGGGTATCGATCCGGGCTTGAGAGCGACCGGCTTCGGGATCATCACGACGACTGGAACACGCCTTCAGTACGTCGCCAGCGGTTGCATTCGAATGAATTCGGGCGAGCTGCCCGAGCGGCTGAAGGTCATCCTGCGCGATCTCGGCACCGTGATCGCCGCCCACGCGCCGAGCGAAGTCGCGATCGAGAAGGTGTTCGTCAACGTCAACCCGCGATCGACCCTGCTCCTCGGACAGGCTCGCGGCGCAGCGATCTCGGCGGCGGTACTCGCCGAGCTTCCGGTCAGCGAGTACACCGCGCTGCAGATCAAGCAGGCGGTCGTCGGCCATGGCAAGGCGGCAAAGGAGCAGGTCCAGGAGATGGTGCGCCGTCTGCTCGCGCTGCCGGCCGCCCCATCCGCCGACGCAGCGGACGCCCTCGCCTGCGCGATCTGCCACGCGCACGGCGGCCACGGGCTGCGCGGGCTCGCGATTGCGACACCCTGCCTGCGGCGTGGACGGCTGCGCTAGCGCGCATGGGATAATGCGCGCCAAGTCGCTTGCCCTCTGTCCATGATTGGCCGCCTGACCGGAACGCTCGTCGAGAAGAACCCGCCGCAGATCCTGCTCGACGTGAAGGGCGTCGCCTACGAGGTCGACGTCCCGATGAGCACGTTCTACAACCTTCCCGCGGTCGGCGAGAACATCACCCTGCTCACGCACCTGATCGTGCGCGAGGACGCACACATGCTGTATGGCTTCACGTCGGAGAACGAGCGGCGCGCCTTTCGTCAGCTCATCAAGATCAGCGGGATCGGAGCGCGCACTGCGTTGTCGGTCCTGTCGGGACTCTCGGTCGCGGAGCTTGCGCAGGCCGTAAGCCTTCAGGAGGCCGGGCGGCTCACGAAAATTCCGGGCATCGGAAAAAAGACGGCAGATCGCCTGCTGCTCGAGCTCAAGGACAAGCTCGGCGCCGATCTCACTACCGCGGTCGGTGTACATCGCGCGGCCCCGGTCACTTCAGATGTCCTCAACGCGCTGCTCTCGTTGGGCTACAGCGACAAGGAAGCCGTGCATGCGGTGAAGCAGCTGCCCGAGGGTGTAGCAGTGGCCGACGGGATCAAGCAGGCACTCAAGGTGCTCGCCAAGGCATAATGGGTAGTTGGATTCGCACATGATCGAGACCGATCGCCTCGTCGCCGCGCCTGCCACTCCGCAGGAGGAGGCTTTCGAGCGCACGCTCCGGCCCCGCGCGCTCGACGAGTACGTGGGCCAGGAAAAGATCCGTAGCCAACTCGCGATCTTCATCGAGGCGGCCCGCAAGCGCAAAGAGTCGCTCGATCACGTGCTGCTGTTCGGGCCGCCTGGACTTGGCAAAACCACCTTGTCGCACATCATCGCTCACGAGATGGGTGTGAACCTGCGCCAGACCTCGGGCCCCGTCCTCGAGCGCGCCGGCGATCTGGCGGCGCTGCTCACCAACCTCGAGCCGCACGACGTGCTTTTCATCGACGAGATCCACCGTCTCTCACCGGTGGTCGAGGAGATACTCTATCCGGCGCTCGAGGACTTCCAGATCGACATCATGATCGGGGAGGGGCCGGCGGCCCGCTCGGTCAAGCTCGACTTGCCGCCGTTCACGCTGGTCGGGGCGACTACCCGCGCAGGCATGCTGACGAACCCGCTGCGCGATCGCTTCGGCATCGTCGCGCGGCTCGAGTTCTACACTCCCGAGGAGCTGACTCGCATCGTCACCCGCTCGGCGACCCTGCTCGAGATCGCGCTCGAGCCCGAGGGCGCGTTGGAGATCGCGCGGCGCTCGCGGGGCACGCCGCGTGTAGCCAACCGATTGCTGCGCAGGGTGCGCGACTACGCCGAAGTTCGTGCGGAGGGTCGGGTCACGCGCGAGGTCGCCGACGCGGCGCTCTCGGTGCTCGATGTCGACGCCTCGGGCCTGGACGTGATGGATCGCAAGCTCCTGCGCTGCGTGCTCGACAAGTTTGCAGGCGGGCCGGTTGGCATCGACAACCTCTCCGCTGCGATCGGCGAGGAACGCGACACGATCGAAGACGTGCTGGAGCCTTTCCTGATCCAGCAAGGCTTCCTGCAGCGCACGAACCGGGGACGCATCGCCACCGCGCTGTCCTATCGTCATTTCGGTCTCGCCCCGCCTGGCGCGGTCGGCGAGCTCTTCTCGAGCGAATGACGCCGCCGGAGCCGCTGCCCGAACCGTTTTGCTGGCCCGTGCGCATTTACTACGAGGACACCGACGCCGGTGGCATCGTCTACTACGCCAACTACCTCAGGTTCCTCGAGCGCGCGCGGACCGAATGGCTTGCGAAGGCAGGATTCACCCACGCCGCGCTCGCCCGTGAACATCACGTCGCCTTCGTGGTCCATCGTCTGCAAATCGA
>Ga0126369_10004087_pt1 | contig 10643 bp, 9 predicted proteins | sample PanSoiMetaPlot_1_FD_109646 | JGI IMG/M metagenome (GOLD analysis project Ga0126369, IMG submission 109646) | Tropical forest soil microbial communities from Panama - MetaG Plot_1 | ecosystem: Environmental > Terrestrial > Soil > Tropical forest > Bulk soil | place: Panama | collected 2016-02-17
CCGGTCAAGATTCTGTCGCGTGACGAACTCGGTGAGATGGGCAGAAGCTTCAACACCCTGCAGGAAGAGATAAAGGTCGCAGCGCTCGGGCTCGAGGAAGCGCGTGGCAAGATGCAAGTAGAGCATACGGAGCTCTTGGCAAGACACGCGCAGATCGCCCATCTCGCCCATCACGATTCGCTGACGGATTTGCCTAATCGCACGGGCCTCGCAATCCGGCTTGCAGAGATATTCGATCGCGCCAAGGCGGAAGACACGGCCTTCGCGGTCCTAACGATTGATCTCGATCATTTCAAGGAGGCCAACGACGTCTTTGGTCACGCATTCGGCGACGAGCTGTTATGCGCAATCTCCCGGCGCCTCCAAGCTGCGGCCCGGGGAGCTTTCCTCGCGCGTGTCGGCGGCGATGAATTCACGCTCGTGCTGGCGACGGGCCTTGAGCAGCAGGCCGAGGTGGGAGTGCTGGCGGACGGCTTGGTCCAATCGATGGCGCAGGATTTCGAGATTGGAGGCCAGAAGATTCCCATGGGCCTCAGCATCGGCGTAGCCATCTATCCGAAGGATGCAACCGACCTCGTGACGTTGCAGGCCTATGCCGATGCCGCGCTCTACCGTGCCAAGGCCGACGGCCGGCATATGGTTTGCTTCTTCCACCGAGACATGGATCGCCATCTCCGAGAGCGGTACGCGCTCCAGCACGACCTGCGCTCGGCGATTGCACGCGACGAGCTATATCTGCACTATCAGCCGCAGGCCACAATTGACGGAATCGTCTTCGGCTTCGAAGCGCTCGTGCGCTGGCAGCATCCGAAATATGGCGTGGTGCCGCCGAGCACTTTCATTCCGCTTGCGGAACAGAACGGCCTGATCGTCGAAATCGGCAAATGGGCGCTGAGTCAGGCCTGCCGTGAAGCCGCGTCGTGGAAAACGCCCTTGCTGATCGGCGTCAATCTTTCTCCCTTGCAATTCCCATATGGAGATTTGGCAAGCATCGTTCATACGACCCTTTTGGAAACGGGCCTCGCCCCGGGAAGACTGGAGTTGGAGATCACCGAGGGCGTTCTTATCAACGATTCGCCGCACGCTTTGTCGACTTTGCGAAGGATAAAGGCGCATGGCGTCAAGATAGCCATGGACGATTTCGGCACGGGCTACGCGTCGTTATCATCACTGCAGTCGTTTCCGTTCGACAAGATCAAGATCGATCGCATTTTTGTCTCGGGAGTCGATTCAAATCAGCAGTCGGCCGCCATTGTGCGCGCAGTCATCGGTCTGAGCAGGGCGCTTGATATCCCGGTCATTGCGGAGGGTGTGGAGACCGAAGGCGAACGCCGTTTCTTGATGCATGCGGGCTGCCTTGAAATTCAGGGCTATCTCGTTGGGCACCCAAAACCGATTGCCGCCTATTCCGACCTCACGTCGGGAGTCGTTGCACCACTCCAAGCACACGGATCTACTGCACGCGTTCTGCGGTCCGTCCATTAGCGCCGGGGCTTACACACGCACTCGCTGCAGCCAAGAGCAGCCATCGAGGACATGGCCTTCGCAAGGCAAACCTGCGGCGTTTGGTCGAGCATGGCGCGACGACGAAAGAAATTCAGGCCGTGTCTGGGCACCGCACGCTTACGGAAATCGAGAGGTACACGCGGCGCGCCGACCAGACGCGCCTCGCGTCGGCGGCTTTGGCGCGCCTGCAGGACAAAAATGAACCCTGCCTCGCTAACCGAGTGGGTAATTAGCGAAATCCATGGCACAAGTGCAGTCGTATCAATTGTTTGCGCGCGCCCAAACCTCAACTCTTCATTAACGACGAGTCCCTAGCATCTACGGGGTAGTGTGTGCCCGGCCGCCTGCAGGCTCGGCGCGCGGTGGACACATGATCCGTATCGACTTCAACCGCCTGCGCTTTTTGGTTATCGACGATAATGCCCATATGCGGCGGATCGTACGTACGCTGCTGCACGGCTACGGCACACGCGAAGTCTACGAGGCCGAAGACGGCGCGGCGGGTCTGGAAGCGTTTACCCATTACATCCCTGACATCGTCATTACCGACTGGGCGATGCCGATCTTCGACGGCCTCGAGCTCACGCAAATGATCCGCCAGCCGGGCGCCAACGCGAATCCCTACGTGCCGATCATTATGCTGACAGGCCACTCGGAGAAGAAACGTGTCATCTCTGCCCGAGACGCGGGGGTCACCGAATTTCTCGCGAAGCCGATTTCGGCGAAGTCGCTGTATCAGCGCATCCTGAACGTTGTCGTTAACCCGCGTCCCTTCATCAAGACCAAGAATTATTTCGGGCCCGATCGACGGCGCAATGTCAATCCGAACTACATTGGTCCCGAGCGGCGCAAGGGCGGCAAGGCTGACGTGATCCGTCAACAACCTCTGCTTGAAAAGGCCAAGGCAAAAAGCTGAAGAACAAGGAGCCAGCATGGCACGCAAGAAAGACGACGCACCGACGGTGACGACTTTTGCCGATCACGAGGTCATCACGCCGCCGCACAAGCTGCGCCATGTGGTCGCGCAAGCCACATCAGACGATCCGGACCCGGTCGCGCGCGCGGAACAGGCTCTGGCGAAGCTGTCGCCTCAGTTCGCGGCCTGGATGGACACCGAGTGCGCGCGCCTCGACGCGGCCCGCAAGCAGGTACAGGCGCAGGGCGTCACCGACAAGACGCGCGATCTCTTGTTTCACGCCGCGCATGATATCAAAGGTGAAGCCGCGACCTTTGGCTACCCGCAGGCCGCGGCAGTTGCCGAAAGCCTCTGTCGGCTCATCGAGCACACGCGGGACGTGGCCCGCATTCCTGTCAGCCTGATCGACCAGCATGTCGATGCCGTCCGCGCCATTATCCGCGAACACGCACGCGCGGACGCCGTGCAGATCGGTGGCAATCTAATCCGACGGCTTCGCCACGTCACCGACGAGTTTCTGCTCGAGGATAACAAAGACCGCCTCGACGAAATGGAAGGGATCCTCAGCCCTCCACTCGCTCCTGGCGAAGGCGGTTGAGGCCCTCGGAGCTACGACATCTTCCGCGTCATTGAGCGTACGCCGTCGCCTAAGCGCGGATGCCAGGCCATCGCTGGATGCCTTCGCCGCCGGCGCACTCCCTTCGCGATCGTTGCGGCACCCCCCGAGGCCTTGCGGGCGCGCTCGGCATGCGCGCTGATTTGCTCCAAATGCGGCAACACTGCCCGACCAAGCCGCGTCAGGTGAACACCCGTCGACGTCCGAACAAAAAGCTCACCACCAAGTTCCATTTCAAGCCGTTGAATGGCTGCACTCAGCGATGGTTGCGCGACCTCGCATCGCTTGGCCGCGCGCGTGAAGTTCAACTCCTTGCAAATCGCGAGAAAATACTTGACCTGGTGCATTTCCATTGACGCCTCACGTTGGTAACCGACTCGCCATCAGCGCATCCGCGCCGGACCTCACGCCGAAAGCGCCGGCCCGACAGCCGCGCCTTGGAGATTGCCGACGCTCGATTCAGAACGGCTCCTTGACCTCCTGAACCGGAAGGCTTTGCAGATCCGCGCGCGCGTGCAGCTCTTCGAGTGAAGGCATAGTCACGGCGGGAATCGGCTGTGGTTTCGAGGGAGCAGCCGATGTCGCCCAGAGCGCCGCTCCTCCCGCGCCGACACAAAGAACCGAGAGAACGGAGAGAACGATACTCGCCTTGAGCATTTGAGGCCTCCAGTCGTTGAGGCCCCCCATCACGTCGATACTTAAAGCTGAACTCGTGCGACCACACATCCCCCGATCGGGGGATGTGTGGCGGCTATACCCGGAAAATCAAGAAAGGCTGCGCCGACCAGCAGGCCGCCGTGGGATCGCTTTAGGCGGCGGCGCGGTCGCCTGGTGGCGGGAGGAGACGCGCATCCTCGCCCACGAGATCCTCGCAATAGAGCCGCGCCTCTTCGCGCGCGGCCTCGGTCGCATAGCGGCGCAACAGCGTGAGCAAGGGCTCGATCTCGCCGATCACCGACCGCTCGCATCCCGTCAACACGCGCTCGATCATGCGCCGCTTAAGCCGCGATCCGTTCCCGGGCTCGCCGAGATGCATGGCCTCGCGCATGGCCTCGATCGCCTCGCGGAACGCGGGATAGGCCGATGGCGGCAGTCCGGCTTTGTCGTAGAGCGCGCGGAAGGACGCCGCACTGCGATCGTGCACGATACCGCGGACACGCTCGAGCGGCAGATCCGACAATTCGCCGAGCGCCTCCTCGAACAAAACCGTGTTGCCGGACAAGAGCGCGCGCAGAACCAGTCCTGCCGTGAGCTGGCCGCTTTCGCGAAGGTGACTGATCAACGGCCGCACCTCGCCGCAAGGGGAGTCCGCCGCCAGCGCAACGGTCGCTTTCTCGCAAGCCTCCTTCGCGGCGCGGTGAGCTCGATCGAGCCCAAGCCAGGCGCGCGATGCGACAAAATCCGCGAGCTGCCTGGACAGCCGGCTGACCAAGGCTTGCCGTGTGGAAACCGGCAGATCCTCGCGCATGAACAACGCCTCGCGCAGCGTCGGGACGTGACCAAATCGCTCGACGATCCGATCGATCGAAAACAGCGCAACGTCGGCCGCCGGATTCTCGATCAATGTGAGGCAAGCATCGGCTGATCCGACCTCGGCAACTGCGGCGGCGACGGAACACGGCAGGAACGGCCGACGCGCGATCGCCACCTGAACAATGTCTTCGCCGGTGGCAACGAGATCGACGAGTTCCGCATCGATCGGCAGCGGCGAAAATTCGAGCACAATCGCAGCGATGTCCGGCTGATCCGTCGTGAGCGCATGAATGATCGCCGGCGGCGCCTTCTCGCTCGCCGCCAACGCTTCCGCGAGCGCGCGGCGCACGAGCGGGGAGAAATCATCGAGCAACATGATCATGGCGCCTTCGGCGGCGGCTCGATCATCCGCGCTCAGATCGGAGTAGAGGTACGCGCGCGCCAGCGCGCTGGTGGCAGCGGCGCGTTCGCCCGCAGGGGCGGTGCGGACCCACTGCAGAAACTGCCGAACAATCATGCGCTAGTGGTCCGATTCTAACATTCGCATCACCTTGCGGCAGGCTCTTTTGCGAATGCTAGAATCTAAGGACCACTAGCAATCGTAGTGCTAGTGGAGCTTTGGATTTGACATTCGCTCGCGGACTCGCGGCAAGGTGGGTAGCGAATGTCAAATCCGCTCCACTAGTGCCCCCGCAATAACGCGCCCAACGGACGCAAACCTATCGCCCGAGGCCTTAACAAAAGGTTCACCATGAAATTTTACGAAGGTTGCCGAAGTCTTAATACTGGTTTGGTCAGGCCGAGTTTCCAAACAGCGCACGCACGTTCGCGGGCTGGTCTGAGAACAGGCTCTGCAATCCTTTTTGTGCCGCTGCGCCTTGTGTCGGTGCAGGTGGCGCGGAACTGGAATCAGCCGTCAAAGGCGCGTTGCGCGATCCCCACAATTCCTGCACCACAGGATTGACGGGGCTCCCACGGGCTTCGGTGCGGAACAAGCTGTGGAATACCGGATCGGTACGTTGGGAGCCCGTTGGTGCGTCGAATGCGGCCGGCGGAGTGGAAATCGTCGTAGCCGAGCCGATGACTGAGGTCCTCGCGTTGCTGACCGGGCTGGTTGAGCTGGCGAGTGGAATATCGGCAGGAGGAATAGGCGGAGCATTCAGCGCTACATTGACATTCGCCATTTGTCCCGCCCGCGCGCTATCGTAACGCCGGACGAGGACGCCATAGACGTCGGAGACGCTGTGGGCATGGCCCTGCCTGTCGTAAAAGATCGAAGGATTGGCCGAGGCGGCCCCCGGGAACATCGCTGCGGCGCTCGCCTGCGGGCTACTCGCGGCAGCGGCGATCAGTTTGGCGGCGCCGGCAGGTCCGAGAAAATGTGCGATATAAAGCTCACCCTCGCTGGGATTGCGGCCGAGCTGGGCCGAGAGCTGAGCGGAATTCTGCTGGGTGAAGGCACCGGCCATGACCGCATTCGCGGTCGGGTCCTTGCGCAGGGCCATGATCTCTTGCCGCATCGCCGGATCGGGGACCTCGAAGTGACCTGACGGCGATCGGACGATGGCGTTGGCGTAACGGCCGTAGCCAAGCCCCGGTCCCGCGTCCTTGAGCATGCCGAGCCAAGTCTGATCGATGAACTGATAGAGCCCGCCAGCCGAGGACGTCGAGGCCGCGGCATGCGGATTGAACCCGCTTTCGACTTGCGCCGTCGCGAGCAGATATTCGAAACTGGCTCCGGTCGCCTGTGCGGCGCCACGGATTGCTCCGGTGACGGGCGCTGCCGCCCCTGAATTGCCTGCGCCGTCGACCAGCATAATAATGAGCCTTGAGTGCGTGGCGGCCGATCGGCACCATCCACTAGTGTGGCGGTTCAGAAGTCCGCATCCTTCCGAAGTTCGCAAACGAGGGCGCCGCAAAATGATGCGAACTTCGGAATTGGGACACTAGATACGGATTATTAACATTCGTGGTAAACGAGACGTTAACGGCAGGCGACGCCCGGGCGGGCGCATCGGGACCTCAGGGCGAGGAGACAGTCATGTCACAAACAACCGCGGTTCGTCACAAGCGCGGAGGCCTCTATTTCGAGGACTTCAAGGTCGGAGAAATCGTCGAGCATCGGTACACGCGCACCGTGACCCAGATGGACAACATGCTCTTCTCCAACATGACGCTCAATCCGCAGCCGCTCCATATCGATCGGCACTTCTGCGAACAGGAGACGGAGTGGGGCCAGCCGCTGATGAATTCGCTGTTCACGCTCGGCCTGATGATCGGCATTTCGGTCTCCGACCTCACCGTCGGCACCACCATCGCCAACCTCGGAATGAAGGACGTGAAATTCCCGCATCCCCTCTTCGAAGGTGACACCATCCACTGCACGACCGAAATTCTCGGCAAGCGTGAATCGAAATCGCGGCCGGGCGCCGGGATCGTCGAATTCCATCACCGGGCCTACAACCAGGACAACAAGCTCGTGGCCGAGTGCCAACGTCAGGCGTTCATGCGTATGCGGTCGAAATGATCGGCCGCCATGCGTTCGCTCCTGTTCGTACCGGCAGACGGCGGTAAGAAGCTCGACAAGGCGCTCGCCTCGGGCGCCGATGCGGTCATCGTCGATCTCGAGGATTCGGTCGCTCCCGAACGCAAAGCCGCGGCGCGAGACATCGCGGCATCGTTCCTGCGCGATGCGATCAACAGCGCGACGCGCCCTCGTCTGCTCGTGCGCGTCAATGGACTGCAAACCGGGCTGACCGATGCTGATCTCGACGCGGTCGTACCCGCGCGCCCCGACGCGATCTTGCTGCCGAAGGCCGAGGGCAGCGCGTCGATTATTCACGCCCATGCCAAGCTGACCGCACGCGAAGCCATCCACGGACTGGATGACGGGCATGTCAAAATCATTGCGATCGCGACCGAGACCGCCGCGGCTCTGTTCGTTGCCGGCAGCTATGCGGGCTCGAGCCAACGTCTCAGCGGACTAACATGGGGCGCGGAAGATCTTTCAGCCGACTTGGGCGCGGAAGCGAACCGCGACACAGACGGAAACTTTCTCGATCCCTATCGCCTCGCCCGCGCGCTGTGCCTCGCGGGCGCGGCGGCTGCGCGAGTCGACGCAATCGACACGGTGTACGTCGATTTTCGTAACGACGCCGGATTGCGGCGCGAGTGCGAGGACGCGCGGCGTGACGGTTTCACCGGCAAGATGGCCATCCATCCGGCCCAGGTCGCCGCGATCAACGACGTGTTCACGCCAACGCCCCAAGCGCTCGCGACCGCCCGCGCGATCGTCGCCGCGTTCGCAGCAGCTCCGGGAGCGGGCACGATCGGCATCAACGGGGTGATGTACGACCGCCCTCACCTTGCCCGCGCGATGCGGTTGCTCAAGCAGGCGGAGGAACAGCAGGACTGAACGCCTTCCGATCGTCCGAGCGAGCGGACGGTAGGGGACGGGTTGGTCGGGCAAACAACGGCCCCAAAACCGGTGCAAGCCCTCGTCTGCCATTAGTTGCTGTTTTGCACTTTAAAGGTTTCGGCGCAGACAATCTTGGCAGCATCCGACCGCCTGTGCTACCGTTCGTAACGCTAGCGGGGTTCTACAGGAAGCGAAAAAATGCGTGACAGGGCCGACGATAACCTCCCGAATCTGGGCGATCTCGAACGAGAGGTGGTGCAACTGGTCTTTGCCGACGCGCCGGTGACGGCCGAAAAGGTCCGCGAACGGCTATCGCGTTCGCTGAAGGAGTCGACGGTCCGCACCGTACTGCGGCGCCTGGAAGAAAAGGGCTACATCACCCACACGATCGAGGGCCGTACCTATGTGTACGAGCCGGCCGAGCCGCGTGGGCGAGTGGCGGCCCGGGCGGTGCAGCGCATCGTCGACTGGGTCTGCAACGGATCGGTCGAGGAGGTGCTGGTGGGAATGGTCGACTCGAAGATGGTCGATCGCAAGCAGCTGCGCATGCTCCTCGACAAGATGGGGCGCCAGAAATCGGGACGGACATGATGTTGGAACTGCTCGTCGAAGCGGCGCTGCGGTCGATCGTGCTCGGCGCCGTCGCGGGACTAGGGCTTATACTCGCACGGACCCGCAATCTACAAGTGCAGATGACCGCGTGGACGGTCGTGCTGCTGGTCTCGCTGGCCATGCCGGCGCTCACGCCGTGGATGAAGGTGACGATTCCAATCTACGAACATCCAGCGCGGCTGGTGAAGATCACCTGGACGAACGTGGCCGAGGCGGGCGGATTCTCCGAAAAAGCCTCCAAAATCCCAGCGCAGGCGGCCGCACCAGGACCCCTTGTCGCGGCGGCGGCGTCGCCGGAAGCGTCCACTCCGCAGCAGCCCGATGTCGGCACCGCTGTGCTGGCCTATTTGCCATCGCTCGATGGGCGTTTGTTGGCAACCGGCATCTATCTGTTCGTCGCCAGCGTCATGCTGTTGCGACTGCTCATCGGCATGATCCTCATGTGGCGCGTCGTCCGCGCGGCCCGGCCGGCTCGCGACAGCTGGGCCGCCGGAGCCAACGTCCGTGTCAGCGACGTGGTGCTGGTGCCGGTCACGTTCGCGTCAACCATTCTGCTGCCCTCCTCGTCATCCGCCTGGACGGCGCGCAAGCGTCGGGCGGTGTTGCTGCACGAGCGGTCGCACGTCGAAAACGGCGATTTCTACGTGCTGCTGCTGGCCACGATCAATCGTGCGGTATTCTGGTTCAATCCTTTCGCATGGTGGCTCTTTATCCGTCTCGCAGATCTCGCGGAAGCGGTCAGCGACGATGCGGCGCTTGCCGGACTTAGCGACCCTCGCCGTTATGCGGACATCCTTGTTGAGGTTGCAGACAACGCCCAGCGTCTGCCGGCGGGTCTCGCCATGGCGCGGCCCAGCACGGTGCGACGGCGAGTCGAGCGCATCCTCGCAGCGACGGCTGTTCCCGCGAGAATGGGCTGGCGCAGACGCCTGCTGATCGCGACGACGCTGGTCCCGCTCGCAGCGCTCAGTGCCGGCTCGGTCGCGCGCAGCGCGGCTCCGGCGCAGACGCGCCCCCTCGTGCCGGCAGCGCCGCCGATGACGGGGTACGTGATGGACTCGGCGCGACTCGATCGCTACGTCGGCCAATTCGAGATCAACGTGACGATGGTCCTCACCGTGACGCGCGAGGGCCAAGAGTTGTTCGTGCAATCGACGGGAGGACCAAGGCTGCGGTTGAGCGCTGTGCGCGACCACGAATTCGTCGATGAGCTTGGCGAGGTGAACGTCACCTTTGTCGTCAATGGCGACGGTCCGGCGACCGAGGTCATCCTGCGCGAGCCCAATACCGGATCGCGGCATGGCCCACGGACCGAAGCCGCGATGGCGGCCGAGATAGCGGCCACTTTCCAGCGGAGGACGGCGGCGGCGCCCGATCGATTCAGAGACCAGACCCCTATGCCTGGCGGCAAGACCGCACTGCGCGGGATCATCGAGGACTTGCGCAGCGGGGTGCCGAACACGGAGACCATGAGCCCGCAACTGACGGAGAAATTGCGTCGTCAGCTGCCCCAGCTGCAAGCGACCTTGCGGGGATGGGGAGCTGTTGACTCAATCTTCTTCCGCGGCGTCGGTCCCGGCGGTTACGATATCTACGGCGTGAAATTCGCCAACGGATCAGCCGAATTCAGGATAGATGTTGCGCCCGGTGGCCGGATTGACGACGTCAATTTCAATCCCCGCGGTGACGGCACCCTCGGCGGGGTTGCCGACTGCGCGCTCGAGCCGGCGCTCAAACCGGCGCGCGACACGGCCCCGATCAGGTTGTCGCTTATCAATCACAGCGGCGCCGAGATGCACGCGTTCCTGCTCGATGGCGCGGGCCGACGCGTTGGCCGCCGCACATTGGAAAACGACACGTCGACGTTTGTCTGGACTTCCATTGCCCGCCCGTTGATCGTTACCGATCAGTCGGAACAGTGCCGCCAGATCGTGTTGCCTGGCGAAGCAACGCGCTTCCACATCATCGAGGCCTCGGGGGCGAACGCGGTGCGGCGCATCACGCCGCTCGTCGGTAGCGACGAGGCGCTGCAGCGCCATATCGATAGCGTCCGCCACGGCCTGCCCGACTATGATCGCATGACGCCGGTGGTCGCGGCGGCG
>Ga0126369_10004088_pt1 | contig 10643 bp, 11 predicted proteins | sample PanSoiMetaPlot_1_FD_109646 | JGI IMG/M metagenome (GOLD analysis project Ga0126369, IMG submission 109646) | Tropical forest soil microbial communities from Panama - MetaG Plot_1 | ecosystem: Environmental > Terrestrial > Soil > Tropical forest > Bulk soil | place: Panama | collected 2016-02-17
GATCCTAGACACCGCTGCCTGCTTGAGCTGCTTGCCCAATTCCTCGCGGATTTCTATGTCCTCATGCAAAAGCTTGCCGTACTCGGTCTTGCCGGCATACCAGCGCGAATCCCAGGTGCGGTTAATACCGAGACGCAGACCTGTCGGACTGACCTTCTGACCCATCGGATAACTCCTTAAGCGCTCGCTTCGACCTGACGAACGACGATCGTCAGATGCGAGAACGGCTTGAGTATCTTGCCGGCGCGCCCGCGGCCGCGGGCGTGAAAGCGCTTGATGACAAGGCCCTTGCCAACATGGGCGCGGGCGACCACCAGGTCATCGACGTCGAGGTCGTGGTTGTTCTCGGCATTCGCGATCGCGGACTCCAGGCACTTGCGCACATCCCTGGCGATGCGCTTGCGCGAGAACTCCAGATCGGCGAGTGCGGTCTGCACCTTCTTGCCGCGTATGAGCTGCGCCACCAGATTGAGTTTCTGGGGGCTTATGCGCAGCATGCGGGCGACGGCTTTAGCCTCGTTGTCCGCAAGGCTGCGCGGATGTGCGGTCTTGCTCATCTGTCCCTCAGGCACCTGGTGTCGGGGCGCGCTTGGCCCTCTTGTCCCCGGAATGGCCATGGAAGGTGCGGGTCGGCGAGAACTCGCCGAGCTTGTGGCCGACCATTTCCTCGGTCACCAGCACGGGGATGTGCTTGTGCCCGTTGTGCACCCCAAAAGTCAGGCCGACGAACTGCGGCAGAATCGTCGAGCGACGGCTCCACGTCTTGATGACGTCATGCCGACCCGACGACCGCGCAGCCTCCGCCTTTTTCAGCAGATAACCGTCGACGAACGGCCCCTTCCATACCGAGCGCGCCATCTTGTCCTCGCCTTACTTTTTCTTCCGCGCATGGCGGCTTGAAATGATGAATTTCGTGGTTCGCTTGTTGGTCCGGGTCTTCTTGCCCTTGGTCGGGAAGCCCCAGGGCGTCACCGGGTGACGCCCGCCCGAGGAGCGGCCTTCGCCGCCGCCGAGCGGATGATCGACCGGGTTCATGGAAACACCGCGATTATGCGGCATGCGACCCAACCATCGCTTGCGGCCAGCCTTGCCGATCGAAATATTCATGTGGTCGGGATTCGACACCGCCCCGACCGTTCCCTTACAATGTCCGTGCACGAGACGCTGCTCGCCCGAATTGAGGCGGAGAATCACGTATTCCTGGTCGCGGCCGACGATCTGTGCGTAAGAGCCGGCCGAGCGCGCCAGTTGTCCGCCCTTGCCGATCTTGAGCTCGACATTGTGCACGATCGTGCCGACCGGCATGTTGCCGACCGGCATGGCATTGCCGGGCTTTACGTCCACATGTTCCCCGGCCACAATGGTATCGCCTTCTCCAAGCCGCTGCGGCGCCAGGATGTAGGCGAGTTCCCCATCCTCATATTTGATGAGAGCGATGAACCCGGTGCGGTTGGGGTCGTATTCGATCCGCTCGACACGCGCCGGCTGGTCGTGCTTGACGCGCTTGAAGTCGACCGTGCGCAGCGCCCGCTTGTGGCCGCCACCGCGAAAGCGCACCGTGATGCGCCCGTTGTTATTGCGTCCTCCCGACGAGATCTTGCCGGTGGTCAGCGCTTTCACCGGCTCGCCCTTGTAGAGCGCGGAGCGGTCGACCAGGACAAGCTGGCGCTGGCCCGGTGTGGTCGGCTTATAGTGCTTGAGTGCCATGGTTCCTGCTTCCCGCGACTTAGAGGCCAGTGGTGACGTCGATGCGATGCCCCTCTTCGAGGGTGACAATGGCTTTCTTCACGTCCGACAGCATGCCGCGCCTGCCGCGGAAGTTGCGGACCTTGCCCTTGCGGATCAGGGTATTGACCTGCTTGACCTTGACGTCGAACAGTTTCTCCACTGCTTCCTTGATCTGCGGTTTGGTGGCGTGCGGCGCGACCCGGAAGATCACCTGGTTGCGCTCGGAGGCAAGTGTCGCCTTCTCGGTGATGACCGGCGATCTGATGATGTCGTAGTGGCGCGGATCGTTGGTCGTCATTTCAGTCGCGCCTCCAGCGCATCGAGCGCCGCCCTGGTCAGGACAAGCGTGTTTCGCCGCAGAATGTCGTAGACATTGATGCCCCGGATCGGCAGCACATCGATATTGGGAATGTTGCGGGCGGCAAGGCGAAAGCCGTTATCGATCTCCGCGCCGTCAACAATCAGCGCATTGGCGAGGCCGAGCTTGGCGAAATGGCCCTTGAGCACCTTGGTTTTCGTCTCGGCCAGCCTGGCGTCCTCGATGAGGACGATGCCGCCGTCCTTGGCCTTGGCGGAGAGCGCATGCTTGAGGGCAAGGACACGCACTTTCTTGGGCAGGTCGATGGCGTGGCTGCGCACCAGCGGACCGAATGAACGGCCGCCGCCGCGGAACAGATTGGCGCGCTGGGAGCCATGGCGAGCGCCGCCCGTGCCCTTCTGCTTGTACATCTTCTTGCCGGTCCGCCAAATCTCGGCGCGCCCCTTCACCTTGTGAGTGCCGGCGCGGCGTTTGGCGAGTTGCCAGACGACGCAACGCTGGATGAGATCTTGGCGCGGCTCCAACCCGAAGATCGTGTCGGACAGGCTGACTGAGCCCTTGGTCTCGCCGTCGAGGGTCGTGATCGTAAGTTCCATAGTCACGCTCCCTGCGCCAGCGACTGTTCGCTGTTCGCCTGGTCAGCTTCCGCCACACCACCTGCGACGCGGAATTTGCCCGGTTGCGGCACGTCTTTGGGCAAAGCCTTCTTGACGGCATCGCGCACGGTGATCCAACCGCCCTTCGCGCCCGGCACCGCACCTTCAACCAGGATGAGGCCGCGCTCGACGTCGGTCTGCACCACCTTGAGATTGAGCGTGGTGACGCGATCGACGCCCATCTGGCCCGGCATCTTCTTGTTCTTGAACGTCCGTCCAGGGTCTTGGCGTCCGCCGGTCGAACCGATCGAGCGGTGCGAGATCGACACGCCGTGCGAGGCACGCAAGCCGCCGAAGTTCCATCGCTTCATGCCGCCCGCGTAGCCCTTACCGATCGACGTGCCGGTGACGTCGACGAACTGGCCGACGACAAAATGATCGGCCGTGATTTCGGCACCAACCGGAATGAGCGCGTTTTCATCGACCCGGAATTCCACCACCTTGCGCTTGGGCTCGACCTTGGCGACGGCAAAATTGTTGCGCTCTGCGCGGGTGAGCCGCGATGGCTTGCGGGTGCCGGCGCCGAGTTGCAGCGCCACATAGCCGTTCTTGTCTTTCGTGCGATGCCCGAGCACCTGACAATTGGCGAGCCGCAGAACCGTCACCGGCACGTGCTCACCCGCCTCGGTGAAAATGCGGGTCATTCCCACTTTCTGTGTGATCACTCCGGAACGCATCGGTTTTATCCCCTGCTGCTGCCCACTGCCGCCCCGCCTACAGCTTGATCTCGACGTCAACACCGGCGGCGAGATCGAGCTTCATCAGCGCATCGACCGTCTGGGGCGTCGGATCGACGATGTCGAGAAGTCGCTTGTGGGTGCGCATCTCGAACTGCTCACGGCTCTTCTTGTCGACGTGCGGCGAGCGGTTCACAGTGAATTTCTCGATCTTGGTCGGCAGCGGGATGGGTCCGCGTACCTGCGCGCCGGTGCGCTTGGCGGTCGCGACGATCTCGCGCGTGGACGCATCGAGGATGCGGTGATCGAACGCCTTGAGCCTGATTCGGATATTCTGGCCGTTCATTTTCTTTGCCTCTTCAGCATCGCACGAAATCATCATGGCCGGGGCGTGCCCGGCCATGATGATCGACAATCCTCACTCGATGATGCTGGTGACGACGCCCGAGCCGACGGTGCGACCACCTTCGCGAATGGCGAAGCGCAGCTTCTCCTCCATGGCGATCGGCACGATTAATTCGATCGTCATGGCGATATTGTCGCCCGGCATCACCATCTCGGTGCCCTCCGGCAGATGCACCACGCCGGTCACGTCGGTGGTGCGGAAATAGAATTGCGGGCGATAGTTGGTGAAGAAGGGCGTGTGGCGGCCACCTTCTTCCTTGGTAAGGATGTAGGCCTCCGCCTTGAACTTGGTGTGCGGCTTGACGCTGCCGGGCTTGCACAGCACCTGGCCGCGCTCGACCTCCTCCCGCTTGGTGCCGCGCAGCAGGCAGCCAACGTTGTCACCCGCCTCGCCCTGATCGAGCAGCTTGCGGAACATCTCGACGCCGGTGACGACAGTCTTCATTGTCGGCCTGAGCCCGACGATCTCGACTTCCTCACCGACCTTGATGATGCCGCGCTCGATGCGGCCCGTCACCACAGTGCCGCGGCCCGAGATCGAGAACACGTCTTCGACCGGCATCAGGAACGGCTGGTCCTTCGGACGCTGGGGCTGTGGGATATAATCATCGACTGCCTTCATCAGCTCGAGGACCGATTGCTTGCCGATCTTTTCGTCGACGCCGTCCAGCGCCGACTTGGCGGCGCCTTTGATCACTGGGATCTTGTCACCGGGAAATTCGTATTTCGACAGCAATTCGCGCACTTCGAGCTCGACCAACTCAAGGAGCTCGGGGTCGTCGACCATGTCGACCTTGTTGAGATAGACGACGAGTGCCGGCACGCCGACCTGCCGGGCGAGCAGGATGTGCTCGCGGGTCTGTGGCATGGGACCGTCGGCGGCACTCACCACCAGGATCGCGCCATCCATCTGGGCGGCGCCGGTGATCATGTTCTTCACGTAGTCGGCGTGGCCGGGGCAATCGACGTGCGCGTAGTGGCGGGCGTCGGTCTCGTATTCGACGTGGGCGGTCGCGATGGTGATACCGCGCGCCTTTTCCTCCGGCGCCTTGTCGATCTCGTCATAGGCGGTGAATTTCGCCTTGCCCTGCTCGGCCAGAATCTTGGTAATCGCCGCCGTCAACGTGGTCTTGCCATGATCGACATGACCGATCGTACCGATATTGCAATGCGGCTTGGTGCGCTCGAATTTTGCCTTGGCCATCGCAGTCTCCGTTGCCAGTTGGCGTTACGCTTGGTGCAATCGGCAGGCTCAGGCGAACTTCGACTGAACTTCCTGCGCGACATTGTTGGGAACCTGTTCGTAGTGGTCGAACTGCATCGTGAAGGTGGCGCGTCCCTGCGACATTGAGCGCAGCGTGTTGACGTAGCCAAACATGTTGGCGAGCGGCACCATGGCGTTGATGACGTTGGCGTTGCCGCGCATGTCCTGACCTTGAATATGGCCGCGTCGCGAGTTGAGATCGCCGATCACCGAGCCGGTGTATTCCTCGGGCGTCACCACCTCGACCTTCATGATCGGCTCGAGCAGCACCGGCCCGCCCTTCTGCAAGGCTTCGCGCAGGGCTGCGCGGGCGGCGATTTCGAAGGCAAGTGCCGAGGAATCGACATCATGCGAGTCACCGTCCACCAGCGACGCCTTGAGGTCGACGACCGGGAAACCGGCGAGCACACCGGATCCCAACACCGATTCGAGACCCTTTTCGACGCCGGGCACGAATTCCTTGGGCACCGCGCCGCCGACCACCTTGTTCTCGAACACGAAGCCACCGCCCGGCGGCAGCGGTTCGGCGACGATCTTGACCCGGGCGAACTGACCGGAACCGCCGGTCTGCTTCTTGTGCGTATAATCCACCGTCGTGGGGCGCGTGATCTTTTCTCGATAGGCGACCTGCGGCGCACCAATATTGGCGTCGACCTTGTAGGTGCGTTTCAAGATGTCGACCTTGATGTCGAGATGCAGCTCGCCCATGCCCTTGAGAATGGTCTGGCCGGACTCCTGATCAGTGGAGACGCGGAACGAGGGATCCTCCGCCGCGAGCTTCGCGAGCGCCACACCGAGCTTCTCCTGATCCGCCTTCGATTTCGGCTCGATCGCGATCTCGATGACGGGAACGGGAAACTCCATTCTTTCCAGGATCACGGGCTTCTGCTGATCGCACAGCGTATCGCCGGTGCGCGCCTCCTTGAGGCCGGCAAGCGCCACGATGTCGCCCGCATAAGCCTCCTTGATGTCCTCGCGGTTGTTGGCGTGCATCAGCAGCATGCGGCCGATGCGCTCCCTGCGCTCGCGGGTAGAGTTGAGGGCCGCGGAGCCGCTCGTGAGCGTGCCCGAGTAGATGCGGCAGAACGTGATGGTGCCAACGTAAGGATCGTCCATGATCTTGAAGGCCAACGCCGCTAGCGGTTCCTTGTCGTCTGCCCTGCGGACGACCTCGTTGCCCTTGGGATCGATCCCCTTGATCGGTGGTACATCGAGCGGCGAAGGAAGATAGTCAATCACCGCATCGAGCAGTGGCTGGACGCCCTTGTTCTTGAATGCCGAGCCGGCGAGCACCGGAAAGAACGCGCCGGTAATCACCGCCTTGCGGATGAGCCGCTTGAGAGTCGCCTCGTCCGGCTCCTTGCCGTCGAGGTAGGCCGCCATGGCGTTGTCATCGAGTTCGACCGCGGCCTCGATCAGCTTCTCGCGATATTCCCTGACCTGTTCCACCATGTCGGTGGGAATCTCGACGTCGTGATACTTCGCGCCGAGCCCTTCGTCTTCCCATACGACGCCCACCATGCGCACGAGATCGACAATGCCCTTGAACTGGCTCTCCGCACCGATCGGGAGCTGGATCGCGATCGGCCGCGCGCCAAGGCGATCGACAATGTCGGACAGACAGCGGAAAAAGTCCGCGCCGACCTTGTCCATCTTGTTGGCGAAGACGATGCGGGGGACCTTGTACTTGTCGCCCTGACGCCACACTGTCTCGGTTTGCGGCTCGACGCCCTGGTTGGAATCAAGCACGCACACCGCCCCGTCGAGCACACGCAGCGAGCGCTCGACCTCGATGGTGAAGTCCACATGCCCGGGCGTGTCGATGATGTTTAATCGCTTGCCGCGCCAGAATGCGGTCGTCGCAGCCGACGTGATGGTGATGCCGCGCTCCTGTTCCTGTTCCATCCAGTCCATGGTGGCGGCGCCTTCATGGACCTCGCCGATCTTGTGGCTCTTTCCGGTGTAATAAAGGATGCGCTCAGTCGTCGTGGTCTTCCCGGCATCAATGTGGGCCATGATGCCGAAATTGCGGTAGTCTTCGATCTGGTGGGAACGGGGCATTTTGATCTCTGTCCTCGGCAAGTTCGCCGGTTGCGCGGGGCGCGCCCTACCAGCGGTAATGCGCGAAGGCGCGGTTCGCCTCCGCCATCCGGTGGGTGTCTTCGCGCTTCTTGACTGCGTTTCCCCGATTATTCGATGCATCGAGCAATTCGGCAGACAGCCGTTCGGTCATCGTCTTTTCGTTGCGTTCGCGCGCCGCCGAGATAAGCCAGCGAATGCCGAGCGCCTGCCGACGGTCGCTGCGGACTTCGACCGGCACTTGGTAGGTGGCGCCGCCGACCCGGCGCGAACGGACTTCGATGGTCGGCATGACGTTGTCGAGCGCCTGCTCGAAAACCGATACAGGGTTTTGTTTAGTCTTGCCCTCGATCAAGTCGAGCGCACCGTAAACGATTGCCTCGGCGACCGACTTCTTGCCGGCATACATGATCGAGTTCATGAACTTCGATACCACCATGTTCCCGAATTTCGGATCGGGAAGGACCTCGCGTTTTTCAGCACGGTGACGACGGGACATCGATCAGGCTCCGGAACTCAGTTCGCAAATTTGCTTCGGTCAGCTCTCATTTCGGTCGCTTGGCGCCGTATTTCGAGCGGCGTTGCTTGCGGTTCTTGACGCCCTGCGTGTCGAGAACGCCACGCAGGATGTGGTAGCGCACCCCTGGCAGGTCCTTGACACGGCCGCCGCGGATCATCACCACCGAATGCTCCTGAAGGTTGTGGCCTTCTCCCGGGATATAGCCGATGACCTCAAAGCCGTTGGTCAGCCGCACCTTGGCGACCTTGCGCAACGCCGAATTCGGTTTTTTGGGCGTTGTCGTGTAGACGCGCGTGCACACGCCGCGCTTTTGCGGCGACTGCTGCAGGGCCGGCACCTTTTTACGCGCCTTTTGCGCCACCCGCGGCTTGCGGATCAACTGGTTGATGGTCGGCATCGCTAAGCCTTCACCTTCCGTTTCGGGACGCATCCCGGTTTAAGGCAGCGCCCCTCAAAGGCACGCTGCAAATCACGGCCGCGCGACTGCACGCGCAAAACGAAAAACCGCCGCCCACGCAAGCCCGCGGACCGACGTTTTCCGACACAGAGGACCACGACACCGCCGCCCTCGGCGCCGTCGCGGTCATGCCCTCACATCCGACAGTTCGGTGTCAGAGGCAGCGTTTGAGCTTCATTCGTCGAGGCCCACGTGTCCGCCGTCTTGCCAAAAGAGGTTATCTTTCAGCGAGGTACTTGCCGAACGGCCGTTCCGACTGGCGAAGTTCACCGCCTGCCGCAAAAAGTTCGCGTTTTTATCGATGCCGCAGCGCGAAGTCAAGCATCTGCTGCGGTATCCAGGTCGCAAATAAGTGAGCGTCGTTTCAGCGTGTACACGCATGCCTCCTACAGCGGGCGCGCTGCTTATGACCGATGGATCGGCCCAACGGAAAGGGCCGCTCCCTTGCGGCCTTTTTCAGGTAGCGGCGTTAATTAACTGCCCAAAGCGCCATTTCCCCTCCCCCTCCCTCGCTTGGGAGAGGGCAAGGCCTCAGTCCCCATGTGCCGGCCGGCCGTGAGCCCTACTCCGCCGCAGGCAGTTGCGCCGTGTGCTGGGCGGACTTGAGAGCTTGCTCCTTCTCGCGTTCGTCGAGGATGAGCTGATCGCGACTGGTCGCCACTTCGCGCAACTGGCCCATCATCGCACCGGTTCCGGCCGGTATCAGCCGGCCGACAATAACATTCTCCTTAAGGCCATCCAGCGTATCGATCTTACCGTTGACCGCCGCTTCGGTGAGCACCCGGGTGGTCTCCTGGAACGATGCCGCCGAGATGAACGAGCGGGTCTGCAATGACGCTTTGGTGATGCCGAGGAGAACCGGATAGCCGTGGGCCGGCTTTTTGCCCTCTTCGTGCGCCTTGGCGTTGATCTCGTCGAGTTCAATGCGGTCGATCTGCTCACCTTGAATGAGATCAGTCTCGCCCGTATCGCTGATTTCGACCTTCTGGAGCATCTGGCGAACAATCACCTCAATGTGCTTGTCGTTGATATGAACGCCCTGAAGGCGATAGACTTCCTGGATCTCGTTGACCAGATATGCCGCCAGTTCCTCGACCCCCTTCACAGCCAGGATATCATGGGGCGCTGGGTTGCCCTCCACGATATAGTCGCCTTTTTCGATGACGTCGCCGTCCTGCAAGTGTATGTGTTTGCCCTTGGGAATGAGATATTCCTTCGGTTCTTCGCCCTCGACGCTCGGCTCTATGGTGAGGCGGCGCTTGTTCTTGTAGTCGCGGCCAAACCGGACGGTGCCGGAAATTTCCGCGATGACGGCGGCCTCCTTCGGCCGCCGCGCCTCGAACAATTCCGCAACCCGTGGCAAGCCGCCGGTGATGTCGCGGGTCTTGGCGCTCTCGGTGGGCATGCGGGCGATAACATCACCAGCTTTGACGTAACCGCCGGGATCGACCGACAGGATGGCGTCCACTGCCAAAAGATAACGGGCGTCGCCGCCGCGAGCGAGCTTGAGAATCTTGCCGTCCTTGCCCTTGACCACCATGGCGGGGCGCAGATCCTGTTGGCCGCGGGCCGCGCCGGTGCGCCAGTCGATCACCACACGCTTCGCGATGCCGGTGGATTCATCAAGCGATTCCGACATCGACTGGCCTTCAACCAGGTCCTCGAACCCGATCGTGCCCTCGACCTCGGTGAGGATCGGCCGCATGTACGGGTCCCACTCGGCCACGCGCTGACCGCGCCGGATGTGGTCGCCCTCGTCGACTTTCATGCGGGCACCGTATTGGATGCGATGAACGGCGCGCTCAGTACCGTCCTGATCCACCACAATCACCGCCATGTTGCGGGTCATGCAGACGAGGTCGCCGTTCGAGTTGCGCACAACGCTGCGGTTCTTGATCCGGATCGTGCCCTCAAAGTTCGATTCGATGAACGACTGCTCGGAGATTTGCGCTGCACCACCGATGTGGAACGTGCGCATGGTGAGTTGCGTGCCGGGCTCGCCGATCGACTGCGCTGCGATGACGCCAACCGCCTCCCCCATGTTGACGGGCGTGCCCCGCGCGAGATCGCGGCCATAACAAGCTGCGCAGACACCGCTCGGCGCCTCGCAGGTTAGCACTGAACGAATGCGCACCTCCTGGATTCCAGCCTGCACGATCCTGTCGACCTCGGGCTCGCCCAACAGGCTGCCGCGCGGCACGATGATGTCCGTGCTGCCCGGATCACGCAGGTCCTCGGCCGTGGTGCGACCGAGAATGCGGCTCGCAAGCGAAGCCACCACTTGTCCGGAATCGATGATGGCCCGCACCTTGATGCCGGAGTTGGTGCGGCAGTCATACGCCGTGATAATGGAGTCCTGGGCGACGTCCACAAGACGGCGGGTCAGGTAGCCCGAATTCGCGGTTTTCAACGCCGTGTCGGCTAATCCCTTACGGGCACCGTGGGTTGAGTTAAAGTATTCGAGCACCGAGAGCCCTTCCTTGAAGTTGGAAATGATCGGACTTTCGATGATCTCGCCCGACGGCTTCGCCATCAGGC
>Ga0126369_10004090_pt1 | contig 10640 bp, 8 predicted proteins | sample PanSoiMetaPlot_1_FD_109646 | JGI IMG/M metagenome (GOLD analysis project Ga0126369, IMG submission 109646) | Tropical forest soil microbial communities from Panama - MetaG Plot_1 | ecosystem: Environmental > Terrestrial > Soil > Tropical forest > Bulk soil | place: Panama | collected 2016-02-17
CCAAATAAAGTTACTCGACGCGCTTGCAGTGACTGACGACTTGCGACTTGCGACTGACGACTTGGCGAAGCGGGCCCGGGATCAGATCGCCCGCTTCGCGGGCTTGCCCGTGCTCGTCGCTGGCGACGTGATGCTCGACCGCTTCATCGTCGGCCACGTGACGCGCATCTCGCCTGAGGCGCCGGTCCCGATCGTGCGGTTCGAGTCCGAACACGTGCGCCTCGGCGGCGCCGCCAACGTCGCCCACAACATCGCCGCGCTCGGCGGGCGTCCGTCGCTCGTCGGCATCGTCGGGGCAGACGCGGCGGCCGCGCGTCTGCGCGACGAGCTGGCGGCGGCCGGCATCGGCGCCGACGGCCTCGTCGAGGACCGCACGCGGCCGACGACCGAGAAGGTGCGCGTGGTCACGGAGCGCAAGCAGCAGGTGGCGCGCATCGACTACGAGCGCGATGCCGACTGCGAGGGCGACGTCGAGCGGGCGGTCGTCGAGCGCGTCTCGACGCTCGCGCGCGACGCGAAAGCGCTGCTCGTCTCCGACTATCTGAAAGGCGCAATCACGCGCAGGGTCGTCGAAGCGCTGTTGAGGTGCCGCAGGAGCGCGAGCCTTTCAGGCGAGCGGCCTCTGATTGTCGATCCGAAGATCCCGCACCTGGCGTGCTACGCGGGCGCGACGCTGATCACGCCGAACCATTACGAAGCCGAGGTCGCGACGCACCACCGGGTGCGGACCGACGCCGATGCACGTGAGGCGGCGAGGGCGTTTCGCACGCGTGCGCAGTGCGACGCCGTGCTCATCACCCGCGGCGAACAGGGAATGTGGCTGTCGTCGGACGGCGCGGAAGGATCGATCCCCGCCGTCGCGCGCGAGGTCTCGGACGTGACCGGCGCCGGCGACACTGTCGTCGCGACGCTGGCGCTGGCGCTCGCCGCCGGCGCGACGCTCACCGAGGCCGCTGTTCTCGCGAATCACGCCGCCGGCATCGTCATCGCGAAGTTCGGTCCGGCGACGGTGTCCCGTGACGAGCTGCTCAGCGCGTTGTAGGCACGCGCTGTCTCAACTCTTCGAACTACGTCGGCGATCTCGCAGGCGCCGAGTCGCGTGCCGGTGGCGAGGCTCACTTGACCGAAACCTTCTGCTTCAACTCCTCGAACCAGAACCTCAGAAACCCCAGAACCCTGAACTCTCGAGTCTTAAAACGGCGTGTAGACACCCATCACGTTCAGGCCGCCTTTGTCGTCGTAGACGGCGCGCTGCATGCGTCCGGTCCACTTGTCGTAGACGATGATGCTGATCGCGGCCGGCTCGCGGACCTCGCGCCACTCGTAGCGCGGCAGGAACGCGTGCGCCAGAAGCGCCATCAGAATCACCACGAGCAGGGTCCACCACCACGCCTCGCGCTGCGGCATCGGGTCTCCTTTCGTCAATGGCGAAAATGCCGGCGGCCCGTGAACACCATCGCGATGCCGTGCTCGTCGGCGGCGGCGATCACCTCCGCGTCGCGCACCGACCCGCCCGGCTGCACGACCGCCGTCGCGCCGGCCTTCACGGCGGCGTCGAGGCCGTCGCGGAACGGAAAGAACGCGTCGGACGCCGCAACCGATCCGGCGAGCGATCGCCCGGCCGACTGCGCCTTCATCACGGCGACGTTGACCGCGTCGACGCGGCTCATCTGCCCCGCGCCGATGGCGAGCGTCCGCCGCGCGGCGGTGAAGATGACCGCGTTGGACTTCACGTGCGCGCAAACACGCCACGCGAACCGCAGGCCCTCCCATTCGGCCGGCGCCGGCTGGCGTTTCGTGACCACGCGCAAGCCGTCGGGCAGCGACGTCGGCGACCAGCCCCGCGCGGCCTCGGAGACGATGTCGCGCTCCTGCACGAGCATCGCGCCGAGGATCGACCGGAACTCCAGGCCGCCGCTCTGCCGCAGCGGCGACAGATCGGCGCTGACGACGCGCATGTTGGCCTTGCGCGCGAGGACGTCGCGCGCCGCCGGCTCGACCTCCGGCGCGACGACCGCCTCGATGAACGTCGACACGATCGCCTCGGCCGCCGCGACGTCGATCGCCCGATTCAGCGCGACGATGCCGCCGAACGCCGCGAGGCTGTCGGCGTCGCGCGCACGCACGTAGGCGTCGGCCGGCGAGTCGCCGGTCGCCACGCCGCACGGGTTCGTATGCTTGATGACGACCGCGGCCGGCTCGTCGAATTCGAGCGCGAGGCGCGCCGCCGCGTCGAGGTCCAGCAGATTCGTGTAGGACAGCTCCTTGCCCTGCAGGATCGCGGTCCGGCTGAAGCCGGACACTACCGATGAACTGTGGCCGGACACTACCGATGCAAGCGAGCGATCCGCCTCGGCATACCACGCGGCCTTCTGATGCGGGTTCTCGCCGTACCGCAGATCGCGAATCTTGTCGAGCGAGACGTCGACGTGATCAGCGGTGATGCGATCAACGGTAGTGCGATCAACGGTAGTGCGATCAACGGTAGTGTCCGGCTTCAGCCGGACCGCGCTGCGTTCGAAGCGATCGCCCTCGACCGTGACGGTCGCGAGCGTCGACGAGATTGCGGTGTCGTACGCCGCCGTGTGGGCCAGCGCCTTGCGCATCAGGTCGAACCGGAACGCGAGCGTCGGCGTCCGATCGATCGCGTCGAGCAGCCTCCCGTAGTCCGCCGGGTCGACGACGACGAGCACGCCGCGGAAATTCTTGGCGGCGGCGCGGACGAGCGACGGACCGCCGATGTCGATCTCCTCGACCAGCGCGTCGAACGGCGTTGCCGGGTTGGCCGCCGCCTTCACGAACGGATACAGGTTGACGACGACCACGTCGACCAGCCCGATGCCGAGACGCGCAAGGGCCGCCAGATCGTCCGGACGATCGCGCCGCGCGAGAATGCCGCCGTGCAGCGCCGGATGCAGCGTTTTCAGACGGCCGTCCATCATCTCGGGGAATCCCGTCAGGTCGGAGACGCTCGTCACGGCCAGCCCGCCCTCGGCCAGGGCGCGCGCGGTGCCCCCCGTCGACACGAGCTCGTAGCCGCGAGCCGCGAGCCCGCGTCCGAGCTCGACGATTTGTGTCTTATCCGATACGCTAATCAGCGCTCTTGGCATAAACCGAAAAGTCCAGTATTATCTCTCCCGACGCCGGGCGGGCCTGGCGCCGTAAGGGAAAGGCCGCAGTGACGCGGCCTTTTTTTTTGGTCCCTTATTTTGTTCAACGACGCGGTTCGCGTCACAGCAAGCAGGAAGAAGAACGATGCGTATCACAGGTAAGGTCAAGTGGTTCAACAACGCCAAGGGTTATGGGTTCATCGAGCGCGACGGAGGCAGCGACGTCTTCGTGCACTACTCGGCGATCCAGGGCGACGGGTTCCGGTCGCTCGAGGAGGGCCAGGCAGTGGAGTTCGAGATCGTTGACGGCCCCAAGGGCCCGCAGGCCGGCAACGTCACCAAGATCTAAACCCACATCATGGCAGAGGGCATCAGGGCAGAGGGCATTCTGCCCTGTGCCCTTTGCCCTCTGCTCTAGTCATCGGCACCCTTCAGCGCTCTCGCCGTAAAGCTCACCTTCCCGTCCTTCACCGCGACCCGGAACGCGATTTCGGGTGAGCCGCTCTGCTTCAGTCTCTTCACCTGGGTCTTCACGAGGTCTGCAAATTTGTGAAAGGGCGGCGCTTCCTCGCCGACCTCTCGCCGCGCCTCCGCCAGCGATTCGTACAGCTCGGTGAGCTTGTCGATCTCGCGGACGGGATCCTTGAACGACGAGACGTGCAGGATGCGATCCTCTGGCGCCCGCCGCGCCTGCTCTTTCCCCTTGCCCAACTGCGCGAACGGACCCGGGCGCCCTTCCTCGCGCGCGCGCAGCCCGCGGTCCCACAGATCGACGAACGCCTGGAAGCGCGACTGGATCGTCGTGAAGCGGAAGCGGTCGCCGGTGTTCGGAATGTGCGCGCGATCGAACTGCTTGACCAGCGCCTCGACCCGGGCGCGCGTTTCCCACGGCGGCTTCGGCAGCCGCCCCGCGAAGTACATGTTGTATTCGGCCTCGAGCTGCTTGAGGTCGGCTTCGAGGCGGGTGAGATCGCGATCGACGCTCGTCGGAGGCACCCTCGTCTACCGAAGAATCAATAGCCACACCAGCGGAAGCCAGAGCTCGCGCGCGTACGGGACGGGACGATCGTCGATCAGCACCTCGGTCTCGTCCGACACGCCGACAATCTGAAACAGATCCTTCAGCCTGGCGGCGTCGCCCGACCAGAAGCGGGCGCGGTAGCGCCGCGCGGCGCCGCTGCCGGTCTCGCGAAATTCGGCCGATCCGCGCGCCAGTTCGAGCGCGGCGTCGAACTTCGGGACCTCGAGCGCGGGAAACACCAGCGTGATCGAGAACGGCCGCGGCCGCTCGCCGTACAGCGCCTCGTGCAGATCGGGATCGAGCGCCGCGAGCTCGTCGTCGGTCGGCTGCTCGGACAGCTCCGCGTACGGCCAGAAGCGCTCCAGCGGGCGGTATTTCGGGGGATCGGCCGTCATGAGCCTGATGCAATAGTATTGCAGAAATGGCGGACTTCACGGTCATCCCGTCGATCGACGCGCTGCGGCAGCGGCCGACCGTGCGCGCGCTCGAAGCGCGGTTCGGCGCCGACGCCACCGTCGATGCGTTGCGCGCGGCGGCGGCATCGGTTCGCGGCGCGATCGCAAGCGGTGACACGGCGGTCGCGACCGAAGAGAGCGCGACCGCCCGGATCGAAGGCGCGGCCGCCGCGGTCCTTCACGACACGTTTCGGCCCTCGCTTCAGCCCGTGATCAACGCGACCGGCGTCGTCATCCACACGAACCTCGGACGCGCGCCGCTGTCGGCGTCGGCGATCGAGCACGTGGCGGCGGTGGCGCGCGGCTACTCGTCGCTCGAATACGATCTCGAACGCGGCGCGCGCGGCCGGCGCGACGTCCACGCCGAGGCGTTGCTGTGCCGCCTGACCGGCGCCGAGGCCGCTGTCGTCGTCAACAACAATGCGGCGGCGACGATGATTCTGCTCGCGGCAGTCGCGGCGGGACGCGAGGTCATCGTGTCGCGGGGAGAGCTGGTCGAGATCGGCGGCGGCTTCCGGGTACCCGACGTGATGGCGCAGTCGGGCGCGGTGCTGCGCGAGGTGGGGACGACGAACAAGACGCGTGCGGCCGATTATGCCGCGGCGATCAGCGACCGGACGGCGCTCATCCTGCGGGTCCACCCGTCCAATTTCCGCATCGAAGGCTTCACCGAACGTCCCGAGCTGACAGATCTCGTCACGCTCGGCAGGAAATTCAACATCCCCGTCGCCGAAGACCTCGGCAGCGGCTACCTTCGGTGCCAGAGCGGTGCCGGAGCAGTGCCAGAGTCGCGCCGGAGCAGCGCCGGAGCAGCACAAACCGCTCGAAAGAGCGGTGCCAGAGCAGTGCCGGAGACGTGCCAGAGCAGTGTCGGAGGCGTGCCGGAGGCGCTCGGGCGCACGGAGCCGGCGGTCGCGGATTCGGTCGCCGCGGGGGTCGACGCCTGCTGCTTCAGCGGCGACAAGCTGCTCGGCGGACCGCAGGCCGGCATCATCGTCGGACGCGCGGCGATTCTGGACCGCATCCGACGCCATCCGCTGATGCGCGCCCTGCGCGTCGACAAGATGACCTACGCCGCCCTCGAGGCGACGCTGGTCGAGTACGCCGCCGGACGCGCGCCGACCACCGTCCCGGTGCGGCGCATGCTCGCGGTGACCGCCGACGAGATTCGCGTGCGCGCGGAAACGGTCGCACGAGCGATTGGCAGCATGCAAGGGTGGCGAGCGACGCTCGTCGAGGGCGTGTCAGCAATCGGCGGCGGCAGCGCACCGGGCGTCGAGCTGCCGACGTGGCTCGTCGCCATCGCCAAGGACGGTCTGTCGGTGGACAGACTCGAGGAGTGCTGCCGTCGGTGCACGCCGCCGCTCATCGCGCGCATCGAGCAGGATCGCCTGCTGCTGGATCTTCGGACGGTCGCGCCGGACGAGGATCGAGCGATTGCCGTGCTGCTCGGCGGAGTGTGAGCCGAGCCACCACGCGAGTGGCGCCGCTATAATCCCACGTCATGAAACGAACACACGCGGCCGCCGCATGCCTGAGCGTGCTGGCGCTGACGCTCGCTTCACGTGCAGTCGCGCAGACGCGCCCGACCAGAGCGGCGGTCTCGAACGACGCAGCGGCCGGCCGCCGGATCTTCGACGCGCAATGCGCGTGGTGCCACGGAATCGAAGGCGCTGGCGGTATGGGACCGAGCCTGCAGGGCGCGCTGCGCCACGGATCGACGACCGCGTCGATTGTCGAGATCATCACCAACGGCATCGCGGGCTCCGACATGCCCGCGTTCAGCCTGCCATTGACGAACCGCAGCATCCGCCAGACTGCCGCATACGTGCAGTCGCTGTCGCGCGCGGGCTCGCGGACCGGCGCGGGCAATTCGACGTCGCCCACGACAGGAAACGCGTCACGCGGCGCAGCGATCTATCAGTCGAGCGGTTGCCCGTCGTGTCACGTCGTCGGAGGCCAGGGCGGCACACTCGGTCCGGAGCTGAGCTCGATCGGCGGCTCGCGGGGCAGCGCGTATCTGCGCGACGCGATCGTCAAGCCGGCGGCCGCCCACCCACCGGGCTATCTCGTCGTCCGCGCCGTGCCGTCGAACGGCCCCGAGGTGCGGGGCATACGCATGAACGAGGACGTCTTCTGGGTGCACATTCGGGACGCGAGCGGCGCGATCCATACGCTGCAGAAATCCGATCTGAAGAGCCTCGACCGCGAAATCGACGCCTCGCTGATGCCGTCGTACGCATCGCGGTTGAACGACGGCCAGCTCGACGATCTGGTCTCGTATCTAGCGACGCTGCGAGGTGGCAGATGAAGCGGTTGATGGTGATCGTCGCGCTCGCGTCATCGTCGACGCTCGTGGCACAGAGCGGCGACTGGGTGATGTACTCGGGCTCGTACAGCTCGCATCGCTTTTCGCCGCTGACCCAGCTGACGCCCGAGAACGTCTCGAAGCTCCGCCCCGTCTGGGTGTATCAGCCGCCGGGCGCCGGCTCGGTCGAAGCGACGCCGCTCGTCGTGAACGGTGTGATGTACGCGACCTCGGGCCCGACGATGGTCGCGGCGCTGGATCTGCGGAGCGGCCGGCCGCTGTGGCAGTGGACGCGGCCGATCGCGGCAAGCGTGCTGAACCTCGGCTTCCCGCGCGTGAACCGCGGCGTCGCGTTCGACGGCGGCACCGTTTTCGTCGGCACGCTCGACGGCTATCTCGTCGCGCTCGACGCGACCAGCGGCATCGAACGATGGTCGGTGCACGTCGGCGAGAATCCGACGGGCCATGCGATCACCGCCGCGCCGCTCGTCGTCGACGGCAAAGTGGTCGTCGGCATCAGCGGCGGCGAAGCGGGCATCCGCGGATTCCTGGACGCGTACGACGCGAAGACCGGCAGACAGGTGTGGCGCTTCTGGACCGTGCCATCGCCCGGCGAGCCGGCCAGCGAATCGTGGCCCGGCGACAGCTGGGTCCATGGCGGCGGTGCGACGTGGCTCACCGGGTCGTACGATCCCGCGCTGAAGCTGCTGTACTGGGGCACAGGCAATCCGGGACCCGACTGGAACGGCGACTCGCGCAAAGGCGACAACCTCTACACGTGCTCGCTCGTCGCGATCGACGTCGAGACCGGCAAGGCGCGCTGGCATTTTCAGTTCACGCCGCACGACGTGCACGACTGGGACGCGAACCAGATTCCGGTTCTCGTCGACACGCAGATCGGCGGACGCGCGCGATCGCTCGTCGTCACGGCCAACCGGAACGGCTTCTACTACGCGCTCGATCGGCGGACCGGCGAGTTCGTGTTGGGCGCGCCGTACGCGAAGCAGACCTGGGCGAAGGGGCTCGACGACAAGGGACGCCCGATTGTGATTCCAGACATGGAGCCGAGCGAGAAGGGCACGCTCGTCTATCCGAGCCTGCAGGGATCGACCAACTGGGCAAGTCCGTCGTACAGCCCCTCCACGGGCATGTTTTACGTGCCGGTGCGCGAGATGGGATCGGTGTACTTCAAGACCGGCGTCGAGTACAAGCCCGGCACGTACTACACCGGCGGAAGCGAGAAGCGGCTTGAAGAAGAATCGTGGGGCGCGGTTCGCGCGCTCGACGTGAAGACGGGCAGGCCGGTATGGGACTTCACGCTGCCGACGCCGACGTGGGCGGGCGTGATGGCGACGGCCGGCGGCCTCGTGTTCAGCGGATCGAACGAGGGCAACTTCTACGCGCTCGATGCCCGAACGGGCAAGCCGCTCTGGCAGTTCCAGACCGGCGGTGCGATCAGGTCTGGGCCGATGTCATTTCTCGCCGGTGACAAACAGCACGTGGCTGTGGCCGGCGGCCACGCGCTGTTCGTGTTCGCGCTCGACTGACAGCTGAGAGCTGAGAGCCGACAGCTTTCAGCTCTCGGCTTTCAGCTCTCAGCTCTCAGAAACCGCCCATTTGCGTTGACATCGCCGGGAGCCGGGGCATATCGTGTGCCCCTCATCGCTCGTCGGACCACCGGATAACGCGCTTGCGTGGAATGGAGGAATTATCCATGTCTCGCCGTCCGTGCCTTGGTCTCCTCGCGGCAGCGTTGGTCACCGTCTTCACCACTCCCGTTTTCGCGCAAGGCACGAGCGCGGCGAGCATCGCCGGCGTCGTGACCGACGCGTCGGGCGCCGTCCTGCCCGGCGTCACGGTCGAAGCGTCCAGTCCCGTGCTGATCGAAAAGGTGCGGAGCGCCGTGACCGACGAACGCGGTGAGTTCCGCATCGTCGAGCTGGTGCCCGGCACCTACACCGTGACGTTTACATTGACCGGATTCGCGACGTTCAGACGCGAAGAGCTCCAGCTTCCGCCGAACTTCAATGCAACGCTGAACGCACAAATGCGGATCGGCGCGCTCGAGGAAAGCGTGACGGTGTCTGGAGCGTCGCCGCTGGTCGACACGCAGACGGTCACCCGTCAGACGGTGCTGCCCAAGGCGCTGCTGGATGCCGTTCCCAGCGCGAAGACTCTTCTGAGTTTTTACGCACTCACGCCGGCTTTGCAGTCACCGACCAACGCGCAGGACGTCGGCGGCAGCAAGGGCGAAACGAGCTCGCGTGCATCGCTCCACGGATCGAAGCAAGGCGACACCAAAATGCTGCTCGACGGCATGTCGTTCAACTGGTTCGAAGGCGAGGGCAGCGGCCGGACCTTCTTCGTCAATGCTCTGACGGCGCAGGAAATCGTCGTCGATACTCCAACCGGCAGCACGTCGGCCGAGTACACGAGCAACGGCGTCGTCCTCAACGTGATTCCGCGGGAGGGCGGCAGCCGGTTCAGCGGAACGCTGTTCGCGAGCGGCACGAACCACAACCTTCAGGCCGACAACATGAGCGATGCGCTCCAGGCCGCCGGCGCAATCACGAACAGCGGGACGCGGCGAGTCTACGATGTGAATGCCGTCATCGCGGGACCGATCGTCACCGACAGGCTGTGGTTCATGACGGCGCATCGGCGCTGGGGACGCGAGGAGCGCATCGCGAATCTGTTCCACGACGTCACGCTCAACGATCCGGCCTACACGCCGGCCGACGGCACCAACGGACGGCCGTTCGAGCCCGCCGATGCGTCCGAGGATCTCAGGTCCGACGACGTGCGTCTGACGTGGCAGGTGAGTCAAAAGAACAAGTTCAACGGCTTCTACGAGTGGCAGCGGAACAACCAGCCGAACAACTTCGCGTACTTGAACGCCGGCGTCTCGTCGATGGAGTCGGGCAACCCCTATTGCAACCACCCGCAGCTGTTCATGGGCACGTGGAACACGACCGCGAGCAGCAAGCTCCTGTTCGAGGGCGGCGTCCTCCTGTACAACTCGTGGGCGAGCACGTATGACAATCCGTGCGCGGGCATCCCGACCAACCGCCTGTACCGCGATCCGACGCTGTCGTTCCCGTTCAACGGCAACGGACCGAGCCTGTTCCGAACCGGCCAGCGGCCGTTCAAGCAGCGCTTCTCGATGACGTACCTTGCGGGCTCGCATCGCATCAAGGCCGGGTTCGCCGCCGACGAGAGCCTGCCGTACGAGTCGTACGTCGATCGTGGACCGACTCCGTTCACAGTGACGTTCCGCACGATCAACGGCGTCAGCTCACCCATCTCGCTGACGGAATACGCGACGCCGACCAATTCCAACAGCGAGGTCAAGATCCGGCCGGATCTCGGCATCTTCGTCCAGGATCAATGGTCGCTGCACCGTGTGACGTTGAATGTCGGCGTGCGCTACGAGTACCCCCGCACCAAGGCCGACCCGGTCACGACCTACAGCGGACCGTATACCGATTCGCGCGATTTGCCGGGACTCGACTGCATCCCGTGCTGGCACGACATCGATCCACGGTTTGGCATCGTGTGGGACGTGTTCGGCGACGGCAAGACGGCGATCAAGGGGCAGATCGGCCGTTACGTCGGCCTCGTGTCGTGGGTGATGAGCAAGACGTTCAATCCGCAGAGCGCCATTGTGACCAATACGAGTCGATCGTGGACGACCACCCGAGCCTGGTATCCAGAGATGGTCCCCAATTGCGATCTCCGCAATCCGA
>Ga0126369_10004093_pt1 | contig 10638 bp, 7 predicted proteins | sample PanSoiMetaPlot_1_FD_109646 | JGI IMG/M metagenome (GOLD analysis project Ga0126369, IMG submission 109646) | Tropical forest soil microbial communities from Panama - MetaG Plot_1 | ecosystem: Environmental > Terrestrial > Soil > Tropical forest > Bulk soil | place: Panama | collected 2016-02-17
CGGATATCCCGGTGGACCTCCCAAGCAGTTTTCACGGAACTGCTCAGCCCAAGGGCCTTGCCGAAGACGCCATGAAGGTTTATGTAGCGCGGGATGGCCGAGTGGCCTTCCGCAACATTAGGGTTCAGGCGAAGTCACTGGAAATCCTGATTCTCGGCGCCGTGGGAGAGGGTGCAGAGAGGAAGGTTTATCTCGCGGTTGATTCGCGGGCGAAGTACGCCGATGCGGCTGCGGTTGTGGACGCGATTGGGAAGGCAGGAATACGCGAGATTTGCTTTTTGGTGGACAAGCGCGAGGAGTAGATTCTCTCCCCTATTTCCTCGGCTAACTGAACAATTTGCGCATTAAAAGCAAAGGGCGCAGCTTTGCTGCGCCCCTACAACTAGTCATAACACAATTTGTTAATCGGCGGCGGATTGGTTGGCAGCTTTGGTGGGGTCGATTTCGATGCGGCCCTTGAAATAGGCGCCGTCTTCGATGCTGATGCGCGCCGAAGAAATGTCGCCGGTGATAGAACCGTCCTTCTTGATGTCCACACGGCCGCGGGCGTGCACGTTGCCCGTGATTTTGCCGTAGGCGACCACGTCGCCAGCATGAATTTCTGAATTGAGCTGAGCGGCGGAGCCGACTGTGAGTTCGTGGCCTTTGAGGCGGATGGGGCCGTCGACGATGCCGTCAATCTGCAAGTCTTCGGTACCGGTGACTTCTCCCTTGATCTGGATGCTAGCGCCCAGGCGCGCGCCACCGCGGGCCGGCACGCTGCTGAGTTTTCCTGGCGCAGGCTGGCTAAATGGAACGACTGGAGACGCTGGAGCTTGCGAAGGCGAAGCGGCAGGCGGCTCCGCCACCGCTGCTTGTTGCTTGGACCACATTATAAGGACCTCCCTTTATCGGAATCCTGAAAATAAAATTTGCTCCGGGTGGGAGGAGCAGTGTGGAATCCATGTTGTTCCCCGTTGCGCGGTGGAGCAACAGAGAAACGAAGCGGGATTGCGCAGTTTGGAACTGACCGAATGGACAGGTGGTGTGTAGCAAAAGAGCGGAATGAAGGAGTATCATGCGTGGTGTCCTCCGCAGTCAGCCGCATGGGAGTCGTTGGTGGCTAGCCGCCTGCAAAAACTTGCTTGGTTTTTCTTGGCCGTGGCGTGTACCGCCCTTTGGCCTAGTCGCGCCTTTGCCCAGGGGGAAGGTTCGGGATTGCCAGTAAGCACGCCCCTTTCGGGAGGATTGACCAGAAGCTTGGCGATCACGGATTTAGATCTTTATATCAAGGGACCTAACGGAAAAGCGATCGAGGGAACGGCCGTAGTCACATTGACCAAGCTGGACGGCCAGTTTTACAAACAGGCGACGGCGAAAGACGGACACGTGAGATTCAATGAATTGGCGCAATCTGAATACAACGTCCAGATTCTCGCACCAGGATTTGCCAGACTAAAGAAACAAATTGACGCTCATCCCCAAGGCGAGACGCTGATGAAACTCACGATCCAGCTGGAGGCCGCAGCGGAGGGAATTGATGCGGCCACAGACATGGAAGTGTCGGCGCTGAATCCCAAGGCGCAGAGGGCCCTTGGCAAAGCCATTGAAGCTTTGCGGGCAAAGAAACCGAGCGAAGCGCGGAGCTCCCTTGAGACGGCGGCTCGAATCGCTCCGCAAAGTGCTGAGGTGCAATACGTTTACGGCGTGTATGCGTTGGGAATCGGCGAAAAGGAACAGGCTAAGACCTATTGGATGAAAAGCCTCGAACTCTATCCGCAGCATTTTCGAGCGCTGGTTTCGTTGAGCGAGCAGCTTCTGGAGGAGAACAAGCCGAACGAGGCGCTGCCGTATCTGCAAAGGGCGATGCGGGCCGAGCCTACTTCTTGGAGGGCGCATGCGCTTACGGCCGAGGCATGCTTGCGGCAGGGTTCGCTCGAAGAGAGTATCAAGCAGGCGGAGCGCGCCTTGGAGTTAGGTCATGGGCAGGCCGCAGGCGTGCAGCCGGTGTTAGCCGTGGCGTTAGCACGAAAAGGGGAAAAGGCGCGGGCGATCGAGACCTTGCAATCGTATCTGGTCGAGCGGCCCTCGGATGCCGAAGCAAAAAAACTACTGGATAAACTGCAGTCTCGAACCGTCTCGGGCAAGAGTGTGGTAAAGGACGATTCGAGAACACGCACGATCACAACCTTGCAAGCGTATCTACAGGAGCACCCCTCAGACGCGGAGGCCAAGAACCTACTGGACAGGCTTCAACTCCAGACTGCTTCGACTACAAACGTACCTGACGAGCCAGGGGGCGATACGGCGGAGGATGTGTCTTTGCCAATGGACACGGCTTCCGCGTTGCCGCTTCGCTCGAGTTGGCTGCCGCCGGACATAGACGAGAACGTGCCCCCCGTTGAGCAGGGTGCGCCCTGTGCACTGGATGATGTTCTGCTGAAGGCAGGAACGCAGGTCCAGCAATTTGTGAAGAACGTGGAGCGCTTTTCCGCGACTGAGTTTCTAAAACACGAGGCAATCGACAAGTGGGGAATGTCAGGGTCTACCGACACGCGCAAGTTCGATTATGTTGTGGCTGTCGAGCAACCCAGGCCCGGGATCCTAACCGTGGACGAGTACAGAGCTAGCGGCGGTTCACCTGCTGAATTCCCTGGCGGGATCGCGACAAACGGCTTACCGATTCTGGCCCTCATTTTTCATCCTTATTACGCGGTGAATTTCGAGATGACCTGCGAGGGGTTAACGCACTGGAATCAGAGGCTGGCTTGGCAGGTCCACTTCCGTCAAAGAAAAGACAAACCCAACATGATCCGCTCATACCGTCTGGGCATGGAGGGCCGTTCTTATCCTGTCGCTTTGAAGCGGCGGGCATGGATCTTGGCAGACAGTTACGAAATTGCGCGTTTGGAGACCGACTTGATCGCCCCGGTGCCGCAAATCAAGCTAACTGCGGATCACACGGCCATCGAATACGGGCCCGTGCAGTTTCGTGCCCGTGACGTGCAGATGTGGCTGCCACAGACCGCCGAAGTGTATTACGACTGGCGAGGGAAGCGCATTCACCGGCGGCACAGCTTCAGCAATTACCTGCTTTTTGCAGTGGACGAGAAGCAGCAGATCGCAGAGCCCAAAGCCGAAAACTGAATTCTCAGCGCAGCGATTCTAAAGCCACGGCTGCCGAGTCCGTGTGGGCCGGACGAGGCTCAGATCACATAGAAGGCAATTGCGCCAACGCAGGTTCTCCGCGGATCGTTCGAGCGTGGTGTTCCTGCAAAACAGAGGTGTATGATACAGCGGTACTCGGGTCCCCCGCAATCGGAGTGGAGTTGGCCATGTCCCAGCGTATCGCCAAACATTTTTTTCTACTCATCTCGGCTTTTTTCCTGGCCTTTTTACTCTCCGGCGGGGCGGCTTTTGCCCAGCGTCCTACGCCAGGCCAGGGACCGACGAACCGAACCGGTAACAATTCCTCGCCGCTGGAGGGCGGCGATCCGACGATTGACATCGATGTTTATGTCCGGGGAGCGGACGGAGCGCCGATTGACGTGACAGCCGTAGTTAGCCTGATTGCTCCCATGGGCCAAGTCCTCAGCCAAGGAACGACGCTGGGCGGAAACATACAATTTAGGGGAGTGGCGGCAAGCCAATACACCATCCAGGTAGTCGCGGCCGGTTATGAAAACGCCGTGAAGGAATTTGACGGCTACAATGCAGGCGCCTCCAGAGTGATTATTGATATGCGGCCCTCCTCGAACGGGGACTCCGGGGCGGGCTCTCCTCAAATTCTGCTTGCTCCGAAAGCGCGGAAAGAGCTGGCGAAAGCCTTGGAGGCGTTGCGCGCGAACAAGCCGGGGGACGCCAGGAATCACCTGGAGGCGGCTTATCGCGTGGCGCCAAATCATCCTGCCGTGAATTATTTGTATGGCGTTTATTTCCTACAGATGAAGGATCAGGAAAAGGCGAAGTCTTATTGGACCAAGGCGCTGGAGTTCAACCCAAAGCACGTATCCGCACTGCTATCCCTCAGCGAGGCGATGATGCGGGAGCAGAAACTTCCAGACGCGGAGTCGTACGTGAAGAAGGCTGTAGAGGCGGATCCCAATTCGTGGCGAGCCCATGCCATCCTCGCGGATGTTCTTCTGAAGGAAAACCAGCCGGGTGAAGCGGTAAAAGAAGCCGATCGCGCGGTGGAACTAGGGCAAGGGCAGGCGGCGATGGTGCAGCCGTTGCTAGTGCGGGCACTCGTGGACCAGGGGAACAGGGCACGCGCCATAAAGGTTTTGCAGGGATATATCCAGGACCATCCTAGCGATGCAGCGGCGCGCAAGCAGCTCGGCGTCCTGCTGTCTCCGGAGGCGGCGCTCAGTTCTGACGGCAAAGAGGCTGCCGCTTCCGAAAGCAAACCATCGATGGCGTCGGAAGCAGCGATTGCGCTGCCGCTTCCGTCGAATTGGCTGCCACCGGATGTGGACGAAAGAGTTCCGCCTGTCGAGTCTGGAGCCGCATGCGCACTGGACGAAGTGGTTGAGAAAGCTGGGAAACGTGTCGAGGAGTTTGTTAAGAATGTGGACCGCTTTACGGCCACCGAATTGCTGAAACATGAGTCCATCAACAAATGGGGGATTGCGGAGTCGCCAGAAAATCGGAAGTTCGATTATTTGGTCACCATCGACCAATATAGGCCTGGGTATTTCAGCGTGATGGAGTATCGAGGCCACAGATATTCCCAGGGGCAATTTCCGGGCGGCGTAGAAACGAATGGGCTCCCGACGCTAGCGCTGATCTTTCATCCTAACAATGCCACGAACTTTGCCATGAACTGTGAGGGGCTAGGTCAATGGAACGGAAGGCCAGCGTGGCAAATCCACTTCCGCCAGAGACCTGATAAACCGAATACCATGCGGGCCTATAGGTTTGGTGAAAATGGCCCTTCGTACGCGGTGGCGCTGCGCGGGCGCGCGTGGATTGCAGCGGACAGCTACCAGATCGTGCGCATGGAAACGGACTTGGTGGCGAAACTGCCCGAAATCAAGCTTCTTGCCGACCACACGCTCGTGGATTATGGGCCGGTGCGCTTCAAAAACCGTAATGTGGAGATGTGGCTGCCGCAAAACGCCGAAGTGTATTTCGACTGGAGAGGGCAGCGCGTGCACCGGCGGCACAGCTTCGACAATTACATGCTTTTTTCCGTGGATGAGAAGCAGAAGATCGCTGAACCAAAAGTAGAAACGCAAAGCCAGTCTGAGAATTGAACCTTGTAATGTACTAGTGAGTGAGAGCGGCATCCCTCCTCGTCGTTGCCTCCAGTGTAATGTAGACGGTGCGATCGTTGGGGCGCAAAAGGTGACGCTGAACATGGCAGAAGAGTCGTGGAGCCCCTAGTTTGGAGCTGAAGAGCAGATCGAGTGTTCCGCGGCTCAAGCGAGGTCGAGGACGCGGTTCAGGAATCCTACGAAATATTTCCAGGCAAAGTAGTAGACGATCAACCCGACCGGCGCAACGATGGGAAATGCGTGCGCGGCGAAACCAGGAATGGAAAACTTCAGAAGAGCGGAGGCCAGCAGCCCCAGCGGCGCGAGCAACATCGGTAGCAGCGCACCGTAGAGGCCTAGGGACAACGGAATGCGGCGGCGCAAGGCTACGAAGAGAACATTCCAGAGGCCCCAGGCATTGGGAACGGCGGCCATGGGAAAAACAATGACGCGTTCGATAGGAACGGGAATGTTGTAGACATAACGAGCGACGGTGAATCCTGTGGCGACCACGAGAAGGAAAATAGTGGGCACGGCGATGCCCGCCATGTAGGCCCGAAGATAGCGATGGTTATTCATAAAAAGCTCCTTGCTCACAATTGATAGAGCAAAACTGGAATGGCGTTAGGGAAAAGCAAGAGAGCTGCGGCGACAGCGGCGGCCAGCGCCCAGTCGAACCAGGGGACGCGAAGCGGCTCCGGTTGGGCGTCGAGGCGGCGGAGCATCTGTGGCCACAGGTCGCGTTGAGGTTCGGCGTTTTGCAGGGGAGGGAACTCGCGCTTGAGAAGAGCCTGGAGTTCCTTTTCGTGACCGTGTTGCGGATCGTTCCATTCGTTACTCATTTTGCGGCGGCCTCCAAGTCAAGAGAACCCAGCTTTTTGCGCAGCATGCGGACGGCGCGAAAGACACGCACTTTGACTAGTGCGACGGAGATGCCGGCGGCTGCGGCGATTTCGCCGTGGGGTTCATCTTCGATGAGCGCCAGGGTAGCCACGAGGCGGTATTTTGCGGGAAGTTCGAGGAATGCTCGCCGAAGGCGTTGGCGCAGTTCCTCGCGGACTGCAGGGTCACTCCGAAGTGCGGCGGGATAATCCTCAGAGAGCTCCGTTTCCTTGTGCGCGCGGCGGATGTGGTCCAAAGCCGCGTTGGTGACGATACGGCGGGCCCAGGCGCGGAAGTTTCCAGCGGCGGGGTCGAACCGCTCGCGGGCCCGATAAATGCGCCAAAACGTCTCCACGGTCAAATCCTCGGCGGCGCCGGTGTCGCGAACGATGCGCAGGGCCCAGGAGTAGACTTCCTTCTGGTGCTGGCGGAAAAGAGCCTCGAAGGCTTCGAGGTCGCCCGCCGCAAATCGTTCGAGCAGCTCCATGCACCACTCTCTATCACTCTTTACTGGATTTTGGAGAGATTGGTTACAGGGATTGCGCAGAGCAAGTGTTAAAGGACGGGTCTGAAGACCGCTACTACTCTAAAACAAGGAGCGGGCGGCCTTGGAAGGCCGCCCGTACGCCAGTGTCAAACACTGGGGAATGCCAGCCCCACTTAGTATTAGTAGATGTCGTATTGCTCCCAGTGGAGTGTGGCGTCGGACTGGATGATGACGTGTTTGTGCGAGTTCTGCTCGAGTTCGTCGATGAGCATGGACTCGCGCGTCTTGAGCGCTTTGGCGATTTCCGGATGCACACGCAGCGTGAGGCTCGGGCTTTCGGGATCTGCCGCAGCCATCTTGCGCGCTTCCGCCTGGATTTCGTAGCAAAGTGTGGGCGTGGACTTCACCATGCCGGAGCCGGTGCAATACGGGCAAGGCTGGCAGAGCACGCGCTCGAGCGCCTGCTTGGTGCGCTTGCGGGTGATGCAAACGAGGCCGAATTCGTTGAAAGAGAGCGCCTTTGACGGAGCCTTATCCTGTTCCAGCGCTTGCTGGAGGGCAGACAAAACTTTCTCGCGATTGCGACGCTCTTCCATGTCAATGAAGTCCACAACGATGATGCCGCCCAGATCGCGCAAGCGAATCTGGCGGACGATTTCCTTGACCGCTTCGAGGTTGGTCTTGACGATAGTGTCCTCGAGGCGAGTGGAGCCTTTGCCGACAAACTTACCGGTATTAACGTCAATAGCGACAAGCGCTTCGGTGTGATTGATGACGATGTAGCCGCCGGACTTGAGCCATACTTTGGCGCGAAGGGCCTTGTCGAGTTCATGCTGGATACCGAACTCCTCGAAGATCGGCGTTTCCTTGGTGTAAAGCTTCACCTTGCTGACCAGCTTGGGCTGGAAACGGTTCACGAAATCAACGACTTTTCCATATTCCTCTTCGCTGTCAATCCAAATGGCCGTGAAATCGTCGCTAACGTAGTCGCGCAACATGCGCTCAACAAGGTCGAGATCGCGATGGAGCAGAGCCGGAGCCTTGCGCTCCTCGCTGCGTTGTTTGATTTCGAGCCATGTCTTGCCGAGGAAGTCGATGTCGGCGCGGATTTCGTCGTCGGTAGCGCCGCCGGCCGCGGTTCGAACGATGAAGCCGCCGGGATAATTAGCACTGGCTTCGCTGACCAGGCGGCGAAGACGCGAACGATTCTCCGCGGAGATGATTTTGCGCGACACCCCGGTATGATGAACCGTGGGCATGTAAACCAGGAAGCGTCCCGGCAAGGCCACATGACTGGTAATGCGCGCACCCTTTTTGCCGAGAGGTTCCTTGGCGATTTGAATGACGATTTCCTCGCCGGGCTTCAGCATTTCCGAGATAAGTTGCGGGCGGCGCGGCGCGGCGTGACCGCGGTCGTGATGACGTCCGCCGGATCCGCGGCGTTCGAATCGCGAACGTCCGCGATCGCCGCCGCGGCGGTCCGGGCGCCCGCCACGGTCGCGTCCGCGGAAAGGCCGCTGGAAGCGCGAACGCGGGTTGCCGCCAATGCGCGCGGAATCCCGCGGATAATCTTCGCGAGGACCCGAGGGGCCACGGCCCGCGCGCGGCGCGCGAGTTTCGCCGGGGAGCAGGAATTCAGCTTCTTCTGAAACGGAAGCGGCGACGGCGCCTTCGCCGGAAGACGCTGCGAGCACTTCGGCTTCGGCGTTCATGTGCTCGACTTCGAGAGGTTCCTCCGAGGATTGTGCTTCGGGGGCCTGCTCTTCCTCTTCGGACTCGGAGTGATCGAGTTCGGCTTCCTGTTCTTCTTCCTGGAGTTCAGCATGTTCGCCCATGGAGACGATATGCTCGGCGCTCTCGTGAGCCACGTCTGCGGCAAATTCCGCGCGGTCGGCGGCGCGGTGCGCCTCGACCTCAGCGACATCTTCGGGGCTGAGACCTGAAGCGCTTGCCGCTTGAGTTCCTTCGATAGAGCGGCCTTCCTCTCCCGATTCGGTCTCCTCCTCAACCTCATCTTCTTCGAAAACAGCGCCGCCGACGACCGCGTCAGCTTCGGCTTCGGCAACAACCTCTTCATGCTTAGCTTCGGCGAGGTCGGCGGCCAATGCCGCGACTTGATCGTCGTTCAGGTCCATGCCATTGCTCAACGGCTCGGATTCCAGTGCGGCGGGAGAAGGCGAGGATTCTGTTTCCGCGGGAGATACTTCCGAAGCGGGTTCCGTTCCAGCTTCGGCCGCACCTTCGGCCAGCAGCCAGCTAGGCAACCCGCCCGAAAAGCGGCGCGGGACACCGGCCGAGCCGGAGGTGGCAACCGGAAGGCTGCTAACCGGCCGAGCCGAGGTTTCTTCGTTGGCGGCCGCGTCATTGCGGGATTCCTGTTCGAGAACGGGAGCAGCCGCTGGAGAAGCTACCGTTTTGTCGCGATACTTTGCGAGCGATTCGCCGGGAAGGAGGATGGTTTCCTCGGAGACGTCGGCAAGCGCCGGGCCTGAACTGCGCGGACCTTCCTGGCGGCGGTTGTCATAGCCGCGCTGCCCGCGATCGCGATTGTCGTAGCCGCGAAATTCACCGCCTTGCGGCGAAGCATACTTGGATGGCGGAAGATTTCGCCCGCCGGGACCACCCTGCTGACGGCCGCCGCGATGGCGCCCGCCGCGCCGGCCCCAGCGTCCACCGCGTCCGCGATCACCCCCACGGCCGTAGTGCTGGCCCTGGCGATCGTTGCCACGGTCACTGCTGCGATCATTGCCGCGACGCGAATAATTTTGCGTTGGGTTGAAGCGCGGCGAGAAATTCTGGGGCGCCGAAGCGTTGGAATCGGGTTGCCGCTCCTCTCCCGATTCCGCGGGCTGCTCCTCACCGGCCGCAGGTGCCTCGCCCGCCGCGGGTTGTTCTTCCATTTGGGGAACGTCCTCGCCGGCTAGCTCCGAGGCCCTTTGCGGCGCCGACGCCTCATTTTCCGCGGGAGGCTCCGCGTGAGACTCGCCATGCGGTTCTGCGTGACTCTCTTGCCGTTGGTTGGCGCGGGCTAGGGATTCCCCCGGTAGCAACTCAACCGTTGAGCCGTTGCCCGCCGGCATTGCCGGCGCAGGACCATGCTGCGGATGATGCTCGTGGGGCTCGTAGTCCTCGAGGTTTTCAAAAACATCGCTGACATAGAGAAATGCGTCGCCATCCAGGCCGATGTCCACGAAAGCAGACTGCATGCCGGGGAGGACGCGTGTGACCTTTCCTTTGTAGATGCTGCCGACGAGGGCGAATTCCTTTTCCCGCTCGATGTAAATTTCGACTAGCTGACCTTCTTCCAAAATCGCGACCCGCCGTTCGTGGGAGGACGCGGAGATAACCAATTCTTTTGACATGAAAACTCCTTGAAGGTGGCGCCGGCTTGACCGGAGTCCACCGCAGGACGCACCGCCGCAAGCTTCTGCCCGTCGCGGGCCCAGAAATGCAAACGCGTTCCCGGCACGGCCGGGAAGGGCGCTGGGCGCACATATAGGGAAATGGCTTGGCGTTCGAAGCCAGAGGGAAAAGATGTCCTCAGTCTGTCGAGGTTAATCCGTTGCCGAAAACTGGCTGGGCGAACGGCGGACGATGCTGTCCTCACTCTGAAAATCCTTTTAAACGTGACCCCAGCCTTGCCGGGGCCAACAATTCCGATACTTCCTAACTTCCAAGACTTGCTACTTCCAATTACTTGTTCCGCTGCAATCCCAACGGAGCGGGAAAGCGCGCGGAGCTGGCAGCCGGCTCAGTTGACGAAGCGGCGTAGCCGAACGTTCATCACCAGACCAATCGCCAGAAAAACAAACAACGTAGCGGAGCCTCCGTAGCTCATCAACGGCAACGGAATGCCGGTGACGGGCATCGCGCCTATCACCATCGCCACGTTCACCAACACATGGAAACCAAGCGCCGCTGCAACGCCCATTACAAGAAACATTCCCGCGCGATCTTTCGCGCGTTGAGCATTCTGCACTAAACGAAGCAGAAGCGCCATATACAACCCGAGAGCCAAAAGCACGCCCTTGAATC
>Ga0126369_10004094_pt1 | contig 10638 bp, 9 predicted proteins | sample PanSoiMetaPlot_1_FD_109646 | JGI IMG/M metagenome (GOLD analysis project Ga0126369, IMG submission 109646) | Tropical forest soil microbial communities from Panama - MetaG Plot_1 | ecosystem: Environmental > Terrestrial > Soil > Tropical forest > Bulk soil | place: Panama | collected 2016-02-17
AGCATCGGCTCAAGTCTCGACTTCAGCGACGCTCGCATCACAGGTCCAGTCGAAATGACCGGGTGTCAAGTCGTAGGGGAATTGCGGCTGGGATCGTCACGACATCGGCCGGCACGCTGGGAACAAGGTGCATTGCTGGTGCTCCGCAACGCGCATGTTGGTGCCCTGCAAGACTGGTGGCAGGACGCGTCCAACAATTCCTGGCCAAAGGCGCTTGAACTCGAAGGCTTCACCTTTGACCGGCTTGGCGGCCTTTTCGGCACAGGCAAAGAGGCCGACATGATGGCCCGGCCGAGCGGGTGTTATGTCGCGTGGCTGGGCAGGGATGCAGGCTCCTCACCACAACCTTATGAACACCTTGCGAGCTTGTTCCGTCGTGCTGGCGAACCGGGCAAGGCCAACGACATCCTCTATGCAGCGCGTGAACGACGGCGGCGCCTGGCCTTGTCCAAGGTCGATCATCGCGGTCACCCCAAAGACCGCGAGGTGCCCGAAGGGGTGGGCCTGTGGTTGCTGCGTTCGACGATCGGCTACGGTCTCGGCAATCGCTACTTCCGCCTGCTGTGGTGGGTCGGCGGCCTGACGTTCCTGGGCATGCTCGTGCTCATCGCTGCCGGTTACCATTCCCCGGCACGTTGGCCTTCGCTGTTCTTTGCGAGCCTTGACCAGTTCCTGCCGGTCATCAAGCTTAACAAAGCCCACGATGTGCTCATTTTTGGGGATACCTCGGCGCGCCCATCTATCGACCCACAGCCCTATTGGGTGCAGACATATTTTTACTTGCACAAGATAGTGGGCTGGGTGCTCGGCTCGTTTATGGTCGCGGGGCTTGCCGGCCTTACGCAACGCAACTGAGTGCTTTTGCAACCGGCCAACGAACTCGTGCTGTCATCACTCGCCTTGAAGCCAGGCGAAGACAGATCATCAAGTGTCGATGGATCGCCAGTAAGGCTTCAAGCCACATTGTTTACTCACCGTTTACGCACTCCCGATTTCCCACGATTACATTAAGCGCCGTTCGGCTCTAACATAGCCGCAACACGGTCGATGGGGATCGTGTCATGTCAGGAGGACACGCCATGGAGATTTCACGACGCGATATTCTGGGGGCGGGGGCGACAGTCGCGGCGGCCGCGCTGACGTCGACGGCCACATTCGGCGGCTGGGAGGCGAGCGAGCGCTATCCGGACCCGGCCATCAAGGTCCTCGACCCGAGCTTTTTGAAATATCGCGTTTTCAACGCCAGCATCGAGCGGCTTTACACCGGCGCGCGCTGGAGCGAGGGGCCGGTGTGGTTCGGCGATGCGCGCTGCCTGCTGTGGAGCGACATTCCAAACAACCGCATCCTGCGATGGGATGAAGAGACCGGTCGCACTTGGGCGTACCGCAAGCCGTCCAACTATTCCAACGGCAATACGCGCGACCGCCAGGGCCGCCTCGTCACCTGCGAGCACGACGCCCGGCGCGTGACGCGCACCGAATATGACGGCACCATCACGGTATTGATCGACAAGTTCGACGGCAAGCCGCTCAATTCACCGAACGACATCGTGGTCAAATCCGACAACTCGATCTGGTTCACCGATCCGACCCCCGGCATCGCGGGCAACTACGAAGGCCATGTGGCCCAGCAGGAACTGCCGACCAATGTATACCGCCTCGATCCGCAAACCGGGCGCGCCACCGTGGTGGTCGGCGACATCAGGCCGAACGGGCTGTGCTTCACGCCGGACGAGCGCAAAATGTATATCGTCGACTTCAGCAATGTGCCGCGCCTGATCCGGGTCTACGACGTTGTCGATAACGGCACCAAGCTCGCCAACGGCAAGGCCTTCGTGACCTGCGAGGCGGCCGAAACGCCGGACGGCTTCCGCTGTGACACCGACGGCAATCTGTGGTGCGGCTGGGGCACCGGCGAAGGGCTCGACGGCGTCCTGGTGTTCAATCCGGAGGGCAAGCGGATCGGTTCGATCTCGCTTCCGGAGCGCAGCGCCAACATCTGTTTCGGCGGCGTCAAGCGTAACCGCCTGTTCATGGCGGCGAGCCACTCGCTTTATTCGCTGTACGTGGGTGTCCAGGGCGCGGTCGGAGGGTAGGCGAAAGGGGCGCAAGGTTACGAGAGCGACCGCCAGCGCGGTCGCTCTATCCGGCCTCGGGGCGGTTGTCGGTGTCGGCGTGCTTCAGAGCTTTATTTTCTCGTCTTCCAGCGCGCGCACCGCGGCGGGACGCTTGAGCATCCGATCCTTGAATGCGGTGTAGTTCGACAGTTCTGCCATCGCCAGTTCGCGGCGCACACCCCAGCAATAAAACACGAGGCCGTAAGGATCGAGCACGGAGTACTGGTCGGAAAGCCATTCCCGCCCTGCCAGCATGCCATCGATCTGCTTGAGATAGCCGTGGAATGTCTTGCGGCCGGTTTCCCTGATGGTTGCAAAGGCCGCGTTGTCTGCGGCGTAGCGTTCGGGTCTGCCGATGTGGGCATGGGCCGGATGCACGCTGGCCGCAAAGAAGCCGATCAGAGAAAGCGCCTTGGCTTCCGCCAGGGGATCAGTGGGCCACAGCCCGAATCGCTTGCCCAGGTAGGGCAGGATCGCCGTGTTCTCCGCGAGCGGCGTACCGTTATCGAGACCGAGCACCGGCACCCGCCCTTGCGGATTGATCTTGAGATAGGCCTCGGTGCGCTGCTCGCCGCCGGCCAGATCGACTTTCCGCGGCTCGTATTTCTCGCCGCCTTCTTCAAGCACGATATGGGCCGCCATTGAGCAGGCGCCGGGGGCATAATACAGCGTCAACATTCCTCAAAACCTCACTTGTGGCCACGCCTGACTTGGCGCGGCACGTTGGGCAAAAAGGCCTACTCGCCGATGGTAAATGTGAAGTTACCGTCGATCTTATGGGTGTCGGCCGACATCGCCTTCCACTCGACCTTGTAGACGCCGGGCGTCATCGGCTGTTGCAGCAAAACCCGCATTAAAGCACGATCGCCTTTGTCAACCGTTGCGCTCCCGTTGTCCACCTGCTTGCCCGACTGGTCGCGGACGACGATGGAGCTGAACGCGGACTCCAGCTTCTCGTTGAAACGAAGCGTGACTTCGCTCGGTGGCGTCGACACGGTGGCGCCGGCCGCCGGCGTTGCGCGCACCAAGTGAGCATGTGCGAACGCCGCCACGGCGCCGCTTAGGACGAGAACGGCTGAAGCAGAAAAAACGATCGAGGTACGTTGAACTGACATATGAATCTCCTGCGGTTTCCTTTGCATGGTGTAGGTCATTGCCGCATCGCGGTTCTCATGACGCCACGTCACTTCGCTTTTTCGATCTTCGTTACGGTGAGTTGTCCGTTAACCTGATCGGCGTCGAACTTCACCTTGTCGCCGGCTTTAACGGCCTTGAGCATAGCTGGATCCTGCGCCCGAAACACCATGATCATGCCTTCGTCCATGCCGAGCTTCTTGATCGGTCCATGTCTGATGGTGATCTTGCCGGCCGATTGATCGACCTTGGTCACCTGACCATCGATCAAGGCAGATTGCGCGACCGCACCTTGCGTCCCTGCGACAAGCGCGAGCGCGAAGACGAGTGTGCGGGTTTTGCTCACGGGCCTCCTCCTTTTTCAGCGGGATGATTATTTCAATGAGCTGATCTTTGCGCCCGCTTCGTGCCCGGCTTGATCACCTTGAATTCCATGGCCGGCATCCGGGCTGAGGTTTTTTCGCTCGGCGGATTTTCGCTGCGTCTCGTCGCCTCGCCGGCATCGCCCATAAATTCGTAGGCGACCGTACCGGCGGGGTGCCGATACGGGCCAGGGTCGGCGTAGTCGTCGGCCGCAAGCCCGTCGCGCACCTTCACCACCGAGAACATCCCGCCCATTTCCAGCGGCCCGAACTGGCCGAAGCCGGTCATCATCGGCAGCGTGTTGTCGGGCATGGGCATTTCCATCGCCCCCATCTCGGCCATACCGGCCGCTCCCATAGGCATATAGGCGGGAACAAGCCTCTTGATCGTACGGGCGAGATCGCGCTTCTGCACGCCGATGAAGGTATTCAGACCATGCCCCATGGCGTTCATCGTGTGGTGTGTCTTGTGGCAATGGATCGCCCAATCGCCTGGTTCGCCGGCATCGAATTCGATGACCCTTACGGCGCCGACCGGCACGTCGGTCGTCACCTCCGGCCGCCGCGCGCCAATCGGAATCCAACCGCCGTCGGTGCAGGTCACGACGAATGGCTCGCCGTGCTTATGGATCGGATGATTGGTCATGGACAGATTACCGATCCGCACCCGCACGCGATCGCCGCGGCGCACCACCAGCGGATCGATGCCGGGAAACACGCGGGTGTTCCAAGCCCAGAGATTGAATTCCGTCATGGTGGCGACCTTCGGCACATAGCTGCCGGGATCGATGTCGTAGCTCGCGATGATGAAGACGAAATCGCGATCGACCTTGGCGTATTCCAGATCGCGTGGATGCACGATGAAGGCCCCCATCATCCCCATCGCCATCTGCACCATCTCGTCGGCATGGGGATGGTACATGAATGTCCCGCTTTGCCGCAGTTCGAACTCATACACGAAGGTCTTGCCGGGCTTGATGTGCGGCTGGGTAAGGCCGCCGACACCGTCCATGCCGTTGGGAACGAGCAGGCCGTGCCAATGCACCGTGGTGTGCTCGGGCAGCCGGTTGGTGACGAAGATGCGTACCTTCTCACCCTCGACGCATTCGATGGTGGGGCCCGGCGACTGGCCGTTGTAACCCCACAGATGTGCCGTCATGCCGGGCGCGATCTCACGCACCACGGGCTCGGCGACCAGGTGGAATTCCTTCCAGTCGCCGTTCTGCCGCCACGGTAGCGACCAGCCGTTGAGGGGCACCACCGGCTGATAGTGCGGACCACTGGCTGGAAACTGTGGACCCTGCATTGCGCTCGAAGTGCGGGTCGCGGCCTCCGGAATGGCAACCGCCTGGGCGCGTCCGCTGATCGCCCCGGCGAGCGTCGCGGCCGAGGCCTCCACGAATCGGCGGCGTGATATGGTCATTGTCGCTTCCCCGGTCAATTCCGACTCGCAGCAGCGTCCGCCGCGGCGGTCGTGGTTTCGTCGATGGCTGCGCCGCTCGGTCCGCCGAGCACTGCGGCACGAAGATTAACGTCGGCGAGCCAGAATTCCTCGTCGGCGCGGATGGCGGCCTGCGTCGAGGAAATACGCTGGCGCGCTTCGGTGAGCACCGCAAACACGTCGATCTGCATGGCATTATAGCGCAACAAGGCCTCATCCGCGATGATCTTGCGTAGCGGCATCACCTCGTTGCGGTAATGCCGCGCGATGTCGTAGGTCGCCCGATAGGCCTGGTAGGCCTCACGCGCTTGCGAGCGCACGTTCACCGCCTTGGCGTAAAGGCGATTCACAGCCTGCATGTAGGTGTCTTCGGCAAGCCGCACGCGCGCCTCCCCGAAATCGAACAGCGGCACCTGCAGGTCGACGCCGACGCCGCTCTCATGGAACCGGTTTCCACCGGGCTCTTGCATGGTCTTCGAAATACCGGCCACCTCCAGCAGATCGACAAAGCGCGTCGCGCTGGTGAGACCGAGGGCCTTGGCCAGCGCCGCAACCTCGATGCGGGCGATCTGCAGATCGATCCGCCGCTGCACGGCCTGAACTTCCACGATGGATAGGGCGCGCGGTGCCGATGGCAGCGGCGGCAGCGCATCAGGCAGGCGAAAATCGAGATCGCTGCCCCACAGCCCGATGCGACGGACCAGGCTTTCGCGCTCGGCCGATGCGCGGCGTCGCGCGGTTGCGAGTTCTGCCGTCAGCTCTGCATAAAAAACCTGATGGCGCGCCTGATCGAGCTTGTTGAGGGCGCCACTTTCCCCAAGCCGCTGCGACAACTGTGCGGCGCTGGCAGCGGTCGTTTGCGCCTGGCTAAGGAAATCAGCGGAGGCGCGAGCCGCGACCGCCCGGTAATAGGCACGCCGCGTTTCTGCGGCGAGCCGCAGAGTGTCAAGAGCAGCGCGTAATTGCGCCTGGCGAAAACGATCGGCAGCGATGTCCGCGCGCGCCGGCAGCGTCGCCAGCGCCAGGATATTCGCTACGATACGGCGCTCGATCTCCAGGCCGCCGCCTCCGGCCACGTCGAGCACCGAGACTCCGGGGCTCGGTGGCAGCGAATCGTGGACCATGATGGCTTCCGATATGCCGAGCGCGTTGTAAGAGGCCTGGAGGTCGCGGTTGTTGTAAAGAGCGATCTGCACGGCGGCGTCAGCTGACAGCGGTCGGCGTAACAACCGGCGCATGGCGCTGTTCGCCATATCTGCGTCACCAGGATTACCCGAGGCGACCACTTTTTTTTCGAGTGCTGCACCGGCGATGTCCTGCACGGCGCCCAGACCGCCATCGGTCGAGAACGCTGCGCATCCGGCAAGTGTAACCGTGAGGCTGATCGATACGATCGTGAACTTCACGGCGGGACGCCGGCGACAAGTGTCAGCATGATGAAGCGGCCCGGTGCGTGGGGTTGGGCTCCTCATGGTTTTGGCGCCGGTGCAATCTGCTCGTTCTGCTCGCGCCAGGGCGCTGGCTCGACGGGCCGTTGACTCTGGTAGGGGCCGATCACCGACCGATAAGCCGTCATCCGAACAGGCGAGCGTGGATCTGATGGATCGAGACCCACCAGAGGCCGCGGCACTTGCGAACACGCGGCCAGCGCAATGCTAATTGCGGCAGCTGCAAGCGGCGCGACTCTGCGGATAAGCAGCCGCCTGTCGGTATGCGCGCGTGCGCAAGAAGGATGCACGGACATCAACCCCCCCTGGGATTCGACCCTACACCAGCAGCGCAATCAAGTCGCGTACGTCTGCGCGGCGTTCCAACGCCCACACGAATTCGACGACACTTTGCGCTCGGTTGTCGCCGATGATCGGCGTCGCGTTGGCAAGGAATTTTGCTTCGATGGCACCATCGCTCATCGGATTAGCGGCAGTGCCGGCGGCATGGGGAATGTGAATCTCGTGCCGTTTGTCGCCGGCCGTAATGGTCGCATAGGCTTCGTCGGAGCCCAGCGTTGCGTCGGCGATGGCTTTGGTTTTGCGGCGCAGTGCCGCCACGATCGGATCGGCCGCCTTGGCGTCTAAGTATTGGGCAATGCCGGCCTCTCCGTCGATAAGGGCAACCGCCGCCGAATGAACAGCTGAGAACTTCGACTGCAGCCCGGTCGAAGGCTCGGCTACGTCGGTGATGGACAGCACATAGGGATGGACCCGCAGATTGATTTCGCTCACGGCCTCCGGATCGATACGTTCCCGGCTGCGGATCGCGATGACGGCATCGATCAGCGGGTGCAGCACCACGCCGCACGCATAGGGCTTATGGCCGTTAGCCTCAATCAACCAGCTTTCGCCTAGTCCCGCGATCAGGCGCTCCGGTGCAGCAGTGTCGCTGTACACCCGGCAGAATCCTTTCCGCCCGTCGATGATTTCCTGGGTGCTGTCGAAGCCGCGTTCCGCCAGCAGCGCCGCCAGCACGCCGTTCTGGGCCGCTTTGCCGGCATGGAAGGATTTGCACATGGTGCCTCGGTTCTGCTGCATGCCGGCTGCCTGTGTGGCGGCGATGCCCATGGTGTACGTGAGCTTCTGGGCATCCAGCCCAATAAGCTTGCCGCCCGCGACCGCCGCGGCGATGGTGCCAAGCGTGCCGGTAAGATGCCAGCCGCCCTTATGGTGGCCGGGCGCCGTAAGGCCGCTGCGGATGCCGGCTTCGAATCCCACTGCATAGGCGAGCATGAGATCGGCCCCGCTCACAACCGTGCGTTCAGCGAGCGAAAACAGCGCCGGCAGGATCGGCGAACTCGCGTGTAGAACGACGCCGCCCATATGGGTATCATCGAAATCAAGTACGTGGCCCATCTGCCCATTGGCGAGTGGCGCGTCGAGCCGCCCGAGCTTGAGACTGCGGCCAAGCACAGTCGCCTGCTGCCGGCCGCCGGCCTCTTGCAGCACCGCAAGGAGTGTGTCGACTGTCTTGTGCCTGCTGCCGGCGAGCGCGCAGCCGACCCAGTCGAGCACGCCGCGCTGAGCCTGACGCTGCGCCGCCGGCGAAAGATCGGAGAAACGCGCCGTGGCGAGATGCCCGCACAACGTCTTGGTCAACGTCACCGCATTGCGATCAAGATTCTGGTCCATTGTCAGAGGTCGGGTATCAGGTAGGTGTCGGAAGTCAGGGTACGATGTCCATCTGATCTCTGGCATCTGATCCCTGACATCTGAAATGTAGGGCGATTTTGGATGGAATGGTATGGTCGTGGGCAGTTGCGGCCGCGGCGCCGGGAAACTTTTTAGTCCGTGAGGGAACGATGCGACGGCGGGACCTGATTGCTCTGGTTAGCGGTGCATTTGCAATGGGGATTGTAATCGTCCCATTCGCAGCGGCAGCTGCCGAGGCCTATCCGAGCCGGCCCATCACCATCATCGTGCCGTTCGGCGCCGGCAGCGGCACCGACATCGTAACCCGTATCATCGCGCAGCCACTCGGGATCGCGCTCAATCAGAATATCGTGGTCGACAATCGCCCGGGCGCCAATGGCGGCATCGCAGCCGCTTATGTGGCGAAGGCGCCGCCCGACGGTTACACGCTGTTGATGAGCACCAACAGCCCGCACTCGGCCAACCCGTTCCTGCTCAAGAACATCGCCTACGATCCAGTGAAGGATTTCGCACCGGTGACACGGATCGGCAGCTTCACGCTGATGCTCGTTGTCAATCCGGCGGTGCCGGTGAAGACGATCTCGGAGCTGATCGCCTACGCCAAGGCCCATCCCGGCAAGCTCGCCTATGGCAGCGGCAACACCTCCGGCATCCTGGCGGGCGAGACGCTTAAGCACTGGGCCGGCATCGATATTCTACAGGTCCCCTACAAGAGCGTGCCGCCGGCGCTCAACGATGTTATTGCGGGCCGGGTGTCCATGACCTTCTCAGACCTCACGCCCGGCCTGCCTCACGTAAAGGCGGGCACGCTCCGGGCGCTCGGCATCACGCGCCTGCGGCGCAGCGCGCTTCTTCCGGATCTGCCGACGTTCGACGAATCCGGCCTGAGGGATTTCGAGGTGGAATCCTGGGCCGGGCTGTTTGCGCCGGCCGGAACCCCCCCTGAAATCGTCACGCGGCTCAACACCGAAACCCGCAAGATCGTGGAAAATCCGCAGATCAAGGCGCAGATTGGCCAAATCGGCTTCGAGGTGTTTGGCTCGACGCCGGACGAACTCGGCGAATTCGTCAAGAACCAGCTTGTCAGGACGTCGCAGATGGTCAAGGACGCCGGCATCGAGCCGGAATGATGCATCTTATTTTTATTTCCCGGCACCGTCGCAGAAGCGATCCGTAACTTCGCAAAATTCAGCGCGACTGGCGCCCGCTTTCACGCGGCAGCGCGCGAGCGCCTGGCTGTCGGCCGCCTTCTGGGATCCCCCAATTCCCCACCCGGCGCCCGGTGTCCCGTTTTCGGGATCGATGGCCGAGGCTACGCATTTGTTGTGAAACGCAACGACGACTTCGCAACCGGACCTCGCATCGGCATTGGAGTTTTTCATTCTTCGGCACTGCTCGACGGCATTGGCTCGCGCCGCCTTCACGGTCGGCTGATTGACGGCAAATCCGGTCGCGTATCCCTTCGCCACGCCGCCACGGGCGATCCCGACCGCCATAGCCCCTTCGGCTTCCGCCAAACCCGGCCAAGACATTGCCGCAACAGTCACAAACGCAACAAAAGCCGCGCGATTAAACATGCGGCAACCCACCGATCGATGTACCTTCATGCACTCTCCCGATATCGCTGCGGCGACAATATCGGCGACACCCGGCGGCCGCAACAGGCACCATCGAATCCATCCTCATCGAATGCTATGGGTGAGGCGGGAAAGCAGGGGGTGACGCGGATGGATCTGTCGTACACTCAAAACCTCGAAGATTATCATCTCTCGCTCGCCTTCGCGGGCCAGAAGACCGGAACCTACATCGACGTAGGTGCCGGGCACCCGGTCGCCGACAATGTGTCGTTCTGGTTCTATGAGCGCGGCTGGCAGGGTATCGTGGTCGAGCCCCAGGCCGAACTCGCTGGCCTGTATGCACGATTGCGTCCGCGCGATACCGCAGTCTGCGGCCTCGTCGGCCGCAAGGGCGGCGAAATCGATTTTCATGTCGTTGACCGCCTGCACGGATTTTCCACCACCATGGAGCATATAGCCCGACAGGCCCAACAATTCGGCGTCGGCTACCGCACCGTCCGCATGCCGGTGATGACGCTGGCGGAACTCTGCGGGGCGCATGACGCGGGGGAGATCGACTTCCTCAAAATCGACGTCGAAGGCGGCGAAGCGGATGTGCTGTACGGCGGCGACTGGGAGCGCTATAGACCTAAGGTAGTGGTCATCGAGGCTGTTATGCCAGGAACCGGCGAACCGGCCTGGGCCGAGTGGGAACCGTTCCTTCTTTCGCGAGGTTACAGGTTCGCGTTGTTCGATACGCTCAATCGCTTCTACGTGGCCGAGGAGCATCCGGACATTTTCGCTCGCCTGCCGTCCGAGCGTGCGCCGTGGGACAAGGTTCGGCACATGTACGAGATCGGCCGGGCGCCGGAAAATCCCAACCAT
>Ga0126369_10004095_pt1 | contig 10636 bp, 13 predicted proteins | sample PanSoiMetaPlot_1_FD_109646 | JGI IMG/M metagenome (GOLD analysis project Ga0126369, IMG submission 109646) | Tropical forest soil microbial communities from Panama - MetaG Plot_1 | ecosystem: Environmental > Terrestrial > Soil > Tropical forest > Bulk soil | place: Panama | collected 2016-02-17
GGCCGATCCTACGGTTCCGGTGACGGAATCACGCGACATGATTGCTGCAATCCGAAAAGCGGGAGGCAATCCGCGATACACCGAATACAAGGGCGTCGGCCATGAGGTGTGGCTCAAAGCCTTTCAGGAGAAAGGGCTCGTGGAATGGCTATTCGCGCAGCACAAATGAGTGGAAGAAGAATCCGAGCCGCAGACGACGTCGACATCCATTAATCTGCGTCATCTGCGGCCACGGTCTGTCATTGCGCCAGTGTGAAGACGATACCGGCAGAGATGTTGTTGCCGCTTGTCCACGAATCTGTCGGCGAAGTTTGGATGTGGAATCTCATCCTGCTGTACTCGACCTTCCAAGACATCGTATCGTTGATTGGAACATCAAAGCCGGCGCCAACGCGTGTGGCGAAGGAACTCTGACCCGCCCCGGTTCCGGAATCTGTGAAATATCCGATCCCGAGACCGGCGAGAGCGTAAGGCACAAAGCGGGAATAGTGGCGGTACGTGGCCTTGCCCCCAAAGAAATCGGATATCAGCGTGATGCTGTTTGTCAGTCCGCGATTGTTTCCCAGGCCGTAAATACCCATGTAGTTCTCCAATCCCCACGTTCGAGTGAGATTGAAGCCGGTTGAATTGGTAAAGCCGGAATGATGGCCTGAGTCTCCGATGAAATTGCGAAGACTGAGGTTGGCATACCCCATCGAGGTCTGAATCCTCGGATAGTCTTCATCTTGGGCTAGGGCCGGAACGGCCAACAATAAAACAAAGCAAGCTGCAACAAGTGTCCTCACCATAGAATCTCCTCTTTGCCCTCTCGATGATTCACAACGCGCGCTAGAACGAACAAGAAATCAGAGAGCCGATTTAAATACTCGATCACGATTGGATTGACTTCAACCTTTTCCGAAAGGCTCACTACCCGGCGCTCAGCGCGCCGGCACACGGTACGAGCAACGTGCAAAAGAGCCCCACCACTTCCTCCGCCGGCAATGATGAATTGACGCAGCGGCGGCAATTCTGTTTCAAACCCATCGATTGCGTTCTCAAGGGCCGTTATGCGCTCCCGAGGGATCTGGAACTTCGCGCGGGTTTGCTGTCTGAATCCCGGATCGGCCAATTGAGCTCCCACCGAAAACAGGTCTTTCTGAACCTCCGCGAGCATAGAGATAAGACCGCTATCTTTCAAGAAAGATGCTGCGGCACCGATAAATGAATTCAATTCGTCGATGTCGCCATAAGCCTCGACGCGGTCGTCGTGCTTACGGACTTTGGTGCCGTCAAAGAGTCGCGTATCGCCGCGATCGCCCGTTTTCGTGTAGATCTTCACGAGTTCACTTTCTCTGGAGGCAACCAGTAGCGTTGGAACTCGGGTAGATGAGTCAGGGTTTTCAGATCCGGCATGCGATCGAGGTAGACCTTGCCCATCAAGTGATCGAACTCATGTTGGATCACTCGCGCGAAAAAGCCTTCGGCCGTGATCTTGATCTTCTTTCCCTTCCGATCGAGGGCATCAACACGTAACTTGCGACAGCGTGCCACACGCCCGCGAAAATCGGGAATGCTCAAGCAACCCTCCCAATCTTCGATCAGCTCGTCGTCGAGGACAGTCACCTCCGGATTAACAAGGACAGTCAGCGGGATGGTCCCACGCGGCCCGTCGCTTTCGATGACGGCAATTGCAAGCGATTCATGAACTTGAGGAGCGGCGAGCCCGACGCCGTAATACTCCACCATCGTTTCGAGCATGTCGTCGATGAGCTTCTGAGTGCTTGCGCGGGCCAGGCTGTCCGGGGATACACGCCGGGATTCCATTCGGAGGACAGGATGTCCAAGGTGGCAGACCTTCAGGATGGACATTTAATCAGGTATGACTCGCTTGATAGAGCTTTTTACTGTGAGGGTGTTTGAAACCGGCACGCCGGACGTGGATCACTTCGGCGACAATGGCGACGGCGATTTCTTCCGGCAACACAGCGCCAATATCAAGTCCGATAGGCATGTATATACGCTCGAGCCGGTCTCGCGAGATGCCTTCAGTTTCGAGCTGATCCGCGATCGACCGAATTTTCCGCTTGCTGCCGATCATCCCGACATATCGCGCATTCGTCTGAACCGCCCAGCGCAGTACGTTCTGATCCTCCTGATGTCCGCGCGTGACGATGACGATGTAGGTATTTTCATTTGGAACGATCTGCTCAAAAGCTTGCTCGAAACTCTCCGAAAAGATCGATTCCGCTTCTGGAAAACGTTCCACATTGGCATACACCGGACGGTTATCCACAATCGTCGTACGGAATCCGGCAATGGCAGCAATTTTCGAAACCTGAGTGGCGATATGCCCTGCGCCAAATATGACCATCTTCGGCGTCGGCAGAATCGGTTCGATGAAGATCTCCAGCTTGCCCCCACAGATCAAACCGCTCTCGGCCATGGAGTCATCGGTAAGATCGAAACTCATCACGCGGGATTTCTCTTCCCGCAATACATCCTGCGCGGCGGCCCAAACCTCAGCTTCGACGCATCCGCCGCCGACTGATCCAAGCGTCGAACCATCGTCCCGGACAAGCATTTTTGCTGACTGAAAACTGGGGACAGAACCCCGGATCTGGACGATGGTGGCGAGAGCAGCCTTGCGCCCATCCTGCCTTAAACGCTGGATCTCATCGAAGACATCAATTTCCATAAGCGGCTCAGTCTAACATATTTATTGACTTTGCTTGCATGCCTCCCGTAGACTCCTACACTTTTTATGCCCGAGACACAGACACCGATTTCTGTCCCGGATCTTCTCAAGCTGATCGCGAAATACGGAAAACGCTCAGTGCTCGTCTCTGGCGTCGACGCGTCTGCCGCCAGCGCCTCCTCAGGTAAGGTCATTATTGATTTAAGCGGTGTCGAGCCTCTTAATGAGATCGATCTGACCCGCGAAAAAGTCACTATTGGAACGGGCATGAACCTCGGCCGCCTGGCTCGTGAGGCCACCGGCGCGAACGGGCTTTTACGTCAGGCCGCATCGATCATCGCGAATCCTTTGGTCCGCAATAAAATTACGCTCGTTGAAGCGCTCAGTCCGGAGTCCCCTTATTTTGATATAACAACGCCGTTGGTGTTGCTCGAAGCGAAAGTCAAACTGCAGAACCCCGCCGGAAAGCGCACCCTCTCCATTCGCGATTACCTGGAAGCCGCCACGAAAGGGCTCAAGAAAGGCGAAATCCCGACGGCGATCGAGTTTGCTACTTTTCCGCAGGACATCAAAGTGGGTTTCTTTCGTGTTGCGCGTATGGGCGGCAAGGGTACGGTTTCCACAGCCGCGCGTATGAAGCTCGTGCGTACGGTAGTCAAGGAACCTGAAATTGTCGTCTCGAGTCTTACGCTGGTACCCGTGCGAGCGAAACAGGCAGAAAAAGAAATTGCAGACAAGCCGGCGAACGAAGCTTCCGTCAAACGCGCCTCTGAGATTGCTGCCGAAGAGATCTTAACGATGTCAGACAAAGGAAATCCCTACGAACGTACGCTGATCGAAATCGCCGTTGCGCGTACACTGCGCAGCATTATGGAAGGCACCATTCCGGTAATGGCCTAGCCACGGCTGAACGTCATGGATCGAAATTCAGGACTGCAATCCAAGATGTAGAGTTGGGCAGACAGACCCTGCCGGCCTATCCGCGTTTTCTATCCCGAATCGTTGGCACCCGAATCGCTTCAAGAACTTCTTCCGTTGTGAGCAACCGGTCAGACTGCTTGGCTTTGTTGTAAATCGCGTTGACTCGCTCTTCCGTGGCCTGGATCCCTCTCTTCTCCAGCCAGAAAACCACATTGGACTTTCCGCTCATTGGTCCAATATCAATGATCTGCTCCAACCCAAATAAATGCGACGGCACACCGGAGTAAACCGTATTCGCCAGCTCAGTCTCGCCCTTCTTGAAAGCTTTGATGACCGCTGCGGCGTGCACGCCCGTCGCGGTGCGGAACGCGTCGGAACCAAAAACCGGGTAACCCGGCGGGATGGTGACGTGACAAGCGCGAGAAGCGGTCTCACAGTAATCCTTCAGCTTGATCAAATCGTGATCGATCACTCCAAGAAGTTTCAAATTGACCAGCACCTGATCCATCGGCGTATTTCCGACTCGCTCGCCGATGCCTAACGCGCATCCGTGAATCACATCGGCTCCCGCCTGAACTGCCGCAAGCGAATTGATAACGCTCAGGCCTCGATCGTTGTGACCGTGCCAGCTGATCAAGATCTCCTGACCCGATGGCTTCACGACTTCTTCAATGACATATTTCACAAGTGCGCTAGTGCTTGACGGCGTGGCATGCCCGACGGTATCGGTCAATACGATATGACGCGCGCCACAATTGATAGCAGTCGTGTAGAGACGCTTGATCGTTTCCGGAAATGCACGGGTCGTGTCTTCAGTAACGTACATCACCGGCACACCACGATTGATGGCATACGTGACAGCTTCCTCGGTTCGCCGCAGCAGATCATCGACAGTCCAGTTCTCGACGTACTGCCGGATCATGCTGGAACCGATGAACGTCGCTGCATCAATCGTGACGCCGGTTTTGTCGGCAATCTCCAGGATAGGATCGATGTCTTGAATCGTCGTACGTGCAGCGCAATTAGGACGGATCCTGAGGTGACTTTGAGCAATCTCTTCGGCAAGTGCTAAGGAGTCGGCCTTAGCGCGGGGTCCCGCGCCCGGAAGACCGATGTCCAGCATCTGGATGCCGAGTTCCTCCATCAGGTGAAGAAGGTGGATCTTGTCTTCTATGGCGGGGTCGGAAACCGTGGGAGACTGAAGACCATCGCGCAGAGTCTCGTCATCCAGCAAAACCTGCTTGTTGGTCAGCGGTTCAGACTCGCCGATTAAATTCCAGTCATAAACTAGCTTTTGTCTGTCGGCCATGAAGCGCCCTCCCATACTGTGGGGACGCTCTGTGAACGCCCTCTGCGAGCGCCAGGCGGCCATAGACCGCCCCTACAGTGACCGGTATGCCTACTTGCCCTTCGCTAAAGCGTATGGACTTTCGTCAACGTAAAGCGTCTTGCACTTTTGGCACCGAAATACGTCTTTTCCCCGGCCGGCAGCCTTCTTGGCTTCTTGATCAAGTTCGGTAATCCGCTTCAGTTTGCCCCCACAGTAGGGTTCCTTGGGATCGTTGGTGGGTATATTGCACACCGTTTGGCGTGGCGCCTTTGTCTTCACTCCTTGAATCTCCTTCGCGAAAAATTATAGCGTGATGGCCACACCAGGCGGGGCCCCTATTTCCGGGCCTATCCCCATTTGAGCTTTCCGCGTAATACGTCGAAGTAATTCTTGTCAGCAGGAGCAACGAGTTTAACGGCCACCCCCGACTTCTCGACGACCATCGTGTCATCCATTTGAAGCTTGAGGCCAACCTGGCCATCGACGGTAACGTACACATCATCCTGTGCAGAGCGCAGCGTGATCTCGACCTTTACACCTTCAGGAAGGACGATCGGACGGTTCGTCAGGGTGTGCGAACAAATCGGCGTCATTACCATGGCACTCATCGTCGGGAAAATGATCGGCCCTCCGGCGGAAAGGTTGTAGGCTGTCGACCCGGTAGGCGTCGAAACAATCAGGCCATCGGCCCGAAATCGGGAAACGTACTGGCCATCGACACGGGCTTCGAGTTCGATCATTCGCGAAAGCGTGCCTTTATTTATGACAACGTCATTCAACGCGCGATGTTTAGCGATCTGCGTCCCCCCTCGCGAGACATGGAGCTCCACCATCATTCGAAGCTCCGTGATGAACTCACCCGTCAATACGCGCTCCAATGCGGGGTACATCTCGTCGAGGGTTACCTCAGTAAGGAATCCGAGACCGCCATAGTTGACGGCAACAATTGGAACCTGGTGATCGCCGAGAAGACGTGCGGCCGCCAATAACGTCCCATCACCACCGAGAACGACGACGAGATCGGCGGTTGACGTTCCATGCGGTTCCAAGGTTGCCACGATTTTTTTGTTTTGAAACCACAGCATCAAATCGCTGGCAACTCGTGCAACTTCCGGTTGTTTCGGTTTTGTGACGATGACGACGTTTCGAATGTTCATGGTTTTCTAAGAAGGAGGAAGAACTCGCGATTCCCTTCTCGCCCTGTTATCGGCGACTCCTGAGAACCAAAGAATTCAAATCCGGCCGCTCGCGCCGCTTCGGTCACCTTGTTGATCGCAGACTGCTGTAATTGCGTATCTCGAACGATACCGCCCTTGCCGACCTGTTCGCGGCCCACTTCAAATTGAGGCTTTACCAAAGCCAGGCATTCCGCACCGGTTTTCATCATGACCGGAACTCGAGGAAGCAACATGGTGAGAGAGATGAATGAAACATCGATTGTTACCAGATCGACCGGCTCTCCAATGTGAGACGGCTCCAAAAACCGAGCGTTTATCTCGATCGTATGGACCTTCGGATCATTACGTACTTTCCAATCGAGTTGCTTCACATCGACATCAACCGCGTATACACGGTTAACGCCATTCATAAGCAGAAAATGAGTGAAGCCACCAGTCGAGGAACCGATGTCGAGACAGATCTTCCCAGCTACGTGAATTCCAAAGGAGCGCACAGCGCCTTCGAGTTTGACACCGCCACGGCTGACGTATGGGTATGGCGCTTCTTTCAGGCGAACATCGGCATTTTCGCTTACAGCCACGCCGGATTTGGTCGCAGGCTTGTTATCTATCAATACATTTCCTGCCATGATGAGCGCCTGCGCCTTCTCGCGCGAGTCTGCGAATCCACGCTCCACGAGCAATTTATCCAACCGTTTTTTTGAGGGCATCAATGGGCGTGAACTGGTATGAGGACATCAACATAAGGTGGCTATCACAACGCATCAATTGGTCCGCTCTTCGAGATAATCGCAGAACGCAAGGAGCAATTTGTTGCGCGAGCCGAGGGGTTCAAGAGCATCTCGTGCCTCTTTCATAAGCCGGTGAGCGATGGCACGGGATTCCTCCAACCCGTAGAGCCCGGGATATGTAGCCTTCCCCTCGTCACGATTCTGACCGTCAGTTGCGTCCAAGATGTCATCAATAACCTGGAACGCCAGGCCGATTCGTTCACAATATGTTTTGATGCCGGCGAGATCAGATTCAGGAGCTTCGCCAAGATACGACCCAATCCAAACTGCAACACTGATCAGAGCGGCCGTCTTTGAACGATGAATCGCTTCCAGCTGTTCACGACTTACAGAAACACCCTCACTCTCCAGATCGAAAACCTGACCCGCGATCATCCCGCCAGAACTTCCCGACGCTGCTGCAAGCGCAGCGATGACTCGTACGAGCCGATCGGGCGGAAACTGTCGTGAACGCGCCAGAACTTCGAAGGCGAGCGTCAACAGGGCATCCCCGGCAAGAATCGCGATAGCCTCATCGAATTTTTTGTGGCAAGACGGTCTGCCGCGTCGAAAATCGTCATCGTCCATGGCCGGAAGATCGTCATGAATCAAGGAATAGCAGTGAATCATCTCGACGGCTGCGGCGACACGCAATACCGGTTTCCAGTCTTGTTTGTACGCCGTGAATGCCGCAACACAAAGAGCCGGCCGGATCCGCTTGCCGCCGTCCATCGTGCTGTACCGCATGGCGTCATGGATCCGTTCAGGGCGTTCATTGGCGGGTGGAAGTAATTCGGTAAGAGTGGCTTCGATCGCGGGTCGAACCTCATCTAGAAAGGAGCGCAATTCAGTGTTCATTTGCGGATTTGAGATTCATTTTCGGTTTCCAGGGGAACAGCCCGCATTTGACCCGAATCATTCTTTAAGAGAATCTCGACACGTCGTTCCGCTTCTTCCAGCTTGGTATGACAGAAGCGCGATAACTTGATTCCCTCCTCAAACAATGCCAACGCCGACTCCAACGACAACTCTCCGGTTTCGAGCTTCTTCACGATCTCTTCCAGTTTCTTCAGCGAAGTTTCGAAATCCGGAGTCTGAGACATCCAGTGGATTGTAGTTGACCTGGTACTATAATGAAAAGCCGTAGATGCTATCCTCACGGATTCGTATGAAACTCCTTCTCGCTTTCCTCTTTTTCCTTCTTTTAACAAGTTGCGCCCCGAAACCTGAGCCGATTTTGGATGAAGGTACGGTGGTCGCGAAAAACGCGTCACTCCGGATGAAGAACAGTTCCACATCTCGCACGATCAAACTGCTCGATACGGGAGACAGGGTCGATGTCCTCGAGCGGCAGGATAACTGGTACCGCGTGCGGTATGGTTCCGACGTCGAAGGATGGATGGAAGAGAGCACAGTCGTTACAAATCAAACGAGAGACCGGATTAAGAAAATAGTCGCCGAATCTCAAAATCTAGAGCCGCAGAACACCGCCGTAACGAAGCAAGGCGTGAATCTGCGATTAGAGCCGGGACGCAATACCTCAATCATTCGTCGACTCGACAGCGGAACCAAGATCGAGGTGCTTGATCGAGCCACCAGGCCCAGGCCCGGCTCGGACACATCCTACGACATGTGGTTGAAAGTGCGCCCGACTCCTACCGAGGTCGGATGGGTACTCGCTGGAGCTGTCGACTTCGACATCCCGACGGAGCTTGCGCAATACAGCGAGGACTACATCTACGCAGCCGTCAAGACGATCAATCGGGTACAGGACCCTCTGGCCGGCGAAATCACATGGTACGTCATTGGTGAAAGGAAGCCGAGCACCGAACCGAATATCGACTTCCAGGGCGTTCGCGTTTTCACGTGGAATCTGAAGAAACACCGATACGAGACTGCTTTTCGAACGAAAGGAATGCGAGCAGTCTACCCTCTCGAAGTCGGGCAGGATGGCGTGAATCCGACGTTTCGTGTTTACGTCCTAGCGGAGGACGGCACGACAAAGGTCCCGCGCGACTTCGTCATGTACGGAGTCATTGTGCGCGGGAAGAAAGACTCTTGAACAACGCAATTCGAACAGAGCTGGAACGACTCGAAAAAACGAAGACGTTCAAAACGGAGACGGTCATTGAATCCGAGCAGGGCGCAATCGTGCGTGTGGCCGGAAAAGACCTGATCATGCTCGCCTCGAACAACTACCTCGGACTGGCCTCGCATCCACAGATCAAGGAAGCAGCCATTCGGGGCATTCGCGAATTCGGATTTGGCGTGTCTTCGGTCCGGTTCCTTTGCGGCACACTCACCGTGCACCGGCAGCTCGAAGAAAAGATCTCGGAGTTCCTCGGAATGCAGGACACGATTCTGTTTTCTTCATGTTTCTCCGCAAACGAAGGATTCTTTGCCTCGATCGTAAACGACAAGCTCGGCTCGGATCACTACCGCGACGTAATCTATAGCGATCGCCTGAATCACGCCAGCATCATCGATGGAACGCGTTTGTGCCGTTCAGAAGCCGTTGACCGGAAAATCTATGAACATGCCGATGTCGTCGATCTAGAGAAGAAAATCGCGGCAGACACCGACACTTCCTATCGCTTTGGTTTCATCGCGACTGACGGCGTCTTCAGCATGGAAGGTGATCTGGCACCCCTTGTAGACCTGGTGGAGACTGCAAAGCGGCACCGGAAGACGCTGTTCGTGGACGACTCCCACGCCATCGGCGTCATCGGCGCAACAGGGCGAGGAACGCCCGAGCAACTCGGAGTACATGGAAAAATCGATGTTCTGACCGGTACGCTGGGAAAAGCGATGGGAGGAGCCGCCGGTGGCTATATCTCAGCCGACAAAGACTTGATCACGTTCCTGCGACAGAAGTCACGTCCCTACACGTTTTCGAACTCGCTGCCACCTTCGATTGCCGTCGCTGCCATCGAGGCATTCAAGATTTTGGAAGAAGATCGAACTCTTGTCGAACGGCTCCGCGCCAATACCAAATATTTCCGAAAGCACATTCAACAGCTGGGCTTCAAAATCATTGAAGGGGAGCACCCGATCGTGCCGATCATGCTCGGTGAAGCCTCAGTGGCCATGGAGATGAGCAACGCACTGCTTCAGGAAGGTGTATACATCAAAGGTTTGTGGTATCCCGTCGTCCCTCAGGGTGAAGCACGACTGCGGGGGCAAATATCCGCTGCGTTCAATGAAAAAATCCTGGACCAGGCGTTAGTGGCTTTTGAAACAGTCGGGAAGAGGATGCATGTGATTTGATGGGGAGGCACCACAAAGACACAGAGACACAAAGGTCTGGCGGGCTTAATATTACGTGTTGATTTTCCTTGAGCCCGCCAGACCTTTGTGTCTCTGTGTCTTTGTGGTGACTTCCCTCCTCGATCTCGCCGTCCTATCGCGTTCGCGCCTCCTTCTCCAGAGTCTGGACCTTCGACGAGATCAGAGCGTCCGCGCCGGGCATGGCTTTGATTCGTTCTAACGTTTGCATCGCCTCAGTTTTGCGCTTTTGCTCCAGGAGTAGATCCGCTTTTTCCAAAAGGGCGTACTTCGCGAGCGTCCCCGAACGATTCATTTGCTTTGCGGACATCCGTTCAAAGTACTCAGCGCCTTCCGAATTTTTCTTCTGTTCCCGGAACCACTCGCTAGCCCAACCATATAAGACAAAGTTGTCGGGATAATCGGCCATGAGGCCTTCGAGTATCGGGAAAGCGGTAGCGTACTCTTCATTGGACAGCAAGGCCGTATAGTAGAC
>Ga0126369_10004096_pt1 | contig 10635 bp, 9 predicted proteins | sample PanSoiMetaPlot_1_FD_109646 | JGI IMG/M metagenome (GOLD analysis project Ga0126369, IMG submission 109646) | Tropical forest soil microbial communities from Panama - MetaG Plot_1 | ecosystem: Environmental > Terrestrial > Soil > Tropical forest > Bulk soil | place: Panama | collected 2016-02-17
AGGACGTGCCGAAGCACCGCTATCGTGTTGTTGTAACGAGTCGCCGAGACAGTTTTGCGATACGCGCTTGCCCATTTCTTGCATTCGATCCGGCTGATCTTCCGGACTTCCGTTTCATTGAGACCCCGCCAGCTTTTTTGAAGTGCGGCCAGGCACTCTCTCCAATAAGCGCGCGTGCTGGGTTTGATGCTCAGATTATCATCCAGATTGCAAAGATGGATCCTCGCGGCTTCGCTGAATGTCATCTTGGCCGAAACCTCGTCGTTGCTATCGCTGCGGCGTGCCCGATGTTCCTCAAGGAATTCGGCAAGCCTGGCTTCAGCAACGCTGAAATGTGACGTCTTAAGCGACTTCCAAACTTCTTTGCCGCCTGCAAAAGCTCGGGCATAATAGGTGCCGGACTTATGGCGGACGAGGTTTTGGAGCCGTGTTCTTTCCCATCTTTTCGTCGGTTTGCGCTCTTTCACAAGGTGCACCGTAGAATAACACCGTAGAACAAGCAAATGAAACCTCTCAGCCTGTGCCATTTTACCTAGCATTTGCGCCCGTAGCTCAGCCGGATAGAGCAACGGATTTCTAATCCGTAGGCCGCAGGTTCGAGTCCTGCCGGGCGCGTTCGAAGGCAAGATGGACAAGCGTCAGTCGCATCAAGTCACGCTCGATGAGGTCAAAGGACTTCATGTTGGCAATCCGCTCGACCACATCGCCGGCTTGTTCGCGCCGCAACTTTAGCGAGTTGGTCGGAATATTTCGCAAATTTTCCGCGCAGCTGAAGCAATCGCTGTTGATCGCTGCTCATCCGATCCTCCGAAAGTATAAATCGCGATGAAAATTGGCGCGCCATCTGGCGGATAAATGACCGCGACGTCATTGGTGGCGCCAGTTCCTGAACGTCCGGTTTTGTCTCCAATTCGCCATCCACTCGGAACGCCCGCGCGAATCAATGCGGCGCCAGTCTCGTTGCGTTGAAGCCAATTATCGAGCCGGCCGCGCGATTCCTTTGATAAAAGCTCGCTTTGCAATAAGCGTCGCAAGTCCTCGCACATCGCCGCTGGCGAGGTCGTGTCGCGTTGGTCATTTGGCTTCCAATCATTCAACTCCGGCTCCTTGCGATCCAAACGTGTGACTTTGTCTTCAATCGATCGCGCAAATTGCGTGACGCTCTTCGGGCCACCAATCGTTTGCAGAACTAAATTCGCCGCGGTGTTGTCGCTTTGCTCAATCGCCGCTTCGCACAATGCGCCAAGCGTCATGCCGCCTTCGGCCACGTGCTGCTTCGTTACCGGCGCATATTCGAGCAAATCTTTTTCAGTGTAAGGAATGAATCGATCGAATTTTTCTTTCCTTTGGTCGACGCGCTGCAAAACCGCAGCGACCGCGAGCGTCTTGAACGTGCTACACATCGGGAACCGCTCGTCCCGTCGGTGCCAAAGGTGTAAGTGGTTTTCCGGATCGCTTACAACAACTCCCATCTTGATCGCGCCTTTTTCGATCTCGGTAATCCAATCCACAGTCGGCAGGATTCCCCCGTTGGCATGCCCTAGCGCGGTCAGCATGCAGACTGTGCTGAAGCCGATGACAAATCTTCGGAGCTTCATCGACAAAGCGCGTTACCAACGATGAAACGCCGGATGGCCTTCTTTGACCGCGACGAAAATGCCGCGACAGGTCGCGCAAACTTTTCCGCCCGCGCTCAGCGTGCCGTCAATCGTAGCGCGGTCGCCACTAAGATCTGCAACGTGCGCTGATAGCGAGATTGGGCCGTTAGTCGGAGTCGGTCGGAGCAGTTTGATCGAATATTCGGCGGTGACGGTGCACGGTGGATGATCCGCGCCTGCGTTCTTCATCAAGTGATAAGCCGCCGTCCAGTTACAATGACAATCGAGCAGCGTGCCGATGATTCCGCCGTTCAAAACGCCGGGAAACGCTTCGTATTTCGGCTGCGGTGTCCATTCGGCCACGACGTCGCCGTTTTTTGGAAAACTGCGGATGCGTAATCCATCCGGATTCGCCGGACCACAGCCCCAGCATGAATTTTTTGGAGCGTACTTCTCCTGAAGCGATTGCTCCATAGTGCTGATATCGACCTTAGCGCCGATCGACCGGGCCGGGATACTTCCGGAGCTTCGGCCCGACGTAAAGCGAGCGCGGCCGGATCAAACGGTTGTGATCGTGCTGTTCGGTCACGTGCGCGCACCAACCGGCGACACGCGAAGCGCCGAAGAGCGGGGTGTTCAATTCCGGTTTGAATCCGAGCATCCAAAAAACCGGCGCCGCGTAAAGATCGACATTCGCGCAGAGACCTTTTTCGCGATCCATCACTTCCTCGAGCTTCTCGCAGATCGCGACCCAGTTTTCCTTACCGGTACGTTTGCCAAGATCTCGCGCGATCTCGCGCATCACGGGCACGCGTGAATCGCCCTTTTTATAAACGCGGTGGCCGAAACCCATGATCTTCGCTTTGGCTGCGAGTTGTTTTTTTAACCACGCTTCAGCGCGATCCGGTGTCCCGATCTCCTCGAGCATCTTCATCGATTCCTCATTCGCGCCGCCGTGCAATGGTCCCTTCAACGTCCCAACAGCCGAAGTCACGGCCGCGTAAATCCCGGCAAGCGTCGAAGCCGTCACGCGCGCCGCGAATGTGGACGCATTGAATTCGTGATCGGCATAGAGATTAAAAATCGTGTCGAGCATTCGCGTCTTCCATCCTTCCGGAACTTTGCCGTCCAATTTGTAAAAGAAATTTGCCGCCTGACTCAGCTCCGGTTTTTCCGGCAATGGCTTTTGACCCTGCGAAATGCGCCACCCGTCGGTAATCAAGGTTGAGACCCGCGCAATCAATCGAATCGATTTCCGAATGTTGGCGTCGTGCGAGTTATCACTTAGATCCTTGTCGAAGGCGCTCAGCATCGACACGCCCGTGCGCAGCATATCCATGGGATGCGTCGACTTTGGAAGAAGGTGCAGCATTTCGACTACCTGTTTTGGCAAATCGCGTTGCGCGGCGATTTGTTCGCGAAATTCCTTCAGCTGCTTGGCATTCGGCAGTTCGCCGTTGAGCAGGAGGTAGGCGACTTCTTCGAACGTCGCTTTGTCGGCCATCTCGTGTATGTCGTAGCCGCGATACATCAGACCCGCGTTCGGATCGACCCAGCAGATCGCCGTCTCGCCGGCAATCACGCCGGCCAGCCCCGGGCTATACTCTGGCTTTGCTTCAGTGCTCATGTCTCGCTCACGTTAACAACGAAACGCCGCTCGACAAATGATCAGTCGCGAAAACCTTTCCACTCCTCGGCGGTCGGGTCGTAAGCGAGCAGATCGTAGAGCTCCTGCCGGGTTTGCATCCGATTGAGCCAACCTTTCTGGGAGCCGGCTTTCTTGAGCGCCCGGAAGAATTTCTCGCTCGCTTTCATCGCAACGCGAAACGCGCTTTGCGGGAAAATGATCATCCGGTAACCGAACTCCTCGAGCTGATCGAAAGTCAAAAGCGGGCTGTTGCCAAACTCCGTCATGTTCGCCATCAACGGCGAATCAATCTCCTTCCCGAAATCGCGGAACTCATCGGCACTTTGTAAAGCTTCCGGAAAAATCGCGTCCGCGCCGGCCGCGAGATATTCCCTAGCCCGTTCAACCGCGCCATCGAAACCTTCGACCCCGCGCGCGTCCGTACGGGCGATGATCAGAAAATTCTTGTCGCTGCGGGCGGCAACCGCCGCTCTAATTCTCGCAACCATCATCCGAGCATCGACAATCGTTTTGCCGGCGAGATGACCACAGCGTTTCGGGAATTCCTGATCCTCGATGTGACAGCCGGCCAGCCCCGCTTTTTCAAGCTCGCGAATTGTTCGGGCGACCGCTTCGCCTTCACCGAAACCGGTATCCGCATCTACGATCGCCGGAATCTTGACCGCATGGGCCGCATAACTGGCAAGCCTGACCACTTCGTCCCTCCATAAGAGTCCGATATCTGGAACGCCGGCCGTCGAGTTCGCCATTCCCGCGCCACTGACGTAGACCGCATCGAACCCCGCTTGCTCCACTTGTCGCGCCATCGACGCATTCGGAACGCCCGGCATCATCACCGCGCCTTTCGCGATGAGCTCGCGCAACAGCTTGGCTTTGCTCGCGCGCTTCATGATCACCGAACTCGCAAGAGCTTCATCAAATGATGCACGTCGCATTGTTCATCCAAACGCCAGACGTGCTCGATAATTTTCGCTGCGTGATCGCGCGTGAACGTTTTTTCGACAAGGTGCAGGAATTTTTTTTCAACTTCGAAGTCTTCCAGCCGGTTCTTGGCGTGACCGAGCGGATAATCGACTCGCTTGGTCAGCCGCCGGCCGTCAGCAAGACCGACATGCACGATGTTCGCGACTGCGCCGGGATACATCGCGCTTAGCTCCGCGTTCCGCTCGACCTTCACATTCTCCAAAAATTTCCAGATCTTCGGATCCATGAACCGCTGAGGCTGAAATTGTTTGTCGGTCACTTGCCCATCGATGAATGCAATCGCGGTGATGTAAGGCAAACTGTGGTCGGCGGTCTCGCGCGTCTCCGGTTTCCATTTTTCCGGCTCGCTTCCGATGATGTCGACTGACGCGTCATGACTTTCGATCGTCATCGATTTCACTTCCACGCCCGCGCCAACTTGTTCGCGCAGAAACAACGCCGCCTCGATCGCGCTCTGGCTGTGATATTCGGCCGGCCAAAATTTAATGCTAGTGTTCAGGATCATCGTCGGCGCGCCTTTGAATTTCTCGCCGACATCGCCCAGCGAGACGCCGAGTTGTTTTTCAAAACCCATTTGGCCTTCGAAAATCGGCGCCGGCCCAGTCATCCCCGCGCGCGCGAGCAACGCCGCATAAACGCCGCGTCGCGCTGCGTCCGCGAACGCCACACCTTTCCAATGGGAAAGTTCGCCGACACGCGCCTGCCGCATCGCCGCGCAACCGACGCCGGCAATGTTGATCGCGTGGCGAGTTTTTTCGAGATCGAGCTTCATCATACTCGCGCACGCGAGTGCGGTTGAGAAATCGCCATAAGTCGGATGATCCCAGCCCCGCGCGCGGATGCTGGCAGCGTCGCAAAATCGACATTGCACTTCGTAAGCGAGCGCAATCGCGGTGATCAGTTCTTTCCCGGTCGCGCCAACACTTTCGGCAATCGCCAACGCCGCGGAAATATTGTCGCTCGGATGCGCCGGCTCTTTCGAAAGATAGGTGTCGTTGTAATCGAAGTAACGAATGCAGCATCCGGTCGCGAACGCGGCCCAATCCGGTGGGGCTTGATGATTCGTGCCGATGATGGTCGATCCGTTTCTGGCTGAAAATTCCGAGGCGACGCTGCGCGCGATCCGGCAGGGCTCTTCGTTCCAAGCGCCGATTGCGCAACCGATCGAGTCGACCATTCGGCGCCTGACTTCGTGAACAACTTCCTTGGAGAGATCTTCGAATTTCAGTGAGCACGCGTATTCTGCGAGTTGATGAGCAAGTGTTTTGGTCATGACGAAAATGAACTTCCAATCTGCCGATGAAAATCAGGTCGGCAAGCGGTTGTGAGGGTTGCTTGCGGTTGCCCTACCGTCGAAAACCGCGCACACTCTTTTCTGCATGAATAAGGTTTACCCTGACGCAAAGGCCGCGCTGGAGGGCCTCCTTCACGACAACATGACGATTGCCGCCGGCGGATTTGGATTGTGCGGCATTCCTGAGAATCTGATCGCGGCCGTGCACGACAGCGGCATCAAAGGTCTCACCATCGTCGGTAATAACGCGGGCGTAGATGATTTCGGCATGGGGATTTTGCTTCCCGCGCGCCAGGTGAAAAAGGTGATGGCATCGTACGTCGGCGAGAACAAAGAATTCGAGCGGCAGGTTCTTGCCGGCGAGCTCGAACTCGAGCTGATTCCGCAAGGCACGCTCGCCGAACGATTGCGCGCCGGCGGCGCCGGAATTCCAGGATTTTACACGCGCACAGGTTTCGCGACGAAGTTGACCGAAGGCAAGGAAACGAAAAAACTTGGCGACTGCGAGTACGTGCTCGAACCGGGAATCACTGCGGAGTTGTCGATCGTGAAAGCGTGGAAGGGCGACAAGTCCGGCAATCTCATTTATCGAGAAACGGCACGGAATTTTAATCCGATGATTGCCACCTGCGGAGAGGTTTGCGTGGCGGAGGTCGAGCAACTGGTTGAGATCGGCGAGCTCGATCCGGACCAGATCCATACGCCGGGAATTTTCGTGAACCGAATCATTCCGGGGGCGAAGTACGAAAAGCGGATTGAGTTCCGCACTGTGCAAGGCGCCGATCCAAGCAAGAAGACTTCATCGCCGATTCGCGATTTGATGGCGAAACGCGCCGCACAGGAATTGCGCGACGGTTATTATGTAAATCTCGGCATCGGAATTCCGACGCTGGTGGCCAATTACATTCCGAAAGGGATTCACGTCACGCTGCAGTCCGAGAACGGTCTGCTCGGCATCGGACCGTTTCCCAAACCGGGCGAAGAGGATCCCGATCTCATCAACGCCGGGAAACAAACAATCACAACCATGCCGGGCTCCGCGTTCTTCTCGAGCGCCGATTCGTTTGGGCAAATTCGCGGCGGCCACATCGATCTTGCAATTCTTGGCGCGTTCGAAGTGACGGACCGCGGCGATATCGCGAACTGGATGATCCCGGGCAAGATGATCAAGGGACCGGGCGGCGCGATGGACTTGGTCGCCGGCGTGAAACGCGTTGTTGCAGTCATGGAACACACGTCGAAAGATGGCAGCCCAAAGATTTTGAAAAAGTGCACGCTGCCAGTCACCGGCCTCGGCGTCGTGGACCTGATCATCACCGACTTGTGCGTGTTCGAAGTGAAAGAGGGCGGTGGGCTTGTCCTGACCGAGATTCATTCCAACGCAACGGTCGACGACATTCGCGCGAAGACTGGCGCGCCGTTCGAAGTGGCGCTTAAGAAGTGATCTGTTCGCTCGGTCGCCCGCGCGGACAAATCAACACCAGCGTCGACGCGATGATCCAGCACGCTATCATCACGACGAAGCCGGTGTTGAACGAACCGGTCCGTTGACTTAGATCGCCGAAAATTTTCGGACCGAAATATCCGCCGATGCTTGCCGTACAGTTGATAAATCCGACCGCGGCGGCCGCGGCTGCGCTCGTTAGGAATTCGGAAGGTAACGTAAAAAATGCGGGGAAATAGGCGATCGTGCCGCACCCGATGATGCTGCACAAGCCAATGAACAACGCGTTGGAATGCGGAAGAACAAACCACGCGGCAAGTGCCAACGCGGCCGCGAGCTGTGGAATAGCAAAATGCCAACGGCGTTCGCGCATCCGATCCGAGCTCCAGCCCGCGGCAAGCAGTGCGATCGTCGCGGCCGCAAACGGAATTGCCCCAACCCATCCGATGAGTCGTACGTCAGTCCAACCGGTCAAGCGTTGCAACATCGTCGGAAACCAAAACCAAAACGCGTAGCCCCCAATGTAAGTTAAAAACAACGCGGCAGTCAGGATCAACACCGAGGGATGACGCAATGCCTGCCAGATTGACATCTGTTCGACGTGCGCTTTCGCCGCACGTTCGGCGGTGAGTCGCGCGTTGATCCAATCGCGCTCTCCCGGCGACAACCACGGCGCGTCATTGGGCCGATCCGGCAGATAAAAAATTGTCGCGATGCCGAGGAGAATTGCAGGCGCACCTTCCATCAAAAAAAGCCAGCGCCAACCGGCGAGATTCAGCCAATGGACACCGAGAATACTGCCGGCAATCGGCCCGCCAATCATAAAACCGATCGGAATCGCCGCCATAAACCGCGCGATAGATTTGCCGCGGTCCTGCGTCGTAAACCAATGTGACAGATAAACAATCACGCCCGGGAAAAATCCCGCCTCCGCCGCGCCGAGCAAAAAGCGCGCGCCGTAAAGTTGGTGCGCGGTATGCACGAAAGCGGTCAGCGTCGTCAGCGCACCCCAAGTGATCAGAGTTAGCGCAAGCAAAAGGCGCGCGCTCCAACGTTCCACCAGCAACGCGCCCGGAATTTGCAGCGCAAAATAGCCGATGAAAAAAATTCCGCTCGCGGTGCCGAACACGGAATCGGTCAGGCCAAGCTCGCCTTTCATTCCGAGCGTCGCATAAGCGATGTTCGTGCGATCGATGTAGTTCGCGATGTAGAGGAGGAATAGAAACGGCAGCAACCGCCACGCGATCCGACTGCGCGCACTTTCCCCATTCTCTTGTTCTGGAAGCGGCATGATTGCGCGCACGATCACATGCTACAAAAATCGGCGCAAGAATCGGGTGTCGAATGATGACAAGATCGACAATCGTTGCCGCATGAAAACAGATTTCCGGATTGTCGGACTCGCATCAGCTCAATTTGAGTCGCTCTATTCGCTGAACGAAAAAGAATTGTCCAAGAAGGGCGCGCAACGTCTGCGAGTGGATGCAAAGCCTGGTTTTCCCTGCCGCGTGAGTCTTGCGGACGCAGAGATTGGCGAACAGGTCATTCTTTTTCCGTTCGTCCATCACGATGTCGAGTCGCCTTATCGCGCCTCGGGTCCGATCTTTGTTCGCGAGAACGCCAAAGGGATCGAACTCGCGCCAGGCGAAATCCCCAAAGTAGTAACCGGCCGGTTGATTTCGGTGCGCGCTTACGACGAAAACGGCATGATGCTGGATGGCGCCGTCGTTCCTGGATCAGAGCTCAAACCGCACATCGAGAAGGTTTTCACGAATCCGAAGATCGACTATCTGCATCTGCACAATGCAGGTGCGGGATGTTATTCCTGCAAGGTCGAGCGCACCTAAACCATTGGTCGGAAGCGACCGACGACTTCTTGTAACCGACCCGTGATTTGGCCTAACGAGCAGACTTCAACGGCGTCGAGCAGCGCCGGGAAACAATTTTTCCCGCTTTCAACGACGGCGGCGAGCTTGTCGAGCGCGAGCTTCGATTTTTCAGCGTTTTTCTTTTTGAATTTCGCCAACCGATCGACCTGCAACTGCTGCTTCTTCCGCGGCGTGCGCACCAGTTTCACTTCCGGAATATCGTCGCTGCCGTTGCGATACTTGTTCAACGCGATGATCGGCCGCGTACGGTCGTAGATTTGCTGCTCGTACTTGTGCGCCGCGTTTTGGATTTGGCTGCGTTGATAACGTTCCTCGACCGCGGCGAGCACTCCGCCGAGTCGCTCGATCTCGCGGAATTCATCGAGGATCGCGGCTTCGACCGCGCGCTCGACCGCTTTCATGCCGGGCGAACCGCTCAACATGTTCATCGTGTGCTTAAAGATTCCCGATTCTTCGAGGAGAATAGCCTGACCGTGAGCCGCCAGGCGGATCCATTCTTCGCTCGGCGTGGTAAACGGTTCGTCGGCGCTATTTGAGTGACAGGAGTTGGTCGCGTTCATGTAGGCGAGCATCAATTCCGCCGCGGTTCGCGTGAGATTATTTTTGAACTCCGCGGCGATGAGCGAGCGTCCGCTGGTTTGTGTATGCAATTTGTAGAGCTGCGCTTTGGGCCCGGCGCCGAACACATCTCGCATTCCAATTGCCCAGATCCTTCGCGAAACGCGTGCAAGCGCGATGTATTCGACGTCCAATCCGCAATCGAGGAAGAAGGAGAGCCGCGGACCGAATTGATCCACAGGAATTGCGCGCGCGGCGAACATTTCCGCGTAGGCGAATCCGTTCGAGAGCGTGTACGCCGCCTGCTGCACCGGCGTCGAACCGGCTTCGCCTATGTGATAACCGCTGATCGAGATCGGATACCAGCGAGGCATCTCGCGCGTCGTGAATTCGACCATGTCGGTCAGAAATCGCAGGGACGGCTCGATCGGGAAAATCGTTTCGTTTTGCGCCTGAACTTCTTTGAAAATGTCGGCCTGAATCGTGCCGCGCAGTTTTGGAACAACGCTCGGCCCAAAGCGACGCTTTGCCGCCGCGATGTACATCGCCATAATGATCGGCGCCGGCCCGCTGATCGTCATCGACGCGGAGAAATTCGCCGAACCGAGATCGAACCCGTCATAAAGGCGGACCATGTCTTCGACCGTGTCGATCGCCACACCGCCCTCGCCGATTTTTCCGAAAACGCCGTCCGCGTCGCTGTCGATTCCATAAAGCGTCGGACCGTCAAATGCAGTGCTCAGGCGATGCGTGCGTTGATGCGCGGTGAGAAAATGAAAACGCTCGTTCGTGTCCTCAGCCAACATCAAACCGGAAAACAAGCGCGTCGGTTCCTCCGCCGGCGCGATCTTTTTGGCGCTCTTTTTTGATTCGCCGTTCTTCTCGAGACTCTCGGCTTCGCGAAGCGGCTCCAAATACATCTCGCGATACGCGCCGTTGAGATACGGAAACTCGCCGGGAAGTCCTTCGCCAAAGAGATACCGCGCGATCTCGCCCGGCTCATCGATCTCCGGCAGCGCGAGACGCGGCAAAGGAATTCCGGTCGGCGTCCGGGTCGTTGGAATTTTCGCTTTGATGTCGTTCCAGCGGCCGAGCACGTCGCGCCCGAATTTTTCATCGGTCCGCGCGCGCTTCACCTGATCGACAACGAATTGGTTGTATTTCTCAACCGACTCAACGACTGATCCAAGCTTGCTCATTTCTTCCTCCGTTCGTTCGCG
>Ga0126369_10004098_pt1 | contig 10634 bp, 8 predicted proteins | sample PanSoiMetaPlot_1_FD_109646 | JGI IMG/M metagenome (GOLD analysis project Ga0126369, IMG submission 109646) | Tropical forest soil microbial communities from Panama - MetaG Plot_1 | ecosystem: Environmental > Terrestrial > Soil > Tropical forest > Bulk soil | place: Panama | collected 2016-02-17
AAGAACGCGGTGCTCGTGCAGCGTGAATCGGGCTGGCAACCGCAACCGGTGGCCACGGCCGTTCACGCCGCGCCCGGCCTGGTCGTCTACCGATTCACGCACAGCCTGTACTACGCGAATGCACAGCAGCTCTCGGATGAGGTCTCGTTTCTCGCCGACCGGGCGGAGCCGCCCGTGCGGTGGCTCTGCCTCGACGTGTCCGCGGTGGACGACATCGACTACTCCGCGGCGGAGATCATCCGGTCGATCTACGCGCGGCTGAGGGCACGGGGCGTACGTCTGGTCGTAACGGGTGTCATGGAGGACGTACAGGCGGCGAGCCGCTACCGGTTGGCGGAGTTGTTCGGCAGGGATGCTTTCTACGACAGGCTCAACGACGTCCTGAACGCGTATCGAGAGCAGTCTCGCGCCGCCGCACCGGAACGGTGAACGCCACCAAGCAGAGCCTTTAGCTGCAGCGCCTGCGACGGCGCGCCGGCTCGCCGTCCCGCCTCTCGGCTTCGTGCTGGATTCCCGTCCGCCGTGCCCTCCGTCCGCTTCCGACGGTTCTCTGAGCCGCCCGGGCTGTTTCGGCAACGAGGCGATCGTCCCCGCCGGGGCCGCGTATTGACGGCCGCCGCACGCAACCCTACTCGTGTGCTCCGCGATGCATCTGCCCCGCCTTCTGCCGCTGGCCATCATCGTGGCGATCGCCCCCGCCGCCACCGCCGCCCGCGACGTCACCATCCATCGGTCGCACGGCGCCGTCCGCCTGGCGACGCCAGCCGCGATCGCGGACGTCCACCTCGACCGTTACCGTCTCGACCTCCGCGAGCGACGGACGATGGGCCTCCTCACGCGCGAGCAGACGCCGGGCGGTCTCTTCTACGAGCGGAACGGCGCGACGCACACCGTCGGGTCGGTGAGCGACGTCACGACCCTCCCCGATGGCGTCCGTCTGACCGCCACGACCGACGAGGGCAGCCCGGCAACGGTAACCGTCCGCTTCATCACATCGCGCACCCTCGAGGTGGTCCTCGATCCGCCCGCCCCCGCCGGCGTGGCGGCGATGGGCGACCACTTTCGCTCTCCAGCGAGCGAGCGCCTCTACGGCCTGACGGAGCGGCTGCGCGACTCGCCGCCGCTCGCCCCTGGCACGGTCGACATCCCGATGGACGACCTTGCGCCGCCGGAGGTGGGCTCGCTCGACCGGCGCGGCGAGACCGTGGAGATGCGCGTCCTCCCCACCTTCTCGATCTACGCGCCCTTCTTCCAGTCCTCGCGGGGCTACGGCCTCGCCGTGGCCGGCACGACCTTCGGGCTCTTCGACCTCGCCAAGTCCGACCCGCGAAGCGTGAGCTTCCGCTTCGAGACCGGGACCACACCGGAGAGTCAGCGCCTCGTCTTCCACCTCTTCGTCGGAACCGAGTACGCGACCATCCTCGACGAGTACACACGCCTCGTCGGCCGACCGATCGTCCCGCCCGACTGGGCCTTCCTCCACTGGCGCTGGCGCGACACGCTCGACCCGGGCCCGCCTGCGCTCCTCGACGGCACGCCCGTCAACGCCGAGGTGGCCGACGACGTGCTCATGTACGACACGCTCGGCATCCCGCCGGGCGTCTATCACTTCGACCGGCCGGTGCTCGTCGGCAACTACGGCTTCGCGCAGTGGGCCTGGGACGAGACGCGCCTGCCGAACCCGACCGCGATGCTCCAGTCACTCCGGCAGCGCGGCTACCACCTCATGACGTGGAGCGGGCTCTGGATGTGCGGCAGCCACCTGGGCGAGAACGGGTTCGAGGCCCAGAGGCAGAAGTACCTCGTGCTCAGCCCCAATCCCTCCGAGCCCCCGAACTGCGCCGACATCGGCGGCGCGAACTTCATCATGGACCCGACCAATCCCGCTGCCCAGGCCTGGTGGCGCGATACCGTCGCCGCCTTCCTCGCCACCTACGGCATCCAGGGCATTAAGCTCGACCGCGGCGAGGAACACATCCCATCCGAGGCGACGGACCCCTATAATGATGGGCGCACGGGACGCGAGGTGCGAAACGACTACCCGACGCTGCAGGCGAAGATCCACCACGACGCCCTGGCGAGCGTCTACCCGGATGGCGACTTTGTTCTCGTCTCTCGCCCGGCCTACACCGGGACCGCGCAGTACTCGATCTTCTGGGGCGGCGACATCCCCGGCAGCGAGAACTTCGGCGCGGGCCCGGGAACCGACCTCGGGCTCCGCAGCGCGATCATCAGCCAGCAGCGCGCCGCCTTCCTCGGCGTGCCGATCTGGGGGTCGGACACGGGCGGCTACTACCAGTTCAAGGACCGCGAGGTCTTCGCCCGCTGGATCGAGTTCAGCACCTTCTCGGGCATCATGGAGATCGGCGGCACCGGCACCCACGCGCCCTGGAACATGCCTACCGCCCCTACCTTCGACCAGGAGATGATCGACATCTACCGTCGCTACACCACGCTCCGCGCCACTCTCCAGCCTTACATCGTGGCCACCGCAAAGGCCGCCGCGACGGGGATGCCGATCGTCCGTCCCATGCCGTTCTTCGACCGTCGCGACCTGAAGCTGGCCGACCGATGGGACGAGTATCTCTTCGGTCCGGACCTGCTCGTGGCACCCGTCTGGAAGGTGGGGCAGCGCGGGCGGCTGGTCTACTTTCCGAAGGGAACTTGGCACAACTACTTCGATCGCACGCAGACCTTCCGCGGACGGAGGACGGTCAAGCTCCCGGTGCCGCTCGATACCATCCTCGTCTTCGAGCGCGGGGGGGCCAGCGTCCCCGGCCCGTAGGCGTCACCCGATGAACGTCTACGGTCTGATCGTCCTCGCCGCCCTGCTCCTCGAATTCGCGCTCAGGGTGACGGCCGATGTTTTGAACCTGCGCGCGCTCGACCCGGCACTGCCAGCGGAGTTCCAGGGCATTTACGATGCCGATCGCTACGCACGCTCGCAGGACTACACTCGCGTGCGGACCCGCTTCGGGCTCCTCAGGGCGACCTTCGACCTCGCGCTGCTGATCGCTTTCTGGTTTGCCGGCGGCTTCGGCTGGCTCGATCATCGGGTGCGTGGCCTCGGCCTCGGACCGATCGCGAGCGGTCTTTGCTTCGTCGCCGTCCTCGCGCTCGCCCGAGCGCTCGTCGCCCTCCCCTTCGGTTCCTGGTCGACGTTTGTCATCGAGGAGCGCTTCGGCTTCAACCGGACGACCCCGCGGACCTTCTTCACGGACCTGCTGAAGGGTCTGGCCCTGACGGCCCTCCTCGGCGGCCCCCTCCTGGCGGGCATCCTCTGGCTCTTCGAGCGGAGCGGCGGCCACGCGTGGCTCTGGTGCTGGCTCGTGAGCACGCTCGTCTCGATCGCCGTCCAGTTCATCGCACCCACCTGGATCATGCCGCTCTTCAACCGCTTCACGCCTCTGGCCGCCGGCGGGCTGCGCGAAGCGATCCTCGCCTACGCCCGCTCGGTCGATTTTCCGCTGCAGGACATCTTCCTCATCGACGGATCGCGCCGCTCGACGAAGGCCAACGCCTTCTTCACCGGCTTCGGACGTCACAAGCGCGTGGCGCTCTTCGACACCCTGGTCGAGCGGCTCGGGACGGTGGAGCTCCTCGCCGTCCTCGCCCACGAGGTCGGCCACTTCAAGCGCCGGCACGTCCTCAAGGGAATGCTGCTCGGCCTGGTCGAGATGGGGGGCCTCTTCTTCCTGCTCTCGATCTTCCTCGGACACCAGGGGTTGTACGACGCGTTCTTCGTGACAAGGCCCTCGGTGTACACCGGGCTCGTGCTCTTCGCGCTCCTGCTCACACCGCTCGGCCTCCTGCTCTCCGTGCTCGGCGCGGCCCTGTCGCGACGCTACGAGCGCCAGGCGGACGCATTCGCCGTCGTGACCACCGTGTCGGGCGGCCCGCTGGCGACGGCGCTGAAGCGCCTGTCGGTCGACAGCCTCTCGAACCTCACCCCGCATCCCTTCTACGTCGCTCTTCACTATTCCCACCCGCCGGTGTGTGATCGCATCCACGCACTCGAGGGGGCGTCGCCCTGAACGTCGAGCCGACCCTGCACCTCGAGGTCGACGGCGACGGTCCCGTCGTCGTGCTCGCGCACGGGTTCGGCGGGAGCGCACGGAACTTCCGCCCCCAGGCGCGCGCGCTCGCCCCACGATACCGGGTGGCCCGCTTCGACGCGCGGGGGCACGCGCGCAGTCCGGCGCCAATCGAGGCCGACGCCTACACGCCCGACGTGTTCGCGGCAGATCTCGGCCGCATCCTCGATCGGATCGGCATCGAGAGAGCGGTCGTGGGTGGCCTCTCCATGGGCGCGGGCACCGCGCTCCGCTTCGCGCTCGATCGCCCCGAGCGCGTGGCCGGTCTCGTTCTCGCCGCCTTTCCCCCCGGCGCCGGCGCCGAGGGCGGCTTCGCGTCGGTGGCACCTCGATTCGCGGAAGCGATCGAGCGCGACGGCCTGGACGCCGCCGGCGCCCGCTTCGTCTGGGGTCCCTCCTCGGGCCTCGACCCCGAAGCCGCACGGCTCGTCCGCCAGGGCTTCCTGGAGCATCCGCCGCACGGGCTCGCGCTCACGCTCCGCGGCGTCATTGCGGCCCAGCCCACGGTGGCGGCGCTTCGGCCCCGGCTCGCCACGCTCCGCCTGCCCACGCTGGTCGTCGTGGGAGGAGAGGATCGGATGGCGCTCGCGCCGAGCCGCGATCTCGCCGGGGCCATCCCCGGGGCGCGGCTGGTCGTGATCGACAACGCCGGGCACGTCGTGAACCTCGCCCAGCCGGCCGCCTTCAACGCGGCCCTGGAGCAGTTTCTCGACGACGGGGGTGCGTGACCGCAGAGCACGCGCTATGCTCGCAGCATGGAGAAGGCGACGTTCGGAGCCGGATGCTTCTGGGGAGTCGAAGCGGCGTTCCTGGAGATCGAGGGCGTGACGTCGACGGCCGTCGGCTACTCCGGCGGCACGCTCGCGAACCCCACCTACCAGGACGTCTGCTCGGGTCGCACCGGACACGCCGAGGTCGTGCAGGTCGAGTACGATCCGGCCAGGGTCTCCTACGAGCGGCTCCTCGACGTGTTCTGGGACAACCACGACCCGACGACGCTCAACCGGCAGGGTCCCGACGTCGGCGAGCAGTACCGGTCGGCGATCTTCTTCCACACGCCGGAGCAGGAAGCGGTGGCGAAGGCGTCGAAGGCGCGGCTCGAGCGCTCGGGCCGCTTCCGTCGACCGATCGTGACCGAGATCACGCCCGCCTCCACGTTCTGGCGGGCCGAGGAGTACCACCAGCGCTACCTCGAGAAGCGCGGTCTGGCGCACTGCACGATTCGCTGACGGACGGGCGACGCATGGCGCGACCTCCCGTCCTTCCCGAGTTCGACGCGAAGATCGCCGAGACCTTCATCCGCGCGAGCGCCACGGTGGGCGGGCTTCCCGGCTACCTGGGCGTGCGCTTCGTCGAGATGACGGCGGGACGTCTGGTGGCCAGCATGGCGGTGCGCGAGGATCTCCTGACGCCCTTCGGCACGCTCCACGGCGGGGTCATGGCCGGCCTCGTCGACCACGTGCTCGGCTGCGTCCTCTACCCGCTGATGCAGCGCGGACAGTGGGCGGCCACCACCGAGTTCAAGCTCAACTACCTCGCCGCGGTGCGAGGCGGGACGCTGGTCGCCGAGTCGACCGTCGTGTCGTTCACCAAGCGGACGGCGGTGGTGCGGTGCGAGGTCAGCAACGAGGAGCAGCTCGTCTGCGTCGCGCAGGGGACGCTCCTCGTCACCGACCCCGTGAAGAAGGGCTGACCGGGACCGAGCGCGAGATCCTCGACGCGGTGCACCGTCACGCTCGTTTTCCGCTTGACGCTGCGCGAGCGGGGGCCGTATATCGGCGCCCGAAGCCGACACCGTCACCTCGAAACTCACACTTCCCCGACCGGAGGTCGAGATCATGAGGAGCAGCGCTCCGTTCTCGTACCTGGTGTATGCGGCGGTCCTTCTCGCAGCTGCCGCATCAGCGGCTGCCGGAGCCTGGCAGATCGACGCCGTGGCCACCGCCGATGCCACCGCGCCCGTGCCCTCGCGCTTCGACGACATCGGATCCCCCGTCGGCCTGAGCGACGACGACGTGGTCGCCATCGCCGACGCCGGCGGGATATCGCTCAGCGACGGCACCGCCGTCGTCTCCTACGGTGACCTCGTCTCCGGCTTCGGCCGCCTCGCCCGATTCTCCTCACCCGCCATCAACACGCGGCGAGACGTTGCCTTCCTCGCCAATTCGACGGCGGGCACCGGCACGACCGCCCTCCTGCTTGCGTCCCAGGGGGCGGTGACCGTCGTCGCGGCACGGGGGGCTCCCAGTCCGGACGGAACGGATTTCGTGTCCCTCGGAACCACCGTGGACGCCACCCGGCCGGCCGAATTCTCGCTCAACAACAACGGGTGGATCGCCTTCCGTGCGGTGACGGGTCTGGGGTCCGGCATGTTCCTCTACGCCGCCGGCACGCTCGAGAAGCTCGCCGTGATCGGGGACACCGCACCGAACGGGGCTGCGTACACCAGCTTCGAGTCCCGGGACCTCTCCGGCAACCCCCTGATCAACCGTCCCGCACTGAGCGACGCGGGGGAAGCGGCCTTCATCGCCACGACCGGTGCGGGCAAGGGATTGTTCGCCGTCTCCCGCGGCGGCGGGGGTCGCACGGTGGCGATGGTGGGAGACACATTGCCCGGAGGCGGGGTCCTGGGTCGTTTCAGCTCGAGCGCGGAGTCGACCGAGGTCGGCATCAACAGCCTTGGCGACGTGGTCTTCTTCGCCGACCCCGCGAACGGCCTCATCGGGGCGGGAGGCGTATTCCGGTCCAGCGGCGGTCAGCTCCTGAAGGTCGTGAGGGGTGGGGATCCCGCCCCGACGGGCGGTAGCTTCACGGGCTTTGGCGGCTGCTGCTACGACTGCCGCCTGGCGCTCAACGACAACGGCGATGTCGCCTTCTTCGCCTGGATGGACAACAGCCCCTCCCGCGGCATCTTCCTCTCCTCGGGCGGCGTCATCAGCAAGGTGGCCACGACGGGTGATGCCGCCCCGGGCGGTGGGACGCTCACGGACCTCGGTCTCTCCGATTCCGGACGGCATGCTCTCTCCGAGACAGGCGCCGTCGCCTTCGGCGGCCAGGTCGAAGGAACGCCTGACGCGGGCTTCTCCATCTTCCTCGCCCGTGCGGGCGGAAGCCTGACACGCGTCGCTCGCGCCGGGGAACTCGCTCCGACGAGGCCCAGCTACAGGTCCTTCACCCTCGGCACCGGCAGCATCAACTCGACGGGGACGATCGCATTTCAGTCGGCCGTGGCCGGTGGGGGCATCTTCCTGGCGGATGGCAGCGGCATACGGGCCGTTGCGGCGGTCGGGGATCCTGCTCCAGGAGGAGGCGAGTTCACCTTCTTCACCCCGTTCGACCCGCCGACGATCAACGATGCCGGGGAGATCGCTTTCGTCGCGACCTTCCAGGACACCGGCGGCAACCAGAGGCAAGGGATCTTCGCGGGCCAGCCTGGCGCCCTCCGCCCGGTGGCAGCGAGCGGGGACCCCATCGCGCGAGGAACCTTCGGTCAGTACTTTCCCAACGACCGAGCGATCATCGACAACTCCGGAGGAGTGAGCTTTGCGGCGACCCTAACCGATGGCCGCTCGGGCGTGTTCAGAAGCCTGGACGACGTGCTCACGCCCATCCTGCGCCCGCGTCCGCCCGGCGCCGGTGGGCTCGACAGCAACGCGAACGGCGACGTCGCCTTCTGGGGCAGCCGGAATGCCATCTTCAGCCTGAACCTCATCGCGGGCGGCATCCGTCGCCATCTCTTCCGCACCCGGTCTTCCAACGGCTCGTCCGCCGACCCGTTGGGCGCTGCCGCCATCAACGACCGTCGCGACGTTGCGTTCGGAACGTTCGCCGTCATCCGTGAGGGCACGAGCTACCGGTACGAGTCGAAGATCTTCCTCATCGATGCGGCCGGAACCCTGACCCCGGTCTCGACCTCAGAGATCGCCGCCGGCCCCGACCTCAACAACAACGGCGAGGTCCTCTACCTGGTGTTCGAGTCCGAAACCGACGCCACCGGCCTCTACCGCTGGCTCGCGGGAACTGCGGATCCGGTCGCGCTCGAGGGGGACACGACCGCGGCAGGAACGCTCAGCAGCTTCGCCTTCGAGCAGGCCATCAGCGATGCCCCCGAGGTGGCGTTCGTGGCCACCGCCACCGATGCCGACGGCGCTCACGGGGGGCTGTTCAGGGCTTCCCCCTGAGCTCACCCTCCCGAGGGCGCGACGTCGGGCGCTCAGACCTTCGGCGCGGGGATCTTGTAGAGCCGTTGCCAGTTGTCCCAGAGAATCTTCCGCTGTGCCCCCGCGGAGAGCGGGAGCTTCTGGAAGGCTTCGAGCGAGCGCGGGTACTTCGAGTCGGCGTGGGGGTAGTCGGTCGAGAAGACGAGGTTCTCCTCGCCGAACCACTCGACGTACTGGCGCACGGGCTCCTCGTCGGCCTCGACGGCGAGGAAGCAGTTGGTGCGGAAGTACTCCGAGGGCTTCCGGCGGAGCTCGGGGGCCTCGTAGCGGCCGACCCACTCGTAGTGCTCGTCGAGGCGGTGGAAGAGCCACTGCGCCCAGCTGCAGTTCCCCTCGAGCAGCGCGGCCCGCAGACGCGGGAATCGCTCGAAGACGCCGCCGGCGGTCAGGCTGACCGCGACGGTCATGATGCCGAGCGGCTGGTTGAAGGTGTGCCACATCATCAGCTTGTCGAAGATCTCGAGCGAGAAGTCGGGCTTGAGCCACGTCTGACCGCCCCCGTGGAACGTGATCGGGACGTCGAGCCGCTCGCACTCCGCCCACAGGGGGTCGTAGTAGGCGTCGTGCCAGGGCCGCCGGTTGACGCAGCCGGGTGCCAGGAAGACCGCCTTGAAGCCGAGCTCGGCGACCGCCCGCCGAGCTTCGGCGACCGCCGAGGTGACGTCGTGCGGGGCGACCATCGCCGCGCCGAAGAGACGGTCGGGACGCGCGGCGCAGAAGTCGTGGAGCCAGTCGTTGTAGGCGCACGCGATCGCGGCCGCGAAGTCGGGCTCGAGCCCGTCGACGCCCACCACCTGCGGCGAGTCGAGGCCGAGCACGAAGAGCCCGCGACTGGGGAAGAGAACCGCCACGTCGAGCCCTTCCGCTTCCATCGCCGCGAGCTGCGAAGTCGCGTCCCAGCCGCGAGCCTCGGCGTCGGCGAAGGCGCGATCCTGCGCCGCGCTCCAGGCGACCGAGGTGGTCCCGCGCAGCGGTCGCACCGGCCCGATGCGGAGAAGGACATGCGACTTCACCTTCACCCGCATGTCGCGGCGCATCTCGGTGAGCCCTACTGGCGCGGCGTGTCGCCAGGCCGGATCGATGTAGCGCTGCCACACGTCGGGTGGCTCGAGCACGTGCATGTCGCTGTCGGCCACCAGGAAGCCGTTCGCCGTCACGGGGCACCTCCGCAGGTACCGAAGCGCCTACAACTGTCCCGCGGTGCGGATCAAGGTCGGCCCGGCGGGGCGGTTCCCCCCCCGGCCAACGACCGGCGCCACTGCACGTTCGCGGTGACCGACGTCGACGCCGCGATGAACGGGACGCTGGCCCCCTGGCGCGATGGCGACGTCCGTGACAGTTAGCCTCACGATGATCACGAACCAAGACGTCTCCTATTCCGCCGCCGGCACGACGTTGCGTGGCCACCTCGCCGTCGACGACGCGAAGACTGGCAAGCGCCCAGGCATCCTGGTCGTGCACGAGTGGTGGGGCTTGAACGACTACATTCGCCGTCGCACCCACCTGCTCGCCGAGCTGGGGTACACCGCACTCGCCGCCGACATGTACGGCGAGGGCCGGACGGCCACCGACCCGAGCCAGGCCGGGACGCTCATGAACGGCGTCCTGTCTGACATGAAATCGGGCGAGGCGCGCTTCCGCGCCGCCTACGATCGCCTGAGCGCGCACCCCACGGTCGATCCTGCGCGGATCGCGGCGATCGGCTACTGCTTCGGTGGCGCTGTCGTCCTGCATGGCGCGCGTCTCGGCATGCCGCTCGCGGCGGTGGTGAGCTTCCACGGCGCTCTCGGCTCGATGCATCGGCCAGCGCCCGGCGGCGTCAAGGCGAAGGTCCTCGTCTGCCATGGCGCGGCCGACGGCCTCGTGCCCGACACCGACGTGGCGGCCTTCAAGCAGGAGATGGACGGGGCCCGCGCCGACTACCGCTTCGTCGCCTACCCCGGCGCACGCCACAGCTTCACGAATCCCGACGCCGACGCGAACGGGAAGAAGTTCGGCATCCCGCTCGGCTACGACGCCGAGGCCGATCGTCGCTCCTGGCAGGACATGCAGGAGCTGTTCGCGCGCGCCTTCCGCTAGCTACTGCGCGGGCGGCGGTGGCGGCTCCTGGCGAGCCCGCTTGCAGCCGCAGCCGCCGGCGGCCGCGCCCTCGGGCTGACTGGCTGCCGCCTTGGTGCAGGCGCCACCACCGCAGCACGACCCGTCGGGCATGCACCCGCCGGCGTCGTGGTCGCCGGCCTGGGCAGGCGGAGCCGTCGCGGGCGGGGGAGCGGGCGTCTGGCTCTGGTCGGGCGCGTCGGCGGCGCGGCTTGCGGCCGCC
>Ga0126369_10004102_pt1 | contig 10632 bp, 13 predicted proteins | sample PanSoiMetaPlot_1_FD_109646 | JGI IMG/M metagenome (GOLD analysis project Ga0126369, IMG submission 109646) | Tropical forest soil microbial communities from Panama - MetaG Plot_1 | ecosystem: Environmental > Terrestrial > Soil > Tropical forest > Bulk soil | place: Panama | collected 2016-02-17
AAGAAGCACAAGATCGCTGCGACCACCAGGAACCCCATGATGGCCCTGACGACGGCGGGCTGTTCTTGAAACCAGTGCGTTTGATCCATCGGGTAAGTCACCCCAGTTGAGATGCGCTGCCGAAAGCAATGATGCATAGAGACGCCCGGTAGGAATGGTATCGCGCGATCCACGCGCCGTAGACCAGCGTCCCAGGGAACCGGCCGACATCCTCCGATGCACCCGGCCCTCGCGCTCGTGATTGGGCGTCCGAGGGAAACCAAAGGCGGGCGATATCGTTCCCTCCGTTCCTCCGTGACGCGCCCGACAACAGGCTTTTGTCCATATCGGCGAGGTGGTTGCAGATGATGTCTGCCTCGTGGTTCCACTCAGGATCTTCGATCTGATCCCTGAATTCCGGACTCACCCCAGGTTGCAACAGGTGATGGGGCCCACCCGAGTCCCAAAGAAAGCCACAAACAGAAGGCATCAAATAAGCAAGCTTGGACTCCATGCGGCTCTTACGACGTGGTTGTCGCATCTGGATGATCACTGATCATCGGACACCAGCCATCCTCCGAGGTTTCCGCGAAGCGGAGCATCCCCAACCATGTCAGCATCGCTTCCCGAAGTGACATTCACGCCCCGCGCAAGTGGAGACGGCACATGGTACGTGGAGGTCGCGAGCCCCGGTATCGCGTGCGAGGACGTTGGCGACTTCAGATCAAAGGCCTCGGCGGAGGCTTGGATACGCGACAACCTGCGAAGCCATGCCGTGAGCAGCTCGGCGGCCCACTCGGCCAACGTGGAGATCGCGGATGCAGACGCGGATCTAGCGGGACAATGCGTTCCGAGCCGCTAAAGCGCGATGACTTTGAGATGAATCGTCATCGCGCTTTGGCTCTTTGTCGAGGCATGATCTTTTCGGAAAACCGCTTCACACTTTTCCGGATCATGCCTTGGGATGAAGCGCAATCGTTCGGTTTCCAGCAGTGAGGGATTTAAGTCGGGACCGAAGGTCGGCTGAGCGCCGGTTTTGGCGCCGTTTGGGTGTGGGCGTCGATGGGAGATCTCCCAACGGATCAATGATGAGGGCCAACCTGTTTGCGATGAAGCGTCGCCACGGTTGCTCGTGAGCCGACCGAATTGTCGTCGGCCACCTCATCGCCAACCGCACCGATGCTCGCGATCATACCTCTGCTGATGTCGTCGTCAGTGTGAAGGTACGCATTGGGACCCGTCATCGTGTCGATCCCGTAGAGATACATCACACCGGCCCAAATGCGTTCTCGTTCGCGAGGCGGCGAGTACGTGACGACAGCGGTTTCTTCCTCCTGTATCACCGCGTGCGCCCAGCGATCCGCTTGCTCTCGCAACATGCTGCCGTTCAACACATCTTCGAACACGCGACGGACGGCTTGGAGATCGATTTCCATTCACCAACTCCCCTTGTATCGACCGTTGCTATCAAATTGATAGTGTCTCTTGATCCCATCGTCCCGCTCGGGACGAATCTGACGGATATTACCCATCCGATCCAGGGTCTCGTGCCAACCGCGCGTCATCCCGGTCATGGTATCAAACTCATGTACGTACCGACGCCCGACCAGTTCGCCCGCATTGTTGGTGGGTTGAACCGGGCCATAGTAGCGGATGCGACTGTTCTGAAGCGCTTTGTCCCCTGCCGCGCCGTACTTCTCTCGAAAGAACGGCCCGAAAAACACGCGATCAATCTGACGCAGACGTTCGGGAGAGAGAGGTTCATTGGAAGATGTTGGAGGGATGGGCCTGGGTGTCACCATAATGGTCAAGGCTGGTCGTTCGGTCGTGGCATCAGCAGTGCGGGTGACATCCAAGGATGCCGCATCCATATCGGGGCGAAGGTCATCAAACGTCATGGCTATCCAGCCCACGCGCTCACTTGATGCGTTGATGCGTCCAAGCAAGAGCCGATAGTCGCCAGCAACGCTACATCTTGTGGTTGGGTTTGTGGCGGCGCAATGGCTGACTTCAGCTATCGCAACGCAACAGCAGGCGCCGGTCGAGCTCGGATCGGCTTTTCGCGGCGCAAAACGGACAGGTGGCTAAAGCGGACGGTAACCGACTTTCATCGGTTGCTGCGCAGCATCAGGAACAGATCAGGATGATGGCCAGCGCAAGCGGAAGGGCAATGCTCACCGTGCTCGCAACTATCATAACGAACGACATCAAGGCCGAAAGCACCGGTGCTTCGGCTCCAACTCCACGCCCAGACATATCGCGCACCTCGAGCCCCCGCGGGCATCCGCCCGCCGCCCCAGGTTGAACGATCAAGAATGCAGCCGTCAGGACAGGATTGTCGTGTTTGCCGCCGCAGAGAGTCTCTTGTCCGGACACGAACAAGCCCAAATTGAACTCAGATCGTTAATAGAAACTTAACGCGGCGAACTTTCGAGCGTCCTTTGTTTAGGTTCACTTGCGCGGACCGGCAGGTTCCCCTTCGCTCCGTCCCGGACCTGACCGGTGATCTCTTCCCTGGTCCTAGCGCCGAGGCTTTCGAAGTCGCTCAGAGTGCCACTTGCGGACCGCGCATATTCGATCATCGCATCCGCGATGCGCTTGGGATTTTTATGCCTGTCCCTGTCCGTCTCGAAGTTTGTTGCAAGGTGTGCTCAAACGCGGCCGCCCGCCCCATTTGAGCGGGCATTCTGAGCGATGATCGAAACCCCAGGCATCGATCGCACGGGAAACGCAGCCGCGTGCGGGCGATCAGATGCGCCAGGCGATGTAGTGGTGACGCAGAGATGACAGAAACGCGACGCCGAGCTGACTGACCCGTCTCATGTTCACGCTTCGTGGTCGATCCGTTGCAGCCCTTCTGTGGATAACGGGTGCAAGCCTCGACACACAAGGTCATGTCATTCCCGCGATTTTTCCGCGCTCTAATCGATAGCCTGCTCCGAACGTGACGCGCTGAACGTCGGAGCCCGACGAGAGATCGAGACGGCGTCGAACACAAGGCGGGCACAACATGCAAAGCAAGAAAGTTGTCGAGATTCGTGCCGAAGTCGGCGCACAAGGAACTCCGGTTGACGCCTCTTTGGGACGCGGGTTTCCCGATGAGTCAGAGCAGCATCGGGGTCCGGTCGTCGGGCACCTCAATGGGCTCGGACCCGCGTTGATCGACGCGTACGAAGCGGGCGCAGAATACCCGACCAAAATGGACTTGCTGGACCAGGTCGTTTCAATCGTCCGGCGCAAGAAGAGACCGGATGAGCGCGTCCTGGAAATTGCGATCCTGATGCGCAACTGGCAAGAGATGTGCCGCGACTGATGCGGCGGAGCCGCAGGGCGACGCGCCAAGCACTAAGGCGCGTCGACCCCGATGGACAACCGTTCAGCGCTGCGTACCAGCGCTTGCGCCATTTGGAACGACCTGGTGCTCCGAGCCATTTTGCGCCGTCTCGGTGCGCTGCTCGAACCGCAACAACTTGCCGCGCAGGTCGAGCCCGTTGCGCGCGGCAAGATCAAGCGCTCCGTAGCCGCAGAAGTTCTTGATCCTGACATCGGCCCCAGAGCCCAGGAGCGCAATCGCGACATCGCCGTGACCGCCAAAAGCCGCGCATATCAGCGGCGTGCTGCCGCCATCGTCGCGCGCGTTGACGCAAGAGCCTGCGGCCAGCAGCGCTCTTACGGTTTCCGCGTAGCCGCCACAGGCGGCCTGATGCAGTGCGGTTTTGCCTCCGTCATTGCGCGCATGCACATCCGCCCCGTTTCGCAGCAGTATTGCGACGATGCTGACATGGCCATGCGCTGCGGCCAGCATCAGCGGCGTATCGCCGTCGCTGTCCGGCTGGTTCACGTCCGCGCCGACTGAGATCATCTCAATGATGCGATCTGCTTGTCCGCGAAACGCGGCGTGCTTCAGCGCCTCGCTGTAAGCGCTGTTGCCAATTGCGGACTGGCGCAATTGGCGATTCGTAGTCGTGCTCATATTTCAGCCCCCAAAAGTGTCATTTCAGAAACCAGTAACCCCCTTGCGGTCAGGCTCCGCGCAGGGCAGCCGGCCCTGCTGGTTCTGCCGCATCTGCATTTTCCCGCCTTTCCTGGATGCTCCTCCTCGATCAGCTTGCGCGCCTTCCCGTACGCCCAAGGCCCTTCACGGGCTAGCTTCGTCGAATTGCACTCCTTCCGGCAGCAGCCAAAGGCCATGCCGGGATGTCGTTCGCTGGCAAGATAGTGGAATGATGATGGGTCGCGATCGCGCGGCGCATGACCGAACCTCGACGTTCAGCGCTCGCATCCCCCGTTTCGACGAAGCCGGTCAAATTACCGACTCGCCGCTCGGCGCGCGAGCGTTGCAGTGTTAACCGCGGCGTACCCCATCGTCGCTGCAAAGCAGCACTCACTTCGTGATGTCAATTCGAAGCACCGCGCGCTTTGGGTGCAACCGTTTCTGCTCAATCGGGGGTTTAGTCAAGACAGAAATTACGCAGCGTGTCTTAATTATTGGGTGCGTTGCACATCAGCCTCAGAGGCCGGACCAAGAACAAGCGATTGTGCGTGAATGCGCCGTCTGCAATTTGGGAGTCATATGCTCGACGTTCGCTTTGCCCGTCGTAAGGCGGCATGGCTGCGCCCGAACATCAAGCAAGCGCTGACCAAGGACGGGCTGTTGAAGGCGGCGTGAGCCCGCATCGATCGCGCAGTGAGATGCGGGAAGGAAATGATCGACTGCATCTCACGCGCATTACGCAGGCATTAACCAACAACGAGCTTCGCGCGGCGAAGCAGCAACCTTTAGTACGCGCTTAATGTATTTGCGCGAGTGGTAGGCAACCAGCGCACATCTTATCACGCAGCAAGAATTGCGAGCGTAGCTCAGCCTCTAGGGAGGGGTCGTATGAGAACGCTTTTTGTTGGTGCGCTGGCCGCGAGTTTGGCCGGTTGTAGTTGTTACGGACCGCCGCAGGCAATCGACGATGCCTGTATCGGCGGAGGCGCTGGCGGGTACGCCTGTTATGACAGGAGTTCTGTCAACCGGACGCTTGAGCCGGGGTCCGCATCGCTCCCGGCATCAGAGCCCAAATCGAAAGTCGCGGCGACGGAAAAGCAGCCCTCGTCTGTTCAGCCACGGCAACGAGTCGCGCTCGTCATCGACATGACGAAATCCGCCACCACGACGACAGGCAACTCCCCGGCAACCAAGGTCGAGCCTGCGGCACCAAAGACCAAGCCTGTAGCAACCAAAAGCGAGCCTTGGGCATCGAAGGTAGAGCTTCTTCCGCCATTTGCTCGGCCCGCTGAAACCTCCGATGAGGTCATTGCAAGGGCGACGGCTACGATCGCATCCAAACTTGCGGACCCGCAGTCTGCCGAGTTCGGTGAGATGAAGCGGGCCTTGCGCACAAATACGCTGGGAAAATCTGTCGACACCATTTGTGGCCACGTCAAAGCCAGGAAGGCGTCCGGCGCAGGTATGGAAGACCGGCCGTTTCTTTATCTCGTGAAGGATGACGAAGCATACGTCGCCGACGGCCCTACCTCTTCAATAGATGCGACCGCGTATCGCAATATCTGCAACTAGTGCGGCGGTTCAGAAGTCCGCTAGCGGCCGAGAAATCGCCTGCCGACGTGGACCGAATGCTCCTGAGGCTCAAAATTTTTGTTTGGGGCGGGCCGCAGAAACGCCTTGAAATTCAATGTCGCTGGAATTCCCCAAACTCGCGGCCAAGCCTTTGACAGGATTGGTTTGACGCGGGTCCCCTGGGGAGCGCCATGCGGCCCGCTTCTCCCGTCCACCAATGTTTACAGGCGCTCTCCGGGGCCCTCGAACTTGTTCACCGCGTTGGCGCGGAATTCCCCGAATTCGTCCGCGACTTGACCAGGGCTGGCGTTTCCAGCGACCGCACGGGCCAAAGGGCGATCTGAGGCCGTCATCGTTCGCGGAACCAGTGCCCTTGAGTTGCATCCAATGTTTTTGGAGGCTTTCTCTGTGGCGCCGACCAAAGCAAAAACCGCATTCGTCCTCAGCGGCGGAGGCAGCCTCGGCGCCATCCAGGTCGGCATGATGCGCGCGTTGCTGGCCTCCGGCATCCGCCCGGATTTTGTGGTCGGCGCTTCGGTCGGCGCGATCAATGCCGCCTATTTCGCATGCCTGCCGGATCTCGAGGGCGTAGCGAGGCTCGAGCGGATCTGGCTGGGACTTCGCCGCGCCGATATCTTTCCCCTCGGCGCCGCGAGTCTTTTCGGCTTTATCAAGCATCCGGGAAGCCTCATTGACTCGGCTGGCTTGCGACGCGTCATCGAGGCCAATCTGCCCTGCACACGCATCGAGGAAACGCAAATTCCTCTTCACATCATGGCGACAAATCAGCAGGGACAGGCGGTCCGGCTCTCAAGCGGTGCCGCGGTCGAGGCAATCCTGGCAAGCACTGCGATACCGGGCGTGTTCCCGCCTGTGAAAATTGACGGCGATATCCTGATGGACGGTGCAGTGGCAGCCAATACGCCCGTGCGCCTGGCCGCGGAACTGGGCGCGCGCCGGATCATCATCCTGCCGACGGGCTACGCCTGCGCCCTGGAGGAACCGCCCCGAACAGTCATTGGCAAGGCGCTGCATGCCATCACGCTGATGATTGCCTGGCAACTGATGCATGATCTCGAGATCATCCCGGGGGAAATAGCTGTCCACCTTGTGCCCACGCTTTGCCCGCTTGCGATTTCGCCATTCGATTTTTCGGAATCACGGCAACTCATCGAGCGGGCCGCGAAATCCTCGGCAAGATGGATCGAGACCGGCGGCTTGACGCGGCGCGCCTCGCCCCTGGAGCTGGCGCCGCATCGCCATGAGGCCGTGATCGGGATGAGATCGCAATCGACGGGGTTATAACGTTCGTCAGGGATTGCCTCGTTCGCTACCGGCGCAGCTGCCTGGCGCCGATCATCGGGGCCGGTTATGCGTCCATGTTGGAGCTTCCGATGACATTACCCCCGTCCGGCGTCGTAAAACCTGCAACGGGCTGCGACGTTGACCCACGATTGGAAGTCGACGATTCCCTTGACCAACAGGCGATCCTATCGACCGCCCTTGTTTCGATTTTTCGCGGCAACTTTTGCGATTTCATTCTACCGAACCGCAAGACGATCTCCTTCAAGAAGCATTCCGTCATCTACGAAGTAGGAGATCGGGAGCGGTCCCTCTACTTTTTGCAGAATGGTTTTGCCAAGGTAGGAACGACGACCGCCGATGGCCGTGAAATCATCTATGACGTACGCAAAAAGGGCGATGTCATCGGAGAACTTTGCGCTTCGGCGCTGGTTCGGCCCGACCGCGCCGTAGCGCTGGAGAACACCGATGCGATCTGTGTGCCGTTTGCAGAAGTCATGGAGACGCTGTCGCATCAACCGGGATTGGCCGTCGTCCTGGTCGACGTGTTCTGCCACGCGCTGAAAGAGGCGTACGCCCAGGTCAACAGCCTGGCCGTTGACGACACCATTCACCGGCTGATCAAGGTGCTGAGCGGCCTGGCGACCAGGATTGGAGAGCGTGCCGGTTCGCTGGCGCACATACCGGTCTATCTCACGCAGGAAGAGATTGCGCAGATGGCGGGCGCGCGTCGCGAGCGCATCTCCACGGCGCTCAATTCGCTTCGCCGTCGGGGAATTGTGCACTATTCGATCAGAGGCCACCTGGTGCTCGATCTGGATGCGGCCGAGGCCGCCTGACCGAACAAACGACAGTGGCATTTCCCTTCCACCAAATTCGAGTGTTACAAATGTAACGCTGCGTTCACTCGCAGATTGTGTCGTCATCCGATGAATATTTTTGACGGATGTAACCGATGTAACTGACTTCTCCGATTTCCCCCTGCAAGTTCAGACCGGACACGCCTGATTGGATCAGGGCGCACAACGCGTTGCGTTAGGCGTCGGTTCGGCGACTGATGGGTGGAGGAGCACATGCGATCGAAATTGTTCACAGTTGCAGTGGGCGCCGCGCTTGGAACCACCACTTTGGCGGGCGTGATCATCGCCTCGGCTGCTCCTCCCCCTCGTTCTGATTTCGATTCCGAGATTGCGCGCCACGCCCAATCAATGATCGAGGAAGGTCGCAAGACATTTCGCTATGACACCTTCGGCAGCGAGGCCTTTTGGGGCGACGCCCTGCAATTGCATAAGGCGATCGCGGGTGAGAAAAACGGCGGTGTCGGTCCGGGCGTCTCGCCGAAAACCGCCTTGTCGGTTGGCCTCAAGGTGGACGCCGATGCGCTGCCAGGCGCCCTGAAGAAACAGCTCGCGGCCGGCAAGGTCGACCTCGATGATCCGGCAACGACGATCGCGCTGCTCAAATTGAATGCGGTCGTCGGCGTCACGGCCTTCGCCAATCGCGACGGCTCGGTCAGGTCGATGGGTATCCAGTGTGCATTCTGCCACTCAACGGTCGACGACTCTTTCGCGCCCGGCATTGGCAAGCGTCTCGACGGCTGGGCCAACCGCGATTTGAACGTCGGCGCCATCGTGTCGCTGGCGCCGAATCTCAAGCCTTTCACCGATCTCCTCGGTGTCGATACGGCGACCGTGAAAAAGGTGCTGGCAAGCTGGGGCCCGGGGCGGTTCGACGCCGAACTGGACAAGGACGGCAAGGCTCTGCGTCCCGACGGCAAGCAGGCAGGCACGCTCATTCCGCCGGCCTTCGGGCTTGCTGGCGTGAATCTGCATACGTGGACCGGCTTCGGGTCCGTTCCCTACTGGAACGCCTATGTCGGCGCCACGGAGATGCACGGCGCCGGAACGTTCTTCGACGCGCGGTTGAGCAACAAGGATCAGTATCCTGTGGCCGCGAAAAGCGACTCATGGAACACGCGCGGCACTCCCGACAAGCTGACCTCGAAGCTGGCGGCACTCCACTTTTATCAACTCTCGATTCCGGCGCCAACGGCCAAACCCGGATCATATGACCGTGCGGCCTTCGAACGAGGCAAGGCGCTGTTCGATGGAAGCGCCAAGTGCGCCCGTTGTCACGTCCCTCCGCTGTTCACGGAGCCCGGAAACAATTTGCACGCTCCCAGTGAAGTCGGCGTCGACGCGTTCCAGGCTGACCGCTCGCCGACCCACATGTATCGCACCGCCCCGCTGGCGGGACTATGGACCCATCAGAAGGGCGGCTTCTATCATGATGGGCGATTTGCGACCCTCCCTGATGTGGTGAATCACTACGATCAGCTGCTCGATCTGAAGCTCAACGATGAGCAGAAGAAGGACCTGGTCGAGTACTTGAAAGGGCTTTAGGCGCCCGAGGCGCGAGACCGGATCGCGAGCCTTGTCGGCGTCGTCGCCACGTCCCTCATCGCGCCCCGGCGCGCACCTGCTTCAGCAATGCCTGCCGCAAGGATCGTCCCCGCGCGGTAGCCGCAAGCTCGCTTGTCATGACAATCGAGTATCCGATCAAGGGTGAAACGGCAACTTGCGTCAACCGCGCCAACCGCTTCGCGTCGAAGTCTCGCTGGACGAAGGGGAGCGCGGCCAGGAGAACGCCCTGGCCGGCACAAGCAGCCTCGAGGGCCACCGCATAGGAAGAGAAACCCCGACGACGCTTCGCCACTTTTGGATTGATATCCAGCGATCGAAGAACCTGTTCCCACGCCGGTTCGCTGACGCTGGGACTGAGCAGGTTCTGCGTCGACCACCAGGATGCGTTCAGCGGATCGGCACCGGCCACGATTGAGGGCGCGGCCGCGAGCACCAGCTTTGTCTTCAGGATCGGGGTCAGTTTCAGGTTTGCATGCGCCTCGGCTCCCAGGCGGATCGCGGCGATCTGGTCTGGACCGAAGAAATCTCGCTTCGCATCCGTCACGTCAAGCCTGATCGAGTTGGAGTCGCACCATTTCAGAAAGCGGTCCTGAAACAGAAACTCGCGCGCAAACATCGGGGGCGCGGTCAACACGATCACGGCGGTCTTCGCCGATTGGTTGGCATCTTCGCAGGCCCTCAATAGCTCGCGTAGCGGTCGCGCGATGCGCCGCTGAAACGACGCGCCGACGGGCGTCAGGGCCAGCTGTCCGCCCCGCCGCTCGAACAATCTCGTCCCAATGCGGCTTTCAAGGAGTGCGATCTGATAGCGGACCGCGGAGGCGGTGATGTTCAGGCGCAGGGCGGCGGCGCCAAAGCTCAAGAGCGAAGCGCAGGATTCGAAGGCGCGGAGCTGGCTCCACGACAAACCCGGATCCCTCGCCTCGGCGAGTTTGGCTTCCATGGGACATTGATACAAATTTTACTTGCGCCAGACAATCTGAATTCGCATGCGCCGCATCTACTTTGCTGCCATGCTTCCGGACAAAAGTTCGGAGAAATCCCCATGGGACGAAATCATCTGATCACCAGGGTCGCGCTGGTCGCCAATGGTGCGCTGATGATGTTCGCCTATCCCCTCAACATGATGGTGCTCGAACGGACCCAATGGATCTGGGATGCTCCGAGCCGCAATCCTCCGCTCGAACACATGCTCGTCGCGATCTACGTGACCATGGGCGCGTTCCTCGTCTGGGCTGCACGCGACCCCGTCCGTTTCCTCCCGCTGATCGACTTTGTTATCGTTTCGGGTGCGATACATGCCACGACGATGGCGGTGGACGCTTGGCACACGCCGGGAATGGCGGTGCATCTGGCCTTCCG
>Ga0126369_10004103_pt1 | contig 10632 bp, 7 predicted proteins | sample PanSoiMetaPlot_1_FD_109646 | JGI IMG/M metagenome (GOLD analysis project Ga0126369, IMG submission 109646) | Tropical forest soil microbial communities from Panama - MetaG Plot_1 | ecosystem: Environmental > Terrestrial > Soil > Tropical forest > Bulk soil | place: Panama | collected 2016-02-17
CGCGTCATGAACCCGATGGCCATCATCGCCGAGATGGTGATCAGCGAGAAACGCACCCTGTACAACGTCTTTCCGTATTGCCGCAGCATAGCCAGCGGGCCGAAACCCATTACCAAACCGGAAATGATGGCGGCGATCAGGATCCCAGTGCCGCTGGCCGAGACCCAATTCAAGTTGAATACCGCACTCTCGGCTGCGGGCTTTGCGACTACGGGAGGAACGCGCAGGATCAAATTGTGCAGGCCAGCGACGGGAATCTTGAGAATGGAGAGGTTGTCCAAGAACGTTTTGACTCGGGGCAGCCCCCAAAGGAATACCACCACGCTGAGGATGGCCCACGGAGTCCAGGCTTTGGCAACCTCTGCGGAACTGTAACCGTGACTCGCGCGAGCCGTGCGGTCGGCTTCATGTCCTTCGAAACCCCAGATTCTTTGGGGATGCCAGACGAAGAGCAGGGCGATCACCGCAATCAAGGAGCACACGGCCGAGACCACATCCACAAGCCAGGGCCCGTGATAGTTGGATAGCAGGTACTGCGGAATCGCAAAGAACGCCCCGGCGGCCAACACGGCGGGCCATATCTCCGTCATTCCGTGGAATCCTGCAAATGCCCACAACAACCAGAAGGGAACTAGCATGGAAAAGAAAGGCAGGATTCTTCCGGCCATGGCGCTGAGTTGCAATAAGTCGAGTCCGGTCACCCCCTGGAGCGCAATCAAAGGCGTGCCAAGCGCGCCAAAGGCCACCGGAGCGGTATTGGCAATGAGGGAAAGACCAGAAGCCTGGAGCGGCTTGAATCCAAGCCCGATCAGAATAGCCGCCGTGACCGCCACCGGAGTTCCAAATCCGGCGGCACCTTCAAAAAAAGCGCCGAAGGAAAAAGCAATCACTAGTAGCTGTAACCGGCGGTCTTGCGTAATGCCCATCAGGCTTTCTTGCAATACTTTGAAGCGGCCCGTGACGCAATTCATGTCATACAAGAAAATGACATTGAGAATGATCCAGCCGATCGGGAACAGACCGTAACACGCTCCGTACACCGCCGTTCGGGCGCCCATGCCCAGCGGCATTTTGAAGACACCAATCGCGATGACGAGGCTGGAAGCAAGGCCTAGCACGGCTGCCCAATGGGCTTTCATTCTCAACAACGCCAAAGCTCCTAACAGGACGATCACGGGAAGCGAAGCGATGAAAGTGGAGAGCCACCAATGTCCGGTAGGGTCGTACACTTGTGTCCAGGTCAACGGTAGACCTCCAAGCCCGGCAAGCTGCCTGAGAGTGCGGCTGAAAAATCAACGATAGTTCTGGATTCGAAAGGAGGCGCGAAAGATCTGCGCTTTCTCGCCGGAACCATCGTTCTGTGCGGTGAGATACTTCGTTACAGCGGCATTCTTGTCAAGCAATGAGTAGGACGCAGGGGTTGCCCAAGAATGCGCCGTCGAAAAGCATTCTTAGCGGTTCAGGCCAAATTGACGGTTGCGAGGTGCGGGCGATTGCGCGAAAATTGAGCTTCCGCCGTGGCAGGAAAGTCCCCTGAACAGACACCTTTGGGTGGTTTACTCCTAGCAGCGGGAAAAAGGCAGCACTCACAAAGAAGGTTAAAGCGCATGACTCAACACATTGGTGAACTCAACCCCCCAGTGCGGCTGATGTTGACGCCGGGACCATCCTCCGTTGATCCGCGGGTGTACCGCGCCATGGCGACGCCGCTGGTGGGCCACATGGACCCGTGGTTCCGCGGCTGCATGGACGAAACGCAAGTCCTCCTTCGCCAGATCTTCCAGACGGAAAACCGTATCACGCTCCCCCTGTCGGCTTCGGGCTCTGGCGGAATTGAAGCTTCCGTGCTGAATGCGTTGGAAGAGGGCGACGAAGCCATCGTCGCCGTGAACGGCGTATTCTCTGAACGCATGTACGAAATTGCGACGCGCGCCTCGAACAAGGTGACAAAGGTCGAAGCTCCCTACGGCAAGCCCGTAGACCCCGAGGAGGTGCGGCGAGCCGCCAAAGGGAAAAAGATCAAGATGATTGGCCTGGCGCAGGGAGAAACCTCCACTGGCGTGCTCACCAAGCTTGATGCTTTTCGAAGAGTAGCAGACGAATTGGGAGCCTTGCTGGTGGTGGACACGGTCGCTTCCCTTGCCGCCGTTCCGCTTCACGCGGATCGTGAGCGTGTTGACATTTGCTTCAGCGGCTCGCAGAAGGCCATCAGCGCACCGCCGGGGATGTCCCCCATTACCGTGAGCCCCGCCGCCGAAGACGTGTTTCGCAAGCGGAAGACGAAGGTGCAGAGCTGGTATTTCGACCTGACCACGGCGATGAATTACTGGGGCAAGGACCGCCTATATCATCACACGCCGCCGATTTCGCTGATTTTTGCGTTGCGCGAGGCGATGCGTCTCGTCGTCGAAGAAGGTTTGGAAACGCGCTGGGAACGGCATCGCCTGAATCAACTTGCGCTCATCGCCGGTCTGGAAGCGATGGGACTCAAGATGCTTGTCGAGAAGCCCTCGGACCGGCTGCCAACGGTAACCGCCGTGATGATTCCTAGCGGTGTGAGTGACGAGAAACTGAGAAATCAGTTGCTCGATGAATTCAACATCGAGATTGCCGGTGGATTTGGCCCCATCAAGGGCAAAATCTGGCGCGTCGGCTTGATGGGCTATTGTAGCCAGAAGCCCAATGTGTTGCTGTTCCTCGCGGCGCTAGAGAAGTGCCTGATCGACCAAGGGTTCCGCGTCGGAGGCGGGGCGGGAGTAGGAGCGGCGGTGAAAAACTATTCGCATGCAGAGGCTGCGGTGGTGGCAAGCCCATGACGACAAGGCCGGTTCTGGTTAATGCTGGCGCAATGAGCCAGTTTGTCGGTCCGTTTGAAGTGACCTCCAAACTGAGCGGACAAACCTACCGGTGCCGCTTCTCGCATATGTGGAATGGGATCGCTACTCGGCACGCGGACACCATTGACACAAAATTCTTCGTGGATGGCGAGGCCCATGTCGTTGGGCTGGCCCACACTGCTTTTGTGAAATTCCGCGATAAATCCCGCCGCGACCTGACGGATCGCGAAGCCAGTTTTGTGTCCGCCGAATACTTGCGCGCGCGTCTGGAAGAAGAAGATATTCGCCCTCTTTACGACGTTCCGGAGAGCGAAGTCCTCCGGCTAATCAACCAGATTGGCATCAAGTAATCCCTTCGCAAACCATATTGAGAGAGAGCCGGAAGCGCGATGGCTTCGCTTTGTCAGTCGCCAGGCTCGACCCGGAAGGCCTCGAGGATAGGGTGCCGGATGCCGTCTCGCCGGATGAAGTAGATCACCAGAAACATCAGCAAGGCCCCGCAAACCATTACGCCCACCGCAATTTGTAAGCCCAGTTGCAAATCATGCATATCAGAGATTTTTCCAACCACTTGGGGACCCACTCCGCCGAGCAATTGGGTGACGAACATGTATAAGCCCACGGATGTAGCGTGCGCACGCCGGGGCATCATATCGTGCAAAACCGCAGTGACCGGTCCGTGGTACCAGGACATGAAAAAGCATCCAACAAAAAGCCCTACGAGGACGACCGATTTCTCTTCAGATTGGATGGCCAGCAATAGAAAAGGTGTCGCGAGGAGGAAGGCAACCGCCACCGCCATGATGCGCCCGTAAGAGAACATCCTTTGAAGGCGGTCCGCAACGTAGCCACCGACCAATACCCCTAATACCAGGGAGAAGAGAGTGATCAGAGGGAGTGACACGGAAGCTTCGCGAGGGGTAAAGCCCTTGTAGGTTTCGGCAAAGTCAAAGGCCCAGGAACTGAGCGATACAGTGGAAAATGTGAAGAACACCCCGCCGGCAATCAACGAGACAAATGCGGGGACGCCGAGCAGATGCCGGATGGGCACGACCTCAGAACGGGGACCGCGGGGAGGTTCTTCGAGTCCGACCAGAGCGACAGCTGGAAGAATGCCAAGGACCGCGACTGCAAAGAGCGTGACTTGCCAGCCGAAACGCGCCCCGACTACTCCTCCAAACGCTAAGCCTGCAGCTACACCCAGTAACATGCCGGTAGCAAAAATGGCTTGCGCAAAGGCGCGGCGCTCTTCGGGAAAGGCGCCCGATATCATGGACTGTGCTGCCGGAGCATACGCGGCCTCACCAAGCCCCACTAGGGCGCGTGCAAGTTGGAAAAGAAAGAACGTTGAAACCAGACCGCCAGCAAAGGAAGCAGCGCTCCAGAAAAAGATGCCGATTGCAATGATAGCTTTACGACTGAAACGATCTGCGAAGAACCCAAAGGGAAAGCTGGCGACGGCAAGCACCACAAGAAGCAGCGTGTAAAGCGACCCGAGTTGAGCATCGGTAGCCTGAAAATGGTCGCGCAACAGAGGGTAGAGAGGAGCGACTATGGAGCGCGCGGCGAAGTTGACAAAATTCACCAAAGCAAGTACAGCAAGGAGACGAAATTGTTGGGCATTAAGCGGAGTGGGCTTTGTTGACATGCCAAGTTTGCCGGGTGACCCGCACGCGACCTGGTGGAGCGGAAAGAAAGTACCAGAAACTGGCTCGAACACGAAACGGCTCGTGTCCGCTCGACCTGTAATGATTATATTACGACCATGAATGCTGCCCCTTCAACGGATGCCACAACCTCACGCCTGACGGTGGTTGTTTCTTACGGCGTGCTGCTTTTGCTGATTTACCTGGTATTCCGTATTTCCGAGCCGTTTTTGAGCGCGCTGGCGTGGGCTGCGATTCTGGCGACTTTCTTCTATCCGATGCACAAGCGGCTCGCCAGGCGTCTCTCACCTGTTCAGGCGTCCGTGCTCAGCACCGTGGCGGTCACCGTGCTTTTGATCGCCCCGGCAATCTTATTGACCACACTGTTTGTACGACAGGCCATTTCGATTTCGCGCGGCGTGCAACACTCCATCGTCGAGCAGCATGCCCCGGTAATTGCCAGGAGCTGGTCCTGGGTGGCTCAGCACGTTCCGGGGATGGATCCCAATGCGGATATTCTCGATACCCTCGAGAAGGGAATTGAAAAGCAAGCGGGATTCCTTGCGGAGCGTATTGGGACGATTGTGAAGAACATCGCCGCGTTTATTTTTGATTTGTTTGTGATGATCTTTGCCATGTTCTACTTTTTTCGCGACGCGGGGAAAATTCTCGGGGCGGTGCGGAGTATTCTGCCTTTCGATGCTCAGCACCAGGACGCCATGATCATTCAGATCCAGAATCTGATTTCTGCGAGCGTGATCACCAGCATGGTGGTCGCGGCCATTCAAGGAGCTCTCGGAGGGCTAGGCTTCGGGCTCGTGGGTTTGCCGGCGCCCGTCTTTTGGGGCGTATTAATGGCTTTCTTTTCCCTTGTCCCGGTCGTCGGATCGGGCCTGATTTTTGTGCCGGCCTCGCTCTGGCTGGGTTTTACGGGACACTGGGGACGCGCGGCTTTGCTTTTGATAATTTGCGCAGGTGTATCAACCGTCGTGGACAATTTACTGCGTCCGTTGTTGCTCGGCGGCCGGACGGAATTGAGCGGGCTAGTAGTTTTCATCAGCGTTGTTGGCGGCGTAGGTCTGTTCGGAATGCTGGGCTTGGTGCTGGGGCCTATCCTAGTTGCCATGGCTGCGGGCGTTCTGAACGTCTACCGGGAGAGCGCCGAGAGCCCGCCAATAACCGCCGAGTAACACTAGCCCTGCCGGCCAATGGAGCCCCAGCTTGATTGTGCTAGAGTAACCCGCTCGAAAGGATTTTGATGGCCACTAAGCCAGCGCCGAAGCCGGTCGAGCTTGCGCCCGAGAAGCTTCGCTGGAGGTGTGAGCTCTCGCGTATTCCATTCGAGACTACTGCGCAGGCCGACCCGCGCGAAGGTTTTATCGGGCAAGAACGCGCCTTACGCGCCTTGAAAATGGGAGTGGAACTCTCCGCCCCGGGCTACAACGTTTTCGTTTGCGGATTGGCGGGCACGAGCCGCGGCGGAACCATCGCGCATATGATCGAGGAACTCCATCCGCCGACGAAAGAGTCCCTCGACCGTTGCTACGTCAACAGTTTTAAAATCACGGACCGGCCGAGACTGTTGACTCTCCCACGCGGCCAAGCCGACCCCTTCAAAAAAGACATGCAGGCAGGGATCGATTTCCTGCGGCGGCGCATTCCTCAAGTGTTCGAAGGCGAGCCGTTTCAGAGGCAGAAGGGAAGAATCGTCGAACGCTTTACCGTCCGCGAAAAGGAACTGATGGACGATTTCACCCGGCGCATCGCTCGCGATCAATTTGCCTTGGGGCACATGCAAGTTGGCGCAGTGGCGCTGCCCGAAATCTTCCCGGTGCTCGAGGGACAGATGGTTCCCATTGAGGACATTTCCAAGATGGTCCACGAGGGGAAACTCGAAGCCACCGTTGCGGAGGAGATTGAGCGCAAATACGAACAATTCCGGCAAGAATTCACGGTTGTGTACCGCAAAACGCTCACGCTTTCACGGGAACTGGCTAGCGAATTGAGTTACTTGGAACAGGAAGCAGCTTCCGTGCTGGTGGACGGTGTCATTGAAGAGCTTAAGGAAAAATATCCCGGTACGAGCGTCGCGGAGTATCTCGAAGAAGTGCGGCATCACCTGCTGGATAATTTGGATCCGTTCAAAGAGCGTGAGGGAGAAGGAGAGCAGGACGAAGAGTCGCCCGACGGTGCACCGAAGGCCCAGGGCGGGCCGGAACGAGACCCTTTCCGCGTGTATGGAGTCAACGTCATCCTCGCGCACAATCATGAGGAAAGCTCGCCGGTGATCTTCGAAACCACTCCAACGTACGCGAATCTTTTTGGGACGATTCAGCGGGCTTACGATGCGCGCGGCGGGTGGAGCAGCGATTTTATGGATTTGCGGGGTGGTTCGCTGCTTCGCGCGGATGGCGGTTTTCTCATCATGTATTCGATGGAAGCGTTGTCTGAGAGCGGCGTGTGGCGCGCTTTGAAACGCACGCTCAATCACAACCGGCTGGAAATTCAGCCGCTCGAGATGTTTTACCCCTTTGGCGGAAGTGCGCTAAAGCCGGAAGCGATTGACATCAATGTCAAAGTCATCCTCATTGGTGACCGGCAACTCTACGAACTCCTTTACGAATACGAAGAAGACTTCCGCAAGATTTTCAAGGTGCGGGTGGAGTTTGACGAAGAGATGGCCATGAGCGATGGTGTTATCGCCGAGTACGCTGGACGGCTGCGCGCGCTGTCGGAAAAGGAGAATCTGTTTCCCTTTGACCGCGGCGCGTTTGCCACCATGCTCGAGTACGGTGTCCGCCAGGCGGGCCGAAGAAACAAAGTCACCGCGCGCTTTGTGGATATCGCTGATTTGGCGCGCGAATCACACTACAGCGCCGCGGCCACAGGGGAAAACGTAGTTCGGGCGCATCACGTTCGGCTCGCGTTGTTTTCCAAAATCGAGCGGCACAACCTCATCGAAACCCGCATCCGCGAAATGATTGAAGAAGGCACCCTCCTGGTAGACGTCTCCGGCACGCGCGTAGGCCAGGTGAACGGTCTCAGCGTGATGGAAATTGGCGGCTACTCGTTTGGTAAACCGGTGCGCATCACCGCTACTGCCGCCTTAGGAAAAGCCGGATTGATTAACGTGGAGCGAGAAGCCAATCTAAGCGGGCGCTTTCATGATAAAGGAGTGCAAATCATCGCCGGGTATTTGCGAAGCCAGTTCGCCCAGGACAAGCCGCTTTCGCTTGCCGCTAGCATCTGCTTCGAGCAGTCGTATTCTGGCGTGGATGGAGACAGCGCCAGCTCTACGGAAATTTATGCCTTGGTGTCGGCGCTCTCTGGATTGCCTCTGCGTCAAGATATCGCCGTGACGGGATCCATCAATCAGCAGGGCGACATTCAGGCCATCGGCGGGGTGAACGAAAAAATCGAGGGCTATTTCGACGTATGCCGCATCAAAGGCCTGACCGGGACGCAGGGGGTGATGATTCCCGAAGCTAACGTCGAAGACCTGATGTTGCGAGAAGACGTGCTGGATGCCGTGGGCTCCGGAAAATTTCATGTCTGGCCGGTGGGAAAGATCGAGCAGGGAATTGAAATCTTGACCAACGTTGCCGCTGGAAGCAGAAATGGTACGGGGCGTTTTGACGCTGGAACCGCTTTCGCGCTCGTGGATGAACGCTTGCGCGAAATGGCAAAGACGTTGAAAGAATTCGAGTAGGCCCACCGGACTTGACTACTGCCCGGCCAGAAAGATCCCCCGGAAATGACAGAAGCCCTGTCCTTCCGGAACCTGGGACAGAGCTTCTTTAGAGATTAGAAAGAGCTTTAAGGCTTGTCGGTCGCAGGCGTCGTCGGTGTGGCCGCAGCCGCTGGAGCGGGGGCGGACGCTGGCGCAGGCGCGCCGGAATCCTTGGGCGTTGCCAGATAGCCGGTAATCTGGTTTTTGCCGACGTCGAATACAACGATTTCGTACGGCGCCATCCGGGAACTCCCCTTTACGTAAAACTGCACGGGTTCACCGGAGGTTTTGTCTCTTTTTTCGATGGTTTTGTCGTCGGCGATGACGGTGATGGTGTATTTGGACTTTTTGGGATCGGTCCTGTTCAAGGAAATCTGCACCGGCCCGACCCGCTGGCCGTTTTTAGATTTCTGCAAGGTGAATTCGTAATAGTTGCGGTCGCCGCGCCGGCGCAACTCTTCGAGGTCATCGCGATTGTGGGCGATCAGCCCACTCATCACGTTCATATCGCCCATGCTCCGGTCCAGCTTGCCCTTGGTCGTCTCAAGGTCGCTTTTGGTTGCTTCCAGGTCCTTCTTTGCGCCGCCCACTTCGGTTGCCACAGCACCAATTTGTTCCTGGCTCGCCTTAATCTGCGTAGTAAGCTCTGCATCGGAAGCTTGCTGCTCCTTGCGGATATCTTCCGCGCGGCTCTTGGCCTTTGCAAGTTCCGACTGTGTCAAGCCCATTCTTTGCGTGGTGATTTCCACCTGGCTTTTTAAATCCGCGATTCGCGAGTTGGCCTGATCCAATTGCGCGCTGAGAATCTTGTTTTGCTCTCGCTGTTTCCCCAGGTCATCGCTGAGCCTCGCTTGGGTTGTGTAACCGAAATAGACGACGACGGCCAACCCGGCAATCACCAACCCGAACAACACCGATATCCACCGTGGTGTTCCCGGCGTTTCGTATCCATACGATTCTTGCGGGCTTGGTATGTTTGGAGAAATGCTCATTCTAGCCTCTCTGTGATTGGTATAACCCTGGCAAATGCCCTATTTTCAGATTATGGCTTGCAAAAGGGCTTCTGTCCATCTTCTGTCTGGGGAGAACTGGCAAAGATTGGACGCTTTCGGCGCATTTACCGTTTCGTTGATTTGCCTTTGGAGCTGAGCTCCGGCCAGCGCGCAAAGATCGTTGTAGTCAACCCGCCTCGCGGCGTGAATTCGCCGCGAACGATGCACCATTCCGGTTGTGCTGCACCGACGATGTCGAGGAGGATTTTGTTCACTGCGTTCTCATAGAAGATACCCAAGTTGCGGTACGCCAGAAGGTACATTTTCAGTGCTTTAAGCTCCAGGCATTCTTTTTTTGGCATGTATTGGATGGTGAGCGTGCCGTAGTCTGGCATGCCCGTCTTGGGACAAACCGACGAGTACTCTGGAAACCTCGTGGTGATGACGTAGCGGTGGAATTGGTTCGGCCAGGTCTCCAGTGGCGGCAATTTTGCATTAATTCCAGCGCGGGCGTGTTCGGCGGTGTAGTCGGGCATGTTTACTCCTTGGGATTTTCATTGTATCTTGCCTGACATCCGGTCTGCTTCTTTCCATGTTTGAGGTCCAGCCCTCAGGGGAGATCGAAGATCCAGGCATCGGAGCTCGTTTGTCCAGCGTGTCGTAGTGCGAAATTCCGCCGCTCCCGGCGCCGGACAATCGTTGACTATTTGCTGAGTATGGGGGGCGTTTTTCCGTGGCGCTGCGAATCCTGCGAAGCGAGATTTCACGGACGACGTACTCCGCTTCGGGATTTGCTGTATGCTCATTGCGGAATCTGCGGCAACCTGGAATTACAGCGCATCGCGTCGGAGCATGTTTCCGGCCAGACCTCTATCATCGGGCGGCTCCTCGGAGTACCTGCTTATCGCTGTGTACCGTGCCGAAACAAGTTCTTCTCTCTGAGGCCGCTTCGCCGGGAAGGCAAGAAAGAAGCTGCCGCCTAGAGTATCTCCCTACTTCTTAACTCGTTTCTTCCAGCCTGCTACACTCAGTGTCAGAAGCCATCGAGGAGCCAGCCATGTCTGAAGCTGCTAAATCCACCATGACGGCGGGTGGCGCCACGGGCCGCACGCGCACGGAATCGGATTCCATGGGGAAGATTGAAGTCCCCGCCGACCGCTACTACGGCGCACAGACGGCACGTTCGCTCATCCACTTCGCCATCGGCAAAGACACCATGCCGCCCGAGCTGATCCGCGCGTTCGGCATCCTCAAGAAAGCCTGCGCGCTGGTGAACCAGGATCTGGGCAAGCTCCCGCTCCAAAAGGCTCAGCTCATCGTCAAGGCCGCCGATGAGGTTATCTCCGGCAAGTTGAACGAGCATTTTCCCTTGCGCATCTGGCAGACCGGCAGCGGCACGCAGACGAACATGAACGTCAACGAAGTCA
>Ga0126369_10004104_pt1 | contig 10631 bp, 9 predicted proteins | sample PanSoiMetaPlot_1_FD_109646 | JGI IMG/M metagenome (GOLD analysis project Ga0126369, IMG submission 109646) | Tropical forest soil microbial communities from Panama - MetaG Plot_1 | ecosystem: Environmental > Terrestrial > Soil > Tropical forest > Bulk soil | place: Panama | collected 2016-02-17
AGCTAGTGCCGCCTTGAACACGCGCGTATTGGCCCCGAAGTTGGATAAGCCGGAATCGCGTGTGCCCGCGTCGCGCTTGCCGCAGGGCCCCAAAATTTGGGCGTCCGGGCCGTCTCCGATCGAATACCGCTGAAGCCACAATGGCGTAACACCTGCTATTGGACGGTGATGGCGCGCGAGACCCGCGATACAACCTTCAAGTTTGGTCTGCTGTCGCTTCGAATGCGGACTGCAGAGCGACATCGACACAAGTCACTTCCCGACTATTGCAGGATCAGGCTCAGTCCCACCCCTCCACATCAGCTATATCGATGCCATGTGTGTCGAACCACCATTCAGGTGGCTTGTCGGGATACTGCTGCTTAAGTCGCTTGTAGCGCTCCAGTAGCCGTTTCTGGCGAACGACTTCATCGTGAAAAAACTGATGGTCCAGCGATCCGCCGGAGACCCAAAGCTGCCGGAGGAGCTTACGCAACACATAGCCCTGCTGCTTGTTGCCGGGGCGATAGCCGCTGGCAATGATACGTTCAATTGCCACCGTGAGGGTATCCCGCGACGTAGGCGGTGGACTTCCACTGACAACCATATCGAGACGCTCGAGTCCAAATCCTACGTCAATACAGGTGCCGAGCGGATTGACGATATTTCCGATCTCTACCCCGTTTTTGTAGAATTCAGTCGAATATCCGGAGATGTCTCCATCACTCCACGTGCATTCGGAATCTGGTCGGATCGGCACTCGATCACCGTAGAACGGCGCCCATTGGGACAGCTTGTCAGGATGGATGGTGACATAGTCCAGCTGGGCACCGACCACGCCCAGGAAGGACAGCCAGAAATCGATGGCGTCCTTGACCGACAATTGTCGGAAGGAGAACAAGCCCATCATGTTAAAATAGAGAAGATGCGCGCCGTCACCGATCTGGTCGAGATCACCTACCCGAAGGCAAGATTGGACATTCGCGAACGTTCCGAAGAAGCGCACATCCGAATACAGCGACTTGAACTGCTGCATTCCCGCCGAACAGAATAGCGTCGTGGAATCGAACGGTCGGACCGACTCGTTCAGTGAAAAGCCAATACCCCGTTGCTTGCAGAAAAGTGAGTATTGGCGGATCAGGCGTCCCGCGACGACATAGGCAACCTCCGTTGGCTTTCGGGAGCATTATCTATTGACTGCCTTGGTGCCTTTTTCAAGGCGACTGGCAACGCCGTACTATCCGCGCGGCACCGCTCTTCCCTCACGAGCAGGAATCCGGACGCGGAGAACTCATCCGATAGGCGCCCGCCGCATTCATTCAGGCTGATTGACTTCCGACAGCTGGGCGATGTCGCTGAGGAAGTGCTCCACGAGGAGCTTTTCAATCATCTGCGCCGTGCGGCGGATGCGCCGGGCTGATCTGATCGACACTTTAAGCTGGTCGTTCGCTCGGTCGATATCAGCGATAGAAATCGAGGCCCAGCCATCATTATGGCAGTGACGATGGAGGTCTTCACCGAAGTTCCGGATGCGGTGGATGTCGGAAGACCGGTCCGGGCCGAGGATGAAGTTGATAATGATCTGCCGCGCCATACGAATCCATCTCTTCCTAGGGGAGGTGCGAGATGCTAGCGAGGCTCGACAAACATCAATCCGCCGAACAGAAAGACGCACAACGCGATTGAAATCAGAAGCCTGGTGCGTGCCCTTTCTCCTTCCTCGGTCAGAAATCCTATCTACTTGACTTTTTCCCACACGAGCGTCGCAAAGCCCATACTGCCATCGACCGGCGAAGGCGCCGGCCGTGTCGTGTAGATGAGTCTGTTGCCGTCTTTCTTGACGTCTCGGACCTGTACCGTGCCACCCCAAAGTTCGTTCCACGAAATGTCGATGTGGTGCTCAATGGTCTTTCCATCGAACTTGTATGTGCCTGCATATGCGATCATCGACGAATACAATTGCTCACGCTGCTGATCCGTCATTTTCTCGATACTGTCCGCTCGCGGTCGGCCGGTCTGCGTCAGTAGAACCATCATGTGACCGTCCCTACTGTACATGATGAAGCCTTGAGGATTTGTGCCGAACGTATCAGTGGTCACGCCCGTTGCTTGGTTAGTTCGCTTGCTGCTAATGAGCTTCCAAGTTCCTTCGAGGGTTTCTTGTGCCGCGGCATGACTGATAGAAACAATGCATGTGATTATCCCGAGAAGGGCGAAACGGCTCACTTGTCACCTCCCTAAGCAAAATGGCCACAAAAACTGTACCGGAATTTTTTTAGCCCCTCCATGTCCGAGTTGGGTCAAGAGCGGCTAATCTCAAAGTGAGCACAACGAGTCCGGTTCACCCCTAATAGCCGACATGGAGCGGGACATCACGGCATGTCGCAAACGGGCCGATTGCTGACATCCAGCGGTTTGCGGTGCGACGAAAGAGAATTCTCAAGTCGCTCCAATGAGCGATGGAGCAAAGCAATCGACTGGGTCCGCTATGCCGGATTGTTTGCTAAGATGATCAGGCCGGCGTCATTTCACTTACGCAATTAGAGAGTCCCGAGGACATGTCGTTTCGATCTTGCATGGCTCGGCTCCAACACGGCGCGGAATGAGATAAAGTCCTATGCGGCATTATCTGGTCTGTGCCGCCGACTGAGGGCGATCGATGTTCCAGATCACCTACTTGTTCGTGCTCGCGCTGGCCGCGTTGCCGCTGGTGCGGACCTTGTCGCAAACGGCCGGCAACTATACGGCCTTTGTCCACCGCCTCTACCGCGACGCCGCCTACATCCTCGCAGCCGTGATCGGAATGGTCTGCCTGGAAGTGGCGATGAGCATTTCGCTCGAGAACTACTGGTTTGAAGAGCTGGGCCAGAGCCACCGCTTTTGGCTGTCGATCGAATACCGTGCGGCAATTTTTCTGGTGTTCGTGATCCTGGTCAGCCTGTTTGTCGGGATCAATCTGCGCGCGCTGTGTCGTCCGTTTCCGATTGTTCCGAGAAGTGCGCCGTGGATCGCCGGCTTTGTGATTGCGGCCTTTGTCGCATTTCTCGCAACGCCGCTATGGATTCCGCTCATGCGCTTTCTTGGAGCCACTTCAGCCGGCGTGACCGATCCGGTTTTCGGCCAGGACCTCTCATTCTACTTGCTGGCTCTGCCGCTCTACGACAACATTGTCGGTATCCTCATCGCGATCTTCTGCCTCACGATCGCGCTTTGGCTGCTCCTCGGGATGATTTTTCGCCGCGCAGCGACGGGGCTGGTCCATCACCCGGGCGGAGCGCCTCACTCAAGTCAGGGCGGCGTCGTTGTCCTATTGCCGAGCAACGCTGCCACCCAGGCAAATTGGATACGACACGGAATGTTATTGGGGGCTCTGCTATGCGCCGCAATGGGCGCGCACCAGTTCTTGGCCCGCTATCACCTCGTCGTGGACGGCCATTCGAAGGTTGTCGCCGGCGCGTCCTACGCCGATGTCAATTTCTGGATACCCGGATACGACTTGGCGTTCGTCTGTTGGTCGGCGGCTGCGGCTGTCCTGACGCTTGCTGCTGTCGTGCCGTGGTTTCGCAACTGGCTGTTGATGCGTCGGTCGCATTTGCTCGCGCCGTTCGTGGTGTTGGCCATTCTTTATGTCGGAGCGTTCATAGTTCCCGCCGGGATCGAGGAGCTCTATGTAGGGCCGAACCAGATCACTCTGGAACTGCCATATCTGGTCCGAAGCATCGCCGGCACCCGGCAAGCCTATAACCTCGAAGGACCGTCGGTGCAGGAGCGCGAATTCCCGGTGTCCAGCGCGTCGCTCACCGCTGCCACTCTCGAAACGAATGCTTCCACCCTGCAGGACGCCCGCATTTGGGACTGGCGCGCGCTCGAGCCGCAGCTCCAGCAGATTCAGGGGCTGCGGCCTTATTACACCTTCTCGAGCGTCGACATCGATCGCTACGAGATCGACGGTGCCGAGCGGCAGCTCATGATCACCGCGCGCGAGCTCGACGTTACGCGGCTCCCAACAGCCGCCACGGTCTGGGTTAATCTCGCGCTGAAATATACCCACGGCTATGGCGTCGTAGCCGTCCCGGTGAATGAGATCGACAGCCGGGGCAATCCCGTCCTCTGGGCGCACGACATTCCTATCGTTGCCAAGAAGGACCTCGCGGTGGCGCATGGCGAGATTTATTTCGGCGCGCTTACCAACGACCACGTTTATGTGCGCACCACCGAGAAGGAATTCGATTTCCCGCAAGGCCAGGCCAACGCCGAGACGATCTACCAAGGAAACGGCGGCATCCCGCTGTCCGATTTCTGGCGGAAGCTCGTGATTGCGCGCGAGTTCGACGGGCTGCGGCTTTTCATTTCCGGGTATTTCACGCCCGAAAGCCGGGTGATGATGCGGCGGAACATCGTCGAACGAGTCCGGACGCTGGCACCATTCCTAAGGTTTGATCGCAACCCTTACATCGTCGCGGACGGGGATCACTATTCCTACATTCTCGACGCCTATACTACGTCGCAGAATTATCCCTACAGCGAAGCCTATGCGGGATCGCTGCCAGCATTCCGCGGGCAGAATTATCTGCGCAATTCCGTCAAGGCGGTGGTTGATGCCTATAACGGGTTGGTGACGTTTTACGTCTTTGACCAGCACGATCCAATCATCGGCGCCTATCGAACGGCGCTGCCTGAAATGTTCAGGGATGCGGCCGAGATGTCGGACAATCTGCGCCGGCACATCCGCTACCCGGAAGATCTCTTCACGGTGCAGGCCGAGATGTACGGCACCTACCACATGACCAACGCCACGACCTTCTACAACAGAGAAGATCGCTGGGAGGTTCCGCGCGAACTCTATCGCAGCATCGAGGTCGAGATGCCGCCCTATTATGTAACGGCGCAGCTTCCCGGCTCCGACAAGCCGGAGTTCCTCCTCATGTTGCCTCTGTCGGTCGCGGGCAAAAATCAGATGGCAGGATGGCTCGCGGGCCTCTGCGACGGCGAGAACTATGGAAAGATGGTGGCGTTCCGGTTTCCGAAGGGGATCTTCCTCGATGGTCCGGCGCAAGTGGAATCCCGCATCAGTTCCGACAGCCGCTTCTCCAGAGATCTGACGCTCTGGGATCAGCACGGCTCTCGGGTCATCCGCGGCAATCTCATCGTTCTGCCGCTGGCCAATAATCAGCTCATCGTCATTGAGCCGATCTACATTGAGGCGGAGCAGACCAGGATCCCGACGCTGGCCCGCGTCGTGTTGGGACAGCTCCTGCCTGATGATCGCAAAATCGAATGGGCGAGCACCCTACCGGATGCCGAGCGTCTGCTCGTCGGTGCGAGCGTACCCGGCGCGCCCGCCAATCACACGACCGAATCGGCCAGCGATGTACTCAAACGCGCAAGCGCTGTGTTCCGCGAGATGCAACAGGCATACGCAGCGGGCGACTTCGCGCGCTACGGCGAGCTTCTCCAACAGCTCGAGAAGATTCTAATGTCGCAGTGAGAATCAACGCGCGATCCCCATCAGTCCTTCGCGAATTGACAGGCTCGCATCGAGTAATTGTAGTCCGCTCTCCCTCAATAGCCGTCCTGAGAGCAGACATCGCGGATCGACAGGAACGGGCCAATAGCCGTCTTCCGACCCTGGCCGGTCCGCACCCTTGAACGCCCGGTCTGCGACCTGCAAAGTATCGTACGGAGCCTTGCCGCTTTGTTCAGAGATCGGCCAAATGTTTGAGAAATCGGAAAAGTTCTACGACGCTATCTACGCCTGGAAAGACTATAAGGCCGAGGCGATGCGGCTAAAGCAGTTCATCGCGGCACGTCAGCGATCGTCAGGGCACGCTTTTCTTGACGTCGCCTGCGGCACGGGCGGACATGTCCCCTACTTACGCGACGTGTTCACCATTGAGGGCATTGATATCAATCCACGCATGCTCGCGATCGCGCGAGCGAAGCATCCTGACATTCCCTTTCATCTGGGCGACATGGTCGACTTTTCCGTATCCCGGCAATTCGACGTCGTGGCGTCATTGTTCAGCTCAATTGGCTATCTGCAGAGTCCCGAGCGCTTATCGCGAGCTGTTGCGAACATGGCGCGGCACTTGGGCCCAGGAGGCGTGCTGATCGTCGAACCCTTTTTCTCGCCGACCAACTGGCAGTCAAGCACCAAGGCGCCCGGTGCAAATTTAGTTGACAACGAGGATATTAAGATCGTGCGCATGAGCGACTGGGTTCGCAAGAACAATCTAGTCAAGTGCACTTTTCATTATCTCATCGGAACGGCGAGCGGCGTCGAATACTTCACAGAGCTGCACGAATTCACTCTTTTCACCGATGACGAAATTCGAGATGCCTTCTGCGCCGCAGGCCTGGACGTGAGCTATGACGCCACAGGATTGATGGGCCGTGGCCTCTATATGGGGACATGGACGCGCGAGACGCCTGAGATAGGGTCGGAGCAACCGCGATTTTAACGACAGCATTTCCGAAATGTGCTCGTCCGGGCATGGCACCGATATCGTGGCCAGGAATGCGAGAAGGTCAGCTTCGGGTCAAACTGCGAAGAACTCACATCGAGGAAATCTGGTCCGCAGTTCCTCGGCTAGCCGACATTGATTGTGCTCACGAAGACTTCGCCGATGGGCCAAGAGGGCCAACAGGCGACGTCGGATAGATGGCCCGTACGGGCATGAAATAGCATTGAAAATGCATTTGAAGGGCCGCCCAGGCCGTGCCACGCTCTTCCCACAGCATTGGGATGGCGAGCGATGGCACTGAATACGCGTACCGAGCATGGGCATATGCACGACTACGAGGGCCACGTTGAAGCGCTCGAAGCTGATCTCGAATACTGGCGCACTAAGCGTCTGGAGCCCCAATTAATCCAACTTCACCGTCGCGGCGTTGTCACGCTATACGATCTCATGCGCGCTGCGGCGGGCGTTCCAGCGCCGATGGCCGCAGCCGGGGAGTCCAACAGTGACATCGACACCCGCATCCGCGCGCTCGAAGACGGCCTTGACGATTATATTCGCAACATTGGCGTCGCCTCGGTCGAAAAGCTCGATTATCCGTTTGTCATCGAAGACATGCGCAAAGAGCGCGGCGATTACGACAACTTCTTCCGCATCGCCAAGCCGCCGCACGTCGGCACGCTGGAGGGACGCGTCGCGCAACTGGAAGCAGACCTGCGCGCGTACCAACATCTCGTAGAGGTGCTCATGCGCGCGCTGCTTGACAAAGAGGTGGTGACGACGGAGCAGATCGATCGCCAGCGTGCCTTTCTTGCTGGGCGTGGTGCCTGGAACGGCGCCCGCATCGTCGCTCGCGCATGGGTCGATACTCAGTTCAAACAGGCGCTCCTCACCAGCGGCCGCGAGGCGGTGCGGGAGCTGAACATTCCGCCGGGCCGGCTTGGCAAGCTCGGCGTTGCCGAGAACACCACGACGCAGCACAACGTCGTGGTCTGCACGCTCTGCTCATGCTACCCGCACGACCTGTTGGGCGATCCGCCGTGGTGGTACCGCGACGACGGATACAAGGAATGCATCGTGCGCGACCCGCGGGGCACGCTGGCGGAACGGTTCAATCTGCATCTGCCCCACGGCGTCGATGTGCGCGTTCACGATAGCACGAGCGATGTACGATGGATGGTACTGCCGCTTCGACCTGAGGGTACGGAGGGTTGGACTGAGGAACGGCTGGCGCGTCTTGTGACCATCGACAGTCTCGTCGGCGTTGCAACGGCCCTCGATCCAGCAGTACTCGCCGAGGGCGAGCGGTAAGGTGAGCACGCCCACACCTGAGACGAGCCCTCGTTTTCGCGTCGGCGACCGTGTGCGGGTGCAACTCACGAACCCAACGGGCAACCCACGCACGCCAGTTTACGTTCGAGGCAAGAGCGGCGTTGTCACTGCCCTGCATGGCCGCATCGTCAACCCGCTTGATCACCGCGGTGCGTATCCACCGCTGTACAGCGTGTTGTTTCAGGTCCGCGAGTTGTTCGGTGGTGCCAGTCACGACACGCTGTCTGTAGACCTCCATGAGGACTGGCTAATGTCATACTGAAGTCGACTATACCGCACCCGCCTTCTGGGCGCCGCAAGCCGACATTGGTCGCGCTCGCGACGACTTCGCAGAAGGGCCGTAGGCTCGGATCACGTGTGACGCTCCGATCTACAGTAGTGCACCGCTAGGCCGTCAGTAGGACAGCAGGATGCTTCAGTAGCATACGTTCACCCAGCGCCAGCCCCAGCCAGTCCAAACGCGCTCCCAACATGAACCATAGGGAGCGAAGCCGGCGAAGGCGAACGCGGGTCCGAAGAACCGGTGCCGGACAAAAAATCGGTTGTGGAAGAACCGATGGTGGACGGCAAATCGGTTGTGGAACGTAAACGGCCGCGGGCCGATGAAGTGCCCGAAAGCCGTGGGGCGGCTAAAGCCTATGGGACGTCCGAAGCTGCCCATATGCCCGAAGGTGCCCATATGCCCGAAGGTGCCCATATGGCCGAAGGTGCCCATATGGCCGAAGCCACCCATATGCCCGAAGCCGGCGTGACCCATGCCGCCAAAGCCGAGCCGCGCCAGGGCGGGCGACGCCAACATTGATCCTGCTGTGATGGCCGCGACAGCTGCCAATGCGATAGCTTTTGAACGTATCATGACGATTCTCCATCCGTTGACATGCGTGTCAGCCGAATGGACAACGTGTCGCCCGATGCGAAGTCACATCCGGCAGACAGCAGATAAAGAGCGTAAGCAGCGGCCGGAGAACGTCAAATTACGAATAAGACAGTTTCTGTCAGATACGTCAGGAGAAATTTAACCTCGCTTTAGGCGAAGTGTATCTGCCTTCCGGTACGCTCGAGCGTTCGAGGATTAATCCGCTCAATTTACGGGTGCGCGAATGGCTGTTGCGGGTCAAAAGTGAATGAACTCAGCGTGAGCAAACCTCGTCCGCTGTGCGACGCTTACCGGACTTCGCGCGCGTTCGCCGGATGCTTCGCAGTTGGGCCAAAAGCTGAAGTCATTGGGGCTAGGCAGCTGCCCAACCCGCGAGGGCAATGGGCGGCAACGTAAAAATGGCCAGCGGGAGCCGTCGGCGCTTGACGAACCGTATGAGTTCGGAACGCCGATCGCGATTTCCGGTGGTTGCGGCCGTAGTCTGTTTTGTCTCGGACATAATGAGGTCACCTGGGCCAGCACGCCTCAAGGGAATCGAGAGCAACCAGTCGAGATAATTGCGCAGGACGGTCGCCTCGGCCGACATCGGCGACATCATCTGGCGCAGTTTCTTGAGACTCGATCTTTCCGCTGGTCATGACCAGAAGTCCTGCTGTTGTGCCCCTCGTCCCACTGGGAATCGGCGTCGCTTGGGCGCTGTGCCTCCGTGCTTCCGACAGAAAGGATAGCACGCACTGCTGCGCTGCGGGATTTCAATTTGGCCTATGTCGGCTTGGGGTCAAGAGCGGCTAAGTTCAAAGTGAGCACAAGGAGTCCGGTTCACCCTTGATAGCCGACATGGAGCGGACATCACGGCATGTCGCAGTCGGGCTGACCCATGCGGTGTAGCAATGGGGACTTTCCGTTGCGCCCGGTCAAGTAAGTTGAAAGAGTTGAGTTCGTGGCGGCCGGGTCGGAAACGACCTGGCCGTTTTTTGCGGGGCCAACGCTAGCGCGGCTTTGCCGTCGCCTCCTCCGGCGGCTGGATCTGGCCAAGTGCAATCATGCGTGGGAGCACATTGACCACGTCCCAATGCTCGGCGATCTTGCCGCTCTCGAAGCGGAAGAAATCGGCGGTTGAGAACACGAGCTTGTTGTGGGTCGGCGGCCGTCCCTCATAGGGACCGTCCTGGGTGCCGGTCCACTGCACCCGCGCCACGACCCGGTCGCCTTCGGCCACGACCTCCTGGATCTCGGCGTGGTAGTCCGGGAACGCCGTGAGCACCTTAGAAACGAACCCCCACCGTCCGTCGCGCCCAGGCGGCAGGTTCTTGTTGTGCTCGACGTAATTGGCCGCCAGATAGCGCTCGACCGCCGATTGATCGCGCTTGTTCCACAGTTCCTCGATGTAGTGCCGATAGAGCTCTTTGTTTGCTTCGCAGTCGGCCGCGCGTGCAGGTGACAGTGCGGCGGCCAGAACACATCCTGCCAAGACCAAAATTCGCATAAGACCCTCCGGGTTCCACTGTTGCATTGCATTGCTAGGCATAACGACACATAGGCTGGAAGACGCCGGGAGTGACTAGGGCGACATTGGGGGTATCGACGACGCCGCCTTTGGAGCTGGCACAAGACCAAGTGCGACCGCGCGCGCGAGCGTCTCCACCACGTCCCAGCGCTCAGCGATCTTTCCGTTTTCGATACGGTAGAAGTCGCAAGTCGAAAAGACGAGCTTGTTGCCGGTCGCCGGCCGGCCGTCGTATGGGCCGTCGTTGGTGCCGGTGAATTGTATGCGCGACACGACCCAGTCGCCCTCCGCTACGAGCTGCTGAATCTCCGCGTGATAATCGCTGAAAGCCGCGAACACTATGTTGAGGAATTTTTTGGTGCCGGCGAGGCCCTCATGCGGAAGCCGCGGGTTGTGCTCAATGAAATCTTTCGCAACAAAACGATCAGAGGCCTCGAGCTGGTGCTTATTGTACACCTCCTCGTAATAGTCGCGG
>Ga0126369_10004106_pt1 | contig 10629 bp, 4 predicted proteins | sample PanSoiMetaPlot_1_FD_109646 | JGI IMG/M metagenome (GOLD analysis project Ga0126369, IMG submission 109646) | Tropical forest soil microbial communities from Panama - MetaG Plot_1 | ecosystem: Environmental > Terrestrial > Soil > Tropical forest > Bulk soil | place: Panama | collected 2016-02-17
GGCTTTGTCATGACGCTAACAACGCGTGCCGGCCGCCCGATGGAAGCTCACGGGCGCGCGATCGGTGGCCGTGCCGTGCTGCGCCTGCGTGACGTCAGCGGCATCGAGCAGGAATTGCTCGATCTCGCCGCCCGCCACGATCAGTTACTGAGCGATATCGAAACGATGCGCGCGCTGCTGGACTCGCTGCCCGCGCCAGTGTGGGCGCGCGACAACTCCGGCGAACTCGTGTTTGTGAATTCCGCCTACGCGCAAGCGGTCGAAGCCGGTGATCCGGCTGACGCCGTATCCCGGCGGCTGGAACTGCTCGATCAATCGGCGCGTGCGGAACTCGCTCGGTCCCGTGCGGCAGGTGAAACATATGTCGGCCGGTTGCCGGCCATCGCGGCAGGTGGCCGCCGCATTTTCGAAGTAGTTGATGCACCGGGCGCGGCCGGCAGTTCCGGCATCGCTATGGATCGCACAGAGGTCGAGACCATGCGTTCGGAGCTTACGCGCATGGTCGAGGCGCATCGCCGTGTACTTGATCAACTGACGACCGGCGTTGCCGTCTTCAATGTCGAGCGCAAACTCACTTTCTACAACACCGCCTACCGTTCGCTCTTCGAGCTTGACGCAGCCTTGCTGGATCAGATGCCGACCGATGGGACCGTGCTCGACACGCTACGCAGCCGGCGCAAGTTGCCCGAGGAGCAAGATTTCCGCCAATGGAAGCAACAGCTGTACGAGGCGTACCGAACGGTCGAGCCAAAGGAGCACATGTGGCATTTGCCCGATGGCCGTGCGTTGCGAGTAGTGACCGCGCCTAACCCCGAAGGCGGGATTACCTATCTTTATGACGACGTGACTGAGCGGCTTGACATGCATCGTCGTTACGACGCGCTCATCAAAGTGCAGAGCGAAACGCTCGATCATTTGTCAGAAGCAGTCGCCGTGTTCGGCAGCGACGGGCGCGTTCGCTTGCACAATCCCTCCTTTCAGCGGATGTGGAAACTGTCGCACGATGCGCTGGAGCAACATCCGCATGCGGAAGCGGTGACCGCTTGGTGCCAGGCGCTGCATGACGACAATGCCGTCTGGCGAAATCTTCGCGCTTGCGTGACCGCAATCGACAACCGGGAATCTCTCGTCGCGCGCATCGAACGCCGTGACGGTGCCGTGATCGATCTTGCCACCATGCCTTTGTCCGACGGTGCCACGTTGGTTACCTTCCAGGATAGGACCGATACGTTCAATGTCGAGCGCGCGCTGCGAGAACGTAACGAAGCGCTCGAAGCCGCCGACTCGATCAAGATCGACTTCGTACACCACGTGTCCTACGAACTGCGTTCGCCGCTGACCAACATCATCGGTTTCGCGAATCTGCTGGGTGATCCAGCCTTCGGCACGCTAACACAGAAGCAAGGCGAATATCTCGGCTACATCACCGCATCGACGAATGCGCTGCTGGCACTCATCAACAATATCCTTGATCTTGCTACCATTGATGCCGGAGCCATGACCCTCAATCTCAGCGATGTCGATATTCGCACGAGCATGGACGCGGCGGCCGAGGGCGTGCAGGATCGTCTGGTCAAAAATCGCATCTCGCTCGACGTCCGCGCTCCCGCCAACATCGGAAGCTTTGTCGCCGACGAACGGCGATTGCGCCAGATTCTCTTCAATCTCCTTTCCAATGCAGTCGGTTTCTCGTCCACTGGCGGGACCGTGACTCTCGCGGCTGAGCGACGTTCCGATGCCATCTTTTTCAGGGTGACCGATCGCGGACCGGGAATCCCTCCGGAGGCGATGGACAAGGTGTTCGACTGGTTCGAGACCGATTCCATGGGCTCGCAGCATCGCGGGCCCGGTCTTGGCCTTTCGCTAGTGCGATCCTTCATCGAGTTGCACGGCGGTACTGTAGTGATCGACTCCGTTTCTGGGACAGGCACCACTGTAACGTGCGCGTTCCCGGTGGCGCAGATTGCAAAACAGACCGCGGCGTAGGTCAAAAGCCTGCCGCATCGCCCGATTCTGGCGTGAGACCGCGCAATCCGTCTATAAGGTGACAAACGTGTGACGGATAAACCGATGTTCTTTTCCAGTTCCGGCGGCTACAGCTTCACGACGACGTTGGCCGACGAGGCAGCCACTTACCGGCTGATGACGGATATTGCCGCTATTATCGAGCCGGGCGATCTGATCACGCTTTCCGGCGATCTCGGTGCAGGCAAGACGACCTTTGCTCGCGCGCTCATCCGTTATCTTGCCGACGACAACTCGATCGAGGTCCCGAGCCCGACCTTCACCCTGACGCAGACCTATACTTTGCCGCGTTTCGCGGTCGTGCACGCCGATCTCTACCGCCTGTCGAGCTCAGCCGAGTTGGCCGAGCTTGGTCTCGACGATTCTCCGGAGGGCGCGGTGACGCTTCTGGAATGGCCGGATCGTGCGGCCGGTTATTTGGCCGGCAATCGTCTCGACATCACTTTCACCCTCGAACCGCAGGCCGGGTTGACGGCGCGAAACGTGCGCATTACCGGCTACGGCAGCTTTGGACCGCGCACCGAGCGCGTCCTGACCATCCGGCGTTTCCTCGATCGCTCGGATTTTGGACGCGCCGAACGCCGGCGCATCCAGGGCGATGCCTCGACGCGGAGCTACGAACGACTGACGCGCGATGGCGCCACCTATGTGCTGATGAATTCGCCCAAGCGCGCTGATGGCCCACCGGTGCGCAACGGCAAGTCCTACAGCGCAATCGCGCATCTCGCCGAGAACGTGACGCCTTTCATTGCCATGACGCAGGCTCTGCGGGGGCGCGGCTTTTCCGCACCGGCGATTTTTGCCGGTGACCGCGAGGCGGGGCTATTAATCATCGAAGATCTCGGCGACGAACTGGTCGTCGAGACCGACCAGTCGGCGCCGATCGAGGCCCGCTATGAAGCGGCAACCGACCTACTGGCTGAACTGCATTCCGAACCGGCATCGCCGGTGATTCCGGTCGAATCCGGAACAGACTATCGGTTGCCGCTCTACGATATGGATGCATACCTGATCGAAACCGAATTGCTGCTCGACTGGTATCTGCCCAAGCTCGATATCAGGATTTCAGATGCCAAGCGCGAAAACTATCGCGCGCTCTGGCGTGACGCGTTGTCGCCCGTTTTGAGCGAACCCCAGACCTGGGTCTTGCGGGACTTTCATTCGCCCAATCTTCTTTGGCTGCCCGAGCGCGACGGAACGGCGCGCGTGGGCCTCCTCGACTTCCAGGACGCCGTAATGGGGCCGGCTGCGTTTGACGTCGCTTCGCTCCTGCAGGACGCACGGGTCGACGTGCCGGAAAAAATGGAAATCGCGTTGCTGTCGCGCTACACGCGTGCGCGCCGGTCGATGAATGCAGCGTTCGATGCGCCCGCATTCGCCCGTTCATACGCGGCGCTCGCCGCGCAACGTGCGTCAAAAATTCTGGGGATTTTTGCGCGGCTCGAATGCCGAGACCGCAAGCCGCAATACCTGCGTCATCTCCCGCGTGTATCAACCTATCTGCAACGCTCGCTGGCGCACCCGGCACTGGCTTCGCTCGCAGCCTGGTATCGCGCCAACGTGCCTCCGGTGAAAGTCTGATCGATGTCTCCGGCAACGACACGCGTCGATCCACGCCGCGCTATGGTTCTGGCTGCGGGGTTGGGTACGCGCATGCGGCCCTTGACCGATTCGACGCCGAAACCGCTCATCAAGGTTGCCGGCAAACCCCTTATCGATCACGTGCTCGACCGGCTCGCTGACGCGAGCGTCGAGTGGGCTGTCGTCAACGTGCATCACTTCGCCGAACAATTGCAGCGGCATCTTGCGAACCGCCAGCGCCCGAAGATCGTGATTTCCGACGAACGGGGACTGCTGCTCGGAACTGGCGGCGGTGTAAGGAAAGCCCTGCCGGAGCTTGGCGGCGCACCGTTCTTTCACATCAATTCCGATACGATCTGGATCGACGGCGTCAAATCCAATCTTTTGCGGCTGGCCGATTCATTCGACCCCGCCGTAATGGACGCGCTTCTGCTGCTGGCACCCACGACCGGGAGCGTCGGCTATTCCGGACGTGGCGATTTCTCCATGGCGCCCGACGGTAGTCTGCTCAAGCGCACCGAGCAGGAAGTCGCACCCTTCGTCTACGCCGGTGCGGCGATACTTTCACCCGCATTGTTCAAGGATGCTCCGAGCGGAGAGTTCTCACTCACTGCAATGTTCGAACGTGCCGCTCATGCAAAACGGCTGCATGGTCTGCGAATCGAAGGCGTGTGGATGCATGTTGGCACTCCGGAGGCCATTGGTGATGATGAAGCCGCGATTCGCTCAAGCGCGGGCTAGTCAGCCGGACCCGAGTTTGGATTCGCCCGCGGCGCAAAGCGTGTATGCTGCCGCGCGATGCCATCCATGACTCCTCGCGTTTTCAATATTCCGGCCTCAGTGCCGTTCCTGCCGGTTCTCATCGACTCCTTGCGCATGGGAAAACTGGTACCCGGTTTTCCCGCATCCGATGATCTGCTCGAACTGGCACGGGCAACACTCTATCTTCCCACCCGGCGCGCATGCCGCATGGCGCGCGATGCCTTCGCGCGCGCGTTTGACCGGGCGGCCATACTTCCGCGCATCGTCGCCCTCGGTGATCTGGACGAGGACGAGATAATTTTCTCAGAAGCCGCCGGGGAGTTGGCTGAAGCTGCCCTGGCGCTGCCGCCGGCGATCGGTCCGCTCGAACGACGGCTATTGCTGGCACAACTCATTGTGCGCTGGGCCGCTGCAATCCGACCCGACAAGGGTGCGCCGCTGATCGCCAATACACCGGCTGCCGCGCTTGCTTTGGCTGACGATCTCGCGCGCTTGATCGACGACAGCATTACCCGCGAGATGGATTGGAAAAAGCTCGACGGCCTGGTGCCTGATCAGTTCGATAAATATTGGCAGCTCACGCTCGACTTTCTCAAGATCGCACGCAGCTATTGGCCGGAACGTCTGGCCGAAAAAGGCATGATCGACGCGGCGCGGCGGCGCGATCTTCTCATCGATGCCGAGATGAAACGTCTCGCCGGCACCAATCAGCCCGTGATTGCCGCGGGCTCGACCGGTTCAATGCCGGCAACCGCGAAACTGCTTGCGGCAATCGCGCAGCTGTCGAATGGCGCCGTCGTTCTTCCCGGGCTCGACACCGATCTCGACGAGGCCTCCTGGCACAAGCTTGCCGGCAGCAAAGATGAGACAGACGCGCCTGCCGCCGTGCATCCGCAGTTCTCCATGCACGCATTGCTCGCACGCATCGGCATTACGCGCAATGCCGTGAAATCGCTCGCCGGTCCTTCGCTCCACGGGCGGGAGTAGCTGGTTTCAGAAGCCTTGCGACCGGCCGTCACCACCGATCATTGGCAGCTCCGCTTCAGGGCTCCCGAATTTGCCGCTGCAGCTGACAGAGCGATGCTCGGTGTGACCGTTATTGAGACTGCAAACGCCGAAGGAGAGGCGCTGGCCATCGCCATTTGTCTGCGCGAGACCGTCGAGACGCCGGGAAAAACCGCGGCCCTGATGACACCCGACCGTGTTCTCGCGTGTCGTGTGGTGGCCGCGCTCGAACGCTGGAAGGTCGAAGTCGATGATTCCGGCGGCGATGCGCTCGCTGATACGAAAGCCGGGACCTTCGCGCGGCTGGTGGCGGAAGCCGCTGTGGGCGGCCTCGAACCGGCGACGCTACTGGCGCTGCTCAAACATCCGCTCCTGCGACTTGACGCTGAAGCCTTTGCGCATGCGCGCGCGATCGCAGCGCTCGAACGCGCCGTGCTACGCGGCCCACGCCCGCACCGCGGATCCAGCGGCCTCATCCACGCGCTCGCAACTTTCCGGCAGACACGCCATGAACTGCACCCCCGCGATCCGCGCAATTTCGTGCTGCCAGCCGATCTTGACGCTGCCGAGCATTTGGCCGAGAGATTTGCGCAAGCGCTCGCCCCGCTGGAATCGCTCGGGCACGGGTCGCAAAGTTTGTTCGCGCTGGCGCAGGCGCACGCAAAAACGATCGAGAAGCTCGCAGGCAGCGGCAAGGCTGTCGCCGCCTACGCCGGCACCGACGGGCGGCAATTGCAGCGTGCTTTCGAAATCATCGCCGAAAGTCCGAGCTCGCAGACGCTGGAACTGTCCGCCGGCGACTACCCGGAGGTTTTTCGTCAGCTCGCCTCCGGCCGCGCGGAGCGGAGTGCCGAAACCGGCAGTCCGCGCGTGCGCATATTTGGCCTGCTGGAAGCACGACTGCAAAACGTCGACCGGCTCGTGCTCGGCGGCCTGAACGAGGGTATCTGGCCGCCCGACACCCGCAGTGACCCTTGGCTGAGCCGTCCGATGCGACTCGAACTCGGCCTCAATCTGCCCGAGCTGCGCGTCGGTCTGTCGGCACATGATTTCGCGCAAGGACTCGGCGCACCCGAGGTCATTCTCTCACGCGCGGCGAAACAAGCGGGCGCACCGACGGTGCGATCGCGCTTTGTCCAGAGGCTGGCGGCGGTCGCAGGTGAGGATCGGTGGAAAGCGGCACTGGCACGGGGGACGCGTTACGCGGACTATGCACGGGCGCTCGATCATCCCGCTGCTGTGTCGCCCGCGCCGCGGCCGCAACCGGTGCCGCCACCGGAAGCGCGCCCGTCGCAACTCAGCGTCACCGACATCGAAAACTGGCTGCGCGATCCATATACGATCTACGCCAAACATGTGCTGCGGCTTTTTCCGCTGGACATCATCGACACACCGCCGGGTACCGCCGATCGGGGGACGTTCATCCATGAAGCGATCGGTGAGTTCACCAAAACCTTCGCTGACGCCCTGCCTACCGATGTCGCGCGCGAGCTCAAGGCACTCGGCGAAAAGCACTTTGCGCCACTGAAAGACTACGAAGAGGCTCGCGCCTTCTGGTGGACACGTTTTGTCCGCATCGCCGAATGGATTGCAGGCTGGGAGCGCGAGCGTCGAGCGGACATGAGCAAGATCTTTGCCGAGATCTCAGGAAAGCATCCGATCCCACTCGGCAAAACAGAATTTGTCCTGACGGCGCGTGCCGACCGGATTGAACAGCGCTCCGACGGCAGCTTCGCCATTCTCGACTACAAGACCGGCCAGCCACCAACCGACGCACAGGTTCGCAGCGGACTCGCACCTCAGCTCACGCTCGAAGCTGCGGTCCTGCGTAATGGCGGTTTTGCCGGTATTCCCGCCGGCGCTTCCGTGTCCGAAATCGGCTATGTGCAACTCAAGGGTGGCGATCCGCCAGGCGAGCCGAAAAGCATCAAGATCAGCGACGGCACACCGGACAGCATTGCTGACAGCGCACTGCGCAAGCTCACCGTCATAGCGCAAAAGTTTATTGTCGAGGGCGAGCCCTATCGCTCGCTCGTCCACCCGATGTGGAAGAAACAATATGGCGATTACGACCATCTCGCGCGCGTGAAGGAATGGGCGGCCTCGGGCGGTGAAAGCGAGGCCGAATGGTAAGTGCCGCCCGCCAGATCCCGGATGCCGCGACGGCCCGCCAGATCGCTGCCGCTGATCCGGAGCGCTCAGTGTTCGTGTCCGCCAATGCCGGATCCGGCAAGACGCACGTGCTGGTGCAGCGCGTGATCAATTTGCTGCTGCGCGGCGAGAATCCGTCAAAGATTCTCTGCGTCACCTTCACCAAGGCTGCCGCCGCCAATATGGCGACACGTGTGTTCGATACGCTGGCGGAATGGACGGCACTCGATGACGGCGCGCTCGACGCGCGCATCAAGCTTGCGACCGGCAAGTTGCCCGACGCGGGGCAACGTGCCCGCGCTCGCCGGCTTTTTGCAAACGCGCTGGAAACGCCCGGCGGATTGAAGGTTCAGACCATTCACGCCTTCTGTACGCGCCTGTTGCACCAATTCCCATTCGAGGCCGACGTGGCGGCACGTTTCGAGGTGCTCGACGAAGCGACAACCGCACAGCTGCTCAACCAACTGACGCTTGAGGTTTTGCTGAAAGGCGCGACAGAGGCGCGGAGTGCGCTTGGCAAGGCGCTGGACACCGCCATCACCGCCGCCGCCGATGTGACGTTCAAGGAAGTCATCTCGGAAACCATCGTCAAACGCGACCTGATTGCGAAATGGACCGCACGTGCCGGCGGCGTTCAGCAGGCGATCGATGAACTGAGCCGCGCCTTCAACCTGGGTCCGGGTGACAGTGTTGCAGCCGTCGAAGCGAAATATTTGTCCGAGTCACGAATCCCTCAGGCTGAATGGCCAGCCCTGATTGGGGTCTTTTTAACAGGTTCAAAAGCGGACAAGGAAGAGGCTGCTTCTTTGACTGCCGCCCTGCGCGCTTCCGGGCGGCAACGAATCGAGCACTACCTCGATGTGTTCTGCACCGACGGCAGGAAGCCGCGTGCGAATATCATCACGAAGAACCTAGCCAATGCCCATCCGCAATGGGCTTCTCGCCTCGATGCCGAAAAGAACCGCGTCTGCAGCCTGCTCGCGCAGGAGTTCGCCCTGCGGGCACGCGATCGCAGCGCCGCGCTGATAACAGTCGCGGCTGCAGTTATAGAACGATATCGCGAGGAAAAAGAGCGCCGCGGCCTGCTCGATTACGAAGATCTGATCGACAAGACACTCGAGTTACTGCGCGACGCCTCCGCCAAGAGCACGGCGGCCGCCTGGGTGCTCTATAAGCTCGATCTCGGCATCGATCATGTGCTCGTCGACGAGGCGCAGGACACCAGCGACAAGCAGTGGGAAATCATTAAGATTCTCGTCGCCGAATTTCTGCCGGGTGGCGCGCGCGAAAACGTACGCCGTACTTTGTTTGCGGTCGGCGACGAGAAGCAGTCGATCTTTTCGTTCCAGGGCGCGGTTCCGCACAAGTTTGCCGACATGCGAACACATTTCCAGGCAATGCATAAGAAAAGCGATGTCGAATTTGCGATTGAGCGACTTGAGTACTCGTTCCGCTCCGCCGTTGGCGTGCTCGCCGCAGTCGACACGGTGTTCAGGCAAGCGGAGGCGTTCCGCGGCCTTACGAACGATCCGACTTGGACTGTCCATCAAGCCTTGCCCGATGCAGTGCCTGGCGAGGTTGAAATCTGGGACCTGCTTGCACCCAACGCGGATGATAGCGGCAAGGAGGGCTGGGACGCGCCGTTCGACACCACCAGCGAAACCAGTCCTTCGGTCAAGCTCGCCGCAAAGATTGCTCGCACGGTGAAGGGTTGGCTTACAAGCGGCACGCGGCCGGGCGAAGTGCTGATTCTCGTGCGTCAGCGCGGCCCCATGTTCGAAGCGGTGATCCGCGCCCTCAAGCAGGCGCAGGTCGATGTCGCCGGCGCCGACCGCCTGGTGTTGACCAAACACATCGCGGTGATGGACCTGCTGGTGCTTGGCGATGCACTCTTGCTTCCGGATGACGATCTGGCACTCGCGACCGTGCTCAAGAGTCCGTTATTCGGCTTTGACGACGAGCAGCTTTTCAAGCTCGCCTATCAGCGCAAAGGCCCGTTGCGATCTACCTTGCGCTCGCGGGCTGCTGAAATTGCAGTATTTGGTGCGGCCTCATCGGCGCTTGATGCATTAGCGATGACGGCACGCACGTTGTCGCCTTTTGCATTCTACGCACATGTGCTGGGTGCACTGAAAGGCCGCGCCAGAATTCTGAGCAGGCTCGGCACCGAGGCCGCCGACCCACTCGACGAGTTTCTGAACCTCGCGCTGACTTACGAGCAAAGGGAGGCTGCGTCACTGCAAGGCTTTCTGAATTGGATAAGGGCGGCACAAAGTGAAGTGAAGCGCGACATGGAGATGGCGCGCGACGAAGTGCGCGTTATGACTGTGCACGGTGCCAAAGGGCTCGAAGCGAAGAATGTCATCCTCATCGATCACACCACTACGCGTCCGGAGGGCGCGCACCCACCGCGCCTGCTGACCGTGCCGATTGACGGCGCCCCGCCGGGTTCAACCGCGTTGGTATGGGCCGCCGCTCAGGCGAAGGATGCCGGGCCGATGGGAGACGCACGCACGAAAGCGCTCGACGCGGCGCGCGACGAATATCGACGACTTCTGTATGTCGGACTGACACGCGCCGCCGATCGCCTGTTGGTCTGCGGCGCCAAGGGTGTCAACAGGGCGCCGAAGGGCTGTTGGCACGATCTCGTGCTCACCGCGCTGCAGCCGCTGTCGGAAGAAGTCAGCAATGACGACGGCAAAGTGTGGCACTTCCGCAAGGGTGTCCCCGTAAACGGGGAGCGATCTCGCGAAGCAAAGCAGCACGCCACGCTGCCGGCGTGGCTCACGTCGACAGCATCGTCTTCGCCGACGCCGAAAATGCTGCGGCCCTCGGATACGACGGATGATGAACCACGTCACTTCGCGGGCGGTGGCGAGCGCGAGGCGGCGCGCCTACGCGGTTTATTGGTTCACCGTCTCTTGCAGTCGCTGCCGGATGTCGCCGCAGAACGACGACGCAAAGCCGCTGAAGGCTATCTTGCGCGGGCAGGACGCGAATTGCAGAGCGCGGACCGAGCTCGCCTGGCAGAGAAAGTCATGCGGGTAATCGATGACGCGCGCTTCCGTGAACTTTTTGCGTCGAGCAGCCGCGCCGAAGTTCCTA
>Ga0126369_10004108_pt1 | contig 10626 bp, 9 predicted proteins | sample PanSoiMetaPlot_1_FD_109646 | JGI IMG/M metagenome (GOLD analysis project Ga0126369, IMG submission 109646) | Tropical forest soil microbial communities from Panama - MetaG Plot_1 | ecosystem: Environmental > Terrestrial > Soil > Tropical forest > Bulk soil | place: Panama | collected 2016-02-17
AATCCTCGGCGGCCCGGAAGCCGAGCGCGCCTTCGTCGGCAATCAGATGCAGACCTGGGGCAAGGTGGTGAGAGACCACAACATCAAGGCTGACCAGAACTAACCGCACGAATAAAAGCCGACATGCGGTGTTCCCGATTGAGACACATTCGCTGAAAATTAGCCTTGCACACCTGAGAGACGGGAGATCATGCACCAAATTTCCCGCCGTTCGTTCCTCACCGCAACGGCTTTGGCGAGTGCTGCGTTTGCCGCGCCGGCCGGCGCCGAAGCGCCTTTGGCCTCCGCGCAAGGTCCGGGTGTCTATCGCTTCAAGCTCGGCGATTACCAACTCACCGCGCTTTTCGATGGCGTCTGGTATCTGCCGATTGATGACAAGTTCGTGCGCAACGCAAGCAGCGCAGAAGTGAACCAGGCGCTCGCCAGCGCTTTCCTGCCACCAAATGTTCTGCCCATTTCGTTCACGGCATTAATGGTGAACACGGGCGCGAAACTGGTGCTGATCGACACCGGGACGGCGGGCCAGGTCGCCGATACCGCCGGCAGCATGCTCGATAATCTCAAGGTCGCCGGACTCGACCCCAAGGCCATCGATACGATACTGATTTCCCATTTTCACCCTGACCATATCGACGGCATTAAGAGCAAAGACGGGACGAAGGTTTTCCCGAATGCCGAGATCCTTGTGCCGGAGCCGGAATGGAAGTTCTGGATGGACGATTCAAATATGGGCACGGCGCAAGGCGCAGTGCGCCGCTACTTCCTCAATGCGCGCCGCATCTTTAAGGACATCGCGAAGGAGGTGCGTCAGTTCACGCCGGGTGCCGAAGTGGCGCCGGGGATTGTGTCCGTGCCTGCCTATGGGCACACGCCGGGCCACAGCGCTTTCGCCATTCATTCCGGCAACCAGTCGATGCTGGCGATGAGCGACACGGTGCGCAATCCGTATCTATTTGCACGCAACCCCGATTGGCAGCCGACATTTGACATGGACGGCCCGCAAGCGGTGGCCGCACGCCGCCAAATGCTCGACCGCGTGGTCGCCGACCGCATGCTGGTCCAAGCCTATCATTTCCCCTTCCCTTCCTGCGGGCACATGATCAAGGCCCCGACTGGCTATGAACTTGTGCCGGTCGAATGGCAGCCACTTTGACATGCGTTTCCTCGACTAGAACGTCGCGCCGGCCTGCACCAGGAAGGTTCGTCCGGCCAATGGATAGCCGCTGAACAATCCGATCGTGGGCGGCAGTCCGGAAGGGAAACCAGGACCGCCGGCAATGCCGCCGCTGGCAATGGCATAGTCGTAGTAGTGCTTATCGAGCAGGTTGAGGACGGATGCGGACCAGAAGAAGCGGTCGTATTGGCCTCCAAGTTTGACATCGACCGTTGCCTCGCCGGGAATCATCGGTTGCTGGTTTTCTTGGTCATTGTCCATGCGACGCGGCCCAAAGAACCGACCCGTCACATCCAGCGTAAGCAGTTTTGGAACAATGTCCCATGCAATGCCGGCGTATCCTGACCACTTCGATATGAGCGGAATTTCGTTCCCGGCAAATTCTCCCTCCCGGAATGTCGCGTCCAAATAAGTCAGGCCGGCCCGTGCGCGGACAGTATTGCTGAATTGGTAGAGTGCGCTCGTCTCCCAGCCCACGCGCTGCGTCGGGTCGAGGTTTGTGTTGACGCCGAGTGCAGGCACGAAATGGATCTCATTGGTCAATCTCATCAGATAGACACTCGACGTAAGGCTGAAAGGCCCTGTGTTGACCCGGACGCCCCCTTCGACATCGTAGGACGTTTGCGTTTTAAGATCGAAGCTAGGAACGGTGAACGCAAATGGGCTTCCCGCGCCGACGCGCTCGTCCGCATTGCCGAGCCGAAAGGCGCGAGCCGCGCGCGCGAATACTGCAAAAACCGAATTAAAACGGTGCTCGATTCCGAGATGAGCTGCCCATTGCCATTCGTCCTGATTGAACGGAGGGATTTGCGGATTGTTGGAATAGAACCCGGCATTCGGATCATTGACCGGATTGTAAATGTCGCGCGCGTCTACCGCGTTGTGCTGAATGCGGCCGCCGACAGAAACGTCGGTGTCCGGCCGCACTGTCGTTGTGTTCATAGCGTAAAAGGCCAAGGTCGTCTGCTGGATGTCGTAGCTATGAATTGGTACCAAGCCGGGTGCGGTGGGTCGATCGGAGTTGTATTGCGTGCTGTAGAAATCAAACCCCGTCAGCAACCTATTGGGAACGCCGAATAAGTGATGCGTTGCATCAACTCGCGGTGTGACCGACGACGTGGTCATAACCGTATCGACGTAGTTCATTGGGGACGCGGCGTTTATGTTGAAAAGGAAAGTGAGTGGGTCGAAGTAATTGAAGAACTGTGCCTGCTGGAATTTGCGCCGGACTCCGCCGTCCACAATCAACTCGAGGCCGGGAGTCAAAGTCGCATTGAATCCTGTGGCGAAATTGATCGCCTGCTTCTTGCCCCAGTCCAGCGGCGTATTCGATTGCCAAGGCGTTTCGAGCGTATATGGAAGGCTGTCCGACAAATTCGGAAGGCCTCCGGACAGACCTTGGAACTGACGATCGCCTGCGACAGTAAAATAACCACCGAGGTTTGCCGTGTAGTAGCTAAGCGTCGAGTTCACGTTGCGTTGGCGCAGGACGCTGTTGACACGATAGCCGCTGGAATCGATCGCATTACCAAAAGCGCCGATCGACCAGGGACCGCTATTCACGGCGGCCGATGCGCGGCCTTCCCAGTACTCATATGATCCGGCGAAAGCCTCGACGCGATTTGTCGCATCTGGCGAGGACCCTTTCTTCAGCACGATATTGATCGAGCCACCAATAGCTCCGTCGCCATAGAGGACCGTGCTGCTCATGCCGCGGGTGATCTCGATTCGCTCGATGCTGTTGAGTGGGATCGAAGAGAAGTCAAATCCTTGAAGATCGAAGTCCTGGTATCGGCGGCCGTTGACCAGAATCAGCACATTCGATTGAGCAAAGGCTCCAAAGCCGCGCAGATCGACGCCGTCACGTGAGCCATTTGTCGAGCTGAATAAGTGTTGCACCTGCACCCCGACTTCTCGGGAGAGGATATCTGGAAGGTTTTGCGCCGGTGAACGCGCTATGTCCTCCGCTGTGATGATGCTGTTCGACGTGCCAACCATGCCGCTGTTGAGGCGTGTCCAATTGACATCGATTTGCGGCAGCGTGACTTGCGCGCTGACGCGCGAAGCCGGTGCAGCCAGCGCCAGCAGAGCGCCGACAAGACTAACGATATGCCCCTTCCCCATGACACCACGCTCCTTCGTTTGCGTTCGCCGGTGGCGAACGCATCGGTGAAGACCAAGCCCGATGCGAAGGATGCAAGTGAGATACCGACGCAACATCGCGCGGGTCTCACGTGCGGAATGTCGTGAAAGAAGTCGCCCTCACGGCCCTCGCACCGGCATTGCCGTCACCGCTGCGAAAGACCGCTCCGTATGGACGCCCCGTCCACCGGTTGGGTGACCGTGCTGGCAGGTCTCCTGGCTCGCGGGTCATTGCCCAGTTGCGTCAAGCCTTCCCGGTTTCCCAGTGGCCGCTAGACGCGGGCTCGCCGCTCACAGTTGCGGGGGCAGCCACGGATGACCACAAATTCGAGTGCTCGAATTTGTCGTGTCCGTGTTCCCTCTTTCGTCCCCGATGTGAGTCGGGGAACCAGCACCCTAAAATGTTCCCTTGAAATACCGCAGCGAGTCAAGTCGTCGGGAAACTGCGATGAAAGTGCAGCGATTTTCAAGGGTCTAGGCGGGACTAAACCCCCCTCACGAATTGTTTTGTTCCGTACCGGGGGTTTCGTCGTATCGTCCAGCTGGTTCTCTGACAGGGAGAAATTCCGCCATGAGCCTGAAATTCGCATTGCGTAGTATCGGTATTCTGGCCGCAACTGTCCTGCTGGTCACTTCCGTCGGCATGAAACCGCTCGCTGCGATGGGCACCGACAGTCCACCGCCGGCTGACGATGGCAGCAAAAAGAAAAAGAAAAAGGACAACAACGTCATAGAACAGCGGCAGGAGCAGCTGGCGCAGGAGAAATTCTTGCACGATTACCGCGCTGCCCGCTCCATGATTCTCGAGGGCAATTATCAGGGTGGCATCGCGGCCATGCACGCGCTCGGCCATGACGAGCATGCAGATGTCGCCAATTACATCGGCTATGCCTACCGCAAGCTCGGCGACTACGACGATTCCAAGATCTGGTATGAAAAGGCCCTGGCCTCGGATCCAAATCACGTCCGCACCTGGTCCTATTACGGCATGTGGCAGATGGAGCAGGGTAACCGGCTCAAGGCGCTCGATGATCTGCAGAAGGTGCAGCTCATTTGCGGCAACACCACCTGCGAGGAATATCGCCAGCTCAAAGACGTGATCGACGGCAAGGCGACCTACTGACGAACACTTCTTTGCGTCTCAACCATCATGCCCGGCCTTGTGTCGGGCATGACGTTATTGGGAGGTCTCTGCCACGATCCAGGCGTGGTAGTCCGGGTCGACGTCATTGACCGGCAAAACCATAAACGCGGGCGTGGTATAGGTGTGAGCCTCTTTAACTGCTTTTCGCAGGATTTCGGTCATCGAGGTGCGGGTTTTAATAAACATGACAACTTCCTCGGCCCGCTCGACTTTACCCTCCCACCAATAGTGCGAGATCATCCCAGGCAGGATATTGACGCACGCCGCCAGCCGGCGCTCGACGATTATTCGCCCCATCCGCTCTGCCTCGACAATCGATGGCCAAGTCGTATAGACGAGCACCGCAGGTTCCATCCTCAGGTCCCTCTATGAGCTCGCAGCGCCAGCGCTTTCAAAACATCGCTTTCATCGCCAGTCAGACGCCGGAAGCCTATGAGGCCTATGGGCGGCTCGAAAAGCGCTACGGCAATGTCGACCCCGCAAAGGCGGACGTGATTGTCGCGCTCGGCGGCGACGGATTGATGTTGCAGACCCTGCACAAGTTCATGAATTCCGGCAAGCCGATCTACGGCATGCACCGCGGCACGGTTGGCTTCCTGATGAATGAATTCGCCGAAGAAGGCCTGGTCGAACGCCTCGCGGATGCGCATATCACTATCATTCATCCGCTTGTGATGCGGGCTCGCGATGCTCAGGGGCACACGCGTGAGCATCGCGCCATCAATGAGGTTTCCCTGTTTCGCCAGAGCGCGCAGGCCGCGCATTTGCGTATTTTCATCGACGACCAGGAACGGCTTGCCGAGCTCATCGCCGACGGTGTGCTCGTGGCAACGCCGGCGGGTTCAACTGCCTACAATCTGTCCGTGCAGGGTCCGATAATCCCGATCAACGCCCCTCTACTCGCGCTGACACCAATTAGCCCGTTTCGTCCGCGTCGATGGCGTGGCGCGCTGTTGCCGAACCGCGCACGCGTGACGATCGAAGTGATGGAAGCGGACAAGCGACCGGTTGGCGCGGTCGCCGATCATGACGAGGTGCGGTCGGTGCGGCGCGTCGATATCAGTATGGACCACAATATATCGATCAACATACTGTTTGATCCGGGCCATAATCTGGACGAACGCATTCTGCGCGAACAGTTCGGATTCTAGGAAGCAGGCGTGCCAAAGCCCATCGAATTCTCCGTGAACGGCAAAAACGTCAGCGTTTCACTCGACAACGAGGATACGCCGCTCCTCGATGTGTTGCGCAATGAACTCGGTCTCGTTGGGACGCGCTTTGGCTGCGGGCTTGAACAATGTGGCTGTTGCATGGTTCTGATCGACGGCGCACCGGAGAAATGTTGCACCAAGCCGACCTCGAGCGTTGCGGGCAAGCGGATCACCACTGTCGAAGGCCTCGGCGATGCCGAGCATCCACATCCGCTACAGCGCGCTTTTCTTGATGAGCAGGCTGGCCAATGCGGCTATTGTCTCGCCGGCATTTTGATTTCAGCCAAGGCGCTTCTCGACAAAAGCCCGAGTCCTTCCCTGGCGGAGATCGCGCAAGCGCTCGACGGCAATATCTGCCGCTGCGGGTCGCATAACCGTATCATGCGCGCGGTTGAGAAGGCGGCAGCCGCCATGCGTGCGGGAGCGGCTCGATGAATGCTCCCCTGCCCGGCCCGCTCAGCGACAACCCGAATCTGGATCGCTGGGTGTCATTTCCGTCGCCGGGCAAGGTGATGGTCCTCACTGGTCGAGTTGAGCTCGGCCAAGGCGTTCTTACCGCAATGGCACAGATTGCGGCCGACGAACTCGACGTTGCGATGGATCGCATTACGATTCGATCGGGCGACACCGAGAAGGCTCCCAACGAAGGGTACACGGCGGGTAGTCAGTCGATTCAATTTGGCGGCGTCGCACTGCGCCAAGCTTGCGCCGATGTGCGTGCACTATTTCTCAATCAGGCTGCCAAGCTTGTCGGCTGCAATGCGAATGAGTTGTCCTTCCGTAACGGAAGTATCTACCGCAACGGAAAATCGACCGGACAAGACTACTGGACACTTTCCGGTACAGTGGATCTTGGCGTCAAAGCAACCGGTGCGGGCGACCGGAAGGCAGTTGCTGACCTCAACAATATCGGCACGAGCAGCGCTCGGGTTGATCTGCCCGGAAAGGTCTTTGGCGAAAGCGCCTTCATACACGACATGCACCTCGACGGAATGATGCACGCCCGTGTCGTTCGCCAGCCAAACCGTGGCGCCACAATTGGGTCAATTGACGAGAACGCCATACGTCGCGCTGCCAAAGGGCCAATTGAATTTGTGCGCAATGGAAACTTTCTTGCGATTGTCGGCGACAATGAGACTGCCGTCGAAGCCGCAGGGGCCTCTGCAGCCAGAAACGTCAGTTGGGATAACGTCGAAGCTCCGACCCCGACGCAGCAAGAGGCGAACTGGCTTCTGCAAAAGCCGGTCGTGGAACGAGCGTTTGGCGCACCCGACGGCGGCAACCCGAAGAACAGAGAACGGTACGAAGCGACCTACACGCGCGGATATCTCGCGCACGCCTCAATTTCCCCGTCGTGCGGACTCGCAGTCTACCGGGACGGAATGCTGACGGTGTGGACCCATTGCCAGGGCGTGTATCCGCTCCGTGCGGCGCTAGCGAAGGCGCTCAAGCTCGAGCCCTCTTCGATCATCGTCCAGCACATGCAGGGATCGGGCTGCTACGGTCACAACGGCGCTGACGACGCGGCCGCTGATGCGGCGATCATCGCCATGCAGAAGCCGGGACAGCCGATTCGGGTTCGCTGGCGACGCGAGGAAGAATTCATCTACGAGCCGAAGACGCCAGCCATGGTGGTTAAAGTTCGCGCTTTGCTCGACGACGACGGCAAGCCCGTCGACTGGACACAGGAAATTTGGAGTCCAACACATAATCTTCGGCCTGGCGCCGGCGGAAACCTGCTTGGCGCAATCGCACTGCCCAATCCGCTACCCGAACCGCCGCCGAACGATGTTCCCGAAGCAAATGGCGGCGGCGCGACACGTAATGCCGAACCGCTCTACAACATTCCCGCCAAGCGCATCCTGCATCACCTGGTGACCGAAACACCGGTGCGTGTGTCGGCATTGCGTGGACTTGGCGCGATGCCCAACGTGTTTGCGCTCGAATGCTGTATCGACGAGCTGGCCGAACGCGCTCACAGGGACCCGGTAGAATATCGGCTGTCGATCACGGCCGATGCGCGCGCGAAAGCTGTAATCGAAAAGGTTGCGGCCATGGCGAAATGGAACGCCGACGCGCGCGGCGGAACGGGCCGTGGTCGCGGAATTGCATTTGCCCGCTACAAGAATCGCGCCGCCTACGCGGCGGTGGTCGTCGAGCTGTCGGTCGATGAGGACATTCAGCTCCACCGCGTCTGGTGCGCGACCGACGCCGGGTTGGTGGTGAATCCCGACGGCGTAATCAATCAACTTGAAGGTGGAATTATCCAGTCCGCCAGCTGGGTGCTGAAGGAACAGGTGCGCTTCGATAACGGAGTTGCATCGTTCGATTGGGAAACCTACCCGGTGTTGAAATTCAGTGAAGTGCCGGAGATCGAGATTGAATTGATCAACACGAAGGATGAGGCACCCCTCGGGGTCGGCGAGGTCACCGCCGGGCCCACGGCGGCGGCGATCGGTAACGCCGTGTCACACGCTTTGGGCGCCCGCATTCGCGATCTGCCCCTCACCCGCGAACGCATTATGGCAGCGCTGCTGCGCGGCTAGCGTCAGGGCGCGGCGACCTATTGCGTCGCCAGGGATTTGCGGCTCAAGTAACGTCATGAAGCGGCAAGCGTCTCGTGTTCCGCAGAAAAAGAACGGCAGTTGGCAGCGCGATCCGGAAGGCATGCGCATACGCATCATGCGTGCTGCGACGACCGAATTCGCGAGCTACGGGTTTGGCGGCGCGCGTCTTGGTCGTATTGCCGAAACGGCCGGTGCAAACAAGCGCATGATTTACTATCATGTCGGCGACAAGGAAGCCCTCTACCTCGCCGTTCTTGAAGGTGCTTACGACCACATCCGCGCCGCGGAACGGAAACTCAATCTCGAGGAACTCGGCGCCGGCCAGGCGATCGTCAAACTTCTGACTTTTACCTGGCAATATTTCCTGGAGAATCCCGAATTCCTCGCGCTGCTCAACGAAGAAAATCAACATCGCGCCCGTCATCTGCGCCGTTCACGCAAAGTGAAAGGCCTCCACTCGCCGTTCGTCGCATTAATTGCTGATATTCTGCGCCGCGGCGCGGCCAGCGGCGAGCTCCGCAAGGGCATCGATCCTGTGCAGTTCTATATTTCGCTTGCCGCACTGTCGTATTTTTACCAGTCGAACAGCGCGACGCTGAGCGTGATTTTCGGCCGCGATCTTCTGGCGGAGGACGCGAAGGCGACACGGCTGGCCCACATGACTGATCTGGTTCTGGCCGCATTGCGGCCCGCGGCAACCGATACTCTTGACCCCGGATTGCCGCCACTAATAGGATTTAACCAACGGGTTAAAATCTAGCCTTCGGTCGAGGCGAGAGCTCAGAAGTAGCAGAACAGCCGTGTCCAACAGAGTGCAGCGCATTGTGCAGTCGGCCTGGATAAGGCCGATGATCTTTCTCGTGCTGCTGGTCGTCATATGGGATCTGGCGATCCGCATATTTCGCATCCCGCCCTATCAAATCCCAAAACCCGAGGACGTGCTCTGGACGTTGTGGGCCGACGGACCACAACTGCTTCAGCAGGCGGTACCAACCACGATCGCAACAGTTGAGGGATTCTTGCTCTCTGCGGTGTTCGGCATAGCCTTTGGCGTACTGATCGTTGGTTCGCGGACGGTTGAAAGTTATGTTTATCCCCTGCTCGTGTTTTCACAGTCCATTCCAAAAATCGCTATCGCGCCGCTGTTTGTCGTCTGGTTCGGTTTTGGGATGTTTCCAAAGGTGCTCTCGGCGTTCTTGCTCGGATTTTTCCCGGTCGTCGTTTCGGCCGTACAGGGCTTCAAGTCGGTTGAGCCCGACATGCTGGATCTCGCAAGGGCGATGGAGGCAAAACGATTGCAGATTTTTCGCATGGTCCGATTTCCTCATGCGATGCCAGCGATCTTTGCCGGCCTGAAGGTTTCGATCACGCTCGCTGTCGTCGGAGCGGTGGTCGGCGAATTCGTCGGGTCGAACAGTGGCCTCGGGTTTGTTCTCCAGCGCTCTATCGGCAATTTCGAACTGCCAACGATGTTCGCAGCCCTGGTCATTCTTTCGCTGATTGGTGTCGTACTGTTCTGGACGCTCGACGTCATCGAACGGTTCGCCATCCCCTGGCATGCGAGCCAGCGCCAGGACATCGTCGTTACGGCCTGAACAATCATCTAAATAAAAAGGGAGGATACACTCGTGATGAAATCGGTTTTTGCGGCACTCCTTGCGGTCCTATTCGCCGGCTCAGCCTGGGCTGACGATAAAGTAACGCTGATGTTGAACTGGTACGTGTACGGCGAGCACGCGCCGTTCTACTACGGCAAGGAGAAGGGCTACTTCAAGGACGCCGGCATTGATCTAGAAATCCAGGAAGGACGTGGTTCGGGGACCGTGACCCAGGTGGTCGCTGCCAAAACAGTGCAGTTCGGCTATGTCGACGTGCCGACCATGATGCGTGCAGCCGTCAAAGGCGCACCGGTGCAAGCGGTGGGTGTCGCGCTGCAGACCAACCCGATGTCGGCAATGGGTTTCGTCGAGAAGAACATCAGGAAGCCCGAGGATATCAAAGGCAAGACCGTTGCGACGACCCCCGGCGATTCAATGTCGCAAATCTGGCCGCTGTTTCTGAAGAAGACGGGACTTAAGGAAAGCGACTTCAAAACCGTGTCAGGCGACGCGACCACCAAGCTCAATGCGGTCATTAACGGTCAAGCCGACCTCCTGCTCGGCTACGTCATGGACCAAAGCATGAAGATCAAGGACGCCACTGGCAAAGACGTCTTCCCCATCAAGTTTGCCGACTACGGCGTCAATTTGGTGAGTTCCGGCGTCATCGTGAACAAGGACTGGCTGAACGAGAATAAGGATCTCGTGAAGCGCTTCATGTCTGCGGCTACGAAATCGGTCGAAGAGGCTTCCAAGCATCCGAAAGATGCGGCTCAGGCGATCCTCAACG
>Ga0126369_10004109_pt1 | contig 10624 bp, 5 predicted proteins | sample PanSoiMetaPlot_1_FD_109646 | JGI IMG/M metagenome (GOLD analysis project Ga0126369, IMG submission 109646) | Tropical forest soil microbial communities from Panama - MetaG Plot_1 | ecosystem: Environmental > Terrestrial > Soil > Tropical forest > Bulk soil | place: Panama | collected 2016-02-17
AGCGGAACGTGCGCGTGCCGACTCGGCGGCCGCCGATTCGGCCCGGCGGGCGCAAGAAGAGGCGGAACGGATCGCGCGGCAGCGGGCTGCGGATTCCGCCGCGGCGGCCGCCAATGCGATGACCGAAGTGCGCAGCATGCTCGCGGCGATGATTCACTTTGATTACGACAAGTCGGCGCTGCGCGCCGACGATCAGGCGGCGCTCGACCAGAAGGTGTCGATCCTGCAGGCGAACTCCGGGGTGCGCGTCCGCATCAGTGGGCACTGCGACGAGCGCGGGTCGGACGAGTACAACCTGGCGCTGGGCAACCGGCGCGCCACCGCCGCCAAGCAGTACCTCGTCAGCCACGGCATCGATGCCGGCAGGATCGAGACCGTGTCGTACGGCGAGGAGCGGCCCATCGCGACCGGCCACGACGAAGCGTCATGGTCGCAGAACCGCCGCGATGAGTTCGAGATCCTGAGCGGCGGCGACAATCTCCGGAAGCCGTAACGGTGCCACGGGTTCGTCGCGCGCTGATCCTCGTCCTGGGGCTCTGCTCCGGATGCGCCCTGCGGGGCGACGTCCGCAAGGTGGAGCTCCAGGTCGAGGCGTTGCGCAGTGAGATGGCCCGCTCCGACAGTGCGCGGCGGGTCGAGCGGGATTCGCTGGCGCGGGTACTCGTCGCCGTGCAGGCCACGATCTCCGCCGAGCAGAACGCGCTGGTGCAGATTCGCGGCGACATCCGCAGCGATCTGCAGGCGGTGCAGCAGCAGCTCATGGCATTACAGGAATTGACTGGGCAGAGCCAGCAGCGCCTGTCGGAGCTGCGCAGTCGATTGTCCAACCCGTCACCGGCGCCGCCGCCTCCCGTCGACACGACGACGGGAGGGGCAGCCCCGGCCGCGGCTCCGGCCGCGCCGAGCGGCGGCACCGGCAGTCCCGGTCCCGATCAGATGTATGACCTGACGATGCAGCAGTACCGCCGCGGCAGCTTCACGACCGCGCGGCTCGGTTTCCGTGAGTTCCTGCGGTTGTATCCCAACGATGAGCGGGCCTCCGACGCGCTGTACTACGTGGGGGAATCGTTCGCGCCGGAGAATCCCGACTCGGCCTCCGCGGTGTACCAGGACGTCGTGAAGCGTTTCCCCAATTCACCGCGGGCTCCATCGGCACTCTACAAGCTGGGGCTCCTCGCCCAGCAGCGGGGCGACAAGGCGGGCGCGCGCACCTTCTTCGCACGCGTCCTGGCCGGGTACCCTCGCTCCGACGAGGCCAACCTCGCCCGCGACCGGCTGCAAGCTCTGGGGCGCTAGCCCCGCCCGCCGTGGCTGAAGCCTCGAACCGCGGCGAGATGCCGTTCCTCGATCACCTCGAGGAGCTGCGCTGGCGTCTGTTGAAGAGCCTGGTGGCGATCCTGGTGGGCACGATCGTCGGCTGGGTCATCGTGCAACGCATCGACATCATCGGTCTCCTGACGCAGCCGATCGCCCCGCATCTCCAGGGCGGCCGGCTCAACTATACCAGCCCGACCGATCCGTTTTTCATCACACTCAAATTTGCGTTCATCGTCGGGGTAGTGTTGTCGTCTCCGGTGGTGGTGTTTCAGCTGTGGGCGTTTCTCGCACCCGCGTTGTACGAGCGCGAGAAGCGGCTGGTGGTGCCGGCGCTCGTCGTCGGCGTGCTGCTGTTTCTTGCGGGAGCTGCCGCCGGGTACTTTCTCGCGCTGCCACACGCCCTGTCGTTTCTGCTCGGGTTTCAGAATCAGGCGCTGCAGCCGATCATCACCGCCGATCGCTACTTCGCCTTCGCGGCGCAGGTGATCGTCGCCATGGGAGCCGTCACCGAGCTGCCGCTCGTCATCATCATCCTGACGTCGTTGGGATTGGTGACGCCGGCGGGGCTGCGCCGCAACCGCCGCATTGCGCTGCTCGGCGCCGCGATCCTGGCGGCGTTCCTCGCGCCGCCCGACGCACTGTCGATGGTGGTGGGGATCGCGGTGCTGCTGTTGTTCTACGAGGTCGGGATCCTGTGCGCCATCGTGGTGTCGCGCCGCCGCAGCGCCGCCGCGGCACGCGCCGGCGCCGCCGTCGCCGTGGCGTTGCTGTGCTGGGCCGGTCTGCCGCACTCCGCGGCGGCGCAGCGCCCGGTGTTGCGTCCGCCCCCCCGGAGGCTGCCGGTGCAGCCGGGAGACACGACCCGCCGCGCCGATTCCGTTTCGGGGCACCTGATCGATACCGCCACGGCCCGCAAGCTCGGGCTCCCCACCGGACCGACGCGGACCTTTCCGTCTCCCGACGCCGTGCTCGATACGCTGCTGAAGCTCAAGTCCTACCGCGTGACCCAGTATCTCGCCGACACGCTGCGCGTGCTCGGCGACAGCGGCACGATCATTCTGACCGGGGAAACGTTGCTCGACCGGGAGGGCACGAAACTCGAAGCCGACACGGTGCACTATCGCCAGTCGAGCTGCCGCCTCGATGCGTCGGGCAGCCCGCGGCTCTTCGACCAGGGATCGCAGAGCAGCGCGCCGACGGTCGTGGTCGGAGAGGGGATGCGCTACGACACCTGTCTGAAGCGGGGCACCGTGCTGCAGGGACTCACGACGTTCCAGCAGGGCGGGGCGAACTGGTTCATGCGCGCCAACATCGCCCTCGACTCAGGCTCGACTCGGCTGTACGGCGCGCGCAGCAATATCACCTCCGATGAGCGTCCGGTGCCGGGGTACCACTTCGCCGCTGGTGAGATGAAATGGCTCAACAAGACGGTGATGATCGCGCGCCCCACCGTGCTCTACGTGCGCGATGTCCCGATCTTGTGGCTGCCGTTCATCTTCAACGACATCCGCCCCGGGCGCCATAGCGGCATGCTGGTGCCGCGCTTCGGCCTCAACGATCTGGTCCGGCCGACGCGCAATTACCAGCGCCACGTGACGAACATCGGCTACTACCTCGTCCTGAACGATTACGTGGACCTGCTCACGTCCGCCGACTGGTATTCCGGGAGGAGCTTCGGGATCAACGGGCAGCTGCACTACCGGTGGCTCGACCAGTTCGTGAACGGCTACCTCGCCGTGTCCCGATTGAGTCAGCTCGATGCCGGGGCGCATTCGACCATGCTCACTTGGACGCACAGCCAGAGCTTTTCGAGCCGCACCCACTTTTCCGCCAGCGTCAACTATGCGACGCAGGGAACGGTGGTGCAGCGCAACTCGGTCGATCCGTACCTCACCCTCGCCAACCTCGCTTCCAACGTCAATTTCGAGAAGCGCTTCGATTGGGGCTCGTTGAACATCGGGGGCAGCCGCTCGCAGGATCTGGCGGGGATCAATCCGACGCAGCAGAACTTCCCCAACGTCTCGATCACCCCGGCGCCGATCGACCTGGCCTCCTGGATCACGTGGTCGCCCGGATTCACGTTCTCGAACTCCCAGACCTTCCGCTCGCAGGCGACGAGTCTGGTGCTGGTCCCCAACGGGATCGGGGGCATCGACACGCTGAAGCCGCGGTTCGACACGCGGATGTCGCTGCTCGCGATCAACACGCCGCTGCGGCTGGGACGCTGGAACTGGACCAACACGGTCCAGATTCAGGATCAGACGAGCAATCAGCGAACCGAATTCGTCATCCCCGACCCGGCGGACTCGACGCTGCTGCATCACGTGGTTTACGACCGCACGTTCTCTACGAAAGTCGACTGGAGCACCGGCATCGGGTTGCCGCAGCTGCTCCCGGGCACGTGGCACATCCAGCCCGGGATCGGGATCGGCAACAAGACGAGCGCCGGACCCTACATGCTGCGCAATCAGTTCACCGGCGGTCGGTTTCTGCAGCAGGGGAAGCGGCTGCAATTCAGTCTCGGCGCGGCGCCCACCTTTTTCGGGTTCTTCCCCGGGATCGGGCCGTTCTCTCGCATCCGCCATTCGGTCGCATTCGTCATGAACTATCAGTATGCGCCCGGCGCGAAAGTGGACCCGGCGTTCGCGCACGCGCTCGACCCGGCGGGTCGCCTGCTCAACGCCAGGAGCGATCCGCAGCAGACGATCACCCTCGGGTTGTCGCAGGTGTTCGAAGCGAAGTTCAAGCCGTCGGCGCGAGACACCGGCAATACGCCGCCGCGCAAGATCCGGCTGCTGAGTCTCAACACCTCCGGGATCTCCTACAACTTCGAGCAGGCCAAGATGCCGGGCCGGGTCGGCTGGCAGACCCAGACGTTGACCAACACCTTCTCCTCCGACTTGCTCCCCGGATTCAACCTCCAGGTGACGCACGATCTGTGGAAGGGGCAGGTCGGCCTCGATACGACGAAGTTCGATCCGTTCCTGCAAAGTCTCTCGGCGTCTTTTGCGTTGAGTCCGCGGACCTTTGCCGCATTGGGCGCCCTGATCGGACTCGGGCACCGCCCCGAGCCGGCAACCGGTGGTACGCCAGGAGCAGCGCCCGGCGCCGTGCCAGGGGGGACGTTTGGTCCGGGACCGCGCTCGATGGGCGGGTTCGGCGGGTTCGGCGGGCCCGCAGGTGGGTTTGCGGGTGGCGGCGGACGCGGCTTCAGCCTCAACGTCCAGTTCTCGCTGCAGCGCACGCGCAAGCAGACGAGAACCGATTCCCTGGGGAACGCGATCCCCATCCCGGGGCTTTCGGGCGGCAACCAGCAGATGTCGCTGGCCATGGCGTTCAGCCCGACGCCGCACTGGACGGCGTCCTGGAACACCAATTACGACTTCGAAACGAAGCGCTTCCCCCAGCACTTCGTGCGGCTGGAGCGGGACCTGCACCGCTGGCACGCCTCGTTCGCCTTCAGCCGCACCGCGAGCGGCAACTTCGCGTTCAATTTCTATGTCGCACTGCTCGACGAGCCAGACATCAAGTTCGACTACGACCAGCAGAGCTACCTCCACACCGCGAACCCCAACCCCTGATCTCCTCAGGCTGTCCTCGCCTGAGGACAGCTTTCTTTCTTGGGATTAACATAAGTCGTTAACCAGCAACATGTTACTGTTGGGCACGACCTCTGCCAATGGAGCGGGCGTTTCCGTCCTTCTCCACGAGGTACGTATGTCGTCCCGGATCACCGCCAGTCTGGTTGCCGCAGGGGTGCTGCTCGCCGGCTGCCAAAACACCTATGACTCGACCGGCTCGCTCCCGACCGTGTCCGCTCCGACGAATCTCACCTATCAGCTCGACCCGAGCGGCGATCCGTCGACTCCGGCGGGGATCTTGCTGCGTTGGGACGATGTGACCGATGCGTCGCTCGCGAGCTATCGCATCTACTCGCGCGGCAGCACGAACACCGCGTTCAGCCTGCGTGGCGAGACGACGTCCAACACCTTCCACGACAACGGCGTGCCGCATCTGCAGTACTACGTGACGGCCACCGACGTGAACGGCGGCGAGAGCGATGCCAGCAACACCGTCACCGTCGACGAGCGGCTGGCGTTGCAAAGTCCCGACTCGCTCAATTCGATCTCCCTGAACGGAGCGATCCAGCTCGACTGGAGCGACAACGCCTTCCTCGCCGACCCGAACCGCTTCCAGTGGTACCGCGTTTACAGCGCGTCGTACAACCTGGACACCGGCTTCTGCGGCACCGACTGGGCGCTCGAGGGCACGACGGTATCGCCGGAGTTCGTCGCGGCGGCGCTCGCGAACGGCGTGCCGCGCTGCTTCGGGGTGTCGGCAATCAGCGTCGAGGGTTACGAGAGCCTCTGGTCGCCGCTGCGCCAGGACACGCCGCGTCCCGACGCGCGCAACGTGCTGGTCACCGCCTTCGAGGCGAACAGCGCCACCGCCGGGTTCCGCTTCTGGGACGACGTCAACCAGGACGGCATCGGTCAGGCGAGCGAGCTCGGTCTCGTGCAGGACGGCAACCGCACCGACATCGACTTCTGGGTGCACCGCGCCGCCGATTCGACGCTGTGGATCGTGCCGGAGTTCAGCGGGACAACGCTGCAGCTCTATGCCAATCAGCCGGTCGCGGATCTGACCTCGATCGACTTCGCTCCGGCGAGCGGCTACTCCCGGAACATGATCCAGGCGCAGCCGGGCTATGGGTACGTGTTCCAGATCGTCGAGGGCAGCACGGTTCGCTACGCGGCGTTGCGGGTGACGCACGTCGGTCGCAGCTACGTCATCTTCGACTGGAGCCTCCAGACCGATCCGGGAAACCCCGAGCTGCTGGTGCGCGGGAATTTGCCGACTTCGCTGGAAACTGGTACTATCGTCAAGGGCGCGCACTAACACTGCGTCGTTCGGAGGGGATGGGCCGGGAGCCGATATCGGCTTCCGGCCCTTCTCGTCTCCGCCTACCTTCCTCCCACCATGCCCGCCACGGTCACCCTCGACGGCCGCTCGCTCACCATCGCCGACGTCGTCTCCGTCGCCCGGCACGGCGCGCGCGTAGCGGTCGCCCCGGAAACACGCGAGCGCGTCACGCGCTCGCGGGCGGAGGTCGAAGCCGCCATTGCCCGCGGCGAGACGATCTACGGCGTCAATACGGGCTTCGGGAAGCTGGCGCACGTCCGCATTCCGCGCGAAGAATTGCGCCAGCTTCAATTGAACCTCGTCCGCAGTCACGCCTGTGGAATTGGAAATCCGCTCTCGGAGCCGGAGGTGCGCGCGATGATGCTGCTGCGCGCCAACGTCCTGTTGATGGGGACGAGCGGCGTCCGCCCGCTGATCCCCGATACGCTCGTCGCGATGCTCAACGCACAGATCCACCCGACGGTCCCGTCGCAGGGCAGCGTGGGAGCATCGGGTGACCTGGCGCCGCTCTCGCACCTCGCCCTCGCGATGATCGGGGAGGGCCCAGACGGTCACCGGCTGGCTCCCGCGGGGATCGCGGCCGTGACGCTCGAGGCCAAGGAGGGGATCGCGTTCGTCAACGGGACGCAGGCCCAGACCGGTCTCACGGCGCTCGTGGTGCACGACGCGTGGACGCTGTGGCGCACCGCTCACGGCGCTGCCGCGATGAGTCTCGAGGCGGTGCGCGGCACGCCGGTGCCGTTCGACTCCCGCATCCACGACGCCCGTCCGCACCCCCAGCAGCAACGCTCCGCCGCCCTGCTGCGCGACCTGCTGGCCGACAGCGCGATCAGGGAGTCGCATCGACACGACGACCCCAGGGTGCAGGACGCCTACTCGCTGCGCTGTACGCCCCAGGTGCTCGGTGCGGTGGGGGAGGGCATTGCCTTCGCCGAGCGGCTGGCGACGACGGAGCTGAATGCCGCGACCGACAACCCGCTCGTCTTCGGCGGCGACGTGCTGTCCGGGGGCAACTTCCACGGTCAGCCGGTCGCGCTGGCGCTCGACGTACTCGCCATCGCTCTCGCGACGCTCGCCGGGCTCGCCGAGCGGCGACTCGAGCGCGTCGTGAATCCCGATCTGTCGTCGGGGCTGCCGGCGTTCCTGGCGCTGCATCCCGGGCTCGACTCGGGGTTCATGACGGCGCAGATCGCAGCCGCGGCCCTCGTTGCCGACGCCCGTGTCCTGAGCACTCCTGCGAGCGTCCAGTCGATTCCAACCGAAGGCAATCAGGAAGACGTGGTGCCGATGGGGATGACGGCGGCCTGGAAGGCTCGCCGCGCCTACGACGACGCGGCGCGGGTCGTCGCGATCGAGCTGCTCGCGGGAGCGCAGGGGCTCGAGTTTCTGAAGCCGCTCACCCCCGGACGCGGCGTGGCCCGCCTCTACGACGCTGTGCGCCGCCTGGTGCCGGCCCTCAGTGCCGATCGGCCGATGTCGGACGACATCGAGCGCATCGCGGCGGCGATTCGCGCGGGGCAGCTCGCGCCGCAGGAGACTCCATGAGCGGAGCGCGGACCATACGCGCTCCGCGCGGTCCGGAGCGTTCCTGCCGTGGCTGGGTCCAGGAGGCGGCGCTCCGGATGCTCATGAACAACCTCGACCCCGAAGTCGCCGAGCGTCCTCAGGACCTCGTCGTGTACGGCGGGACGGGGCGCGCGGCGCGCAGCTGGGCGGCGTTCGACGCCATCGTCCGCACGCTCAAGACGCTCGGCGACGACGAGACGCTGCTGGTGCAGTCCGGCAAGCCTGTCGCCGTGTTCACCACGCACCCTGACGCCCCGCGCGTCCTCATCGCCAACGCCAATCTCGTGGGACGCTGGGCGACGTGGGAGGTGTTCCGCGACCTGGAGCGGCGCGGGCTGATCATGTACGGTCAGATGACCGCGGGCTCGTGGATCTACATCGGCACCCAGGGCATCCTGCAGGGGACGTTCGAGACGTTCGCGGCCGTCGCCGCGCGCCACTGGGGCGGCTCGCTCAAGGGCCGGCTCGTGGTCACCGGCGGGCTCGGAGGAATGGGTGGGGCGCAGCCGCTCGCTGCGACGATGAACGACGGCGTCTGCCTGGTCGTCGAGGTCGACCCCAGCCGCGTGCAGCGTCGGCTGGAGACGCGCTACCTCGACCGCACGACGGCGTCGCTCGACGAAGCGCTCGCCTGGTGCGAGGCCGCACGGCGCTCGGGTTCGCCGCTGTCGGTGGGACTCGTCGGCAACTGCGCCGAGGTGCTCCCGGCGCTGGTGCAGCGGGGGCTCGTCCCCGACGTCCTGACCGATCAGACCTCCGCCCACGACACCCTCAACGGCTACGTTCCGGCGGGACTTTCGCTCGCCGACGCCCAGGCGTTGCGCGGCGCCGATCCCGCCGACTACGTCCGCCGCGCCGTCGCGAGCATCGCGGTGCACGTCCGGGCGATGCGCGACCTGCAGCGCCGCGGCGCCGTCACCTTCGACTACGGCAACAACATCCGCACCGTCGCAGCAGATGCGGGCGTCACGGACGCGTTCGACATTCCGGGATTCGTGCCGGAGTACATCCGCCCGCTGTTCTGCGAGGGGAAGGGCCCCTTCCGCTGGGTCGCCTTGTCGGGGGACACGAAGGATCTCGATCGCACCGATCGTCTCGTGCTCGAGCTGTTCCCCGACAACGCGCATCTCGCGCGCTGGATTCGCCTGGCCCGCGAGCGGGTCGCGTTCCAGGGCCTCCCGGCGCGCATCTGCTGGCTGGGGCAGGGCGAGCGGGCGCGCTTCGGGGTCGCGTTGAACGATCTTGTCGCGTCCGGAGAGCTATCCGCGCCGATCGTGATCGGCCGCGACCATCTCGATACGGGCAGTGTCGCGTCGCCGTACCGCGAGACGGAGGCGATGCGCGACGGGTCGGACGCGATCGCGGACTGGGCGATCCTCAACGCGCTGGTGAATACCGCTTCCGGTGCATCCTGGGTGTCGTTCCATCATGGCGGCGGGGTCGGTATCGGCAACTCGCTGCACGCCGGGCAGGTGATCGTCGCGGACGGGACGCCTGCCGCGCGGCGGCGGCTCGAGCGCGTGTTGACGAACGATCCCGGCATCGGCGTGGCGCGGCACGCGGATGCCGGCTATCCGGAAGCGCTGGCCGCGGCGCGGCGCGCCGGACTGCGGCTGCCGATGCTGGAGGCGGGCGACTGAGTCTCCTTCTGACCGGCGCGCGGGCGGTCGTGACCTGCCGCGGGCCGGCGCGCGCACGACGTGGCGCCGAGCTGTCCGAGCTCGAAGTGCTGCGGGACGCCGCCGTCCTGATCGAGGGAAGTCGTATCGCGTGGGTCGGTCCCCGCAGCGACAGGCGCGCCATCCAATCCGCAATCCGCAATCCGCAATCCGCCATCGAAGAGGTGGAAGTCCGTGGAGTGCTCTTCCCCGGCTTCGTGGATTGCCACACGCATGCCGTGTTCGGTGCGCCGCGACTGGACGATCACGAGCGCCGGGCCCTCGGCGCGACCTACCGGGAGATCGCGGCCGCGGGCGGTGGCATCCTGCAATCGGTGCGCGACGTGCGCTCGCGCAGCGAAGCGGACCTCGAGGCTGTGACGCGGTCGCGGCTCCTGGCGTTGCGGGCGCACGGCAGCACCACGATCGAAGTCAAGTCGGGATACGGGCTCGAGCTCGACGCGGAGCTGAAGCAGCTGCGCGTGATTCGCCGCGTGAGCGAAGCGGAGCGGTTGCAGCTCGTGCCGACCTTCCTCGGCGCCCATGAAGTTCCGGCGGAGTACCGGTCGCGTCGCCCGGAGTATGTGCGGCTGGTGGTCCATGAGATGCTGCCGGCGGTGGTGGGCGCGCAGCTGGCGCGCTGTTGCGACGTGTTCTGCGAGCCGGGAGTATTCGATCCTGCGGAAACGCGGACCATTCTGAGCGCCGCGCGGAAATTGGGTCTGGCGCTCAAGCTCCACGCCGACGAGCTCGAGGGGTCGGAAGGGGCGGTGCTGGCGGCGGAGATCGGCGCGCTCTCGGCGGACCACCTCGCCAGCATCTCGGACGCCGGGATTCGCGCGCTCGGCGCGAGCGACACCGTCGCCGTCCTGCTGCCGGCGACCATGAGCTTTCTCGGCCGCCAGCGGCAGGCGCCGGCGCGGCGCTTGATCGAAGCGAACGCGGCGGGGGCGCTCGCCACCGACTGCAACCCCGGGTCCTCTCCCACGCCGGGCCTGCCGCTCGTGATGAGTCTCGCCGTCTCGCAGCTCGGCATGCGGCATGCGGAGGCGGTCGTGGCGGCGACGGTGAACGCCGCCGCCGCCCTCGGCCTGGCTGGGGACCGTGGCCAGATCGCCCCAGGGTTCGCCGCCGATCTCGTGGCCTGCGACGTGTGGGAC
>Ga0126369_10004111_pt1 | contig 10620 bp, 9 predicted proteins | sample PanSoiMetaPlot_1_FD_109646 | JGI IMG/M metagenome (GOLD analysis project Ga0126369, IMG submission 109646) | Tropical forest soil microbial communities from Panama - MetaG Plot_1 | ecosystem: Environmental > Terrestrial > Soil > Tropical forest > Bulk soil | place: Panama | collected 2016-02-17
ACATCGCGCTCAAATTTTACTCTGGTATACAACGTGCGAAAATCCAGCTTGGTGATGTTTCTTTGCGAATGGCTGCCTGGCTGCGCGAGGCTCATCGCGATTTCACATCCCGCTTCTGCCGCACGCCGTAGTCGCGCTCGCAAGAAAGCCGTTTGCACGCCACGCTTGCGGAACTCCGGCAGCGTGCTGGCGCCGAATAAGCCAGCGATTTTCCCATGCAACGAAAGCGTCGCGCCTCCCGCCACTCTTCCGTCGATGCTGGCCAGATAGCACTCCATACCTCGCGACAATCCAAATATTTTCATGATCTTTATGATCTCCTCTGTCACCGGGTAGTTCTCTGAGAACCCTTGCGCCACCGTCAGCGTCCACAAATCCATTTCCTGGTGGCCGGCTTTCCAGATCTCGACGCCGTTAGGTTCGGGCCATCGTTCGGAGGAATTGATCGGGCGCACCATCAAGTTGGAAAATTCCGTCACGCCGTATCCCCGTTCGCGGTAGAGCGCAAACAGCGAGGCATCAGCCAGAGGGCAAGTCTCCGCCCGCACCGGCTCATTCCTGGAAAAATAAAATTCCTCCAGCCGGTCGAATTCCTCGGCAGAAACTGGGCCGTTCAGTCCCAAGCCGACCGCCTGCGTCACCGGCGAATTCGCGCCGCAATACACGGCGTATCCGCCCGCAATCTGCAGCACCGCAGTGCCAACCTCCGGCGTCAACTGCTGCATGGTTTCCGCGCCGCACACCGCCACCTCGGCCTCGGCGAACTCCAACTCTCGTGCCAGATCCAGACTCGGCAACAGGATGTCCATGGCTCCACTCTATCGCAATTTACCGCGCGGACCGGCGTTATCGGCAAAAATTCGCCAAGCCACAAAGAGCTGAGCGATAATCTCCGTTCCAGCTGTTTGCCTTTTGCTTCTCGCCCGCTTTGCTTCGTATACTTCCTTGTCTCCATCTCGTAAGGCGAGGTCCCCGCGTGTCTATCCTGAAATCTTCCGTCAATCCGAAATCGCCACAATTCGAGAAGAATTCGCAGCGCATGATCGAGTTGCTGACGGCGCTTAAAAATGAAGAAGAGAAGATTCGCGAAGGCGGCGGCGCCAAGGCCATCGACTCCCAGCACAAAAAGAACCGCCTTACCGCCCGCGAGCGCATCGCCGCGTTGATCGATCCCGGCACTCCGTTCTTTGAACTCGGCATCTACACTGCCTGGGAAATGTACGAAGAGTGGGGTGGCGCTCCGGCTGCGGGAACCATCACCGGCCTCGGTCGGGTTTCCGGCCGCATGTTCATGGTCATCGCCAACGACGCGACCGTAAAGGCTGGCGCGTTTTTCCCGATGACTGCGAAAAAAGTGATTCGCGCGCAGAATATAGCGATCGATAATCACATCCCTACAATTTATCTGGTGGACTCCGCCGGCGTTTTTCTGCCGTTGCAGGAAGATGTTTTTCCCGACACCGACGACTTTGGACGCGTCTTTCGGAATAACGCCGTCATGAGTGCGCAAGGCATCCCGCAAATCACCGCGATCATGGGTATGTGTGTTGCGGGCGGCGCGTATCTTCCGGTGATGTGCGATCACATTCTGATGACCGAAGGCTCCGGCCTGTTTCTCGCCGGCCCGGCACTGGTGCAAGCCGCCATCGGCCAGAAAACCTCCGCCGAAGAATTGGGTGGGGCGAAGATGCACTCGCAGATCAGCGGCACAGTGGACTTCCGTGAGCCGGACGACGAGTCTTGTCTGAAGCGGATTCGCGCCATCGTCGACAAGATGGGCGCGCCGAATCCCCCGATTTTTAGCCATGCGCGCCTGCACGAGCCGCTGTACGCCGCCGGTGACCTTTACGGTATTTTCTCCGGCGATCCTGCAAAGCAGTACGACATGCGCGAAATCATTGCGCGCATTGTGGATGGCAGCGCGTTCGACGAATATCGCGCCGAGTATGGCGAGACGCTGCTGTGCGGATATGCGCGTATCGGTGGTTGGGCAGTCGGCATTGTGGCCAATCAAAAGAAGCACGTGACCACCAACGCGCCGCACTCCGACCAGAAGCGGATCGAATTCGGCGGCGTGATTTACACCGAATCCGCGGAGAAGGCTGCGCGTTTCCTCATGGATTGCAACCAGAACCGTATCCCGCTCGTTTTTCTGCACGATGTGAACGGCTTTATGGTAGGCAAGGATGCTGAGTGGAGTGGTATCATCCGCGCGGGCGCAAAAATGGTGAATGCCGTTGCCAACAGCGTCGTCCCTAAAATCTCCGTGATTATTGGCGGCAGCTTTGGCGCCGGAAATTACGCCATGTGCGGCAAGGCCTACGATCCGCGCTTTATGTTCGCCTGGCCCACGGCGAAATTCGCGGTCATGAGCGGCGACGCTGCCGCCAACACACTGGCCGAGATCAAGCTGAAGCAACTCGAGCGCGAAGGCAAAGAGCTCGACGAGAAGGCCAAGAAAGAGTTGCTCGATTCCGTGAAGGCCAGGTATGAACACCAAACCGACCCGCGCTATGCCGCTGCACGCCTGTGGCTAGACGCCATCATTGACCCGGCGCAAACGCGTGACGCAATCACTTGGGCGCTGCAGGCGGCCGCGCTGAATACCGAAATCAAAGAATTCAAAACCGGCGTACTGCAAACGTAGAATGCCTGTAGCTCAGGCTTTCAGGCCTGAGGCTTTCGCATGTGCGAGGAGGCCGCCTGTGGGTGGCATTCTTCCGTTTCGTGAGGTTGCTTAGGATCGAAAACCCCGCACCCCTGAAAGGCTGAGCTATAGACACCTCATGACTAAGGCATCTCGGTTGCTTCTTGTCGCCATGTCCTCCGCATTCGGCATCTGCATCCTTGGACTAATTGGCGGCATGCTTTACGATTTAGGTGTGGTGTTTTTGCGGCACCGGACGCTGGAAAGCGTTCTGGGGAATAGCATCCCGTTCTACAAAACGTTGGGGGGATTAGGCATTGCAGGAATGTTTTTGTTCTTCGCTTTTCTGGTCTCCCTCATCTCCAAAAAGGGCTAGGGGAACCACGCTAGATGACCGATTCGCTGAAACTCATTGAATGCCCGCGCGACGCCTGGCAGGGTCTGCCGAACGTGATTCCTGCCGACACAAAGGTCGAATATCTAAGGGAACTAGCCTTCGCGGGATTTTGCCATATCGACGCGGTGAGTTTTGTCTCGCCGAAACACGTCAAGCAGATGGCCGACAGCGAAGAGGTTATGTCCAAGTTTCTCGCATCGTTGCCCGCCGGCACTGCACCGCCTGAAATGATCGGCATCGTCGTGAACCACAAAGGTTTGGAGCGCGCGCTCGCCACGCCCGGTATCACGACCATCGGATACCCCTACTCCATCTCGGCATACTTCCGCCGCGCTAACGCCAACATGACGCGAGGCGAGTCGCGCCAGCTCGTGGAAACTTTGAAGCGCGAAACGAAAGCTGCGGGGAAGGATCTCGTCATCTACATCTCGATGGCGTTTGGCAATCCCTATGACGAGCCGTGGGGACCGGAACTGGTACAGGACACGCTGGAGTGGCTGAAGGATATTCGCGTTTCAACGGTTTCCCTTGCCGACACGGTGGGCACGGCAACGCCGGAACTTGTTCGCGAGGTCTTCACGATCGCGAAAGACCATGTCGCCGGCATCGAACTCGGCGTGCATCTCCACTCCCGTCCCGAATCGGCTGAATACAAGGTCCTGGCTGCGTACCAAGCGGGTTGCCGCCGTTTCGATAGCGCCCTTACGGGTCTCGGCGGTTGCCCCTTCGCGGGAGACGACCTTGTCGGCAACATTGCCACCGAAGACGTGCTCGCGGCGCTTCGCAAAGCCGGAGTTGATCCGGGCATCGAAAGCGATAAACTGAAAAGGGTTACCCAGTTGAGCAATGAGATTCGCGCGAAATATGCGCGCGCTCCGCTTCCCAATTGAGGAGGTGAATCTTCATGCAGTTCGAAACGCTCCTGCTCGATACGACCGAGCACATCTCCACCATCACGCTGAACCGGCCGGAGAAGCGCAACGCCATCACCACGCAAATGATCGCGGACCTGCAATCAGCGCTCGACGCCATAGAGAAAACCAACACCCGCGTGGTTATCATCACTGGTACGGGAAAGGCCTTTTGCGCCGGAATCGATCTGGAGCTGTTGCAAACCATCGCGCAGCAAACTCCCGCGGAGAATCAGGATGATTCCCGGCGCATCGCGAAAATGTTCCGCAAGATTTGGAGCTACTCCCGGCCGATGATTGCCGCGGTGAACGGGCACGCCCTGGCTGGCGGATGCGGCATTGCCACGCTGTGCGACTTCACGCTGTCGGTGTCGGAAGCGAAGTTTGGCTACACCGAAGTGAAAATCGGTTTTTTACCGGCGATTGTTTCCGTCTTCCTTTCTCGCCAGATTGGAGAAAAACGTTGCCGCGATCTTCTGCTAACGGGCAGGCTGGTCGAAGCCTCGGAGGCCAAGGAACTCGGCCTGGTCAATGAAATTGTATCCTCGGAGAGACTGATGGCCCGCGCGCACGAACTTGCCGGTGATCTGCTCGCCGCCAGCCCCAGCAGCATCACCCGCGCCAAGCATCTGCTGGTTTCCGCGGCCGCCGCTGGCGTTGATCATGACCTGGAGCGCGCCGTCCTGGAAAGCGCCCGTGTTCGCTGCACCCCCGACTTCAAAGAAGGGCTGGCTGCGTTCCTTGAAAAGCGCAAACCTATCTGGCAGGGCGACGCGGAAAAGCATTGAGCCATCCAGCCTCAGTGGTCAATGGAAACTAGCCCTCTGTCATTCCGAACGTAGTCTGCGCTGTGAGGATCTCTATGCCATGGAGCGCGGTAACCCCACGCGGCTGTAGCCGTTGAGGGCCGAAAAAGCGGCTAACTGGGAGTTACGGCACGACTGACGAACTAACGGTGGCCCTTGGTGGAGGCGTCATCGAGAGCCTTGATTAGCTCCTCTGTGCCGACCACCTGGCCATTGAGCGTGCCGGGAATCAGCGTGTCTTTTTCGATGGTGGCCTTGGTATTGCCTGCGATGGTGACGCTGTTAACTTCCAGGGTGCGGCCGAGCGCGCGTTCGTAGTTGGCCTTGGCTTCGGCAAGGTTAGCGAGGGCGCGCAGTTCGTTGCCCTGAGCGGTAATCAAATCGCGCTGAGTGAGAATGACGTTGTAAACGGTAGAAGCGCCGAGTTGGTATTTTTTCTGTTCGGCGTCGAAGGTCTGCTGCTGGAGCTCCCGAGCTTTGGTGGCGGCCTGAACCTGGGCGCGGCCCTGTTCGACGGCGATGGTGGTATTGCGAACGTCCAGCAGAGCCGTATTTTTGACCTGCTGCACCTGAGCTTCAAATTGGTGCATCACCAGTTGCGCGTGGATGTTGTCAGCCTGGTTTGAGCGGTTACGCAGCGGAAGACTAAAGGTGAGCTGGCCGGCATAGATCGGGAAATCGTTGTGAAAAAGCTGCGTTTGCGCAGTCCCGAAGCCTTGCTGAGACTTTCCGGTAACGGGCGTGAACGCTGAGGGAACAAACAGACCGGGTACAGTAACGCCATTGGCGTCTACGATTGGCACCCCAGCTATGATGGTCGGATTGCCGCTGATTGAGGAATTACCAGCAAGGCCCCCGGACTGGTATTGAATTCCCAGCGTCGCGGTGGGCAACAGCGCATTTTTGGTGGCCCTAACGTCCACGTCAGCATTCTTCAGGTTGTAGTACTGCGCCTGAAGGTCCGGACGTTTCTGAAAAGCTTCCTTGATGGCATCTTCGAACGGCAAGGTCTGAATGGCCTCGGGTGATACCGGCTTGTCCGTGGGAATGATTTCGACGTTAAGCAGGTTGGAGGCCAGCGGATCCTTACTGATGAGATTTTTCAGGACCAACTGGTCCTGCAGCTCGGTGGTCTGGGCCACAATCAGGTTCTGACGACCGGTGGCTAGCTCGGATTCCGCACGGGTGACATCCAGAGGCGCCATGGTTCCGATTTCCAGTTGTTTTTTATTGTCGTTATAGAGCTTTTGGGAAACAGTGACGGCCTGCTCCTGTACTTTGACGTTTTGCTGCGCGTAGGAAAGTTCCCAGTATGCGGTAATGGTGTTGGTGATGGTAGTGATGGCCTGCTGAGAAAAATTCAGATCAGAAATCTTGCGGTTATTTTCCGCGATCATGATGTTGCGGCGATTGACGTATCGCCCCCTTCCCGCCAGTAGTTGTTGCGATAGGGAAATCGTCAGGTTGGACTGCACATACGGATTGAAGAAGTTCGCGGCCGTCGAAGAAGCCCGAGTGTTGTTCCACGATGCATTGAGCGTGGTGCCGGTCACAAAGCTCTGCTGATACGAAGTGTTGTATTGCGCCTGGTGGGAGAAGAGCGGCGCAGCCGTGTTTTTATTTATGGAGGCGCCTGTGCCGGCGGTACCAGAAGTAAACGGGTTCGCGATGGGGATGGTGGCATCGCTGAAGTTTATGACCTGCGTGATAAAGGGATCGTACAGAAGCAGCGGAAGGTTGGCCAGAGACTCCACCGCGATACTGCCAGGCGTGCCGTAACTGAACAGCCCTGCCTCGCTTCTGAGAAGGCTGACCTCGGCGATCCAGGGGCTGTAGCGTTGCACAGCAATGTCCATGCTGTTTTCCATTGCGAGGGCGATGGCGTCCTCCAGACTCAGCTGCATTTTTCCGTCGTGAATCAGTTGCTCAAGGCGAGGGGAATTGGTGAGGACACCGGGATCGACGAACTGCATGCGATACGGGTTAAGGATATGGGGGAAAGCGCTGGGAGCGATGGAATAGTCGTGCTTCGCTACGCCCAACGAAACCGGGATGCCGCCCTGCTTGGCTGGCTCCGAAGCCTGTGCTGGGGGCGGGACCGGCGGGGGATTTTGAGCTGGGGCGCCGGGATCCTGCGCAAAAACGGGTGTGACGGGTACGCCTGCCAGGATGCCGACCAACACTGAGGCAAGCAGCTGTCTTAAGAACGGCTTCTTCATGTTTATCCTCATATTTTGACTTGGGCCAGAATGCGCAGAAACAACACGATTTGGGTCATCACTGATTAGAACGATTCCCGCACGCGATTTGTTTCGTTCTTGATGAAATAGACTCAGGGAAAGCGTGCCTGACCTGGTTGTCCCACTCACTCCGGAACTAAGCAGTCTATCACAGCGCTTCTGCACCTTGACATCGCACCGCGTGGCAGCTAGGCTCCTGACATTACGACGTTTAGAAGCGGTATCCGTTAGCAATGCTATGCTCACAAAAGATGAGATTGTTCGCATGTTCGAGACGGCAGGAGCCATCCGCCACGGACACTTTGAACTATCCAGCGGACGCCACAGCGATACCTACGTGCAATGCGCACTGGTGCTGCAATATCCGCGCTTCGCGGAGGTGTTGGGGTACGCACTGGCGTCGCTTTTCTCCGACGCGCGGATCGACGCGGTTGTGTCTCCCGCACTCGGCGGTGTGATTGTTGGACAGGAGGTAGCACGTGCGTTGCCGTCGCCCAAAGACGCCATTGGTGGTGGCGTGCCGGCGATGTTTGTGGAACGCGATGCCAGCGGCAGCATGACCCTGCGGCGTGGATTCTCACTGAAGCCCGACGAACACGTATTGGTGGTGGAAGACGTGTGGACCACGGGCGGTTCCACGCAAGAAGCAATTCACGTGGTGGAAGAAGCCGGCGGGCGCGTGGTGGCTGCGGGCGCGCTGATCGATCGCAGCGGGGGCAAGATTGAGTTTACCGTGGAGTCGAACGCGCTCGTGGAACTGATGATCGATAGCTACGAACCGGAAGATTGCCCGCTGTGCCGCCAGGGTAGTGTGGCCATGAAACCGGGCAGCCGATTTGTGCGCACCGCTTCCTGAATCCGGCGGCCCATTCACCGCATGCGCTATTTCAAACTCACGATTGCCTACGACGGAACTGATTTTCACGGCTGGCAATTCCAGGCCGATAAACCGACGGTGCAGGGCGAAATTGTGTCGGTGCTGCGGCGCTTGACGCAGGAAACCGTGCAATTGCAGGGCTCGGGGCGCACTGACGCAGGCGTACACGCCTTGGGGCAGGTGGCCAGCTTTCGCACGCAGTGCGCACTCTCTGCGGCAGAGTTCCAGCGGGCCCTAAATGCGCTGCTGCCGCAGACGATCCGAATTGTGGCCGCCGAAGAGGCGGGTCCGGAGTTCCACGCGCGGTGGTCGGCCAAAGGGAAGGTTTACCGCTACCGAATTTATCGCGGCAAAGTTGTGCCACCATTTTTGTGGCGTTACGTTTTGCACTACCCGTTCCCGTTGAACGAGGAAGCCATGTGCGAAGCGGCTGCGCGCTTTGTGGGCGTGCATGATTTCAGCGCGTTCGCCGCATCCAGCGGCTCCGAGGACGACGACAAAGAACGCAACATGTGTCGGGAAATTTTCTCCGCGGAGTTGACGCGGACCGAGGGCGGCGAGGAGTTGTGGTTCACGGTCCACGGCCGCTCGTTTTTGCGATACATGGTGCGCAAAATGGTGGGAACGCTGCTCGAGATTGGACGGGGGAAGCTGGTGCCCGCTGACATCGACAAGCTCTACGAGTTGAAAGACCGCTCGAAGTCGGGGCCGACGGTGCCGCCGCAAGGCTTGTTTATGGTGCGTGTCGAGCACGAGGAAGCGTTTCGGGTCGAGTGACGAGCGGCACGGACTGTGATGCAGCCGTTAGGCTAGAATTTAGTGGCGAATCGCTCCCGAGTGGGGGAATCTTGAGGGAATCGACTGCGCCCGGGCCGCCGAGCCTGGGTGATCACCGTTGTGCTTCGGGTGGCCATTTTTTGGATACCACTCGCGTTTTCCGTTCATCGCAATTCGTTCACGTGGGATGAGGACGAGCACATCTACTCGGGCTATATGTCCTGGCAGCACGGCGATTTCGGCTTGAATCCCGAACATCCGCCGCTCATGAAGCTGATTGCCGCGCTGCCGCTTCTGCATCTGCCGGCAAAAATGCCCTCGCTGCAAAACCGTTTTTTCAAGCTGGAAGGCCTTCTTGGAATTCTTTCTCAGCAACGACGCGGAGGGAATGTTGTTTCAGGCGCCTGGAGGCGTCGTTCTGTGCTGTGCTGCTGGCGGTACTGATGTTCCTGGCGGCCAAAGAAATGTTCGGGACCTGGTCGGGATTCATAGCTCTTGCATTGCTGGCATTTGACCTTCTGGCGCATGGCGCGGTGGTGGGAATGGATACGGGGCTGGCGTGTTTTCTGTTCGCTTCGATCGATGCGTTTTATCGTTATGTGAAAGCGCCGTCGGCAGGTGGTTGGTGGTTGCCTCGTTGGCAACGGGATTGGCGATTTCAACAATTCCATGGACGGCCGGTTCGTCTCCTGTTGTTGCCCGGAAGTTGGTGCCCCGATTTTTGCACCGCTGCGCGGTGACTTGATGCAGCTGATGGCAGCTGAGGCAGGGAGCTAAGGGCTGATTGGCAAGCCCCGGTGAACTGTGGCGGCACGGGTCAGTCGCATTCACAGGGCGACCAGGTCGCGAATGCCGCGGGTGGCGCTGCTCGGACAGCCGCACCACGGGAATTTCCGACGTCTTTCACTTTAGGATCGACTTGCAGGCGCGCGTCAAAAACCGGCAGCTCCTGCACCGGTCGGTTTTCCGCAAAGTGTTTAGCCATGCCGTAAGTGGCGCTAAATCAAACCGGTTTTAGCCGTTGAGGGTTCGCTCTCTGGCTTCCGCGCGGAGGCCTTAGACCCGATTGGTGTCCGATTGCGGATCGGCAGTTGGCGCAGGGTGTGAGTGGCCTTCGTGGATCGGGGCAGGAATGAGGCGTCCAGCCAGAAGGTGGAACAGAAACACGAGCATGAGGCCGCCGACAAGTTCGAGCACAAACCATCGCATATCTGTTTGCGGATAAAACAAGGCGTAGAGCACGAGCACCCAAAAACAAGTGGTGAGAATCGGGAGGCCCACGGCGATGAACATGGTTCCCGAGAAACCCGGGAGATACCAGGGAAATTGGTCGTGCACAGACCTCCGAGCCCACCACGGGGTGTCGATTTTTATGGCCAGGCCTTCGGCCAGGGGCAGTTCGCGTTCCTCCCTACCGCGCCGGTGGCCAAGCCGGTAGAACTCAAACAGGTGTGAGTCGATGGACGTGACGCCGGGGATGGACTCCAATAGGCGCAAGTAGGCTCGCCAAAATTGAATCACGCGGACGCCGCGGAAGCCGAGTGAAATGTAGAATAACGAAAGGGCCAAGCCGAAAAGAGCCACAATCAGGCTGATGTTGCGCGCGGTGGTGGTGGCTGAGGTTGTGAACGCGAGAGCGGTAGCGAGAAAGGCTTGCACGGTAGAGAAATTATTCATGCGCGCGTAGAGAATATGGTCCTCGTGATACAAACGCTCGAGAACTTTGTGCCATGCGTGCAGCGGGTCGGGAACCTTCGAATCGTAGCTCATCCAAAACCTCAGACAGCGCCCGGCGGGAACCGTCCCCCCGAATCAAATTGTACCTTGTTCTGGTGGGCGTCCCAGTTGTCCAAGGAGGAGGACCGTGCCTACGTTGCGAATCGCCCAGAATTAGGGAAGAGCGATCGTATGCAATCGGGTTTGCCTGCCCCAGGGTTCTTAACAAAATAACGATTTGGCAGATAT
>Ga0126369_10004113_pt1 | contig 10617 bp, 8 predicted proteins | sample PanSoiMetaPlot_1_FD_109646 | JGI IMG/M metagenome (GOLD analysis project Ga0126369, IMG submission 109646) | Tropical forest soil microbial communities from Panama - MetaG Plot_1 | ecosystem: Environmental > Terrestrial > Soil > Tropical forest > Bulk soil | place: Panama | collected 2016-02-17
ATGATAAAAGCCTTCCATCTCGGCCGCCGCGAACGCCGAAGCAAACAGTGCCGGCGAGAGCGAACCCTGGATGTTCGCGCCGATCAGCCCCAGCAACATGCGGCGCTTACGCATTGACGCCCTCAGCCGGAGCCAAGCCACCCCCGAGGAACAGCTGCGCGATGCGCGAGTCCGCAAGAATGTTCGTCGCCGTGTCCTCGATACGGGTCTGACCCTGCTCCAGGACCAGCCCGTAGTCGGACATCTGCAAAGCCTGCTTGGCATTCTGCTCGATCAGCAGGATGGTGACGCCCTTGTCGCGCAATTCCTTCAGGATCGAGAACACCTCCTGGACCATGACGGGCGACAAACCGATCGACGGCTCGTCGATCAGGACAAGCTTGGGATCCAACAGCAACCCGCGCGCAAGCTCGAGCATTTTCTGCTGCCCACCCGACAGCGTGGACGCCTGCTTGCTCGCTTTCTCCTTCAACATCGGAAAACGCCGCATGATCGCCTCCATGCGGGAAGCAAGCCGCGCCTGGTCGGTTAAAGCGACACCACCGAGCTCGAGATTGTGGCGGACGCTCAATTCGGGAAAGATGTTGCGGCCTTGCGGGATGTAGACGATGCCGGCATCGAGCAGCGCGCGCGGTGGGAGATTGGTGACATCGCGCCCGTCGAAGGTGACGCTGCCGGAGCGTACCGGCAGCAAGCCGAACACGGCTTTGAACATCGTCGACTTGCCCGCGCCGTTCGGGCCGATCACCGTGGTGATGGCGCCCCGACGCACGCGCGCAGTCGTCCCGTTGAGAATGCTCATCTTGCCGTAGCCGGCAAAGACCCGGTCGAGGATAAGCAGGGATTCGGAAGCACTCATGCTCAATGTCCGAGATAGGCTTCGATCACGATCGGATCGCGGCGAACGTCATGGGGCGGGCCCTCGGCAATAATGCGTCCCTCGGCCAGCACCAGGACCCGCGTGCACAACGCCATGACGAACTCCATCTGGTGCTCGATCACGACGAACGTGGCCTTGCGCTCGGCATGATAGGTCTGCAGCCGCTCACGCAGATGGGCGAGCATTGTCGGATTGACGCCACCGGCCGGCTCATCGAGCAGAACGAGCCGCGGGCCGGCCATGAACGCCAGCGCGACGTCCAAGAGCTTTTGTTGACCGTAGCTCAGATTGCCGGCCGGCTCGCGAGCCAGGTGCGACAGGTTGAAGAATGCGATCATTCGGTCGACCGTCTCACCAAGCCCGGCGTCGGCGCGGCCCAGCAGACGCGACCACATCGTGCCCTGATGCTCCTGACCAGCGAGGATGAGGTTGTTGCGCACCGTCAGCTGTGGAAACACCTGCAGCAGTTGAAACGTGCGGCTGACGCCGAGGCGATTGAGATCGCAAGGACGCATCCCTGTCGTCCGCCTGCCGTCGACGCGGATCTCGCCGCCACTCGGCAGCAATTGGCCGAGTACGCAATTGAACAAAGTCGATTTGCCGGAGCCGTTGGGTCCGATGATTCCCAAGATCTCACCTTCGCGCACCTCGAACGAGACGCCATCGACGGCAGTGATTCCGCCGAACGACTTGCGCAGCCCCGAGACTTGGAGCACGGCGGTCACGGCTCAACTCCCTTGGGATCGAGCGCCGGCGCCGCCTTTCGTGTGCGCGACGTCGCGTTCGCGGCACGCTCGACCAAGCCCAAGATGCCGGATGGGCAGAGGGCCATCAGCACCATAACCAAAGCGGCGTAGATGATGAGGTAATAGCCTTGCGCAACGCGCATCCATTCCGGCAGCAGAACCGCAACCAGCGCGCCGACAAAGGGCCCAAGGAAATATCCGCTGCCGCCGACGATCACCATCAACAGCACATTGAACGACAGGCCGAGTGCAAAGGAACCGGGCTCGATGAATTGCACCAGCGGCGCGTAGAGCGCACCGGACAGGCCCCCAAGGCTCGAGCCAATGGCGAAGGCCATCAGTGTGTAGCGTCGCGTGTCGAGGCCGAGCGAGGCCGCCCGGATCGGATTTTCGCGCAGCGCGAGAAAAGCGCGCCCCCACGGCGAGCGCAGCATCCACCACGTTGCCAGCGACAAAACGGTAAGCACGCTGAGGCAGAAGAAGTAGTAGCTCACCGGCTTTGCCGTGGAGAAACCGAAGAACGACGGGCGCAAAATGCCGTTGATGCCGTACGTGCCACCGGTCAGCCACTCCTCGTTGCGCAGAACCAGGAACACCAGCGTGGTGAACGCGAGCGTCACGAACGCCAGATAATGGTGCTGAACGCGCAGCGCGGGATAACCGAGAATCCAGCCGATAACGAAGCACAGTATGCCGGCGGCGAAGAACGCGAGCGCAAATGGACAGCCGGCCTGCGTCAGCAGAGCGACCGTATAGGCGCCGATGCCGACGAAGGCGCCCTGGGCCAACGACACCTGGCCGGCATAGCCGAGCGTCAGATTGAGACCGATCGCCGCAATCGTCAGCACCGCCCACATCGACAGCTGGTAGATGCCGAATGGCTTGAGCCAGAACGGCGCCACAACGGCGAGTCCGGCCGCGACGACGAGCGCAAGCGCCGCCGGCCTGCTCATACCGTGCGTTCCTCGACGCGGCCGAGCAAGCCCTGAGGGCGCAGCAGAATCACGGCGATCAAAATGATAAGGGGAAACGCGCCGCGATATTGCGACGAGAGATAGGCGGCCGACATGTTATCGAGGACGCCCAGAATAATGCCGCCTAGGATCGCGCCGCGGACCTGATTGAAGCCGCCGATGATCGCGGCAATGAATGCCGCCATGCCGAGCGTTTCGCCGTTGCTGAATTTGGCCAGGTAAATCGGGCTGATCAGGATCGAGGCAAAAGCCACGAGCAAGGCATTGATCAGGAAGGTATAGAGCACCATGCGCCGCACCGGGATGCCAAGGACGCGCGCAAGCGTCGCATTCTGCGCCGTAGCCTGCATCGAGCGGCCGAGGCGCGTCTTGCTGAGCAACAGATGCAGCACGCCTACGGCGGCGATCGCGACCGCCAGAACCGCGAGATTCTGCGTCGAGACCGCAGCGCCGAGAACGTGAACGTCGATCGCCGGCACCAGCGGCGGAAACGGCTGCGCCTGCGCGCTGTAGAAATCCTTGGCGCTCTCCTTCAACAGCAGCGATAGCGCGATGGTCGATATGACCAGCGGCAACACGCCATGGCGCAGCATCGGATCGACGACGACGAACTTGAACAGAACGCCGAGCACGGCGACCGAGATGGCGATGCCGATGAGCGCCGCCAGCCAGAACGGCGCGCCGAGATCCATCGCCGCCAGGACGAAGAACGCCGGCAGCATGACAAATTCGCCCTGGGCAAAATTGATCGTCTGCGACGTCTGCCATACCAGCGTGAAGCCCACTGCGATCAGGGCATAGATGGCCCCGGTCGCGAGACCGGATATCAGCAGCTGGATGAACGACGCCATGACACAATTCCGGGCTCGCTGCCACGCTCAACCTGGGTCCGGCGAACGGTGCCGGACTCGCAAGTTGCAGGTCTATCGACCGAGCTTCGGTAGGACCTCCACGATCTTCTGCTTGCCCTCGACGACCTCGCCAAGAAAGCTCTCGCGGTCGATATCGCCGTTCTGGTCGAAGCTCGCTTCCATCAGGACACCCGGTTCGTCTTTCGGCGAGATCGTCAGCCCATGCAGCGTCTGCGCAAACAGTTTGCTGTCGAACTTGCCCATTTTCTCAGTCACGTATTTGACGATATGGACGGCCGTGTAGCCCTTGATGCCGTTATGGTCGCATACATAGTTGAAGCGCTGCTTGAATCGCAGTGCGAACTGCTGCACGGCCGGAACCGGGGCGTCGACGGTGAGGCCGACGTGGCCGCGCACGCCCTCCGCCGCGCCTTGCGCCAAGTCGATGACCTTTTGCCCGAGGAGCGTGGTCTCGCCGATCAGCGGCGCCTTGATGCCCTGTTTTCGGGCTTCGCGCAGGAAGCGCGCGCTCTCTTCTTCGTTGACATAGACGAAAATGGCGTCGGCGTTGGCGGCTGCGATCTTGATCACGTCGGCGGAGAAATCGGCTTGGCCGGATTCTGTCGAGACGTCGGCCACGACCTTGATGTCGCGCGCGGTCATTTCCTTGATGAGCGTATCGTGTCCGCCCTTGCCGAAATCGTTGTTCACCCACACCACCGCAACGGATTTCGCCTTGACGCCATCGCGGATGTAGTTGGCGATCTTCGGCATACTGAACTGTTGGCCGAACGACGTACGGAAGACGTAAGGATCGTTCTTCAGCGTGATCGCCGCGGCCTCGCCGCCCACGATCTCGGGAATTTCGGCTTGCTGGGTGAGCGCCATGTCGACCAGCACCGAGCCGGAGAACACCGGTCCGAGAATGACGTAGGGATTGTTGTCGAGCACTTTCTGAATTTGCGCGCGGGAGGTGCCGGCGTCGCTCTGGGTATCGAGCACCGGCGTCTCGATCTTGCGGCCGAGGATGCCACCCTTGGCGTTGATCTCATCGATGGCCAGCAGCATGCCATCGCGGAAATTGGTTCCGGACACGGCACCGGCGCCGGAGAGTTCGAGAACGGCCGGGATGTAAATGGTCGATTGCGCGAGCACGGGGCTCGCTAAGCCGAGCGCGGCCACAATCAAGCAAGCAAAGAGTCCTGAGCGAAACATCGCAGCGCCCTCCTCCGAAAATGGCGTGGCCTGTTGATCAGCCTTTGCCAGCGACCCAGCGAACAGGGCCTTCCCAGAGGGTGACCTTGCTGAACTGGTCAGGCGAGGTCAATAACCAAAACGTGTCGGAAACGTAACATGATGTTATTTCCTTCGAATGCTGCGTGTGCGCGGTCACCGTCGCGCGGATGGCTTCTATTTGGGAAGGGTCAGCATCGGTCGGCCATTCTCCGGCCACGCTGCCCGACGTTATGGGCTGAAGCTAGCCATGATCGCCGCACGCAGATCCGGCGTTATCTCAGGCATGACGCCGAACCAGGCCTGAAACGCCGGCCGCGCCTGATGCAGCAGCATTCCGAGACCATTGATGATGACGTTGCCGCGCGCCTTCGCGGCGGCCAGCAGCGGCGTTTCCGGCGGCACATAGATCAGGTCCGACACCAGAGTCCTGCTCGACAGCTTTTCGAGGGAAATCTCCAGCGGAGGATTTCCGCTCATGCCTTGATTGGTGGCGTTGATCAGCAGCGCGACCTCACCGATCGCGTCGCCGCGCTTGTCCCAGGCGGTCGGCCTGATCGCCGCGCCGAACTCTTTGGCCAGCCGCTCGGCCTTGTCAAAGGTCCGGTTGATCAAGCGGATCTCTGAAGCACCGCGTTCGAGCAAGGCGACGATGATCGCGCGCGCGGCGCCGCCAGCGCCGAGCATCGCGATCGGCCCGTCACCCGGCTTCCATGGCGGCGCGACTTCCTGCACGCTCAACACATAGCCGGTGCCGTCGTAGTTGGTCCCCGACAATTTGCCGTCTTCGCCGACCACGATGCAGTTGACCGCGCCAATCCGTTTGGCGGTGTCGGTCAGATTATCGACCATCGTCATCGCATATTGCTTGTGCGGCATGGTCAGGTTGCAGCCGCGAAAACCGAGTGCCTGCAGGCCGCGGATCGCGTCCGGTAGCCGCTCCGGCCGGACCGCAAGCGGCACATAGCGACCATTGAGCTTGTATTTCTCGATCCAATAATTGTGGATGATCGGGGAACGAGATTGCGCGATCGGCCAACCCATCACTCCCGCCAGGATGAAGTCTCCGACCATCACTCGCTCCCGGTCTGCGCATCCGACGAGCCCCGCCGCCCGCATCGCGCGTGTTGTTGCCTATTGGGCGAAGTTAAACAAGCGGTTCGGCGTGTCCCAGAACAGCTTGCGGCGATCTGCAGGGTTCGGGAACAGTTGACCAACCAGCGCCACCAGCGGCCCGTAATCCTGCCGCTCGGTTGCGCGAAGGAAGGGACCAGTCCGACGCCCACACGCAGTGATCGAGCGTGAACGCACCGACGACGGCGCGGACGAACGGCCAGCAATCCTTGAACGGATACGGCACCCTCGAGTATTTCGCATAGCCGGAAATCTTGACGTTGACCCGCCCGGTCCGCGCCAGCCGCAGCAGCGCGGCGAAGGCGGGTTGATCGACGCCCGCCGCTATCGTTGGCCGCGCCAAGTGGTCGATTAGAACCTTTACGGGAATCCTTTCGATCCACGGCGCGAACATCAGGAATTGGTCGTTTTCGACCTGCAGGTTGAAGACCATGTCGAGGTCCGCGAACCGCTTCATCAGGCCCTCGGCATGCTGATAATAGGCGTTTCCGTGGAATGTCGGATTGATCGCGACGCCCACGATCCCCTGCGCCCGAAGTTTTTGCAGAGCGGCGACGTCGGCATCGAGATCGACGATGGCCACCCCCTTGAACCGGCCGCCACCTCTCGCGATCGCGTCGAGCAAGCAGGAATTGTCACTGCCATACCCTGAATTCGGTTGCACCAGCAGCGCGTGCCTGACGCCGCATGCATTCATCACTTGGTGCAGCTGCGCGGCCGTGCCGATCTCTTGCCCGGCGGGCTTGTAGGCGATGTTTTCCCCATATGGGAAATTGACCGGATCGAGAACGTGCGCGTGGCAATCGATTTTCGGCTCATCGAAAATATTCATTCGAAACCGACCGCTGTTACCCCGCTTGTCGAGCCGGCTACGCTCCGGGAGACCACTTGGTCATCAATGGGGACCGGCTTGATCTGTCGAGGTCTGCTCGGGACGCGCCTCGACCGTCGCCCTGCGGTGCAGGTTGGGCTCGGTCGTTGCGGTGCTGGCGCCGAAGCGTACGCGGTAGACCTGCAGGTTCTCCATGACCCGCTGGACGTAGTTGCGCGTCTCGGCAAACGGGATGCGCTCGACCCAGTCGACCGCATCGACCTTGGGATCGAGCGGATCGCCGTGCGCCGCCACCCATTGCTCGACCCTGCCGCGGCCCGCATTGTAGCCGGCAAAGGTCTTGATGAACGAGCCGCGGTAGTCCTTGAACAGGGCAGAGAGTTCGCCGGCGCCCAGCTGAATATTGTAGACGGGATCGGAGACGACCCGCTTCCAATCGTAAGATACGCCGAAGCGCTTGGCCGTGTCGCGCCCAGCTCCCGGGGTGACCTGCATCAGCCCGACCGCCTTGGCCGATGACACGTCGTGCTGATCGAAACCGCTCTCCGTGCGGACGATCGAATAGACGACGCAGCGATCGAGATGGGGTCCGACCGGGGTGTAGTTCGGCACGCCGATCTCCGGGAAGGCATAGCGTTCCATCGGCAAACCTTTGGCCAGCGCCGTTTTGCCGACGTAGAGCATTGTCTGGGCGTCGTGGTGGCGAGCGGTGAGCTCGCCGAGTCCCGCGATCAGAGCGGCGTCGCTGTTCTCGTCCACGAGGTCGGACACGAGCGACCGGACAAGGGCCCCCTCGCCGATCTGATAGAGAATATCGACGGCATGCAGGAGCTCGTTGGCGTTGCAGTCCGCCGGTTCCGGTGGCGGACGGAGCAACACGATCTCTTCGAGGCCGAGCCGGGCGCGTGCCAGCTGGCCGTAGTAGGCGGTCGGATAGCCGGCCGCGACCTGGTATTGCGCCTGCATCTCCTCGATCAGACCGGCCGCCTCGGCGGCGCGACCGCGCCAGTAGGCGCCACGCGCCAGCACGATCGGATCAGCCGAGCCTTCATCGATACGGTCGAAATGCATGCGCGCCGTCGCCGGATCGGCAAGGAAGCGCAGCGCGATCCAGCCGGCCATGAAGTGGACTTCGGCACGGTAATAGGGATTGGCAGGCGGCGCTGACTTGCTCACGACCCGATAGGCGTTTGCCGCATCGCCGAGGTCCATCAGCTTGCGCGCCAGCGCGCGGCGCACGCGCCACCATTCATCGGTGTCTTGACGCTGCAGGTCCTCTGGCATCGCAGCGAGCGTCAGCTTGACCGCAGCCGCAATGTCCTCTTTCGGCGTCACGATGCGGCCGTGCACATTCGAGCCGGGCGTGTCGTTGCGCAGCAGCCATTGCAGACGGCACAAGGCGTAGCCCAAATCGTCGTGCGCATCGGCGGGGATCGCATTCAACAAAGCCGCGCCCTTCGCCGACTTCGCCTCGGCGGCCATGCACGCCTTGACGATCGCGACGTGCTTGTCGTCGACACGCTTGGCGGCGCGCTGCGCGGCGGTGAAATCCTTGGCGCCGATGCGCTGGTCCATGCGTGCCACATGGTCGGCACTGGTCAGCACGTGCGGGAACGCGGCGAGCACCGCGTCCTCTTGGTCTGCCGACAACGGCGCCGACTGCCACACTGCCCGCACGGCGGTCTCGGCGGCAGCGTTGTCGCCACGTCCCATCTCCACGCGCGCCAGCGCAAGCCGACCCATCGGGCTGATCGGTTCCTGGCCGATGAAGTCTCGCACCGTGCCGGCGTTGCGCGGCTCCCTCCACAACCTTGCCTCCGCGCGCCGACGCAGAGACCTGCTCGGCCAAGCGGGATTGGAGCGGATGAAGGCGGCGTAGCGCTCGAAACTGAACTCGCTGTCGAGGGGCCGCAGCAGGACCCATTCCACGAGCTTCGCGGCCACGGGATCGCCTGCCGATGCGGCGAGCGCAATGGCGTCCTTCACCTTGCCCTGGCGCACGAGCGCGATCGCCTGCTTCATCGCGGCAACTTCCGGCGGCAACGGCGCAGCTTCGGCCGCCGCGGGTCGGTCAGCCGGCAGGGGAACCCCGGCCGGACGCGCCTCGGGGCCCTGTTTGTCTTGTCGCGCCGGCCCGCTCTGCCGCGCAGCCTTGCTCGGCTTTGCTGCCGGTTTCGCCCCGCCCTTTTGGGACGCCGTTGCCGCCTTTTTCTTGTCCGGCGGTGCATGCTTGTCCGGCGCAGAGAACGCGTCGACGGCACTGAGAGCTGCCATGGCCGAAGCAAGCAGCCAGACCAGAGCGCGCCGACAGGTTCGCGCCAGCGGCTGCGGACCGGCGACGCGGTTTCGAGTGTTGCCAGGCTCCAAGGCGGACATGGGTCCCGGTCTCCCGAATCTCTTGGCGGCTCAACATAGTATGCAGGGTGTTGGCCGACAGTCCTAACCGCGGATGTGGATAAATTGAGGTAATCCAGAGCCCGAACGCATCGAAACTCGTCTAACAACGATGAAATTCACTGTTCACCGCACACCTGCGTGCGGGCTCCGCCGTAACCGGCTCGACGCTCACCGGCTGTCAACGCGATGCTGACCGTTCTTGAATTGGCAGAAGCGGCTGTCGCGGAAACTCAGAATGACCCCTTGGGAAGCGCGCTGACTGTGGCTGCGGCACTGCGTTTGCTGGACGTCTACGGCACCCGCAACGCACACTTACCGCGGCGACGACGGTTCTACCGGCTGGTTTGACGAGCACCTCCAGAACACCCGAGGGCCGCACCCGGCTGAACGCGCGGTCGACCGGTGGATCGTTTGGGACGCAGAGCCGAACACGCAGGGCGCGTGAGCCGGCGACAAGGGGCGGCCCTCACCCATCGAACACCGCGGCGTTTCTCCGTGCAAACTCAACGAAGGTCGGCGGCCCCAAAGGTTATGCCCGACCCTTTGTCGCGAGCTTTGCAATTCGCCAACGCGCCACCGAGTGCCGCCGCCTCGCCGATTCCGAGCACCTCCGCTTCGAATACGAGAAACGCTGCTAAAATGCGAAGAGGTCGCTGAGGCTGAACTCAGGCGCGCGAACGCCTTGGGGTAAAAGCAGACTGACACGCCTGCCGGGATTCTCTAGGCGATCATGTGCCCAACAATTGGGGGCTTCCTCGGCGTCAACAAACACGCTGCCCGATGAGATCCCCCGAGGCCGATGGCGAGCCGCTGCTGCTGGCGATCGACGCTGCAATGCCGATGCCGCATGTGCCCACTACACGACATCCGAGTATATTTAAAATTTCCAATATAATGACACATATTATCGGTCGCGATTATAATATTCCTAGCCGCACAAAGACGAATCACATATTGCTGTGCCATCGATCAGACGTGATTCGGTCGGAGGCAACGCCAGCGACACACCCCGAGCCAACGAGTGCCGGTGGACAGTCGGGCAAGGCCCCGAATTACACGGACAAGGCAACACAATTTTGAGCCGCCAGGGACGCCTGGCGGCTCTCGTTGCTTTGGCTCTGGTCCTGATGGCCCGTCGCCAAGAAAACGCGTCTGTGGGGCGCGGGCGGCATCTTTGATTTCCGTCTTCGCTATTGCATCCAGGCCGCGACGGTGGTCCTCCAACTCTTGTAGCGCGCGGTGGCGGCAAGGTTGCGCGTCAACGAGTGGCTTACCGCGACGACGACGGCTCTATCGGGCTGGTTTGACAAACACCTCCAGAACACCCGAGGGCCGCACCCGGCTGAACGCGCGGTCGAGAGGTGGGTCGTTTGGAACACAGATCCGAAGGCGCAGGACGCGTGAGCAGCGACGAGGGGCGATGTTCACCCACCGGACACCGCGGGGCTATCGCGCGCAGGATTCGGGTGAAGAAGATTCTTCTGCGCTGGCGGAGGGAGTGGGATTCGAACCCACGATACGGTTTCCCGTATACACGCTTTCCAAGCGAGCGCCTTCAGCCACTCGGCCA
>Ga0126369_10004114_pt1 | contig 10617 bp, 15 predicted proteins | sample PanSoiMetaPlot_1_FD_109646 | JGI IMG/M metagenome (GOLD analysis project Ga0126369, IMG submission 109646) | Tropical forest soil microbial communities from Panama - MetaG Plot_1 | ecosystem: Environmental > Terrestrial > Soil > Tropical forest > Bulk soil | place: Panama | collected 2016-02-17
CCAGGCCTTGCCGCGGTTGGCGTAGACACCCGCCAATTTCGGGTCGAGATGGATCGCCTCATCGTAGTCGGCGATGGCGTGGTCGAGGTCGCCCTTGGCGCTCCAGGCAGCGCCCCGGTTGCTGTAGCTAATTGATTTCGGGTCGAGCTTGATCGCCTCGCTGTAGTTGGCGATGGCGCGGTCGAGGTCGCCCTCAGCTTGCCAAGCGTAGCCTAGATTGTAGTAAGCGCGCGCGTATTTCGGATCAACTCGGATCGCCTCGCTATAATCGGTGATAGCGCGGTCGAGGTCGCCCTTGGCGCTCCAGGCGTTGCCACGGTTGCAGTAGGCAACCGCCATGCCTTGCGGCGTCTCTTTTCCTGACTCGATCAACGCTGTGCAATACTTGATCTGACGGTCCCATTCCACATCGGCCTTGCCCGTGCAGAGATCCCATTGCGGTGGGATCTGCCCATGTGCCGATTGGGTCCCAATGAAAGCCGCTAGCGCAGCACAGGTAATCAGAAGGTATATTGATAACCGCATCTTTCTCCCCGGCGACCGAACGTGTTCTCTGCGCAGAGCGCGATCTCGATCAGAGGGTAAGAACCGATTTTGGTGACCGTCAACTGGGTGAGGGCATGTCCGCCTCCGACCGTGAGCAACAGACCCGCCACCGCTCGCAGACGCTGTACCCTGCCTTTGCCCAATAGCGGACATTGGCGGCCGGATGCGTCCACTTCGGCAGAACTGGTCTTCACGGCCCCAGAGTCAGGAATACCCAAATAATCGCGAAGGAAATCACGGCAACGAGCAACGCGATTCCGTCCCTCCGGTAATGGAGGGATATCGCTGATACGCTGGTGAAACCGACGAAGGCAAGCCAAATTGGAACGCACGAAGACATGTCATGCCACCACCTCGCGTCGGACTTCTCGTATTCCGAGGACTCAAAGCCCATCCCAAGGCACATCAGAGATAGACCAAGCCAGGCAACAGACGCGAGTACGGCGAGCCACACAGCCGCTTTGTGAAGCAGCTTGCGCTGTGCGGTCTCCTGATAAACAGCCTCGTCCATCTTTTCCGCCTAACCGATATGCCGCTACTTCATTGTAGCTCACAGATCGGATGGTCTCGTCAGCCAGCAACGGACGAAACCCGTGTCGCCTTCGAGAATCGCAAAATCATATTCGAAATCGATCTCGCGGAGATATCCTTCGACCATCTGCGCGGCAAACGCGAGACCTCTTGCCTCGATCTCCTTCCGGCGCAGCAGTTCGCCTGTGGTGCCGTTGCGCTTCGTGCGGCGATATTGCTTGAAATGGTAGGTCCCCATGCCGGGATTTTAGGATCGCCTCGCGGCACAGCGCAACCGGGCCGTTGGGAAACGGGGGGGCGGGTAATTTTTTCGCGCCCGTCAATTTTGCGCGGCGCGCCCGGGCCTTCGCGTTGGCGTCCGCGAAATTGGGAAACGTGTTAGGGTCACGTGGGGTTCGAGGCAGGACGGAGGCCGGTCATGCGCGGACGCAAGCCGATTCCCACCCATTTGAAACTTGTGCGCGGCAACCCGGGCAAACGCGCGATCCGGCGCGAGCCGCAGCAGCCGGGCACGGTGCCCGAGCCGCCGCCGTTCCTGTCGCCAGCCGCGAAGAAGGAATGGAATCGTCTCGGCGGCGAGTTGACTCGGTTGGGCCTGTTGACGCCGCTCGACCTAGGGCCGTTCGCCGCGCTCTGCCAAGCAGTCGCGCGGATGGAGGAGTGCGAGCGGCTGCTGGCCGACAGCGGCTCGCTCACGGTCACCAGTTCGAGGGGCACCGAGATGCCGAATCCACTGCTGCGCATTGCGCGCGACGCCGCAGCCACGGTGCTCAGGATCGGTGCCGAATTTGGGTTGTCGCCTTCCGCACGAACGAGATTGCGAGCAGAGCCGCCACGCGGCGGCAAGTTCGACGGCCTACTCGGTTGAGCTTGAGTCACGGGAGCAGATGACATGGATCAGGCAGGCGATTTTCTCAATGGGGCGACTATCGAATATGGCTCGAGGATTCCCGACGATGATGGAGGAAGCTTAGAGTTGTTCGGGATAAATCTGCCATCAGGAGAATCTTACTGGTTCGCTGCAAAAAAGGAATGGGCGGAGAATGGCAACGACTATGCACTGCTTATTGGCAATTTTGGTGCCATAGGAAGGCTTTCATGGAAATATAGGTCGTTCAATAAAACACAAATTATGGAGATAAAGGCGTTTCTGGAGAAATACTTTCATACGGAGAACATACGTTATTTTTCCGAAATTATGGATCATAGAAAGCCTCTGGCGTTTCATTATCGAGACAAATGGATAATCGAGGGGAATGGGGAACTGTACGACAACGTGACTGGAGAACGCATTGACGGTTAACCACCATCAGCGCGCCGGATGCGTCACGGGGAGCAAATGACATGAATCAGGCAGGTGATTTTCTCAAGGATGCCACCATCGAGTATGGTTCGATGATCCCCGACAATGGCGGAATGCTACATTTGTTCGGGCTAAAGCTGTCGTCGGGTGATTCATATTGGTTCGACGCGATAGTTGAGTGGGCTGAAAACGAAAATGACTATGCTCTTAATTTCGGGGATTTTGGCGCGCTAGGGCGATTGTCATTGACATACAAATCATTCAATAAGACCGAAATTATGGAGATAAAGAGCTTTTTGGAAAAATATTTTACGACACAAGAAATACAGTATTTTTGGATATCCAAAGGCGCAAAGCCACTAGCGTTTAATTACCGAGAGAGATGGATCATTGAGGGCAACGGCGAACTGTACAAAAAGAGCTACGGAGAACTGCGACGGATTGCTCCGTCTTGGACGGACGTGATGCGGACGCCGTTAAAATTGGTCGGCCGTCTCGCTAATCCCACGTCTGCTATTGCGGCGTTTGGGGTGGCTGTCTTGAAGTATCCCCACAAGCTCATCTTCCTGCGCGAGAAGGCGCGCGTGATCCGCCGCAGCGGCGAGCCGAAGGGCTCACTAGATGGGATCGTTGATAGACCTGCAAAAATCATCAAAATGAGCGATGACCGGGCCGCGAAAGAGATCAATGACCCGGGCCCGAAAGAGACCAATTCCCTGACCCAGCGATTGCAAGCATTTCATAATTCGGTCACGTCGATCCCGGATCACGATCTTTTCGAGGCCACGCGTGCGTACAACAATGCAATTGCCAAGGGGGGTTCGGACGGTGGCGAAGAGGCCCTGCATGAAGAGGCCCTGCATAAGGGCATTTACGCTACACATGAACTCCACCGGCGCTATCCAAACGGATGGGATAAAAAATACCTCAAATGGTTGGCGGTGGGGAACAAACGCGATTCGTGGGTGGACCCAGACTGAGGCGATCCACCAATTTTACTCGTTCAACCGCGCGAATTGCGTCGCGACATAGCTGCGCTGTTGGCGGCGCTCGGCTGACAAAAGAAAGTTTTGGCGTTGGAATTAATTCAACTGCGCGGGCAGAACACCACGACAACATCTCACGAAATCTCACGAACATCCAACACGTATCCAACAGCCCGACCGCACGCATCCAACGATCCAACCGCGTTCCCACGCCGCAAAAAATGCGGGTGACATCCTCAACAAGACGGATTCGAACGCTCGCAGATTATACAAAGCCTGCGACAGGGCCGAGCGGGTCTAGCTGGCCTTGCGCCCAACCGGCGCGCGAACGATCATGTGACCATCGCGCATAAATGAGGCAAAGCCAGTGGCGCTCGTCCCCGAACATCCCGACACCGCCAACAGCCTCAACAACCTCGCTTTGCTGCTGCAGGGCCAAGGCGATTTTGCGGGGGCGCGGCCGCTCCATGAGCGTGCGCTGGCGATCCGCGAAAAGGTGCTCGGCCCCGAGCACCCGGACACGGCGACGAGTATCAACAACCTCGCTTCTCTGCTGAGTGCCCAGGGCGATCTTGCGGAGGCACGGCCGCTCTGCGAGCGCGCGCTGACGATCTACGAAAAGGTGCTTGGCCCGGAGCATCCGGACACGGCGACGAGCCTCAACAACCTCGCTTCTCTGCTTCGGGCCCAGGGCGACCTTGTGGGGGCGCGGCGGCACTGTGAGCGCGCGCTGGCGATCCGCGAAAAGGTGCTTGGCCCCGAGCATCCGGACACGGCGACGAGCCTCAACAACCTCGCTTGGGTGCTGGTGGACCAAGGCGACCTTGCGGGGGCGCGGCCGCTCTACGAGCGCGCGCTGGCGATCTACGATAAGGTGCTTGGCCCCGAGCATCCGCACACGGCGGGGTTCCTCAACAGCCTCACTTCTCTGCTGAGCGCCCAGGGCGACCTTGCGGGGGCGCGGCGGTCCTGCGAGCGCGCGCTGGCGATCTACGAAAAGCTGCTTGGCCCCGAGCACCCGGACACGGCAACGATCCTCATCAACCTCGCTTCGCTGCTGCGGGACCAGGGCGATCTTGCGGGGGCGCGGCCGCTCTGCGAGCGCGCGCTGGCGATCTGGGAAAAGACGCTTGGCCCCGAGCATCCGTACACGATGGGGTGCTTCAATAACCTCGCTGCTCTGCTGAGCGCCCAGGGCGACCTGGCGGAGGCGCAGGCGCTCTGCGAGCGCGCGCTGGCGACCTGGGAGAAGGTGCTTGGCCCCGAGCATCCGCACACGGCGGGGTGCCTCAACAACCTCGCTTACGTCCTGGAGACCCAAGGCGATTTTGCGGGGGCACGGCCGCTCTACGAGCGCGCGCTGGCGATCTACGAAAAGGTGCTCGGCACGGAGCATCCGGACACGGCGACGAGCCGCAACAACCTCGCTTTGCTGCTGCGGGGCCCAGCGCGACCTTGAGGTGCCGCGGCAGCTCTGCGAGCGCGCGCTGGCGATCCAGGAAAAGGTGCTCGGCCCCGAGCATCCCGACACCAATAGCACTCGGAGAAATCTTGCGAAATTATTGCTCGCCTTCCGTGAGGCGGGAAAAGCTTTGGAGTTTGGCCAAGCCGCGCTTGCGGCCTATGACAAATCCCTCGGATCGGATCATCCCTGGATGAAGAACTCCGCCCGCCTCATCGCCGATGCGCTCGACGAACTTGAATTCTCCGATCCGCCGCGAATTCGCTGGAATCAAATTTCTCATCAAGAAGTTTCATCCGCGCTCCCGTCCATCTTCTGGAGGATGCTAGTCATCCAGGCTTGCCTTCATCGCGCCCTCTCGAATCCGAATGGCCTCGACGAGGACGGATGGGAGAAAAACACCTTCCGCGCCAGCGTATACTGCCGCCAGATCCTTCGGTCGAGCGAGAGATCATTCGTCGTAAGCCGCCGTTGCACGGTTCGAAGCAATGCGCCTCGCCTGGGCGAGCGCGGCATGTGGATCGTGGAGGCTTTGCCGAACCCGGTCAGCGCTGTGTCGCGCGTTCGATGTCTCTCCGCACCTCGGCGCGGATTTCGGCGATCACTTCTGCCAACACCTCATGTTGGAAGTGGGTAAATGCGGTCCGCGTCGCCGGGGCGGTATCGCGTGGCAGCGGTTGGGGCTGCGGCTTGATAGTGTCCCACTGCGCTAATGCGTCTTCGGTCCGAAGTTCCGGTGGCAAAAATTCTAAGCTGCGACGCTCTGCTAGACGCCGGAGTGTGTAGCCATCGGCAACTATCATAGGGTCACCAGATTGCCTCTTGCTGACAGCGGATTGAGCAAACAAACGAGATGTGGTGTGCGTCTGCCCGCAGCAGGCGCTGGCAACCTTTGCATGCCGCGCTGACGGTCGCTGCTGCTCGCTCAGCTGCCGTCACGCAGGAATCGCACACAGGCACGGTTTCGCGTTGAACCACGACGACTTGAGGCGGAACACCGACCTCGTCGCGTACGACCGTTTCCTCGACCATGTACGCGGTCGCATCGCGGGAAAATGGGTTACCGCACCGGGTGCAGTGGTCAGCGCGCCTGCGGAGTCCTGGCATGAACGGGAGCTTAGCCCGCATCGCCGATCCACGGGAGTCACGCGTGACTCTTTGCCAGGCAACGGCGTGCCCAATTATCCAAGAGCTGGCCTGCTTCTCGCTCGACAACCTCGCGGCGGAGCCCCTCCGCATCGGACAAACGGCCGCTGATAATCATCGCCTCAACGAGCCGATAGAAGTTCTGAACATCAACCTTCAGAACAGCACCACCGTGGCGACGCCGAGCGCGGGCACGACGCTGCCGCTGGCAGTCGGCGGCGCGCCGCCGCTCTGCCTTCGCCGCATCGGGCGGCGCGGCGCGCAGGCGACGTCTCGGCGGACGCTCAAGCATCGCGGCAGTCCTTCGGCGGCGGCAGCGCGAGCGGCCCGGCGTTCGCGTCGGCAAGCTTGCGCGCGGCGTCCTCGACCTCGGCCTCCCGGGCCGCCAGACGGGCGAAGCCGTTGGCAATGCGTTGCGCGACCTCTGCCGCGTGCCCTTGCTGCATCGCCAGTTCGTCGCGCTCCCGCTTCACACGCGCGAGCGCGGCGTTGAGGTCATATTGGGCTTCCTCGACGCGCCGCTCCGTTTCGCGAGCCTCGATCTGCGGTCGCAATCGCTCGATCTGCGCGGCGATATACTTCGCGCGACCCTCGATTACGTCGGCCGCGCTCAGCCGCTCTTCCCACAGTTTTTGCTTTTCGCGAATTGCGGCGATCAATTGACCGGGGCCGGGCGCGAAGTCCTTTGGCCGCTCGGCCACTTCGCGGCAAGCATCGTCGAGCGCCACGAACCGCAATTCATCGATGGCGGTGATGTGCTCCAGCATCATTGCGCAGTACGCTTCCGGATCGCCGTTCGGCACGCCCCCGGGAAACGATCCGACGAAAAGCGCAAGACGGTCGGCGATCACTTCGCGCTTGAGGTCGCCGTCCCCGCCGTCGTCGTAGAAGTCCTCGGGATCGAGGTCATCGCGCATGGCGCGGCATCTGGCGGTCAGTTCGCGACCATACTCGTCGAAATCCCGCAGCCAGGATGCCGCCTTGTCGAGCGCGATCAGCGAAGCACTCGGCATAACGCCGCGTTGAATCGTCCATGCCTCCTGATTCATTTCGACCAATTCATCCGCGTCCGCCGCAAGGCGGTTGAGCATCTTCCAGCGGTTGGGCCTCTTGATCGCGGCGGGTGTTTTCGCCGTGCTGCCCGCGACGAGTCTGTTGTTCATCGCGGCCTCCCGACAGCGCGCATCGTCTCGACCAGACTCGGCTGGCGCTCACCCCGGCGTGCTCGCTTCGGCGGCGGCGGCTTGGTCCAGCCCCTGCCGATGAGCCATGCTGTGAGCTTTGGGAGATAACGCGCGTCGACCGCAGCACCCCATGTGCGTGCGCCCGCGATAATTTCGTCGGGCTCGGCACCTTCCTCGCAGGCCCGCGCAAACGCGCTGCGGGCCTCCTCTTCGTCATTATCGATCCATGGTCGTGGCCACGCCGCGCGAAGCTCAGCGAAGCGGTCAACCTTCATCGGAAGATGCCGGGTGGCGTTTTGCTTCCCTTCCTCATTGGGCGCGCCGCCTTCGACGGCGCGCGCGCCCATGGGAGGATCAGAGGCGCGAAGCGCCGACTCTCTCTCTCTATTGGGGGCTCCTTTAGGAGCCCCACTAGATGGTTCTAGATAGTTCAGGTGCCCCGGTGCACCTTTTCGGGCCTCAGACGCACCTTTTTCCCGCGCACCGAAAAGGTGCGCTGGTGCACCTTTTGGAGCCGTCATCCAGTAGCGGTTCGACTGGCCGCGACCGGCGGAGCCGCGCTCGACCTTCAGGTAGCCGCCCGCCACCAGCAGGCGGACCATGCGGATGACCGTTCTCTTGCTGACTCCGGTCGCGTCGGCGATGGTCTGGTAACCGGGCCATGCCTCGCCGCCATACTTCGCGTTGAAGTGCTGGCCAATCTCGTAGGCGACGAGGAACGTCGCCGGTCGCATCCGCCGGTCGGTTTTGATTTCCGCGAGCCACGCGAAGACGCGCCGCGTGAATGCCTTGCTCACGGCGCGGCTCCGTCGTCATCGCTGGCCTGGATGTAGCTCTTACGATCTTTCATCGCGCGCGTGGCGGTCAGCCAATCGTCATCGAACGAAACCAAGGCATGAGTTTCGGCGTCGGGGTCGATGCTCGGTTTGGGGACGCGGATCGGCGGAAGCGAGACGTCGCCAACGGCCGTCTCCAGTTGCCGGTTGATGTCGGCAATCGTGTCTCTGACCTTGGCCAGACGTTTGGCGGCTGCGCGCCGGATCGCCTCGATGCGCTCGTAATCGACCTGGTCGTTCAAGGCTTGCATGGCACGCGCATGCCAGTCCTCTTGGGCGCGACGAACGCGGGATTCGAGCGTGCGGTCGTAGTACGGATCGAAGGCGCGCTCGATTATCTCGCTCAAGACATCCGGTTGCAGCGTTGCCAGCGCGTCAATCTCGGTCTGCTCGACTCCGAACGCTTCACGCCAACGGTCGGCTCGCTTCTCCGTCTCCTTGAGCGGCGTCGAGGGCAAGCCGAGTTCGCGCACCTGCTCGACCGTGAGCGCGACCGGGACAACCTCGAATTTCAGATTCGGGAAAAACAGATCGCGGAATGCCTGAAGCTTGCGCGCAATCGAGACGGACATCTGGTGGCCGGATGGATCGCAATCGGTCACCGTGAACACCACCAGCGGACGCCCATCGGCATGAGCGTCCTTGGCTATGCGATAGATGTACGTGTCCGACATCTCTCCGGTCTGAAGATAGACGTCGGCACAGCGGCGGGCGGCAATGGGGGAAACGACGTCTTCCAGGCTTGCCTTCTCTCCGAAGATCACGAACTGGAAAGTCTGCCGCGCGTCGAAGCCGGTGGCGTAAGGGAACGGCTCGAGATTGCCGATGGACGGAATCTGGACGGAGAGACCGCACGACACGAACGCCGCAGGCGTGACGATTTCCTTGCGATGCACGATTGGCTCGGCATTGCGGTTGTCGGTGATCCGCTCGAATGGCACATAGCCGAGCCAGCGAGCGGCCTTGGCGGCGCGACCGGACAGCCACTCCCAATTATCGTGATCGTTGAGAAAGAGCGTTCCGTCCGGCTTGACGACATCGCCACTCACCGAGATGGCGTAGTGGAGTCCGCGCAAATGGATTTGTCGCGTCGGGCCTATCAGGCGGTCGATTTGCTCAGCGGCCCACGCCCCATCGCAATGACCGCCCGTGGTGTCGAGCCGATAGGGATCGACTGAAGGCGACAGCACCGTCAGGTCGCGTAGGCTGCAACCGATCTGCGTGCGCACGGATTCCAGAACGCTTCGCAGCACGCCGAAGCCGTGCACTTGTTTCAGTTTGCTGGTGGTCATTGCCCGTACTCCTCGTCTGCGCTTGACGGGCCGGGCGTGCGGGCGTTGAGTGCGCTTGGCGAAGCGACCGACCACCCGGACTCCCGGTCGGTGCGGGCGCGGCTTGAGCGGGCCGCGCTCGCTTCGCTTCAGGTCGTGGGTTGCTCGGCGGCGGTGGCGTGCTGCGGCTTGGCGCGGCGACGCGATTCCCATGCCTCCAGTTCGTCGGCGTAGTAGTACCGGCGGCCACGGATCACGACGGGAATTGGAAGACTCTCCGTGCGCTCGATGCGCCACAACGTCATTCGGCTGAGATTCGGAAAGCGGTCGGCGAGTTGGACCAGTTGGCGGTCTGACATTGGTTCGCTCCGTGATCGAAGTCGAACCCCCATATGCTACGGGTCGGTACGCGTTGTCGTCCCGGTTCATTCGCCGGTCGAACGACCCGGGACAGAAAAATCAATGGCCTAGCGCGCTGGCTTTGCGGTCCGCCCAAATTTCTTCGATCGAGTGCTCACTACGGCAAAGCTACTGCGCTACCAGCCGGCAAGCCGAAATGGGGCCAGACTCCGAGCCGCGATGCTCGGCGTTGCGATATTCGGGCAGGCCGTAGTCTTAGCTCACGATCTTCACCATGACCGCGATGGTCTGATGTATCAGCCCCATATCCTTCGGGCTCACCCCGCTTTTCGCTCGGGGCGGCCCGTCGACGAAAAATTCCCAAACAAATTCGTGCAAGGACTGCGGAGCATTCATGCAGGCACGGCTGGCACCGCGCGCATGCTTGCGGAGAACCTCCAGCGCATCCTTGTCGCCCTCGCGAGCGAGCGCGACCAATGTATCGACCTTCGCGACTTCCATGTGCGAGCGGTAAAATTTCCGACTGAACTCCTTTGTGAATAATTGCGGCGCGTTGCGTATCATCCGGCGCACAGCCTCGCGGGCTCGGGCTTCGTTGTCGTTCGGCGTCCTCATGGGGCGAGTGTAGCGGGCAAATGGGGATGTTAGCTTGGCGTTATCTTCGCGCTACCCGGCGTTGCCGTAGACGCCTGATAATGCTAGCCAAAATGCGGTTGACAACTTGAGCGCAGCGAAACTTGGGAGCTGAGTTTCCGCGGCAGACGGGAGCCCCGGATTTCGCTTCGCTCCATCTGGGCTACGACGACGACATATGACGCCCCTTACTCCGCCGCCACGCGTTTGCGCCGCCCGATCAGAATGTCGTGCATGACGTCGAACAGCCGAACGCCGACGTCCTCCTGGTCCGGCGCGAGCCAGGGCGAAACCGCCAACGTGGTGCGCGCGTCGGCGAGCCCGGCCTGCCAGCGCGCCTCCATGGTGGTTCGGCTGAA